>FTKX01000023.1_pt1 | contig 40831 bp, 36 predicted proteins | sample 1641081 | NCBI WGS metagenome assembly FTKX01 (sample SAMEA3914789, study PRJEB12502) | metagenome | biome: forest; material: soil | place: Canada | collected 2011-07-03 | depth 0.3 m
AGTTGAAGTAGCGGAAGGGGGGAGGGTGCGGCGGGTCGTCATTCGCGTCGATAACCCAGGCCGGCGCTCTGGGCAATTTTAGCTCTGACAATCCCCAGCGAAACCCTAAACCTTTGGCGTATATATACTTGACATACCCATTCGTCCCGATATACAAGGGGCATGAAATCGGAAAATAAAATCTTTTCGGAGTTGAGCCCGGACTGCCTCCATAACGAGGAAGCTGCCTACGCCTACGTGGAAAAGCACGTATGGCCGGATGGACCGATCTGCCCTCACTGCAAGGGGCAAGACCGCATCAGCAAAATGAACGGTAAGAGCACCCGGATAGGGCTCTACAAATGCTACCGCTGCCGTAAGCCGTTCACGGTCAAAATCGGAACGATTTTCGAATCATCCCACATCCCGTTGCACCTATGGCTTCAGGCCATGTTCCTGATGGCATCCAGCAAGAAGGGCATTTCAAGCCTCCAGCTTGAGCGCACCCTTGGCCTCACCTACAAATCCGCGTGGTTCATGTCGCACCGCATCCGCGAAGCCATGCGCTCCGGTGAACTGGCCGTACCGTTCGGCGGCGGTGGTGGATCGGTGGAAGTCGATGAGACCTTCATCGGCAGGGGGCCGGGTATGGAGGTTAAGCGGGCCTATCACCATAAAATGAAGGTGCTGGCGCTGGTGGATCGGTCCAGCCGTCAGGTTAAGAGTGTTGTGGTAGACGACTTGAAACCCACGACCATTGCGCCAATCCTGAATCAAAATATGGCGGCTGAGGCCAAGCTTCTGACTGATGAGTCTACGATTTACAATAAAATCGGTAAGAACTATGCCGCCCATGATCGGGTGAATCACAACAAGGGGGAATATGTTTCTTATTCGAACCCTGAGGTTCATACGAACACGATTGAGGGTTATTTCAGTATTTTCAAGCGAGGCATGAAGGGCATCTATCAGCACTGCGGCAAGCAGCATCTACATCGCTACTGCGCCGAGTTCGATTTCCGGTATAATTACCGGATCGCGCTGGGCGTTGACGACCATGCCCGAGCGTTGGTGATGCTGAAGAGTGTTTCGGGTAAGCGTCTGACTTATAGAGCGATTGGACCAAAGCGTGACCAAGCCGACACCAAAGCCTGATGACCCGGTTCAATCGGAACGGTTCAACCAGCTTGTGGAACAGTTGGCCAAGGATGGGATGTTAGAGCCGGACCCGGCGGAAAAGCTGGACAAATTGGTCAAACGGGTGCTGCCGGTGAAGCTAAAGAAACCTTCTGGTTCGGTCTAGGGTAGATGTAACGGAGTGTGAGCGTCGTCGGTCGGGAAACAAGTCTGCATGGAATTTTCGTGTTGATCTAACGACTGTGAGGCGCGGTAACGCGCCGCCGCATAAATATATTTATGGAACCCGATAACATTATCATTTTGGATGGCAAAAAATACGAGCGCGTCACGCAGTGCAGGCTAATTCCTATCGATGCATCAAAGCCAAACGGGCCATTTGAATTTGATCCGCCGCAAGAATATTTAAAGCTGATCAGCGACGATGATGATTTCAACGGCCTCATCGAATGAGGCCTTCAGAGCGGGGCAAATTGACGATATCCAGGGTAGATGGTGGCAATTCTTAGATATAGTCGAACTGCTTGCTAGAATCGACCATCTATCGGACTCTTGATCGAAAACTACATCCACTTCGATCTGGCACTCTTTGCAATTCATTGTTCGGCGATGCCTATGCTGATTTTTTTATTTCAAGCCAACGTTCAATAGTATCAAAGAGGCCTCCCTGACAGACTTTACCGTCTGGCGTCATTACGGCGGCGATGTATTCAATATCATCATCACCGATACCACGTGGAGTAATAGGGCGAATCGATCCGTCGATTGAAACGGACCAGCCGACTATGGCGGTTTTGTAGAATCCGCCCGGCTCATCAGGCATCTCATCTACCACATAGGTCTCTGGTTGCGCTGCGAACGCGGTGACGGGTCGGCGATACATTTCGTCTATCCGAAAATCATCGACCCTTATGAGCCGATCCCCGGTGAGTTCCACCAGCACAACATGGTCTTTCGGCAGTCCGAATCTCACAATCTGGCTAATGGGGTAGCAATAGCCATCTTGGGCCAGAAGGAACATAATCCACCCTCGCATCCGCAATAACGACGATCATTGGGGTGATTCGGGGGACGCGGAGAAACCGATAAATACGATGGGAGAAACCCATCGTGGACGAACTTTACCAAAAAATAGAAAAATTCAAGGCCACCAAGCCGCCGCTCGGTTCGGCGCATATGCATGAACTTTTAAAAGAAATTTTCGCGGCCTATCGATCCATCAAGGTTCTTTATCTGCCGGATGATCGACGTGGCCTGATCGGCACGCTAGCGATGGTGGAGCGGGTCGCCGATCTCTACGAGAAGGGCGAAATCGACGCTATCGGCAAGGAAATAAGTTTGTATGGAATTTTCGCGATGATCTAACGACCGTAAGACGCGCCGCACTGATTCCGCATAAATAACATTATGAACGATCCTCAAGAAAATAAAATCGTAAATCTAGGCGGTGTCGCTTATAAAGTGATGTATCAAATACCCTATGTGCCGACCGATCCAAACGACCCGAACTCTCCACTAACACTTGGGGAGCCAATTGAAGTATTAATTCGTGTGGATCTTTTTGAGAACGGCGGCTATCTCTCCAAATTGCTTCTGTAGTTGATCACACGTTCTTATTGTTGGAAGTTCTGTTTGTTCACATTTGCCACCATAGTTAGAATCTACTAAAATATATTTGGACCCCGTAAATTTGTCTTCAAGTATTATTATCGGGATTTGACATACGTCGCATTTCTGCATTGAGCGGCCCCTTTAGATGTCAAACTGATCCGGCACGGCCACGCCATCCATCAGCCGCCCTGGTTCGACGCCCACGGCTCTAGCCCAGGCCAAAAATTCCAGCACACTCAGATTACGTTCAATAGCCTCAACCTTACCGACAAAGGATGGTGGCTTGCCGATCCGCTTGGCCACGTCCCGCTGAGTCAGCCCCGCCGCTTTCCGTGCCTCGATCAAGGCAGAAATCACAGACCGGTGGACGGGTGATGACACCCACGGTGGAGGGCGGCGAGTTTGGTTCACGCCCTCTTGCGTAAATGCCTAGTCTGTTGCTACCACTGTAGGGGCAACGGGGTGAGCAAATGGCGGCATGTCCAGGGAAAAAGAATGGAAATCACCATGGCTACCCGCTGTACCGATGCGGAAAATGCGGTGCGGTTGGATGCCAGGAAGCTCAGTGCACAAACCGCAATTTCGATGGCGGTAAGTGCCTGCGGTGCGGCGCATGGGAAAAGAAGTCCTTTTGATGGATGTCCCTTCGCCATCCGTGGAACCCACCAAACCTCGGCTCCTATGGCGTGACGTTCCGCTATCGAAGCGAGAATGGCCCTCTTGGATCGCCACGCTGATCATCTGGCCTGTGGGCGTAGTGGCGCTGTGGATGGGTGATAAATTTTATAAGAAAAATAATTTAGCGGTGCTGGTGACGCGGAAACGGAAACTGGCCGCTACCTTCGCGCTGCTTGTCGTGTCCATCGTGGTTTGGGGCATTGTGTCGGACATGACAGAGACCAAGGCTGGTGATAGCGGCTCGGCGGCCCGCCCAAACACGCCCGCAACAGGTGACGTCGCAGGCCTCAGTGACTATCGAGATGAGCTAGTGAATTGGTCTAATACATGCAAAGGTGTGTTTAAGCAGGAATTCGGGCTAGGATCACCAGATGCTGCGGAGAACTGGCAAAGTCGTTGGAATAGCTTGATGTTTCAGATAAACGATTGCAATGAAAAATCGGAATCTTTACATCAGAAGCTGATCTCTGTGAATTCCGCATGTGCGAATGTGGCTGGGTCCACTCCTGGCCTCATGCGTGAAACACTTGATAGTTACAATAGCTATGTTGCCATCGAGCGGCTTCTTACACCGGAGAGCGCGGGTGAATACAATGCGCAGGCGGAGATTATTTTTCGTGCTCAGGTCGATAGGGTAAATCGCTGGTTGAGACAAATCGACAAACGCGGATTAAGCCCTGACGGGGATGATAAGTAGACTGGCGGGTCAGTCGATAAGGCTTTAAAAGCTTCACGCGTGCGTTATGAGATAGTTCCGCGAAATAATTTTTAAAGGACACCCTATGACCGACTCCGAGGAAATCGAAAAATTAAAAAAGGAAATTAAACAGCTTCGGGATATTATCGGAGATTTAGAGCGTCGATTGGGCAACGTTACAAATCAAGCCAGCAAATTTGACGAAGAACTTCTCGAAAGAATTCTAAAAATTGAAGAGAAGTTAAAATAACTATTTTCGATTCCTGAGGTGCGGAGATATTCTAAAAATTAACTCTTTTATTTCTCCAAGTGCTTCGAGAACACTATCAACTATTTCTTGTTCCTCTTTGGTCCGCTGATGAGGATATTTTTGCTTGGCTTGATCGTTTTCCATACAGCTATTTATACATCAAATGCCTACCGCGTAGGCTGGCGCTCGAACGGTTCCACCGTCGAACTTGATAGCGGTTATATTGCCGCGAAACCGGCTCCAGCCGTTGGGTATGTCAAGTATATATACGCCAAACCTTTTGAACCGCAAATGCGTGTAGGGCTCGTCGCCAATAGTCTGCGAGCGTAACGAGCGCGAGAAGCGCGGCGACTACGAGCAGGATAGCGCCGATATCGTGCTGGCTGACGTTCACTGGGGGTCGCCGGAATTCTGGGGCGATCAGCAAACTGGCGGCCACAAAATGCATTGTGATTTTCACCCGCTCCAGCGCTGAGACCCGTATTTCGAGATGACCGGGGAGCGCCTCGTTGAGACTCGCCACGATCAGATCCCGAAGTATCAGCACCAGCGCCGCAAAAGCGCTCCAACCAGCAAGCGTGCCCGCCGCGACTAAGGCTCCGAGCGTGACGGCTGTGAGCAAGCGATCGGCGATGAGGTCCAGCATCGCACCGAAGGCCGAAACTTCACCCAATCTGCGAGCGAGGAAACCGTCCAATGCGTCGGTAAGGCCGGCGGCCAAAAACACGGCCAGCGCCCACCAGCGTGCGGACGGACCCACACCGCCGAGGAGCAGAGCACAGAAGGGTAAGAGCAGCGCGATCCTCAGCGCGGTCACGGTGTTGGAAATCATTGTGTACGCGCGAGTTCCGTCTGTATGACCAAAGCTCCAAGCTCTGCGCCGCGGTCCATAAGCGCGACCGCTTCTGCAGCTGTCATGTCCAAATTCATGCCGCCCTCGTCCGGGCGTAAGCGGGCCTGAAAGATACGAGTCGTCCGATCTGGTCGGCGCGCAGCAGTCCTGAGATGTCCATCGCGGAGCGCCACCAGCAGGCTCCATCCGAACCCTCGCAAGGTGCTGAGATCCGGCGGCAGGTCATCTCCATCCGGATCGAAGGCTCGCACCCGCGGCTCGACGGATTGCCCCGGCTGGATGGTGTCGAGATCCAGCGCAATCGTTGGCCGCGGGTCGTTGTCGAACTCCGCAAAGGGGAAGTTCGTCGTGAGGCCGCCGTCTGAAAACCAGATCCGCGCGCCCGCCACTCCGATCGCTGGCGTCGCTTCGATTAGCCCAGGACAGGCCAGACTCATGCGCACCGCGACAATTACGGGCAGTTCAGCCGCCGATGGAATGGGCAGAACAGCCTCCGCCCTGCCACGCGCGAGATGCGCTGCTACCGCCTTAGGGAACAGGCGAGCCCATTCGGCCGGGCAAAAGCCGTAGCCCCGGCCCAGTTCGGGGGCGATTACCGCGCGGCCGGTGGAAAGGTTGGTCGCCACAATCCTCAGGTCGATGCCCGCGTCTTTCAGGTCACCAAAGGTAAGTGGCGCGCAGTCCCCCACGGGCCCGAAAGCAATGTCCTGTATGCTGTCATGCAGCCAGTCCGTAAGCGCAGGCCGAGCCCCCCGCGACAGGCCGCTGCAAAGGCCAAAGTTGAGGCGCGCGACCCGCCGCAAGATGATTGCGACCTGGATGGCGGGCGTCACTACAGCGCCGCATGTACCAAGGATTAGGCCGCCAATCAGGTGCTGAACCAAGCCGGTACGCCCGGCAAGGAGCGCCCATGCGGCAACACCAGAGAGAAAGCCCGACAGCAGCGCTGGCCAAAAGCATAGAACCGCGGAGACCACCCGCGCTTTCCCTGTCCCAGGAGCAAGACGGACCAGAGCACGCGCGAAAGGGGCGAGGCCCGGTGAAGGTTGGAAAAGGCCAAGCAATAGCGACGGGAGTTCCGCACTGCGGCGCCGCAAACGCCCGAACCCATCGACATCTCCACGACTTCGCGCGAATTCGGCCGCAGCTATAAACGCTGCGGCGATCGCGCCCGCCGATGAACCCGCGACACCGCAGAATCGATACCGGGGGGCAAGTTCGGGGGCGGCGCCTGCATGCACCAGGCCGGAGGTGACCCCGCCTTTCAGAACGAGATTGCAATCGATCAAACTCATTCAAGGGCCGCCAGCTTGCGGACCGCCAGCTTGTCTGCATCGCAAGCGGCTGAGGCCGATGCGGTGCCAGCCGCGACTACAGGCTGGGTCGCTTGAAGAGCGAGAAGAATTGCAGACAGGAGCATGCTTCACGGTCCGAGGTTCGGAGCGGATCGTACAGCGCCTTGGTTTCTCGGAAGTGTAGAAGCCGGAGATGGTTACGATGTCTGCTTCCGCAGCTTCCCACCCTCAACCGTCGTTGGGAACGGCAGGAATCGGTATCGGAGTCTCAAATCGCTCGCGGCGCGGGAGCCCGCGCCTACAGAGGCCGCCCCAAACGGCGGCAGTGGGGCAAGACGTCGCCAATAGCTGACATCAGACCGCATGGCCCAACGCGGAGCTCATTGCTCCAGTGCGGACATTAGCGTGGCGAGCCGGAATGGCGATTGTTACCGACCTGTCCTCCTCTGATCCCTCGCACCAGTCGGCCGGGAAGCGCACCCGTATGAACGCCGTCGTGGTAGGTGACGACGCCCGCGACAATCGTAGCCTTATACCCGTCGGCCTTCTGCTGGAGGCGTCGCCCGCCGGCGGGCAGATCGCGCACGACTTGCGGCGCGTGAAGCTTGATGCGGGCCAGATCAATCACATTGATGTCCGCTTTCGAGCCTAGCGTGAGGCGTCCGCGATCACCCAGCCCAACCAAATCCGCTGGCTCAGAAGTCAACGCGCGCACGGTGTGCGCGAGGCTGTCCTCGCAGCCAGGCGATCGACCTCGAATTCCAGCTTGGAGCACGAAAGTCGGAAAGCTCGCATCGCAGATCATTCCATAGTGCGCGCCGCCATCGCCCAACCCTAGGACAGTGTTAGGGTCGCGCATCATCGTTCGCGCTGCGTTCAGATCGCCATCGCGATAGTTCGCGGCGGGCATGAAGAAAATCGCCTTCCCCTCCTGCTCCAACAACGCGTCATAGGCATATTCGGCGACGGAGAGCCCCCGCAGCTCCGCCTGCCTCCACATCTGATCTTTCAGGTCCGGCTCGTAGTTTGGCGGATCGCCCAGCGGGACCGCGAAGCGGAAGCTGTCCACCGTGCCCATGAAAATCGGATTCGGATCCTCCGCATTTTCAGAAAGCAGGCGCTCGCGCATCGACGGGTCGCGCATTGCGCGCACCTTTTCAGCCAGCGGCAGGTCCAGCAGCGGCCGGAAACTAGGATGCAGGCTGAAAGGATGAAACGACAGATCGAGCCCGTAGAGGTATCCAACCGGCCGCGGAAACACTTGGGCCTTCATGGCCAAACCTTCCCGATTGGCCTCCGCCAACAGCGCCAGCGATGTGCTCCATCCTCTAGGATCGCCGGTATTGGGCTGGACGACGGAGAACGACAGCGGCCGGCCGGAGGTCTGCGCCAAGCCCTTCATGAGTTGAAACTCCGCCTTCGCATCTCCGAAAACCTCCGGGATGATTTGGAAGACGCCGGCGTCAGCGTCGCGAAGACCGAGGGCGAGCGCCTCCAGTTCGTCCTTCTCCGAATAGAGACTTGGCGCCAGGGCGCCAGAGCGGCTCCGATGCAGCATGTTCCGCGAGGTCGAGACTCCGATTGCGCCGGCGCGGACCGCCTCGGCGGTCAACCTCCGCATCTCCTGAAGATCGCGGGGAGTCGGCGGCTCGCGGGCGGCGCCCCGTTCGCCCATGACATAGACGCGAAGGGCGGAGTGAGGCACTTGAGCCGCAATGTCGATGTCGAGTTCGCGCCGTTCGAGGGCGTCGAGATAGTCGGGAAAGGTCTCCCAATTCCACGGCAGGCCGCGCGCCATGACGACCTCCGGAACGTCCTCCACCCCTTCCATAAGGTTTACCAGCAAGTCGCGGTGACCCGGGCGGCAGGGCGCGAACCCGACGCCGCAATTTCCCATCGCCACGGTCGTGACCCCATGGTTTGACGACGGCGACATGCGAGTCTCCCAAGTCGCCTGCCCGTCATAGTGGGTGTGCACGTCGACAAACCCGGGCGTCACGATCGCGTTGCGCGCGTCGATTTCCTCTTCGCCGCGCCCGTCAAACCGACCCAGAGCGGCGATAACCCCGTCTCGAATCCCCACGTCGCCCACGATGGGATCGGAACCAAGGCCGTCGTGGATTTCTCCGCCCCTGATCACCAAATCAAAGTCCGACATTCGAACGCTTCCTCTCTGCCTTCCGCTCAAGCGCCGAGGCGAGAGCGCCTGCGAAATCATCGCCGCCTTTTATCGTGAGAGCCCCGGGTGAGGGACCGCTCCGGGCTGGGCTCGCGGCGACGATCATGATGTTCAAGTAGCGGCTTCGCCGATCGCCTTGCGTGTCGCCACGACGGCCTCGCGGGCCCCGCGGCCGATGAAAACGCCATCGCTCGCGACGGTGATGAGCTGAAACCCCATCTCGGCCATGCGCGCGCCGTAGGCGGGCGTCATGTTCTGGATGCCGGCGACCAGGCCGCGCTTTTTTGTCTGTTCCAGGAGATGGCGGTAGATATCGAGCATCTCCGGCTCCTCGCGGTCCAGCACCGGCGGTAGTCCATAGGACAAGCCGAGATCCGACGGGCCGACATAGACGCCGCTGACGCCTTCGACATCCAGAATGGCTTCCGCGTTCGCCACCGCTTCGCGCGTCTCGATCTGCGGAAGGATCAGAATCTCATCGTTGGCGATGGACTGATAGGGCGAAGCGACCCCGTAGGCGGCCGCGCGAACCGGGCCGTTGGAGCGCATGCCGAGGGGCGGATAATAGCAGGCCTTCACCAGCGCCCGCGCATCTTCGGCGGTGTTGATCATGGGGATGATGACGCCCCATGCGCCCGCGTCCAGCACCTTGCCAAGGATGCCGGGCTCGCTCCACGGCACTCTGACGATCGGCGTCACCGGATGGGCCTGGCAGGCCTGGATGCAGGCGACGGCCGAGGCGTAGTCGTGCAGTCCATGCTGCATGTCGAAGGTCACGCTGTCCCAACCGGCCTGGACCATGAACTCGGCGGCGAAGGTCGAGGGCAGGAGAGACCAGGCGTTGACGGCGACTTTGCCGGCCCTGAGTCGCGCCTTGAGTTTGTTGGTCACGGGGGAATTCCTGTGTTGGAGGAGGCCAGCCGTCGCTGCGGCTAGAAATAGGTCCGGACGGAGCCGATGATTTTGTATCCATCGTCCACCAGGTGAAGGACGCGCCATTTGTCGAAGGTCAGACAAGGATGGGAGATACCAAAGCCCACCATGTCTCCGACCCGCCAGGGCGAGGTTTCCGGCGCCCTCAGGATGCCGTGCTGGTCGTAGAGACCCACCATCTTGTGATCGGCTGGCGCAGGCCGGGGCCCGGTCCAGCCGCCGCCCGGCCGGTACCAGGCCACGGGCACGGGCATCTGGTCGAAGGAGATGTCTCGTTTGCCGAGCGCGATGATGATCCGGCCCGGTTCAGGGATGGATTGCACATAGGCCCAGACCTCGAGCGCCGCCTGCAGGTCGCCCTGTCTTTGGCTCAGGCCGGGGTTTCGGATTTTGAGCTGGTCGAAGAGGTAGGTGTACATGACCGCGTCGTGGGTAAGGTAACATCCGCTGCGCAGAACCACGATGTGGTCTTGATCCAGCCTAATTGCGCCTAGCTTGTCGGCCACAACGTCGAAGAACGCCGAACCCCCGGCGGTGAAGATCACTAGGCCGTCCGCGAACAATCGCTCTCGGCCGCACGCCTCAGCGAGATCGACCATTTGATCCAGAAAGGCCGACACCCTGGCGACGGTTTCCGGCTCTGTCGGACCGCGGATGATGCCCTCGAAGCCTTCGACGCCGCAAAGCGCGATTACGTCCTTGAAGTTTTGGGCCTCGCGCGCGACCTCAAGGGCGGCGTCCACCGTGCGGCAGCCGGTCCGCCCGCCCGGGAAGCCGATCTCGACCAGCACCTTGATTGGGCGCCTCAAACTATTTTGGCGAGAGACCTCGGCGAGGGCTCTCAGATTTTCAACGGAATCGACGAGGCAATAGAATTCGAACGCGCTGTCGGCGTTCAATTGCTCGACGACCCAGCCGATGGCCGACCGCCCCACGAGCTGGTTCGCCAGGAGGATGCGGTTGAAGCCAAAGCTCCTGGCCACATGGAGCTGGTGCGGTGTCGACAGGGTGATGGCCCAGGCGCCATCGTCCAACTGAAGATCAAACAAGGCCGGGCTCATTGTGGTTTTGCCATGCGGTGCGATCCGAACGCCCGCAGTTTCCAAAAATTCCCTCATCCAGGCGCTGTTGTGCTTCAGGGCGCCCGCCTTGATCACGGCGGCGGGGAGGGGCAGATCCTCGTTCAGAAGCGCCCAGCCGCGGCTGGCGACCTCACCTAGGGGGACCACGCCGGCGTTTCCCGGCACCCCCTTCTCACGAGGGTCCAGAGGCGCTTCGTTGCGGAAGGTGTTATCGTCGGGCACGCAGCGGGACCTTTGCTGAGACTGATGATTTAGCGGCGCCGCAGGGCGGTCTGGATCGCCGCGGTGACCCATTCTGCGGCGGGACGCCCGCCCGCCCGCTCGCGTTCGAACCGACGCCCACAGACGTCAGTAGTGATAGGTCAACTCCACGCCATAGGTGCGCGGCGGCCCCACGATCGGCTCGATCAGGCCGAAAGGGCTGCCCAGGTCGGAGGAGGTCGCCGCGTACTCGGCGCCCGTGAGGTTACGCACATAGAAGCCAGCTTCCCAGCCCTTGTGGCTTTGGTAGACGACATTCAGATTATGCAGCCAGTATCCGTTCTGCTGAATGTAGGGATCATTGGTCGAGTCGAAGAACTGGTGGCTTCTGTACGAAGACGTCCAGCGGAAGTCGATGTCATCGCTATCAAACACGGCGTACTTATAGTCGACGACCGCCAGGAACGAAAAATGTGGGGCGTTCGCCAGCTGGTTTCCATTGAGGGAAATGGCGCCGGCAAACCCAGGCAGGCCCGCATCGTCGAGGCGCGTGTGCAGAAAGGCGGGCTGGAGATTGATGGTTAAGCCGTGGATGGGAGCTGCCGTAAACTCGACCTCCAGCCCCTCAGTGTGGGCTTTATGTGCGTTCGTCAGGAGGTTGGTGATGCTTTCTTCGGGTCCCGCCGCAGTCTGCAGGATCTGAGGAACCTGGGCAAAGATCTGCTCGTCCCTGTAGTCGTTGTAGAATAGGGCGGCGTCCAGGACCAAGCGATGGTCGAAGAAACTGGTCTTGGCGCCCACCTCATAGGCGGTTACGCGTTCTGGCTTGACCGGCTGCAACTCGAACAGGGCTTGCTGAATGTTGTTGCTCAGAAAGCTGCCGTTGAAGTCGCCGCTCTTGAACCCCGTCGCGACGCTGGCATAGGCCATGACATTCTTGCTGAAGTGATAGCTGAGCCCCGCCCGCCAAGTGAAGTTGGCCACGGCCTGGGACTGGTTCGAGACAATGACGTCCTGGAGCGGACCGTAATTGCCCGTCCCACCGCTCTGGAACTGCGTGGAGCCTTCGTAGTCGAAGGACTTGTTCTCGTAGGTGACCCGGCCACCGAGCGTAAACGTGAAACCCCCATAGGTATAGTCGCCCTGACCATAGGCTGCGACCGAGTCTGTGATCTGTTTGCTGTGGTCGTAGGAGATCTGCGCTATGCCATCGAAGGCGCCAGATCCTGGCGCGATCCCGACCCCGCCGAACGTATCGCCGTTGTAGAACAGTGACAGTGGTTGATTTTGCTCCAATTTCTCATGGAGATAAAAAAGCCCCGCCACCCAGTTATAGTTGGCGGCGCTCTGGGCCGCCCGGAACTCCTGGGTATAGGTGTCCGACTTCACCCCGTAGGTGACGCGCAGCAGATTGTTGGGGCCGGCGTCGCTATTTTCCGGAAAATAGTGATCATTGTGCACATAGGACGAAATCGACGTCAGGGTTACAGCGTCGAGCGAATAATCCATCCGGAACATCTCGAGCAGGTTCAGGTTGCTGAGTTCCTGGTTGCGGCTCCACGCGCCGTCATAGAACCCTTTCGGCGTGCCATAGCCGAACATGTCGACGCATCCGCCGGCGGATGCCTGGGACGGCGTGCACAATGTGGGGGAGGCGCCGCCTTGGGTCCCCGGGACGAAGACGCCGATGTGCCGATATTCGTCGGGCAGGTTGTGGACATAGCCGACCGAGGAGGTGAAGGCGATCTTCAGCCGATCTGTCGGCTTGTAGAGGAGTTGGAGCCTGAGCCCCTCATTGTCGGAGCCCGACGCGGGGCCGTCCGTGAGGGTGTTGTGCATGAACCCGTCGGAGTGATTGTAGACGCCCGCCACGCGAACGTCGACATCGCCGGAGACCGGGCCGCCGACCGCGCCGGTAAGATTCAGCGTGTTGAAGTTGCCATATTCCAGGTGGAGATCAGTCGTGAAGTGGTCAGTGGGCTTGTTCGAACTGAACAGGATGGCGCCGCCGCTGGTGTTTCGGCCGTAGAGCGTCCCTTGCGGGCCTTTCAAGACCTGAACCTGGTTTAGATCGAAGATTGAGAAGGATTGCGCGGATGGGGCGCTGATATAGACATCGTCGACATAGATGCCATTCGGTCCGGCGTTGTTCGAGTCAAAGTCGTTCAGGCCGATCCCGCGAATGGTGACGATGGGCTGGTTGCCTGCGCCTGAATTGTTGACGATCTGCACGTTCGGCGTGATCTGCTGCAGGTCCTCGGTCTCCTTGATGCCAAGAGCCTGGATTTCCTTCGACGATATGGCCTGCACGGACACCGGTACGTTCTGAATGTTCTCTGACCGGCGCTGAGCGGTGACCGTGATGGTCGCAACTTCGCTTACCGATCCCGCCGGCGCGGTCGCCTGCGCGGCGGCCCGGCCATATGCGCCCGCCGCGAGCGCGGCCCCCGCCGCGCCGACAATCAGCCAGGCCCGAAGCGACCTTGGTGACGCATAGTCCTGCATATCCTATCCCCCAATGTCTTGATCGGCCGCTGGGCGTGGCGTCGCTGCGTCCGCTCTCTGAGGCTCGCCTTGAGCTAGTTTTTACTATTTCATAAGATCGATTGTCGCAATAGTGAATTATGGGGTGGCGGCCTGGAATTCGATTTCGGTACGGATCGATGCTCGCTGCCGGCGCAGGGCGGAGATCGCGAGTGGATCCCCTAGTCAGGCCTTAAATCTCTTATTTGTGGAACTTTATGGCCTTTCTCGCTCCCTGGTGACCGAGCGGCCGGCAGGCGGGTCCCGCAGATCGCGCCGCACCTCACGTTGCGAGCGGCCGTTGGCCCCGGGGTCGATCCAGCCAGGCGCGGTGCGTCACAAACTAGTTTTTACTAGAAATTGTCCCGAACTATGGTTAGCTTGCCACGACGCGCGAGGTGTTGCGGTTGCGGAGGGGCGAACTGGTGATGCGGGATATACGGACGCTGCAAACCCATCTGGCGTTTGGTGAGGCGCCCCGCTGGCGGGCGGGCGAGGGCCTCTACATCTCGGACATTCACGCCAACCGCGTTCTGCTGTTGGGGCCAGAGAACGTCCTGACCACGGTGGAGGAATTCGAAGGCCCCGTTTCGGGTCTCGGCTGGCTGCCGGATGGGCGGATGCTCGTGGTCTCGATGCACGATCGGCGCCTGCTGCGCCGGGATGCGGACGGGGTCTTCCGGCTGCACGGCGATCTCTCCGGCATCGCCACCTGGCACGCCAACGACATGGTCGTCGCCGCGGACGGCACGGCCTATGTGGGCAATTTCGGGTTCTCGATCGCCCCCATTCGATCGGAGGTTCGCGCCGCGCATCTGGCGAAGGTCACCCCCGACGGCAAGGTGAGCATCGCCGCGAGCGACCTGCTGTTCCCCAATGGCGCCGTGATCACCCCCGACGGCCGCACGCTGGTGGTGGGCGAGAGCGCGGGGCGGCGACTGACGGCGTTCTCGATCGACGCCGACGGCGAACTCGCCGATCGCCGAGAATGGGCGCCCATGCCCGACGGCGCCTTTCCCGATGGCGTCTGCCTCGACGCCGAGGGGGCCATCTGGGTGGCGTCGCCGCCATCGCGAGAGGTGATCCGCCTCAAAGAGGGCGGCGAGGTTCTGGAGCGGATCAAGACCGAGCAGATGGCGATCGCCCCCATGCTTGGCGGTGCGGATCGACGGACCTTGTTCATCTGCACCGCCGAGAGCACGGATCCGGAGTTCTGCAAGGCGAACCACTCAGCCCGCATCCTCGCGGTCGAGGTGGATGCGCCCGGCGCTGGCCTACCTTGAATCTTTCATCGGTCCGGAGCTGAGCAGCCCATGACTCCACCGCCAATAGCCCAGGTCTGTGCGGCTTCCCACGTGGCGATGGAGGTTTCAAACCTCGATCGTTCGATCGCCTTCTGGTCTGAAGTGCTCGGCTTTGAGATCTTCCACGACGATCGGCAAGATCCCCGTCAGGCGAGCGTCAAGGGCGTCGTCGCCGGTTTCGGGGTCGAGCTCGCTCAATCCAAAGAGCCCTGTCAGGCCGGCGGGCGCCGACCCTTTGGGGCGCCGCCGGGCAGTCCCTGCCTGTCCTTTTCGGTCGGCAACATCGACCAGGCGTTCGAGACCCTCAAGGCGCGAGGCCATGTCGAGGCGTCGGCCCCGAGCGAGATCCAGGGCGTCAGGTTCTTCTATGTCTTTGATCCCGATGGGCAGGCCATCGAACTCATCCCGTTTCCTTCGCCCTTGAAGGTCCTGGCTGATCTCGCGCCCGCCCGGCGTTAGCCCCGCGCTGGGGGAGACCGGCTAAACCCCGCTCCTGGCGTCGCGTCGCGCCTTTAGATGTTCAGCGCCGATTTCCTCGCCGCGGATCACGAGCTTTTTCAGGCTCCGCGGGTTGGTGCCCAGGAGCCTGACGGTCTTCGCTCGTTCGGGCGGCATGAAGATCTCCAACGCCCTGCGATCCATGGCATCGATAACCACGCCCGCCACATACTCGGCCGACACCGAAGGCCCGGAAAAGCACAAGGGCGCTTCATCGCTCTCGGCTTCCTGATCGAGCATCGGCGTTTCGGTGGAGGTGGGATGGATGATGGTGAAGGCGAAGGGGGAGTCGCGCTGCTCGATGGCGAAGGCGTGGTGAAAGGCGCGCAGGGCGTGTTTCGCCGCGGCGTAACTCGCCAAACCGGGAAACGGCAGGAAGGCGGTCATGCTGGCGACGGTGACGAAGTGTCCGTGACCTTGCGCCTTGAAGCGCGGCAGCATGGCCAGCGCGCCGGTCAGCGGGCCCATGAAATTGACATTGAGGGTCTGCTGATGCTGAGCCAGGGTGATGTTCTCCGCCCGGCCGGCATGCACGATCGCGGCGTTGTTGATCAGGACATCGACCTGGCCGAAATGGGCCCAGGCTTGGTTCAGCGCCTGTTCCCATTGCTCGGCTTGGGTAATGTCGAGCGTCACGGACAAAGCGGATGATCCGAGGCTGTCCGCAACCGCTTTTGCGCCGCCTGAATTGATGTCCGCGAGCACCACGCGGTCGCCAAGCTCGACCGCTCGCCGGGCGGTCGCCGCGCCGATGCCGCTCGCTGCGCCAGTAATGAACAGAACCCGGGGTTTTCTCTTCGGCATTTGACTCTCTGCGGTTGGATTTGACGTTGGCGCGGTTGGAGCAAATCCCACGGCGCGCCCCGCCTGGCGGGCTCGCGCCGCCTTGGGGCGTGAGCCCTACGGGTGTTCGCACGAGGTTATGGCGGGCGTCAAGCAATATAGCAATAACTATATCATTGCGAGACTCCGTCTCATAACCCATGCGATAGGTGAAGGGTGAGGCTGGACGTAGGTGGTCCGCAAGGTCTTGACAACAGGCGTGAGCGACGAGCCAGGGTTGGCGGCCGCGGTGGTGTTTGACATCGATCATCGTATAGTAAAAACTAGATATATGGCGAACGCGCCAATGCTCGCCTGTTTGTTGATTTCGCTAGGGGTTGTCCGGTGCAGAACTTCTTCGATCGAACCGCCGAGGCCGCTGATGACGATCATTGGATCGGACCGCGTCCGACGGCGCTTCAGATCGCCGCCTTTCTGATCGTCGGTTCGGTCGGGCTGATCATCGCCGGCGTCCAGCCGGTCGTACTGAGCGCGCTGGTCAGTGAGAACCGGCTGAGCGCCGCCGCCCTCGGCTGGACCACGACCGTCGAGTTCGTCACCATCGGCGCCGGGGTCAGCTTGGCCGGAATGCTCCTGAAGCCCGACCATATCCGATTGTCGGTCTTCGTGGCGGCGGTCATGACGCTCATCGCCGATGTGGCGATTCATCACCAGTCGGGTCTGCCCATCTTCGTCGATCGCGCTGTCGCCGGCCTCTTCGAAGGCGGGCTCGTCTGGGCGACGACACTGATGATCGCCAGATCGTCAACGCCGGCGCGTTGGGCAGCGGTCTTCCTGGTTACGCAAGGCGTCGCCCAGCTCGGATTCGCGGCGAGCGTTCCGGCCGCCATGATGAAGATCCATGGGGCCGACGGAGGGTTTTACGCCCTGGCATCGACCTGCGTCGTGGCCGCCGTCGCCGCCTTCGCCCTGCCGAACAGCATGCAGCCGCTCACCACACCCGAGGCGGGGCCGAACGGCGCGCGCATTCCGCCGCCAGCGTTGTTGAGCCTCCTCGGCGTCGCATTGGTCTTCGCGTTCTTCCTGGGTCTGTTCGCCTACCTGACCCAACTGGGGGCCCAAGCCAGGTTGACGCAAGAGCAGTCCGGCTATGCCGTCGCTCTCGCGGTCGGCGTCTCCATCCTCGGTTCGGGCGCGGCGGCAGTGGTCGCGAAACGATTGTCCTATTTGACCGCGTTCCTGGTCTGCCTGCCGGCGAACCTGGTCGCGCTGCTGATCTTCGGCCGGATGCCGCACCTGCTGGTCTTCCTCGCGGCCTCAGGGCTGTTCGGCTTTTTCTGGGGCTTTCTGATGCCCTTCCAGATGTCGTTCGTCATCGAGTCGGATCCGTCACGCCGCGCCGCGCTGCTGGTGCCCGGTATTCAGTCGGTCGGCGCGGCGGCGGGCCCCCTGATCTGCTCGTTCTTCGTCACCAACAGCGAGGCCCGAGGAGCGCTCTACGTCTGCGCGGCCTGCCTGGTTGGAACCCTGACCATCGCAGCCGCCTTGCATGCGCATCGCTTGCTCAAGACGCGCTCAGCCGTGGCTGGCGTGCGGGTCTAACGCGGCCTGCTCCAGACCCCTGGAGCGCCCAAAGTGACGCCGGCCTAAGCGACGGCGGGCCGGCGTCGGATACGCAGGGGCATCTTGGCCAGCTGTCGCATGGTCGAACGCTCCAACCATTGGTAGGGGCCCGACGTGAGCTCCACGACGATCCCCGGAGCGGTCACGGCGCTCAGAACCGCCTCCGTCAGCATGCGCGCGACGCCGCGGCCGGGGCAGATATGCGCCCCGCCGCCAAAGGTCGTGTCGGCGCGCATCGGACGGTCGAGCCGGAATTCAAGGGGGTCGGGAAACGCGCCGGGGTCGCGATTGCCGGCGCCCCACAACATGACGATTGGCGTGCCGGCGGGGATGCGGACGTCCTGATAGACAATCTCCTCCAATCCGTAGCGCTGGGTGACGATGACCGGCGGCTCAAGCCGAAGCCCCTCGAACATCGCGGCTGAGACCAGCCGACGATCAGCCTTCACAGCCGCCAGCGCTTCGGCGTGTCTGAGGAGGGCATAGACAGCATTGGCGGCGCCGAGGGCGGCTGTATGAAACCCTTCGATGAGGTTCGCCGCGAGCATCATGCCGATGTTCTCGGGCATGATGCCGCCGACGGCGGGATCGTCCTCGATGTCCAGGGCCGCAAGTTCCCGAGCCATGGTCGCGACAAGCTCGTTTTGGCCGCCGGCCAGCGTCCGCGACACCGCATGCGACACCAGCGCAAGATAGCGATCCGCAGCATGGTCGGCCGCAACCAACTCGTCGTACTCCTTCTTGAAAAAGAACATAGGGGTAAGGGCGCGAACGAGTTCGACGACCTCCGCCTCTTCGGCCGAGGTCATGCCGAGCAGGAAGCGCCAAAATCTCGCCGTGAGCTTCTCGGCGAATTGAAACTGAAAGTCGATTACGCCCTGATCGGCGGTTTCCGCCACCAGCTCCGCCACGATCCGCTCGGCGAGCGGCTGAAGCTGGTTCACGGCGCGCGGCATGAAATGACGGGCGATGATTTGCCGGGTTGGTCCGTGCAACGGCGGATTGGTCGTGAACACTTGGTTGGCCACGAGCCGGCCTAAGGCTGCGCCAACCGGGCTGGCGCCTTCGATTGGAGATCGTTGCCTGCCGTAGGACCGTGCCGACAAGACGCCAGGCGGCGTATTGCCCGCCCGCGGGTCGGCCGAAAGCGTGCGCAGATCCTCATTTCGAAAGGCGACCACGCCGCCGGCAGGGTTGCGAAGAAGCCTTAGCCGCGAGTCGGCGAACAGCGCTTGATAGGCCTCGCCAAACTGGTCGCGACCGTCGCTGAACCCGAAGCTCGTTATGCACGCGAGCTCGGCGATTTCCTTCGGTGGCGACGAACCGTCGCCAGGGGGGTGGATGGACGCCATCACGTCACCGTTTCGTTGCCGTCATGACCATGACAATCCGTTTTGCACTCCAAGTCCGTGGCCATGTCCCGCCAGCCGCGGCCCAAAGGACCGGCCGGCAAGATCATCTTGCCGGCCGCACTGGGTGCTGTGGGTTGGCGAGGGGACTGCAGCGTGGGCTTGTGCGCTCTTCTGACAGGCTGGATTTCCGACCTGGCTACTCAGGCGCCTCGCAAAACTAGGCATCGTAGCCCGGCAGCGCGCGGTCCAATCTCCGCAGATTGCCAGGCCAGCTCAAAGCGCCAGCGAAACCTCGGGTGGAGACCTGCTGCGTCACCGTCGCCTGCGCCTGGCAGGGCGCGAGCAGCACATTGTCCGCGCCGGCGCAGAGCGCCTTGATTTGCTGGGCGCAGGCCTTTTCCAGATAGTACATCGCCAGCCAGCAATCCGCCGCCGAGCCGCCGACCGCCAGGGTTCCATGGTTGCGCAGCAGCATGAGCCGCTTGTCGCCCAGGTCTTTGACCAGTCTTTCGCGTTCGCCCAGATCTAGGGCGATGCCCTCATAGTCGTGATAGGCGAGGTGGGGCAGGACGATCAGCGCATGTTGCGACAGCGGCAGCAATCCGAACGACTGCCCCGCCACACCCACCCCTGCGTCGGTGTGCAGGTGCATCACGAACCGCGCATCGTCGCGCTTTTGATGAACGGCGGAATGGATGGTGAAACCCGCCGGGTTAATCGCGTGCGGCGTCGGCTGAAGCACGTTGCCGTCGAGGTCGATCCGGACCAGCGACGAAGCCGTGATTTCCTCGAAGAACAGGCCATAGGGGTTGATGAGGAACTTGTGGTCGGCTCCAGGCAAACGGGCCGAGATATGGGTATAGATCATGTCGTCCCAGCCATGGAGCGCGACAAGGCGATAGAGCGCCGCCAGCGAAACGCGGACGTCCCATTCTTCCTCGCTGACCCGTCCCTTGAGCGAGCCGCTCGCCGTCAGTTCTCCATCCGCCATGGCGTCTCTCCTTGATGGTCATGAAATTCGGCGCGCCCGAGCCGCGCGCCGCCGGCGCCTAGATCGCGACGATCATCTCGATCTCCACCGCGATCTGTCCTGGCAGCGAGGCCATGCCGACAGCGGATCGCGCATGCGGTCCGATCTCGGGCCCAAAGACGGTGACGAGCAGATCGGAGCACCCATTGATGACCTGCGGGTGGGCCATGAAGTTAGGCGCGGCGTTGACCATGCCGAGAACCTTCACGATCCGCCGCACGCGGGTGAGGTCGCCAATCGCCTGATGGAGCGCGGCCAGGAGATTGAGGGTGGTCAGCTTCGCGGCGGCATAGCCGTCCTCGAGGCTGAGTTCCGTTCCCAACTTGCCTCTATAGACGATCCCCTCGGGCCCGACCGGGCCTTGCCCGGACAGGAAGACAAGGCCGCCTTCGATGACGGCCGGCAGGAAGTTGGCAACGGGCGGCCTTGGGTTTGGCAGCGACAGTCCTAGAGCGCGCAGCGCCGCGTAGGGGCCGCTCTGATGCTGAGGTTCGGCCCGAAGGTCCAATTCGCCCATCTGCGCTCCGCATCATGGTCAACAAAGGCTCAAGAGCAAGCCTTCGCCAACATGGCCGCAGACCGTACATATAGCAATAACTATATCACGAGCCGTCGTCGACGAGGGCGAGGCTAATCATGCGCGCCGCCTCCCGAAAGAGAACGTCATGGGGGAGCCTGTCCTCTTCGATGGCGAGCTCATCGACCATCCAGCCGAACTCCGCGCGAATGCGCAGCCGCTGCCAGAGAAGCTCCGGATCCATGTTCGGCATGATCTTCTGGTAAAATTGGAAGACCCTGTCCGTGTTCATCCGCTGGGACTCGACGCGGACATGACTGAGGTTTGGCAAGGCCCGAAGCGCCCGCATGGTCCAGATCGCGCCCGGTTCGCTCGCGACGATATCCGCTGCGATCTTGAACCATTCCGCCAGGGCCTCGGTCGAGCGCTCCGGATCGGACCAGGAGCCGCCCTGGAACAGCCAGACCGCATAGGCGTCATTCTGCCGTTTCAGGAGGCGCTGGGCGAGGACCTCGAGGACATCGTATTTGTCGTTGAAATATCGGTAGAGCGCCGGCGGCGTCACGTTCGCCCGGGCGCAGATCGCATTGGTCGTCAGCCTCTCGAACCCGACTTCGCCCAGGAGTTCGCCCGCCGCCCGCACGAGTTTTTCATAGGTCTCCAGCGGCTTGCCACCCAATGGCGGGTCCTTGCGGGGGGGCGCCTCCTCGGATCCTTCACCGTGTGGAGCGGCTTTTTTTCTAACAGCGGCCATGCAGTCTAGTGCTCGCAGCGTTTCGCGGGATGACTTCACGCTAGGCTTCGCCGACGTGTCTTACAAGCAGACCGGTTCCATGGCTCTCGCAAGCCGAAGTCGAGCGCGCCCCGCTCGGTGGCGGTCGCTAGGGCTCGAGGCGGCCACGCCCGGACGTCATCGTGGTGGTGCGAAGTTCCTGCCGGCAAAGGGGCGCGGCTAGGAAGGGCGAGTTTGCACTGCAGCGTGTCGCTGTAACGCCAGAGATCGTTCGTGTCAAAATCATGATAGCATTTACTACATATTTCGCTGCTTACGGCGCGTTTCGGTCCATCGGCCTCGGATTGAGGCGACTGTGGCCGCAACTGCTGGCGCGGACTGACCATCAGCTTAGACAACAGAGGCGGTCTGGCCATTCACCGACCATCCGGCCGCCCGGGCCAAAACGGGCGCCGAAGGTCGTCGAAGCAGACGACACACACGGCGGAGCGCCCTAGCAACAGATGGCGCGGACGTCGATAGCGAGTTGACCGCCCTCGGGCGCGAGCAGGATGGCCTCGACTACGACGCGGATCGTTTCCGACAGCCGCCGCCGCTTGGGGTCAGGGCGACCCCATCGCTGGTGTAGCGGTGAAATCCGAGCTCTTGGCTCGATCTATATCCATATGCCGCAGAGCCGCCAGGATGCTCACAGCTTTCGAAACGCCGATGAGATCAGCGCAGGCCCACGCGCTACTGGCAATCGCCAATAGCGGTCCGCCCGGGTGGCGGCCTATGGCAGCGCCAGTTTCTACATTGCAGTCATTAGACTAAGCAGCCTCGCGTGGCTGAAGCCACGATTGATTTTACTTTTTTGAAGCAAAATCGATGCTGCTAAGAGTCGAAAGTGTGAGCAAACCTGCAAAGGTTTGCTTAGAGCAGTCGCCGCCGGGATCCCCCGATAGAAACGAGCCGGAAGGCGACGGCGCGACGCCGGAAGGCAGGTTGTGGCTCTTGGCCGACGTTCGGAGGGTCTGCATGTCGGTTTGTATGTTGGGCTAGAAGCCTTCCGCGCGGTGGTCAGGACGATGCGGCTTGCGGAACCAATGCGGCGATGGGCCTTGAGAATCGCCCCAGCGTTCGACCAGATAGTCGACAAACACACGGACCCTGGCCGGCATGTTCGCACCGCCGACGAAGACGGCATGGAAGATCTCTTTGTCGCCCGGATTGAAGGCCTTGAGGAGGGGGATGAGGCGGCCCTCAGCGATTGTGTCGCCGAGGCTGAAGTCGCCGACGCGGGCGATGCCGACGCCGTCTAATGCCAGCTGGACCAGGGTCTCTCCGCTGTTGGCTTCGATCGCGCCATGGAGCTTAAGGGCGTAGTCGATGCCGTCCTTGTGGAAGGGCCAGACCGGCTCGGCGCGATGGAAGCTGAAGTTTAGGCAGTTGTGGTTGTGCAGATCTTCCGGGCTCTCGGGCACGCCCCAGCGCGCCAGGTAGCCCGGTGAGGCGACGATGGTGCGACCATTCTCGCCCAGGCGGCGCGCCGTGAGCCCGCTGTCGGCCAGGGGGCCGCCGCGGATCGCCACGTCCGCCTGTCCCGCCGCGACATCGACGATCCCATCGCTGAGATTGATGTCGACCAGGATATTCGGGTAGCGGCGGACGAACTCACCGAGCAGCGGGACGATGCAGAACCGCCCGTGGGAGACGGCCGCGCTGACCCGGATCCGGCCGCGTGGCGAGCCCTGGTCGGCGATGGCCTGCTCGGCTTCCTCGAGGTCGGCCAGAATCCGCCGGGCGGCGCTGAGATAGGCCTGGCCCTCGGCGGTCAGAGTCAAGGCGCGGGTGGTCCGCAGCAATAGACGCGCACCCAGCCGCGCCTCGAGCCGGTCCAGGGTACGGCTGATCGCCGACGGCGTCAGCGAAAGGGCGCGGCCCGCGGCGGAGAAGCTGCCGCCCGCAGCGACGGCGCAGAACACCTCGAGCTCACGGGCGCGATCCAAGCCTGTCGTCATAATCTTTGCGTTCCAATCAAAAATCCTTGGCCTCTTCACCCACTAATCTCACTCGGCGTCTCCGTCTAGCTTTGCGTCATCTGCAAGGCCTTAACCCAGGAGACCCTCTCATGACCGTTCTCAGCTTCCTTCGCCGGCTTGCCCTCGCGGGCGCCGCGCTCACCGTTTTGGCCAGCCCGGCCGTCTGCGCGGCGGCCGACCTGCCACGCGATTTCCCAAGCAGCTTGCACACCGAGGAGGTCGTGACCAACGGTACCACCATCCACGTCCGCGTTGGCGGCGTCGGGCCCGCGGTCGTCTTGCTGCATGGCTATGGCGACACCGGCGACATGTGGGCGCCGCTGGCGGCTGACCTAGCGCGCAACCACACGGTGATCGTCCCCGACTTGCGCGGCATGGGCCTTTCGGCGCGCGCCGAGACCGGCTTCGAAAAGGCCAACGAGGCGGAAGACATCGTCGGCGTGATGGACGCCTTGCACGCGCCGCGCGCCGACGTGGTGGCGCACGACATCGGCAATATGGTCGCCTACGCGCTGGCGTCCCGCCACGCGGACCGGGTGACGAAGCTGGTCCTGATGGACGCGCCTGTGCCCGGCCTCGGACCCTGGGACGAAATCCTCAAGAGCCCGCTGCTTTGGCACTTCCGGTTCGGCGGTCCAGACATGGAGCGACTGGTCGCCGGCCGCGAGCGCATCTATCTCGACCGCTTCTGGAACGAGTTCTCGGCCGACCCCGCGCATTTCCCAGAGGTCTCACGCGTCCACTACGCGCAGCTCTACGCAGCCCCTGGGCGCATGCATGCGGGCTTTCGCCAGTTCGCCGCCTTCGACCAGGACGCCATCGACAACCGCGCCTGGCTGGCGGCGCATGGGAAGCTGCCCATGCCGGTCCTGGCGATCGGCGGCGACAAATCCTTCGGACCGATGATGAGGACCGTGGCGCTGGCCGGCGCGATCGACGTGCGGGAACGGATTATCCCGAACGCCGGACATTGGCTCATGGAGGAGCAGCCCGCGATCACTGTCGCGGCCATCGACGACTTCCTCAACGGTGGCCCGGCGCCGGCAAAGGACGGGCGGCTCGGGCAGTCGGCCCTGTCGCTCGAACAGATCCAGGCGATGCCAGTCTCCGGAGCGGGCGCCGGCACCTCGGGTCTTAGCGGCATCCGCACGGTGCTGCTCTACGGCGACCCCGCCAAGCCCGGACCCTATGTGCTCGAGATCCGCGTACCGCCGAACACGGCGATCGCGGCCCACACCCACCGCGACGACCGTTTCGCCACGGTGATCTCCGGCGCCTGGTACTTCGGCTACGGCGCCAAAGCCGGGGAGACGGCCGTGAAGCCGCTGACCGCGGGCGGCCTCTACACCGAGCCGGGCGGCGCGCCGCACTTCGCCTTCACCCGCGATGAGCCCGCGGTGGTCCGGCTGAGCGGCGTGGGCCCCAGCGACACGACCTACGTCACCGCCGCGGCGTCCCACTGACCTCAAAATCTTGAAAGGAGACCCCTATGACGTCCTTCACCAAAATCCGTGACCCGCTGACCGATCATCTTCTGACGCCGCAGAACGCGGCGCTGGTGATCATCGACTACCAGCCGGTGCAGGTCGCCTCCATCCAGTCGATGGAGAAGCGGACCCTGGTCGCCAACATCACCGCCGTCGCGAAGACTGCAAAGCTCTACGGTCTGCCGACCGCTATCGCCACGGTGAACGTCGCCACAGGGCGCAACCAGCCCACCATCCCCCAGATCGTCGAGATCTTTCCGGACATTGTTCCCATTGACCGGACCTCGATCAACGCCTGGGAGGACGAGGACTTTGTGGCCGCCGTCCGCGCCACAGGCCGCAAGAAGCTGATCATGGCGGCGCTGTGGACCGAGGTTTGCTTGGTTCACCCGGCGCTCGATGCTCTGCAGGAGGGCTTTGACATCTACCCGGTGGTCGACGCTGTGGGCGCCGCCTCCCGGCTCGCGCACGAGGCCGGCCTCATGGGACTGGTCCAGGCCGGGGCTCAGCCCACCAGCTGGGTGCAGCTCATCTGCGAGCTGCAGCGGGACTGGAACCGGGCCGAGACCGTCCTCGGCTTCTCGGAGATCCTCTTCACCGTCGAGGGGCATTGATCATGACGATGCAAACAATTGCCGACGCCATCAACCGGGCCAATCACGCCGCGAAGCAGCCGGTCATCTTTATTCACGGGCTGTGGTTGAAGCCGAATTCCTGGGACCGATGGGTCGAGGTTTTCGAGGCCGCCGGCTACGCGGCGCTCGCGCCAGGCTGGCCGGTAGAGGCGGGCGGGGTTTCGGCGCCCGAAACCATCGGCGAGGTCGCGGCGCACTTCAGTCGCATCGCCGAGGCGCTCGCCCGCCGCCCGGCCATTGTCGGCCATTCCTTCGGCGGGCTGATCGCGCAAATCTTGGCCGGCCGAGGGTTTTCCAGAGCGACGGTGGCGATCGATCCCACGCCGTTCCGCGGCGTCCTACCCCTGCCATTCTCGGCCCTGCGCTCAGCCTGGCCGGTGCTGCAGAATCCGGCCAACGCCGGGCGGGACGTTGCACTCTCGCCCGAGCAGTTCCGCTATGCTTTCGGCAACGCGGCGCCCGGGTCTGAGAGCGAGGCGCTCTACGGCGCCTATCAGGCCCCGGCGTCAGGGCGGCCGATCTTCCAGGCCGCGGCGGCCAACCTCAATCCGTGGACCGAGGCGCGGGTGGACACCGACGCCGCGCAACGCGGGCCGCTGCTGGTCATGTCCGGCGAGCGCGACCACACCGTCCCACCGGCCGTGGCCCGCGCCGTCTACGACAGCCAGAAGCGAAATCCGAAGGCCGTCACCGAGTTCGTGGAAATGCCCGGGCGCGGCCATTCGCTGACGATCGACGGCGGCTGGCGTGAGGTGGCGGATACGGCGCTGACGTTCGTCGAACGGTTCGCCTAGCGCGGCGTGAATGAGATGGACTGCGGAGCCAGGCGAGTGGCTCCGCAGTCGCTCGCTGATTCTCGCAGATCGGCCTCGCCGAATGGCTGTAAGTTGTCGGCGTACCGACGTCCGTTGCCGGCGCATTCTTGCCGCTGGCTATCCGGGCGGGCGCCTCGCCAATTGCCGTCATAAGCGGAAACAAGCCGTGCCGGTGAGTCCATCCCCCAGAGCAGACATCCGGCCGGGCGCCTAGGGGCGGCGAGTTTTGACTCACAGCGGACATTCGGCAGGTCCGATTTCGGTACCCTTTAGGCCGCCCTGGTCGGGCGAAGTTCGACGACACCTGCCGGAGACACCATGAGCACGGACCCGTTCAACCTCGCTCGTTTCGCAACCGCAGGTGGGGACGTGCACCACGGCGCTTAATCATCAGTGGTTTGGGGAGAGCTTCCCAACCTGATCAAGCCCATGGGGGTCATCTCAGGACTGCGATTTCAAGCTCGCCGCCTTAAGCCTTGCGACTTCGGCCTGATCGGCTGCGGACCCGACCTATCTGGCCCTACAGGGCGACGGCCGGCGCATCGTCTCCCTCGACGCGGTGATCGAGACCATAGGTCAGACCGGCGAGGATATGAGATCGAAAAACAAGGAGGCCAGTCCGGGCGGTCTCGCGGTCAATGTGGTCGAGTTTTGAGCCGGACCAGTGGCGCCGCGGCGCGGTGGTTGTGACAACTGCGCGTCAGGCGCGTGCGCCCCACCAGGGTGCAGCCGCGCATCCAGGCGGCGAGCCCCGCGGCGATCAATGTTCCCAGAGCGGCGAGCATCCGGAGTCTTCCTTGGTTCCTCCGGCCGCGTCTGGCGCGCGGCCTCGAGGATGAAGGAAAACACCGTTGCGGGCGGGATGCAAGATTGGCGCTACGGCGATCCCTTACCCCATCCACCCCAACCCCAAACTCTTCTGCAACGCGATATAGTCGTCCGTCAGCTGGGCTTGGCCCTCGGCCAGGGCCTGGCGGGCGGCGATGGACTGGCGCTGGGCGTCCAGGGCGTCGATCAGGCTGGCCGTGCCGCCGCGGTAGCGCTGGGCGGTCAGGGCCTCGGCGCGGTCGGCCGAGACCTCGGCCCGGGCCAGGGCGACCAGGCTCTGGCGCTGGTGGCCATAGCGGCTGAGTGAGGCCTCGGCGTCCTGTAGGGCCGACAGCACCACGCCCTGGTAATGGGCGGCGGCGGCGTCGCGGTCGGCCTTGGCGCCGCGCACCTGGGCCTGGATCTTGGGAAAATTCAGGATGTTCCAGGACAGGGACGGCGCGCCGATGGCGCTGAACCGGTCGGCGCGGAACAGCTGGCCCGGATCAGTTGAGGCGAAGCCGATATCGCCTAGCAGCGAGACACTGGGGAAGAACTGCGCCACGTCCTGGCCGATCACGGCGTTGCTGGCGGCCAGGCGCCGCTCGGCCGCGCGGATATCGGGCCGACGGCGCAGCATCGCGGCCGGGTCACCCACCGGGGTCGCGGCCGGCGGCGCTGGTGGGGCGGCGACGGCGGCCAATAGGCTGTCCAAGGCGCCGGGCTCGGCCCCGGTCAGGACGGCGATCTGGTCGAGACTCTGCTGCACCTGGCCTTCCAGGGGCGCGATCTGGGCCTCGGTCTGGGCCAGCCCGGTCTGGACGCGCTCCACCTCTCCATCCGTCACCAGGCCTCGCGCGCGCCGCTGCTGGGTCAGGTCCAGGCCACGCTGCTCCAGAGCCAGGTCGTTGCGGGTCAGCTGCAGGCGGGTCTGGGCGTCGCGCAGGCCGACATAGGCCTGGGCGACCTCGGCGGCCAGCTCGACCTGGGCGTCCTGCAATTGCGCTTCCTGCGCCCCGACCTGGGCGTCCGCGGCCTCGATCGCTCGGCGGGTCCCGCCGAAGATGTCGAGCTCCCAGGTGGCGTCGAAACCGGCGCTGTAGAGATCGACATTGGTCACCCCATTACTGGATCCGCCCGCGCCGGTGATCGATCCCAGCGCCCCGGTGGGCAGGCGCGCGCTGGCCTCCAGCAGGCTGGCGCCGCCGCTGGGCAGCAGCTTGGTGCGGCTCTCGCCCAGGCTGGCCCGGGCAGAGCGCAGCCGCGCCTGGGCCTCGCGCACTGTGGGGCTGGCGGTCAGGGCGCGGTCGATCAGGGTTGTCAGCTGCGGATCGTTCAGCGCCTCCCACCAGCGGGCCAGCGGCGGGGCGGACGGGGTCTCGGCCGCGTCGGCGCGATGGAACTGGCCGGCGACGCTGGCGACCGGGGCGGTCGAGGGCGGCCCGCGATAGTCAGGCCCGACGGCGCAGGCGGACACCAGGGCGGCGCCCGCCAAGGCCGAGGCCAGGGCGGAGGTCTTGAAGAGCGAACGGAACAGGGGAGAGCGGAACATGGCGGTCACGCGGCGAGCGAAACGCTCGCATCCTTCGGCAGGGGTTTGAGGAGCAGGACGAGGGGGATCATCAGGATCAGGGCGAACCCGAACACCCAATAGAGGTCGGCGAAGGCCATGACCGTGGCCTGGCCCTGGATCTGGTCGTTCAGCGCCCCCACGCCCTGGGCGGCGACGGCGGTCTGGCCGATCACGCTGTTGCCGCTGATCGATTCGGCGATCCGGGCGGCATGGAAATCGGTGCGCTGTTCCTGCAGCGCGCCCACGGCGGCCAGGCCGACCGAGCCGCCCAGATTGCGCGCGGCGTTGAACAGGCCCGACGCGTCCTCGGCCAGCTCATGGGCGACCGAGGTGGTGGCCGCCTGGTTGAGGAACAGCATGGAAAAGAACTGGGCGAAGCCGCGCAGCACCTGGGAGGAGAAGAACTGCGGCCCAGCGCTGGCGGCGGTCAGGCCCACATCGAGGAAACAGCTGATTCCATAAAGCAAAAGCCCAAAGGCGATGGCCAGCCTCAAATCGATCAGCCGCACCAGTATGGGGAAGAAGGCCAGCATGATGATCGTCGGAATCCCGCTGATCATGGTCACGTCGCCCGACTGCTCGGCATTGTAACCGGCCACCAGGGTCAGGAACTGCGGGATGATATAGAGGATGCTATAGAGGGCGGCGCCGACCATCAGGCTCATCAAGAACACGCTGCCGAAACTGCGCTCGAACAGGATCTTCAGCTGTATCACCGGGCGGCGGCTGAACGCCTGGCCGGCGACCAGCAGCAGGAAGCCCATCACCGAGACCAGGCTCAGGCTCCAGATAAACTGCGACTCGAACCAGCGTTCGCGCTGCCCCTCCTCCAGCACGATGGTCAGGCCGCCCAGGCCCATGGCCAGGCCGGCTATGCCTAGAAGATCGGCCTCGGCGAACATCTCCCAGCGCGTGCGCGCGCCCGGCAGGCCGATGACCAGCAGGGCGATCAGGCCCAGCCCGATCGGCAGGTTGAGGAAGAAGGCGTAGTGCCAGCTGACGTTCTCGGTCAGCCAGCCCCCGACCACCGGCCCCAGCACCGGCCCCAGCACGGCGGTCATGCCGAACAGGGCGATGCCCAGGGGCTGCTGGCGCGGTGGCAGACGCGTGGCCACGATGGTCAGGGCCATGGGGATCATGGCGCCCCCGGTGAAACCCTGGCCGATGCGGCCAAAGATCATCTGGCCGAGGTCATGCGAGACCCCGCAGATCATCGAAAACCCCGTGAACAGGGTGGTCACAATCAGAAGGAAGCTGCGCAGGCCGAAGATCTGGGCCAGCCAGGCGGCCATGGGGATCATCACGATCTCGGCCACCAGATAGGCGGTGGAGATCCAGGTGCCCTCGGCCCCGCTGGCGCCGATCTCGCCCTGGATGGTGGGCAGGGAGGCGTTGACGATCGAGGTGTCGAGGGTGGCCATCAGGGCGCCGATGGTGCCTGCGGCCACGGCCAGCCAGGCGGCGGAATCGGCTTTGCCGCTCGGAAAGGCCGATCCCAGGGCTGCGGAGGACGTCTCGCTCATCGAACCGCTCCGTCATGGGGCCGGGTATCGACCGCGATGTCGGCCGAGAGACCCGGCAGCAGCACAGGGCGCAGTTCAGCCGGCGCCTCAAGGCGGATCCGCACCGCTACGCGCTGCACGATCTTGGTGAAGTTACCGGTGGCGTTGTTGGGCGGGATCAGGGCGAACTGCGCGCCGGTGCCGGGGGCGAAGCTGTCGACCACGCCCTTCAATTTGCGCCCGCCCAGGGCGTCGATCTTGATCTCCACCGGCTGGCCCGGCCGCATCAGGCCCAGCTGGGTCTCCTTGAAATTGGCGGCGAGATAGACGTTTTGCACCGGCACCAAGGTCATCATGCGCGTGCCCGGCTGGACATATTGGCCGGCCCGCACGCCGCGGTCGCCGACCCGGCCTGCGATGCTGGCGCGAACCACGGCGTCGTCCAGGTCGGTGCGGGCCTGACGGGCCTGAGCGGCGGCCTGCTCCATCTGGGCCTGGGCGACCTGGATCTGGGCGCGCAGGGTGTCGATCTGGCGCTGGGCGCCCAGGACCTGGGCGGCGCCGGCCGCCGCCGTGGCCCGGGCCTGGGCGCTGTTCTGGCGCAGCTGGTCGAGGTGCTCGGCGGTTTCGGCGCCGGTCTGGGTCAGGGGCGCATAGCGGTCGACCTGATGGGCGGCGAAGGCGGCGCTGGCGCGCGATCCGCTCAGCTGCGCCTGGGCCTGGGCGATTTGGGCCTGCTGCCCGCGGATCTGGGCCTCAGCTTGAGCGATCGAGGCCTTGCCCTGGTCGACCTGGGCCAGGGCCTGGTCGAGCTTGGCCTGAGGATCGCGCGCGTCGATGCGTACCAGGGGCTGGCCGGCCGCGACCTCTTGGTTGTCCGCCACCAGCACCTGTTCGACATAGCCGGCGACGCGGGGCGCCACGGCGACCTGGTCTGCCTGCAGGAAGGCGTCATTGGTGCTTTGAACAAAGCGCCCGATGGTCCACCAATGGATCAGAACGGCGACCAGACCGACGAGGAGGAGCAGCGCCACGATCGCCATACCGGTTCGAACCGCCTTGTTCTCCAGCGGAGACGGACCGCCTTCCGGCGGATCGGCGTCGTCCGATGCCGGATCATGCGCAACTGGACCATTCATGAGAGACTGCCTATATATATGAACGAGACGGTATCGTTCACTTATGAGCACCCTGCCCTAAGGTCAAGATGCTGCGCCGCAACAAAACGCGCGCGGAGAGAAAAAGATGAACGCGGAAACCCCCAAGCGGTCGGGACGCCCCGACCAGCAGGCCTCGGAAGAACTGCTCCGGCATATTGTCGACACCGCCACTCGGCTGTTCATCGACCAGGGCTATGCGGCCACCTCGATCGAGCAGATCGCCTCGGCCGCGGGATCGGGCAAACAGACCCTCTATCGCCGCTTCGTCTCCAAGGAAGGCCTGTTCACCGAGGTGATCAACCGCCAGGGCCAGCGCCTGGTCGACCTGGCCGTGACCACCGGCGAGGCGGTCGATAACCCGGTGGTGGCGCTGAAAGAAAGCTGCCGCCTGCTGTTCGACTTCGTCCTGACCCCGGACATGATCCGCCTGCAGCGCATCCTGGTCGCCGAGATCTCCCGCTTTCCCGACCTGGGCGAAAAGGTGCTCGACAACTGCATGAGCCCATTTAAGGACATGCTGAACCGCCTGCTGGGCGCCGCCAGCCACGCCGGCGCCATCCACACCGCCAACCTCGACCTGACCCATAACCTGATGATCGGCCTGATGACCGGCTGGCCGGTGCAGCAGGCCCTGCTGGGCCGCCCCGTCTTCGAGACCGAAGCCGATCGCGAGGCCTATTTCGAAGCCGCCTGGGCCCTGTTCCTGCGGGGCGCTCAATAGGCGTCCGGCGAATCCTTTAACCGGTCGAGGCGCGGTGGGTTGCTGGGGCGGTCTCCGACGACCTAACCCTGCGGCTCTGACTGGGCTTCGCCATATCCAGTCATTCGCAGGACGGCGCGGATCTATTGCCTGTAGTCCGGAAGCCGACATTGGGAACGGTCATTCCTGGACTTCATGCGCCCTTTTTGATTGGTTTCCGAGCGGGGGCGTATAGCAGCGGCATGGCTCCTGCCATCCCCAAACCTGTAATCCAGGATACGACCAAAAATAATCGACCCCGCGCCCAATCCGGCTATACACACAACCCAAGCGGTTAAGAATGGCCAATAGACCCCCTAGTGGTGCACCTAGACCTTAGCGGTGAACGCCGCGACGATCGCGACCCCGGTCACGACCAACACGCCAAGGTAGGCAAGCAATAGCGTGTAAGCTGTCCCCCTGAACAATTGAACTATCTGGCCTCGAAATTCGTCAGCGGGATGCCGTATCGCTCAACTATTCTCTGTTCAGAACTCATCGGGGCCCGTCCGCGACCAATGCGAACCGGATGCTCATCTCGGTCGAAGTGGCAGGGCTGTTACTTCGCGCGGAGCGACCGACCGTTGTCTGGCGCGCCGCTCCGCTATTGCTTTCCTGAGGCCGGCGCTCGCATCCAAGTCGGTCCGCACACCCGAGAGCTGCGTTTCGACAGCCTTGGCGATTTCCTCATCACGCCAGTAGTCTCCGTGATCCCATATACCTTCCACAACGCTGACGCGGTCGGCTTGGGGCATGCCGCGCCGTCCGACCGCGCCGCGCACCGAAAGGCGAAAATCTGGAAAGTAGGCACGCTCAAACAGCTGGCCGGGCCGGAATACGAAACTCAGGACAGAGTCCCGGCGCGAATGCAGAATCCAAAGCCGGCGCAGTTGGTCGATCGTATCCCTGAAGTCACCAGCGGTCAGCACTGCGTACCGCGGAACGGCGGCGGCCATCAGAACGGTCAGCGGGACTTCTAAAGCGCCATTCGGTCCGGAAGCCACCGGGGCCTGGCTGCCAATGATGCGCTCCAGAAGCTCAAGGGTGAGGCGGCAGCCCAGCGAATGCGCAACAAAGCAGAGTTCTAGGGGATCGCTTAATCCCGCCCGCGCCCGCTCTTGAAACGCCTTTGCGAGCAAGGTGCGGAGTTTTTGTGCGGCCTGTAGGGCATCACGAGGCTTCCAGGGGTATCCCAGAGGGGAGATCAGCCTTTTTGTAAAGAACCCTTGCTCGCCTTTCAGGGCGTCCGTTGGCGTGCTGGTGTCGCCGGGCCAGTATAGCCTGACCAATCTTGCTTGAAATTCCGGCCTCAACGCTCGTTCGAAGTCGGCAAACGACTCGTCGGCGGATGTTTGTGTCACGTTGAATCCGTGGACGAGGACCACCAGGCGGTTCTTGCGCACGAAGAGGTCCTGCGGGCTCACCTCTGGGGGCTTCACACGCCCTCCGACGATGGTCTCCCGGAGGGAGATGGCGCCGGCGTTGTGTGACTGATGGCGAAGGGGGGCCACCGATTAGCGCCGCCTAGCCATCAGGCCCTGAGCGATGTCATAGGCAAGCGCCGCCATGAGTCCGCCGACGCCGCCGACGATGAAGACGACCAATGTCCCCTGGCTCTCCAAACCGCCTACGGTGGCGCGAGCTAGATCGGCGATGAGAACCCCAATGACCACACACGAGGCCCGCGTCACAACGATGAGCTCAGTCTCCAAGCTCACCTGGATGCCATCAAGTCGTTGGCTGGCAGCAGTACTGACCGCTTCCTGCGCCGCGCCGATCGCATCGGCAAAGCCTCGAGCGAGGTCATCCGGCGTCGGCTCAACGCTCTTCGCTGTTGCAGAGTCTGCCTGGTCGTTCGCCGGCGTAGGGTTGAGCAAGCGCGTGATGGTCTGGGGCGCGTGGCGCGATATTACATCGAGCCAAAGGACGGCGTCCTGGTCCTCGCGAGAGGCAGCCTCTACGAGGAAGCGATATTCGCCCAGGTTTTGTGATGGGCGCGCTAGAATCTGCCCGGCCGCATCCTGAAGGGCTCGCATGAAGAGACCGTTCTCCGGCGAGCCAAGGAGGCGGATCGAGGGATAGGGGAACTTGCCAATATTCTTGAAATCGGTCTCGCTCCACTGCAGCGGGGCGTCGCCCAAAGTGCGTTGGAACCACTCGGGAGGTTTCCCGGGCCGGTCATCTCCACGCGATGATACGCGCATTCCGCGCATCGCAAGCCATTGAGCCGCACCCCGGAAGGCAGGTCTCACGAACTGAGAGACACCCAATGTGAACAGGGCGATCATAAGCGAAAGGGCGCTTGAAAGCGCAAATAAGCCGAACATCTGATCGAGAGTCATCAAGACCCCGTTGGGGTCGCCGCAAGCAATTCGCGGATCAGAAGCGATCGGGAGTTGGGCGGGTCCAAACATCATAGCCAACCCTTTGGATCGCGGCTCCGTGTGCGCCGGACAGTTTAGACGTTGGTATTGGATAGAGGAAAAACGATGAATCGTGATGTATATACACCCCGCCCAAGTGTGACCATTAGGCCCGAGGCGAACGCCGTTGACCAGACTCTTTTCACGCTTTGCGCGAGCGGTGAGTGCCAGCCTTCCGGACAAAGCCCGACAAGCCGTAAGCTTCTCCCAAAATGCCGCTTTTGAAGGGCGTTTTGGGACGGCCGTCCGCCATCGTGCGTGGGCGCAGTGTCACCTTAAGCAGACCAACAGTACATTTGACTCAAAGGACGTGACGTCAATGGAGCGGTCATAACCGCGATCAACTGTCAAATCAGATAGAGGCTGCGCATCCTGGCCAATCCCGCCTCGCTCAGCCCGAACCGCGCCTTGGCCAAGGCGACCGGGCCTCCGTACTTCTGGTCGATCGTCGCGAGCGCCCGGCGCATGACCACGGGATCGGAGCCCATCATCACCTCGAGCACCTCGCGCGGCAGGCGCGACATAGCCTGAGCCTGCTCGGGCGTTAAGCCGCTGACATGGGCGCCGGAACTCATCACCTTCATATAGGTGGCGGGCGGCGTATAGACCTGGGTCAGGGCGTAGTCGGCGACGACGGTCTCGCGCGGGACGCCCAGCACCGAAAGCACAAGGGCCGAGGCCATGCCCGTGCGGTCCTTTCCGGCCGAGCAGTTCATGGCCAAGGGCGCTTCGCCCCGGGCCAGGCGGGCGAACATATCGGTATAGTGCGGCGTCAGCATGTCCAGAAAACCCACATAGGCCGCGGCGAAGCCCATAACCGCGTCTTGGCGCGTCTTCATCCCGGCGATGCCGCCCAGGCTCGCGCTCATGTCGTAGTCGAAGGCGACCACCTTCGGGCCGCCGGCCGCCAGAAGGGGGCTGGGCTCGGCCGTGCGCTCCTGAGGACTACGCAGATCGCAGATGACGCTGACGCCCAGCCCGCGCAGATAGTCGATGTCGCCGACGGTCAGGCCGCTCATGACGCCGGACCGAAAGATCCTGCCCCAGCGGACCTGACGTCCATCCTCGGCGCGATAGCCGCCTAGATCGCGAAAATTGCGGCCGCCCTCAAGCGGCAGCAGGCGTTCGGCGAGCCGCACCTGGCCGCCACCCCGCGTCGTGACCAGGAAATAGGGTCTGGGCGAAATCGGCGCCACAACCTCGGCCGCGCCGCCCAAGACGTCGGTTTGGACCGGGCGCACGGATCCGCGGGGCGTGTCGGGATCGTTCGACTGGAAGATCGTGACGGACCCGGCACCGCCGGTCCAGCTGAAACGGACCTTGGCTTTGTCGGCGGAACGGACCGCCTCACCCTCCAGAAGCGGCGCGGCGAAAGCCTGTCCGGCCGCCACCACGGCGCCGCCCAGGAGGGTGAGGGTTACAAAGGTGCGACGGTGCATGGCGCGCTCACAGGTTGGCGGGGCGATCGCTTAGACCGCCCGGCTGAAAAGGGGCGGGCGATCAGAACTTGACCCGGGCTTCGACGCCAAAGGTCCGCGGCTCGTTGAAGATCCCGTAGGTCCCCAGGGCGGCGTTGTAGTTCTTCACGAAGGCATGCTGCTCATCCAGCAGGTTACGCGACCAGAACGAAATCTGCATGGTCGGGCCGCTGGCGAGATGGATGTCGCTGACCGCGACGCGGCCGTTCACGATGAAGGACGGATCGCTCAGGGTCGGATCGGTGGTGCTGGTGGTCTGACCGTCGGCATAGTTGGCGTCGAGATGGCCGCTCAGAGTCACGCCAAAGGCCGGACGCTCATAATCGACCGATACGCTGGCCGCGTTCGGCGGCGTATAGAGAGGATAGACCACGCTCATCGCATTGGTGAAGGGATTGAAAGCCTTCGACAGGCTCAGCTTGGTATAGGCGTAGGCCGCCGACAAGGTCAGCCCCTGGACCGGCGTGACCGTGAAATCCAGGTCGATGCCGCGGGTCTCGCCGGTGGCCGCATTTGTGGTTTCCAAGGTGCCGCGATTGTTGCCCGGCACCACGACGCTGAAGTCGACCTGAACGTCCTTCATGTCACCGTAATAGCCGGCGATGTTGAAGCGCGCCCGGTGGTCCCAAAACTCGGTCTTGGCGCCAACCTCATACATCGACACCGATTCCGGATCGAAGGGGCGATAGGTCAGCGAGCGGGAATTGGCCCCGCCAGCCTTATAGCCCGTGTCCCATTTGACATAGAGGTGCACGTCGGATGTGGCGTCATAGGACAGGTTCACCAGCGGATCGAACCGACCCCAGGTCTTGTCGAGCCCGATGATCCCCGTGACCGTCCGGCCGGCCGCGTTCACATAGCTTGGCAGGGCGCCATTGACGGTGTCGAGCGAGCCGTCCTTGTGATCCTGGGTGTAGCGGCCGCCGCCGGTCAGATGGAAGATGTTGTCCAAGACAGGCGGCGTCCAGGTCGCCTGGCCGAACACGCCGGCGCTATCGGTTGTCACATGGTCGGCTCGGTCAAAGGAGACCGCAGCTAGGTTCAGCGACAGGGTGCTGGCCGCCGTGCCATTGGCGTTGAACTGCATCGAGTTCGGCGTCTGGGCGTTGTCGCGCACCCACTCATGATAGTAGAAGGCGCCGGCGACATAGTCGATTTGCGGCGCCCTACCGATCACCTGCAACTCCTCGCTGTACTGGTACTGATAGGTGTGAGCCAGGCTATAGCGGCTGAAATTGCCGTTGGGGGCATAGACCGAGAGGTTCTCCTCGCCATTGTCATACTGGCTCTGGCTCAGGGCGCGATAAGAGCTGATCGACTTGAACTCGGTGTCGGGCGACAGCTTCCAGTCCAGGGTCAGGCGATGACCCGAGGTGTTTCCGATACTCGGCTGCAACGGGACGCCGACATTGGCCGTCGTGGCCCTGTCGGGCTGAAGCGGAAGGATCGGCGCCAGCGCGAGGGCGCCCTTCTTCAAGAGCTGCACATAATAGGGTGTGGTCGCATCGTAGGAGTCGTCGAACGCATAGTCGGCGCTGAACCGGTCCGTCGGCCGCCACAGGGCCTCGGCGTGGATCCCGCGCTTGTCGTAGCTGTTGAAATCCGGCTGGCCCGACGTCGTCGGATTGACGGTCGTGCCGTCGCGCTTGGACAACAGGCCATCGACCTTGATGCTGACGTCGTGGACGCTGGGCAGGTTGATGTGGGTCTGCGCCAGATAGCTGTTGTAGTCGCCATAGCCCACGGTCGTGTCCATGCCGAACTGGCCGGTCGGCGGCTTGGTCACGATGCTGATGGCGCCGCCTTCGGTGTTTCGGCCGTACAGGGTGCCCTGAGGCCCTTTCGCCACTTCGATGCGGTCGATGTCATAAAGTGCGGCGCCCAGGCCCTGGGCGCGGCCGAGATAGACCCCGTCGACATAGACGCCGACGGCCTGGTCGCGCGCCGGCTGGTTGGCGTCGCCCATGGCGCCGATGCCGCGCATGCCCACGGTCAGGGCGGAGTTGCGGGCGAAGAAGGGCGCGGCGCGCAGGGACGGCACAGAGCCGTCGCTGAGATCCTCCAGCGACTGTATGTGGCGTTCCGCCAGGTTCTTCGCGCCGAGCACCGAGAGGGCGATGGGCGTGGTCTGGACATTGGTGGCGCGCTTCTGGGCCGTGACCACCACTTCCTGGAGCGCTTGATCGCTGCCGGCCAAGGCGTCCGCCGCCGGCGTGCTGGCGGTCTCGGCGACGGCGGAACCGCCCATGAACAGGGCCGCGGCGCCCGCCAGCAGGCCCGCGCGCAGGGCGTAGGGTCGATGAATTGGTTGCGTCATGTCGGTCCCCGATTTGTCTCCGGCCTGTCCGGGCGGCGGAGCGATAGGGGGCGAGTGCGACGATAGAACAAATGTTATGTTACGGATTTGCGAAGACCGGCGATCCGCGACAGCGGCCTTGCGCGGCGCGCCGGATTGGCGACTAACTGCGCCTCGATGCCCCCGTCCGCACTTCAACCCTCCAGGTTTGTAAACCCGCTTTGGTCAGAGGACGGGCGAATCGATCGTCTAGTGCTGGCGGCGGCGCAGCAGATCGCGGAGCGTGGTCTGTCCGGCGCCACCGCGCGCTCGATCGCCGCCACCGCCGGATGCGCGGCGAGCGCCATCAACTATAACTTTGGAAGTTTAGAACAATTGTTATCGGTTGCTTTCGACCTCGGCCAAACCAAGGCGCGCGCGTGGCTGGCCGAACGCGCCGACGAAATCGCCGCCCTACCCTTGACGCGCGCCGGCGCGCCTCTCGCCCTGGAACACCTGATCGTGCAGTGGACCGGCGCCGCGCGGCCGCTGGCCCTGCTCTATCAGGAAGATCTGGCCGCACGGCCAGAGACGGCGGCCGCCAGTTGGGCGCAACTCTGGCGTAATTTCTGGCTCGAGACCGCAACCAGGTTCGCCCTGGGCGAGATCGACGGGCGCCTGATGCACCTTATTTTTGAAACCGAAGCGCTCTACAACCTCTCCACATGGTCACCCGCCCTGGAGCCGGCCGCGCTAGGGGAGATCTGCGGTCATCTGGGCGAGGTCTGGCTGGGCGCGGGCCCGGCGGCGCCCAGGGGCGCGCTGGCCCTGGCCGAACGCGCCGCCGGGGTGATCACGGCGGAAGAGGTTCCCCCCGCGGCCGCCAAGATCGCCGAAGCCGCCGCCAGTGTGATCGACGCGCGCGGGCTGGCGGGATTAACCCATCGCGCCGTCGCGACCCAGGCCGGCCTCACCACGGGCGCGGTCACCCACCACTTCCGCACGATCGAGGATCTGGTGGCCGGGGCGATCCGCGGCCAGGTGCTGGTCCTGGCCCGGCGCGCGGCGGGGCCGGACGGCTCGCCGCTCGACCAGGTCGCCACGGCCGAGGATTTCTCGGCCATCATCCGCCGGTTTGTAGTGGAGGATCGCGACGCAGTCTCCCGCATCGATCGGCGGGGCCTGTTCCTGGCCGCCGTGCGACGGCCGGAGATGGCCAGCGCCGGCGCCGTGATCCGGTTCGCCCACGGCGCCACCACACGCAACGGCTTGGCCCGAGCCTTCGATCTGGAGGAGCCCGCCTTGACCCTTACGGCGGGTCTGGTGTCCCGGTTACTGTCTTCGCTTCCGCTGGGATGCGCCGGCGAAGCATCGCCGCAAAGAATGGGCTTGGTCCTTGTCGACGAGATCCTCGGTCGGCTAGGATCTGCGGATTCTTAGGATTCCCGCTATCTGCAAGGCGTGAATCAATGCTGCTATTCGGCGACATCCTTGGGTGTGATTCTGGGCGGCTTGTGGGACAAACCCGCCGAAAACCCCGGACCCAGGTCGCTAATTTTTTTTGGGGCAGAGCAGTCCAGGGCACTTTCGCCTCGGGGCCGTTTAACCGGCGACGGTGATGGCCATGATCGGCTTCTGTCGCACCACGATATCGTCATGCTCGGCATCACGGGCCGAGTGTGAAACGTTCAGGCGTACGAAGATCTCTCTGGCCTGATGTTGCTCGACCGCCGCCTTCCAAGCGGCCTCGGCGAGCACCAAGCTGCGGGCTGTCCCACAACAAATCACCTGGTCACCATCGGATCCGGAACGCACAAAGACGAAATTGCCCGCTGTCGCCGGCAGCAGCGTCGGGCCGTCGATCCGTTGGAATCGATAGATCGAGCCTGACGCACCGGCGATGTCGATAAATGGCTTCATACGGCGGGCGATAACCTGATCGACGCGCTCAGGCCACCAAAGTCGGTGCTACAGTTCGCTGCCGACGAAGCAGGCTATTCCTGTCGCTGGATACATGAAGATGCGCGACGCGTGCCGCCGGCCGCGCTAGGAACGGCGCGCGGAAACGTTACCCCGCGATGTCGCCAATCGTTGCGCCCAGGGTCATCGCCAGCTTCTCGACGATGGTGATGGTCGGGTTGCGCACGCCGCGCTCAATCCCGGAAACATAGGTCCGGTGCAACCCGGCGCGGTCCGCCAATTCCTCCTGCGACCAGCCCTTCTCGCGCCGCAATCGCTGAATGTTGAGCCTGAGCCGGCGGCGGATATCCATGCGGCCAAGGGGCGCAAACGCACCCGATCGATCTACAGACGATGAGTCTCATTTGTCCGTTGACTGGTTCGCTGGGCCATGGCGCCAGTGGGTGAAGGCTCGCATGCGCTGAACCCGCTTGCGACGGATTTCGGCGGCGAACATCGGGCCAAATCGGTTCCACCAGTAGCGCACCGTCTCGTAGCTGACGTCGATGCCGCGTTCGGCCAGCAGATCCTCCACATTCCTGAGGGACAGCGGGTACTTCACATACAACATCACGACGAGCCGGATCACCTCGGGCGATGAGTTGAAGTAGCGGAAGGGGGGAGGGTGCGGCGGGTCGTCATTCGCGTCGATAACCCAGGCCGGCGCTCTGGGCAATTTTAGCTCTGACAATCCCCAGC
>FTKX01000056.1_pt1 | contig 34396 bp, 24 predicted proteins | sample 1641081 | NCBI WGS metagenome assembly FTKX01 (sample SAMEA3914789, study PRJEB12502) | metagenome | biome: forest; material: soil | place: Canada | collected 2011-07-03 | depth 0.3 m
CTTGTAGATGCGGCCCGATTCCGGGACATATTCCTTGCCATAGCGGCCGGCGATCACTTCGCGCGCCTCGGTGATGGCTTCAGGGGCGGACTGGATGCCGTCGGTCCGCATATAGGTGATCAGGCCGACGGTCTCGCCGCCGATATCGATGCCCTCATACAGTTTCTGGGCCGCCTGCATGGTGCGCTGGGCGTTGAAGCCCAGCTTGCGCGAGGCTTCCTGCTGCAGGGTCGAGGTGGTGAAGGGCGGGGCTGGGGAGCGGCGGCCGGGCTTCTTCTCCACCGAGGCGACCTTGAATGTCGTGGTCTCTATGGCCAGCTTGGCGGCCCCGGCGGCGGCGGCGTCGCCCAGGTCGAACTTGGTCAGGCGCTTGCCCTGGTGCTTGACCAGGCGGGCCAGGAAGGGATCGGAGCCGGCGGTGACGTCCGCCTCCACCGTCCAATATTCCTGGGTCTTGAACCGCTCGATCTCCAGTTCGCGATCGACCACCAGCCGCAGGGCCACGGACTGCACCCGGCCGGCCGAGCGCGCGCCCGGCAGCTTGCGCCACAACACCGGCGACAGGGTGAAGCCCACCAGATAGTCCAGGGCGCGACGGGCCAGATAGGCGTCGACCAGCTCCATGTCGATGGCGCGCGGATGCTTCATCGCCTCGGTCACGGCCGACTTGGTGATGGCGTTGAACACCACCCGCTCCACGACCGCGCCCTTGACCGCCTTCTTGCGGTTCAGGACTTCCAGCACGTGCCAGCTGATGGCCTCGCCCTCGCGATCCGGGTCGGTGGCCAGGATCAGGCGATCGGCCCCCTTCATGGCGTCGGCGATGTCGGACAGGCGCTTGGCGGCCTTGCCGTCCACCTCCCAGGTCATGGCGAAATCGTCGTCCGGCAGCACCGAACCGTCCTTCGACGGCAGGTCGCGGACGTGCCCGTAGCTGGCCAGGACGACATAGTCCGAGCCCAGATACTTGTTGATGGCCTTTACCTTGCCAGGACTCTCGACGACGACGACGTTCATGCGACCCCTTGGGCGTGAAGAGACGATATGGGCAGCGCGGACTGGCCAGGGAAGGGCGCGGAAAGTGGGCGTGACACCCCCGCCTTGTCAACGTGCCCTGACCCAGCCGGCAGGGATCAGCCGGTTTTGGGCCTGCGTCCAGGGGGGGGAGATGGGATATTTGTTCATGAAATGTTCTTGACTGGGCCAGGAATCTGTTCTCTTGGGTACTGGGGTGTGAAGGCGGAGGGCAGAATGCTGCATAGGCTTCGACAGCGTCAGACCGATGACGGGTCTCTTCCGCTCGGACTGTCCTCAGCGTCGTGATCCGCACCCGAGCGGATCGCAGACTGATAACCGGCGCCTTTGGCAGAGCGTCTGGACAGTGACTCAAGCGACGCCGAACGATTTTGCCCGTCTGTGGCAAAGCCTTGGAAAGTTGATGTTCGGCTTCGCTATTCGGGTTCCGCCCACATTCCTTGTTGCTCCATCGATATATTTTCTAATTGTCGACGGGGCCGAATGCGTTAGCCGGACAGTTCCTGGGGAAAGTCCAGCCGGGTGTCTGGCGATGGGCGTTTGGCTGGCGCCTTATGGATATCTGTTCGGGCCTCTTGCTCATGACGACGATCCGCCGCCGCCCAACCCCTGGCCAAATATCGTGCTGTTGACGCTGGCCCTGGCCGCAATTTGGTTGGCTGCTGATCGGTTGATCCGATGGATTTGGCGCAGGGCGCACGCTGAAACCAATTGACGCGCATTCGCTCGCCCGTCGATCAGGCTCCGGCCACCAAGCCTCCCGGCAGCAACTCGGCGCGCCCGGCAAGAGCCAGTTCCATCAGCGCCGCGTAAACCTTGGGAGCCGACGCCCCCGTGGCCCGGGCCAGGTCGTCGCGCGGCGTGGGCGTGGGCGACAACAGGGCGGCGACGCGTTCGATCAGAGCCTGGTCGGCCTCTTCGAACGGCAGGGGATCATAGGGCGCCCCGCCTGGGTCTCTGAGGCTCGATCGGCCTTCCAGCGCCTTGAGCACATCCTCGACGCCTTCGCACAGGGCCGCGCCCTGGCGGATCAGGTCGTTGGTTCCCCTGGCGCGGGGATCGAGGGGCGAGCCGGGCACGGCCAGCACTTCGCGGCCCTGTTCGGCGGCCAGGCGGGCGGTGATCAGGCTGCCGGAACGCAGTTCGGCCTCGACCACCACCACGGCCAGGGACAGGCCCGAGATCAGCCGGTTGCGGCGGGGAAAGTCGCGCGCCTGAGCCTTCGCGCCCGGCGGGCTTTCGCTGACGATGCAGCCGCGTTCGACCAGTCGGGCGTAGAGATCGGCGTGGTCGGGGGGATAGATGTCGTCGACGCCGCCACCCAGGACGGCGGCGGTCCCGGTTTCCAGCGCGCCCTCATGGGCCGCGCCGTCAACGCCGCGCGCCATTCCCGAAACCACCAGATAGCCGGCCAGGCCGATCTCGCGCGCCAGTCCGCGGGCGAACCTCTGTCCGGCGGCGGAAGCGATACGGGCGCCGACGATGGCCACGGCCGGCCGCTGCAACAGGGCTGCGTCTCCCAAGACCCAGACCAGTGGGGGCGGCGGGTCGAGGACGGCCAACAGCCGCGGGAAATCCGCTTCGGTCGTCGCGATCAGGCGCGCGCCAAGCTTGGCGCCCGCGGCCAGTTCGCGCTCGACCTCGGAGACTGTGGGGATCCGGGGCGGGTTGGCGCGGCCGCCGCGGCGCGCCAGATCGGGCAGGGCGGCGATGGCGCGGGCGGCGTCTCCGAAGCGCGCAATCAGCTGGGCGAAGGTGACCGGGCCGACCCCTTCGGTCCGCGCCAGCCGCAGCCAGTCACGCCGCGCATGATCGTTGAAAGCGGGCTGGTTCATTCGGCCTTGGACGGCTCAGCCTCGGCGGCGGCCTTTTTACCGCCGATCCGGGGCTCCTGGCCCTTGAGCAGGCGGGCGCTGTTCTCGTGGTGACGGACATAGATCAGTATGGCCATGAACACGCCGAGTCCGATCACTGGATGGCCTGCGTGCAGCGCCAGGGCGTAGAGCGGAGCCAGGGCGGCTGCGGTCAGGGCGCCCAGTGACGAGATGCGGAACAGAACCGCCATGGCGATCCAGGTCGCGCCGGCCAGCACCCCCACCGGCCAGGCCACGGCCAGCAGCACGCCGAAAAAGGTCGCCACCCCCTTGCCGCCCTTGAAGCCGAGCCAGACGGGAAAGATGTGACCGACAAAGGCCGAACCGCCGGCCAGCGCCGCGGCCAGCAGGGCGATGGCGGAATGGGGATCGGCGCCCGGGACCAGCCGGCCGATCAGGAACCGGGCCAGCAGCACCGCCGCCGCGCCCTTGCCGCCGTCGCCCAACAGGGTGATGGCCGCCAGGTCCCGGCGCCCGGTGCGCAGCACATTGGTCGCGCCGATATTGCCGGAGCCCACCTTGCGGATATCACCTGCGCCGCCCAGCCGGGTGGCGATCAGGCCGAACGGAATGGAGCCCAGCAGATAGCCGCCCGCCACCACCACCGCGATCGCCAATGGCGAAAGACCGCCGATCATGCTTCGTTTCCCCTCAACCTGAGGATTTCATCTCACGCGGCGGGCCAGCGGGGAAGAGGTCCCCGCGTACATTAGCCGATCTTATACCAGCGACCTTTGAGACTGACCGCTGAGGGTTTTCCCATCCATCACCGTCATCGCCGCGCTGACCTATGCCGTGAAGGTCAAGCCGCACCAAGCCTTCAGGATGAGTCCAACGCCCGTAGTCTCGCCCACGCGTTCACGGCATGGATGGCCGGCCTACGCCGACCATGACGGAAAAAACACACACCAACGGTCGAACTCAAAGGCCGTTGGTATTAGATTTTGAGCCGATCTTAGAACTTGCCCTTGGCCGAGATCCCCCAGGTGATCGGGTCGTTGACCATGCCGGTCAGGTTGTTGAAGTCGATCGCACTCTCGGCGCGGATCTGATTGGTGATGTTACGGACAAAGACGGCGAATTCGGCGCCGTGCGGCGTGACATAGCCGACCCGCAGGCCGCCTTGCAGTTCCGGCAGGCCGGTGAATTCCTTGGCCGTATAGAGGAAGTAGTTGATTTCGCTGCGATAGGACCAGTCGGTATAGGCGAACAGCTCGCCGCCATTGGCCAGAGGGACGCCATAGCGCGCAGTCCAGTTGGCCACCCATTGCGGCGCCTGGGGCAGGGCGTTGCCATTGATGATGGCGTTGCCCGCGGCCGGGCCGCTCGCCACGACCGGATCGGTCAGGGTGCAGACGCCGGAGCCGCAGGGCTGCACGGAAATGTTCGGGTCGCGAATCTCTGTGTAATTGTAGCTGACCCCGGCGGTCAGGCTGAGATGCTCGATGGGGCGGGCCTCGATGTCGGCCTCGACCCCACGCCCGACCACATCCTTGGCGTTGAGCAGGGCGGCGGAGTTGGTCGCGCCGCCGACGGCGGTCAACTGCATGTCCTTGGTGTCGTAGTCATAGACATCCAGGTCCAGGCGCAGGCGGTGGCCGAACAGCTGGGCCTTGACGCCGATCTCGCCCGAAGTGGTGGTCTGTTGCCGGGCGGTGTCGGGGATGCTGCCAAAATTGACGCGGTCCTGGATGGCCGGGCCCAGATAGCCGGTGGCGAAGCGGGCATAGAGGTTGACGTGCGGCGTCACCACATAGGTGGCGCTGATGTCGCCAGAGACATTGTCGCCTTTGACGGTGGTGGTGATCGGAACCAGGCTGCCGTCAGGCCGTGTGGCCACGGCGGCGCCCAGGGGCACGCCCCAGATCTCGTCGCGCTTGCCATCGGAGGAGTAGCGCAGCCCGCCGCGCAGGGTCAGGGCGTCGGTCGCCTTGTACTCGACCGAGGCGAACACGCCATAGGTATGGTTGTGGTTGCGGTGCCCGACATTGCTGTCCTCTGCGCCGGTAGGGGTGAAATCCAATTCGTCATAGGTCAGAAGCTGGCGAAAATAATAGAAACCCGCCTGTCCGCGCCACTTGCCGAACTGTTCGGTTTCAAAGCGCAGTTCCTGGCTGAATTCCCTTGGCGTGGCCTTGTTGCCGGTATCGTCGGGGAACAGGGCGTTGTTCAGTCCCAAAGGCGGGAAGACATAGTTGTCGCCGCCGTCGATGTCGCCGATGCTCTTGACCTTGGCCGCCTCGTAGGCGGTGATCGAGTGCAGGACGCCAAGGCCGGGGAACTGATAGTTCATGTGCAGATCGACGCCGCCCGACTGCATGGTCTGGCTGGCCAGGCCGTCCAGCGCGACCTTATAGACGTCGAAGCCCGGAACAAAGTTGTTGCCGCCCTGCTGGAAGACGCCGGCCCGGAACACCCTTGGCGTGCCGTCCAGGTCGCGGCCGTGGATATTGAGCAGGGCGTCGAAATTTCCGTGCCTGTAGGAGATCTGCAAGCGGCCGGCGAAGTCGGTATAGCCTTCCAGCCTGTGCTTGCCGATGGTGGCGAGATCGGTGTTGCGAACCCAGTCGTCCCGCCGCTGCAATATGCCGGACAACCGCGCGTCGAACCCGTCGCCCAGGGGCTGGTTGATCGCGCCCTCGGCGTTCACCGTGTTGAACGAGCCGTAGGAGGCCTCGCCATAACCGCCGAAGGTGTCCGTGGGCCTGGCCGAATCCAGCTTGACCACGCCGGCGGGCGTGTTGCGCCCGAACAGCGTGCCCTGTGGACCCCGCAGAACATCGACCCCCGAAAGATCGAACACCGGAAAAGCCTTGAGCAGCGGGCTTTCCATGGCCACGTCGTCATAGACCACCGACACCGGTTGGGCGGCGTTTATGTCGAAATCGGTATTGCCCAGGCCGCGAATATAGAAGCGCGGATAGGTGCGGCCGAATGAGGATTCGATCAGCAGGCTGGGGGCCTTGGCCGACAGGAAGCGGATATCCAGGCCGCTGGAGTTGAGCACGTCCAGTTTCTGGCCTCCCAGCGCGGTGACGGCCACCGGCACATCCATGTCGCGCTCTTCGCGGCGGGAGGCGGTGACGACGACTTCGTCGGTGGCTGGCGCGACGGCGGAGGCTGCGGTGTCGGCGGCGAAGGCCGCACCGGCCGACAGCATCAAGGCCAGGCTGGAGGCGCCGGCCAGCAGCGGGAGCAGGATGCGCCGCGTGCGAAGTACGGAATTGGTCATGGGAGAGCCCCTCGTTTGAAGGGTTTGTGTCTCCGGTGTGACGGACGTGTCAATCAAGCCACGAAGAGAGGCCTAAAGGCCGGTTTTGGCGCCGCAGGTGGAGGCGAGTTTGCGCGAAATGAGACCGTTTATTCCGCTGTTCGCTTCCATGCCAACCCGGTGGCTTAGGTCACGACCCGGCTGACGGCGGCGGACAGGCTCGGGTACACGTTAAGACGCATATCGGAATCCAACCCAGCGAATATATAGAGCTAGGCGGGCGGGTCTGGGTCCACCAAAGCTGTCAATTGCGTAAACTTCACAATCTGGCAATTACGTTTCAATATTTCGATGATGACTCTCCCATTCATCATCTGATCTATAGGGTGATCAAAATCGTAACTTCTCGATCCCTCGATCATCCAGCGATCTACAAGGTCCTTAGTTTGAAGCGGAATCTGCAATTCCAACTCTTCCTCGCCGAATATGTTGGCGATGACCATTTCTGCGATCTTTTCTGCTATCTCTTTCGTTGCAAAGGTCCGCTTAGACAAACCGTATAAAATCATCGTCCTATCTTCGATTGGATCTGTCATGGCTGCCTGTCCGGGGTTGGTCCTGACCAAGTCGACCAATGTTCGTGTTTTGTTCTTCTGTCAAGCTCGCGTTCGGGGTGTCGGAAGCTCCATCGACTTTGGATTGGACAACTTGGCAGCTCGTTTTCGAGGGTAGAGATTTCCGCAGCCCTGACGCTATCAAGGTCGGATAACCGTCAGCCTCGATAGACCTCTCGCCCACCCACAAGCGTCCGCAATACCCGCCCCTGCAACTTCCGCCCGTCGAACGGCGAGTTCTTTGACTTGGACAGCAGATGGTCGGCGTCGATCACCACCGGCGCGTTGATGTCGCACAGGACAAGGTCGGCCGGGCCGCCCACGGCGATGCGGCCGGCGTTCAGGTCGAGCAGCTTGGCCGGCTTCAGGGTCACGGCCGCGATCAGGTCGATCAGGGGCGCCCGTTCGTCGTGGTGCAGGGCCAAGAGGGCCGGCAGCAGGGTCTGCAGGCCCACGGCGCCCGGCGCGGCTTCCTCGAAGGGCAGGCGCTTATCTTCCGCAGGGGCAGGGGCGTGGGCGGATACGACCAGGTCGATCAGACCCTCGGCCAGGGCCTCGATCAGGGCCTGACGGTCGTCCTCGGCGCGCAGGGGCGGGGTCAGCTTGTAGAAGGTGCGGTAGTCGCCGATGTCCAGCTCATTGAAGGTCAGGTGGTTGATCGAGGCCGAGGCCCAGACCTTGATCCCCCGATCCTTGGCGCGCCTGAGGCTGTCCAGCGCCTCGGCGCTGCTGATCTGGTCGACCAGCAGCCGCGCGCCGGTGAGTTCGGCCAGGGCCAGGTCGCGCTCCAGCATGATCCGCTCGGCCATCACCGAGACGGCGGGCAGGCCCATACGCGCGGCGAATTCGCCTTCGGTGGCGGCGGAGCCGGCCGACAGATAGGGATCGGCCGGCCGGTGGGCCACCAGGGCGCCGAAACCGTCGGCATAGGCCATCACCCGGCGCATCACCAGGGAATCGACGATCGGCCGGTCGACGTCGGTGATGTAGACGGCGCCGGCTTCGCGCATCAGGCCGATCTCGGCCATGCCGTGGCCTTCCAGGCCCTTGGTCGCCGCCCCGGCCACATAGACGTGCACCAGGCCGATGTCGCGGGCGCGGCGCAGGATGAAGTCGACCATGGCCGGTTCGTCGACCACGGGGTCGGTGTCGGGCTGCAGCACCACCGAGGTCACGCCGCCGGCCGCCGCGGCGCGGGCGGCGGACTTCAGGGTCTCCTTGGGCTCGAAACCCGGCTCGCCGGTCTTCACCCGCATATCCACCAGCCCGGGGATCATCAGGGCGCCCTGGCAGTCGATGACGTTGATTTCCGCGGCCAGCCCTTCGACGAACGGACACTGGGCGACCTCGGCGACGAGGCCGCCGGAGATCAGCACGCAGCCTGGGCCGTCATAGCCGCTGGCGGGATCGACCAGCCGGGTGTTGACGAAAACGGTGGGGGGAAGGGGTGTGGGCGACGTCATTGGACAGGGCTCGGCACTAGGCATTGTCCAGGCGTGCGGCCAGGGAGGCGAGCACGGCCATGCGCGCGGCCACGCCCATCTCCACCTGGTCTTGGATCAGGCTGACGCCAAGATCGTCGGCGATGTCCGAATCGATCTCCACCCCCCGGTTCATCGGCCCGGGATGCATGACCCGGACCCCCGGCGCGGCGCAGGCCAGCTTTTCCCGGTCGAGGCCATAGAAGCGAAAATACTCACGGGTGGAAGGCACCAGGGCCCCGGTCATCCGCTCCAGCTGCAGGCGCAGCATCATCACCACATCGGCCCCCGATATGCCTTCGCGCATGTCGTGGAAGATCTCGGCGCCCCAGCGGGCCGCATGACTGGGGATCAGGGTCGGCGGACCCACCAGGCGCACCTGGGCGCCCAGGGCCTGCAACAGGATGACATTGGATCGGGCGACCCGGGAATGAAGCACATCCCCGCAGATAGCCACGGTCAGGCCCGAGACCTCGCCAAAGGCCCGGCGCAGGGACAGGGCGTCCAGCAGCGCCTGGGTCGGGTGCTCGTGCTTGCCGTCGCCGGCGTTGATGACGCTGCAGCCGACCTTCTGCGCCAGCAGCGAGGCCGCGCCGGACGAGCCGTGACGGACCACCAACAGGTCCGGTTGCATGGCGTTGAGGGTCACGGCGGTGTCGATCAGGGTCTCGCCCTTGCTCATCGACGAAGACCGGGGGCTCATATTGACCACATCGGCGCCCAGGCGTTTGCCGGCCAGCTCGAACGAGCTTTGGGTGCGTGTCGAGTTCTCGAAGAACAGGTTCATCAAGGTGCGACCCTTGAGCAGGTCGAGCTTCTTGGCCTTTTGCCGGTTGAGGGCGACGAACTCGTCGGCCAGGTCGAGAAGGTCGCCGATCTCAAGCCGCGTCAGGTCCAGGGCGGAAATGAAATGGCGGCGGGGAAACGGAAAGGTCCGCGAGCGGACATCGCTCAATCCCGAGGTCAAACCTGGGCCTGAGGGCGAACCTGGGGTCGGCGGGGTCATGAGCCCTGCTTCTACGGAGGTTCGCGCGCCGCGCCAAGAGCCCTGCCTGCCGACGCTGGGGATGAATTCGCCGTCACAGCCAAGCTGGGGCCTCGCCACACGCGCGGGTTATGGTAGGATGCGGCTTCTCGTCGAGGCGTCAGGCGCTGAAAAGTCGATGGTCGATCCGGCCGCTGTGCATATGAACGCTTCGATGAGTCTCGTGATCCGGATATTGGTCAAGCTGGTGGTCGCCCTGGCGACAGTGTTCGTGCTGATCCGCGTCGCCTCGCCGACCTTGATGGATATCCACAGCGACCTGGCCTTCTGGGCTGGCGTCGCCTGCTGGCCGATCGCCGTCATCCTGGCCATCCTCGCCGCCGCCTGGATCTATCGCGATTTCAAGACCTTCCGCCGCCTTCAAGGCGCGCCGGCCCGGCTTTTCGGACCGGACTGAATCTCAAGGGATACTCCCGTGAAAGCCATCGTCAAACCTGCCCTGGCGGCTGTCGCCGTGCTCGGGCTTGCGGCCTGTGGCCAGGTCAAGCCGGGCCATGTGGGCATCAAGGTCAATAATTTCGGCTCCAACGCCGGGGTCCAGGCCGACACCTTGGGCGTGGGCTGGTATTTCACGCCGTTCGGCACCCACATCGAAGAATATCCGGTGTTCACCAACACCTACACCTTCTCGGCCTCCAGCACCGAGGGCCACACCCAGGATGAGGCCTTCGTGTTCCAGGACAAGTCGGGCCTGGGCCTGTCGGCCGATATCGCCGTCAGCTATTCGGTCGACCCGTCCAAGGCCTCGATCCTGTTCCAGAAGTACCGCACCGACACCGACGGCCTGATCAGCGGCCCCATGCGCAACGCTATCCGCGACAGCCTGGTCACCCGCGCGGCCCAGCTCAATGTCGACGAGATCTATGGCCCGCGCAAAGCCGAACTCCTGGCCAATGTGCAGCGCGATGTGCAGAACTTCTTCCTGCCCTACGGCCTGAGGGTCGAACGGCTGTTCTGGGCCGGCAATGTACGGGTGCCCGACACGGTCCTGACCCAGATCAACGCCCGCATCGCCAACGAGCAGGAAGCCCTGGCCGCCCAGGCCAAGGTCGCCACCGTCCAGGCCCAGGCCCAGCAGGCCGTGGCCGAAGCCCAGGGCAAGGCTCAGGCCCTCAATGTCGAAGGCGACGCCATCCGCCGCAACCCAGAGGTGCTGAGGATCCGGGCGATCGAGAAGTGGGACGGCAAGCTGCCGCAGGTCACGTCCGGCGGAGTGCCGTTCATCAGTTTGGACAAGGATAAGTAGGCGGCGCAGGAGGCCTAATAGCGTTACTTCGTGCCGATCCAAACACATCGTTTGATCCCTCCTCGGCGGCTTGCCATCTCGCTAACCGCCTGCCATTGACAGCAAGCTTAACCATTCAATAGATGGTTGTATTGCTGTCATTGGAGTTCGCATGCCGGTAGAAATCTTTGCAGCGAATGACGGCGTTCACGGCGTTGAGCTGTGGAAGACGGACGGAACCGCGGCGGGCACAGTCGAACTGGCCGATATCGATCCGGGATCCCTTGACTCCAACCCGAGCGACCTAGCCGTTGTCGGCGGCTTGGTCTATTTCACCGCATTCGACGGTTCGGGGAACAGACTGTGGCGGACGGACGGCTCGGCCAGCGGGACGATCGCCCTCGGTGATCATTCAAACGCCGGCAATCCGGCCATGATGACCGCGGTTGGCGGCAACTTGTTCTACGACTGGTCCGATAGCGCGCACGGACAGGGATTGTTCGTAACTGACGGCACAGCCGCCGGAACTCAATTCCTGGCCGCCACCAGCGCCGCAACCGACTTCACAACCATGGGCGGCAAGCTCTATTTCGTGAATTCGGACGCCACCCACGGAACCGAGCTCTGGTCGAGCGATGGAACCGTCGCTGGCACCGGAATCGTCGCTGACATCAATCCTGGCTCCAGCGGATCCTATGCGGCGGCGTTGACCCTGTTCGACGGCAAGCTCTATTTCAGCGCCAATGACGGGGTGCATGGCGATGTGCTGTGGTCGTCCGACGGAACGGCGGCCGGTACGGCCATGGTTTCTGATCTGAAATCCGGCACCGGAGGGCAAGTTCCTTCCGATTTCGTCGTCGCCGGAAGCGAGCTGTTTTTCCTGGCCGGCGACAATCGCGGAAGCGAGCTTTGGGCGACGGATGGCACTGCCGCGGGTACGGTCCAATTGACCACGGACGGGGGATATTTCGGCGTCTACGGATATCACGCTGTCGGAGACAAGCTCTATTTCGAGCACCCATTGTCGGGATCATACTATTCGGGGCTCTATGTCAGCGATGGCACGGTCTCGGGTACAACGCTGCTGGCTGACGTGGACAACGTCTCGTCAATCACCGGAATCGGCTCTCACATTGTCTTTGCCGGCCAAGCCACCAGCACCAGCGGCGTCGGCGGCAATGGCCTTTATGTCTCCGACGGCACGACCGGAGGCACGAAGCTGGTCGCCGAAGGGACGATCTATGGCTCCGAAGTCAGCCTGGGTGGGAAGCTCTATTTTCAGTTTACTCCAGCGGGTGGCGACGACCAGCTGTGGACCAGCGACGGGACTCTCTCCGGAACCCACCTCGTCGAGGATCTCGGGGGCGCCGTCGGCAATCTCTCCACCTTGAACAACCGACTGCTCTTTACCCTGGACTCCGCGTCGACGGGTGACGAGCTTTGGACCTCCGACGGCACGGCGACCGGCGCGCATATGGTGCGCGATATCAATCCCCTAGGTCCAGGGTATTTCCAGATCGATTTTGGCGGCTCTGGCGGCGCTTCAATCGGAGGCAAGCTGATTTTCGAAGCCAGCAGCAACGCCGTCGAGGATCTCTATGTCTCGGATGGCACAGCAGCCGGCACCGCCATATTGTCGAACTTGCCGGCCGGGCAGCATTTGCAATACGCCTCCAACTTTATCGCTCTGGGCGCCAGGCTGGTGTTCACCGCCTACGACTTCAACGACTCAAACCAACTGTGGTCGACCGGGGGCGTCGCTGGCGATGCTGTCATGCTCACCGGAGCGATGAACGGGTTTAACAACTATAACGGGCCGACCAATGTGATCGCCTACAATGGCGAGGTCTATTTCACCGATACTGCAACCGGCAGTGGTTCTGGCTTGTTTGTCACGGACGGAACCGTGGCGGGCACCCACTTTGTTGCTCCCCTCCAGATGTACCAACCGCCCGTTGTGCTGGACGGTAAGATGCTGTTTCTGGGTATCACTATAACGGCCGGCAACGGGCTTTACCTTTCCGATGGAACATCGGCCGGAATCGACCCGGTAAGCGGTTTGCTCGGGGAATTGGACAAGGGCGCCGTTGGCTCAAACCTGACCGTCTCGGGCGACAAGGCCTTTTTCACCCTGAATACGAACGTCGCGGGGACCAATACCGACCAACTTTGGGTCACGGACGGAACCTCAGGCGGAACTCTGGTCGCGACCTCATTCCAGTTTTCCACGCCATATCAGCCGGCGAGCGATTTAACGGCGTTCGACGGTGGGGTGGTGTTCGCGGCGGCTGACAATGCCCACGGCAGCCAGGTCTGGTTTTCCGATGGAACGGTGGCCGGATCCTACGTTCTGCAGGTCAATCAAACGAAAGACGCCAGCGCAGCTTTGGCGTGGGAGACCAATATTGGCGGCGTCAGGTCGGGCGCGGTGATGCTCAACGGCAAAGCCTATTTTACCGCCGATGACGGCATTCACGGCGCCGAGCTCTGGTCATCCGACGGAACCACCGCGGGCACGGCCATGGTCGCCGACTTGACGCCTGGCCTGGCCGGCACGGCGCCGAGCGATCTTACCGTGCTCAATGGAAAGCTGCTCTTCACTGGCGCCAGCGGAGGGCTTTGGATTTCGGACGGAACGGCGGCGGGAACGACGGAGCTGAGCTCGACCATCGGGCAGATCAGCGAGCCCGTCGTCTTGGATGGCCGGGCCTATTTTGACGGAATAGCCAATTCGATTACCCCGGGGCTCTTCGCCACGGACGGCACCTTAGCTGGAACCGTCACCCTAGCGAGTGGTCAGCTTATTGGCGCGCCGGTTGCCGCCGGAGATACGCTCTTCTGGAATAGAGCCGTCGGGCCGGACTGGGGGCTCTATGGATACAACGCCCTGACCCATACGACGACCTTGCTGGCGGACGTGTCCATGGGGGGCGTTTATACTAATGCCGGCGGTGACATCGCGGCGCTCGGCTCAAAGCTGATCTTCGCTGGCCATGACAGCGCCCATGGTATGCAGCTCTGGTCCAGTGACGGCACGGTGGCCGGAACTGTCATGCTGACGGATGTGGGCTTTAGCTTTCCCCAATATAATCCAACTGAATTCACGGTGTGTAACGGCGAGCTATATTTCGTGGTCAACCGGGACGGCGTTCCGGGCGCGCCGGCGCTCTGGGTTACCGATGGTACGGTTGCAGGCACCAAACTGGTCACCAGCCCAAGCAATCCGGCCGTGTTCGATATTTCTGAACTGACCGTCGTTGGGTCCAAGCTATACTTCGTCGAACATCCCTATACCGGTAATTCGGAATTGATGGTCTATGATACCTCAAGCCAGTTAACATCGGTCTTTCAAACGCTTCCAGACAGCATAAATTTAGTATCCATCACGAATGTGGCGGTCGCGAACGGGGTGCTCTTCTACACTGCCGCTGATCCGACAACCGGCCTGTTCGAACTCTTTCGCGTGGGCGCCGATGGCGCGCCGTTGGTGCTGATTGAGACCACGGCAAGCACGGCGCCGCCACTTCAACTTACTACCGTTGGCAATAAAATCTTTTTTTACGCCTCAGACAATGTTCATGGGCCTGGCTTGTTCGTCTCGGACGGTTCAGTTGCGGGTACGATTTTTCTAACGACGATGCCAGGCGTCCCCGACTCCTTGAGCTTCAGCGCCATCGGCGGCCAGTTCTACTTCCAGAATTATGACGCCACCAACGGCACCGAGCTCTGGGTCTCCGACGGCACCGTGGCCGGCACCCACCGCCTTACCGACACCGAATCGCCCAACAGCGCCAACGCCGGTGATTTCACGGTGGTCGGCAGCCAAGTGTTCTTCAGCGCCACGGATGGCGTGCATGGTCAGGAACTCTGGTCATTCAACGGGGCGCCGGGTGGCGCCCACATGGTCGCTGACCTCAATCCCGGCTCGGGCGGCTCCAATCCGACCAACCTCACCGCGCTCGGCGGCGCCCTTTATTTCGAAGCTGCCAACGCATCCGGCAAGGTGGAGCTCTACCGTTCGGACGGCACGACGAATGGGACCGTTGCGTTGACCACGCCGACCAACGGCGAGAACGTCCAGAACCTGGGCGCCTTCAATGGCAAGCTGTTCTTCTTCGGCTCAGATTCGACGCACGGGAGCGGGCTATTCGTTAGCGACGGCACGGCTGGGGGCACGACCTTCCTGTTGTCATTGCCGGCAGGGGAATCCAGCAACTCATTCAGCGCCGCCAGCGGTGAACTCTATTTCAATGACTATGACCCCACATATGGCGCGCAGTTGTGGAAGACAGACGGCACAGTCGCGGGCACGGTCAGGGTCACCGATACCCAGATCAATCAGGGCTCCTACCCAAGCGATCTGACGCCGCTGACACCAGCGCAGGGTGATTTCAGCGCCGATGGGCGCAGCGATATCCTTTGGCGCTCGACCAGTGGCGATCTTAGCGCGTGGCAGGTGGGCGGCGGAGGAGGGGCGCTCAGTCTGGCCAGCCAGGACTATGGCGTGGTCTCCACAGCCTGGACGCTGCAGCCGGTTGGCGACTTCAACGGCGACGGCGCGGCGGACGTTCTCTGGCGCAATACAAGCGGCGATGCGACCCTTTGGCTATCGGGCGCCGGTTCCAGCTTTGCGGGGTATGACCTCGGGGTGGTGTCGACGGCTTGGACGATCCAGCAGGTCGGCGACTTCAACGGTGACGGCAAGTCCGACATCCTGTGGCGAGGCGCCAATGGCGACGTCGACCTATGGCTGTCGAATGGCGGGACGGGGTTTGGCGGATTCGCCAGTCAAGATCTAGGCGTCGTTCCGGGCAGTTGGATCATCCGCCAGACGGGCGATTTCAATGGTGACGGCAAGGCGGACATCCTGTGGCAAGCCGCCAGCGGCCAGATGAGCCTGTGGCTGTCGAACGACGGCGGCGGCTATACCGGCTTCGCCGGCCAGGATCTGGGCATGGCCCCAGGCGGGTGGACGATCCAGCAGGTCGGGGATTTCAACGGTGACGGCAAGGCCGACATCCTCTGGCGCGACGCCAGGGGCGACCTGGCGCTTTGGGCGTCCAATTCCGGCTCGGGCTATTCTGGTTTTACCGGCTCGATCGCTGGCGTGGCGCCGAGCGGCGACGTGATCCAGCAGGTCGGCGACTTCAATGGTGACGGCAAGGCCGATCTCGTATGGCTAACTACCGATGGCCAATCCGATGTCTGGCTTTCCGATGGGGGTTCGGGGTTCACGGGCTGGACGGGATACGGTCTTGGCTTGGCGCCGACGGGAACGATTCTTCATCAGCCCAGCGATTTCAACGGGGATGGCGGCGCCGACATCGTCTGGCGCAACAGCAGTGGCGAGGTCAGCCTTTGGCTGTCCAATGGTGGTTCGGGCAATGTCAGTTTTTCGGGCCAGGATTTGGGCGGGACACCGAACAGTTGGACGCTGCAGCAGGTCGGCGACTTCAACGGCGACGGCAAGGCCGATATGCTCTGGCGCGGCGCCAGCGGGGATACCGCCCTTTGGTTGTCAAACGCCGGCGCCGGGTATGACGGCTTCACCAACAAGGACTTGGGAACAGCGACAGCGGGTTGGACGGTGCAGGCTGTCGGCGATTTCAACGGCGACGGCAAGGCCGATATGGTTTGGCGCAGCGGAGGCGGAGACGTCCAGATTTGGGCCTCGAACGCGGGGGCCGGCTATACTGGGTTCACCGGCCAGGAGGTTGGCATGGTGTCGACCGACTGGACGCTGCTGCGGGCCGGCGACTTCAATGGCGACGGCAAGGCCGACCTTCTCTGGCGCAACGGCGGCGGCGATGTCGCCATCTGGCAGGCGAACAGTGGGATGGGCTTCACGGGATTTACGGGCCAGGATGCGGGTGTCGTCCCGACAGATTGGACCGCGCAGCCGATCGGCGATTTCAACGGCGACGGCAAGGCCGACATTTTGTGGCGCACATCGAGCGGTGACATGCATCTTTGGCTGTCGCAAACCGGGTCGATTTCCAGTGGCTATACTGACCAGGACCTGGGCGCCGTGCAGACCGACTGGACGGTGCAGCAGGTCGGCGACTTCAACGGCGATGGCAAGGCCGATGTCCTGTGGCGAACCGGTGGGGGGCACGCTGAATTGTGGCTGTCCAACAGCGGCGTGGGTTTCAATGGCTTCACCACCCATGATTTTGGTCTGGTCAGCAACGACTGGCACGTGGTCTGAGGCGATCGCGAGCGCTTAGGCGGCGAGCAGATCTCCGGCGGATCACCAACAAGCCTTGCTATAGGTTCCGCGCCCGATATGCTCTGGTGGGTTGTGACCAGCCAGGTCCCGGCGCCAGGAGATCTTCAGATGCCATTGTCGTCCGCGGGAAACTCATATGGCCTTACGACGTTGGAGAGCGGCGGCGCTTCTGACGTCAGTTTCAGCGCGGACCAGACCCTGCTGTATGTGGCCAAACAGAGCGGCGACATAGACGTATTCAACGTGGCCACGCAAAAGCTGGTTACGACTTGGCATGTGGGCGGTTCCCTGGGCGCCATGAGCCTTGCGCCGGACGGATCGTTTCTGGTGGTCGCTGATACGACCGGCAGCGGGCAGTCGACCCTCTATCGCGTCAGCACGGTCAATGGTTCGGTGCAAACCTATTCTGAGACCGGCCAGCCATTTCTGGACGTCCAGATGATCGACCAGAATCATGCCCTTGTAACTGGCGGGCAGCAAAGCGTCACTGAATTGAATCTCACAACCGGCGCATTTTCTTCGATAACCGGCGGCATATCCTACTCAAACAATTCGATAATGGTTAGTGACAGCGGCTATACGCTCCTTGCGGAAACAGGGATCTCCGATGGTCCTCTATTTATATATAGCGACACGGCGGGCGCGGTGGTTGCCAATGTCACTGACTATCAAACGCCAAATACTGGATTTAATTTCGGTGAACAAGCCATCAGCGCTACCGCTGGAGAGGTGTTGCAATTTATCTATTACGGTACTCTGAACATTTATGACTTGAATCTTCATTATATTAAATCTGTCAATGTTGGACAGCCTATCAGCGGCGTGGCTTTCGACCCGAGCGGGAGCTATGCGTTTGTATATTTAAGCAACGGCGGTGTTGTCGAGTACAATGCAACAACTTGGGAAATTGTTGATCAATTCCAGGTGAGCAATAGTGGCTGGACTAATGGGGCCAATTATGGTGATCAGGTTCTGATTTCCAACGGCGGCAGATACATTAATGTCATTGATACGCAAGGCGGAGTTCACCTGATCAGTCCGCCACATTTTGTGGCCGACGATTTCACAGGTGATGGAAACGCGGATGTAATTTTGCCAAACGCCGCCGGCGACCTGGTCGTGGCTGAAGCCAATGTCGGGAGCGGGTCGAACGCCCTGACCACGTGGGATCTTGGCGCGGCGCCGGCCAATTGGATCGATCGACACGTGGCTGACCTTACCGGCGACGGCAAGGCGGATCTCGTCTGGCGGACGGCGAACGGCGACGTCCAGCTTTGGCTGTCGACCGGCGGCGGGGGCTTTACGACGCAGGATCTTGGCGTTGTCCCGACAGGCTGGACCATCCAGCAGGCTGGCGATTTCACCGGCGACGGCAAGGCGGACATCCTTTGGCGGCAGGCGAACGGGGATGTGGCGCTTTGGCTGGCCAATTCCGGCGCGGGATATACAGGATTCACAGGCCAAGACCTAGGCGTGGTGCCGACCGGATGGTCCATTGAGGGCATCGGCGATTTCCAGGCTTCAGGCAAGGAGGACATCCTCTGGCGGCAGGCGAACGGGGACGTGGCGCTCTGGCTGGCCAATACCGGCGCAGGTTACACGGGCTTCACCAGCTACGACCTAGGCGTGGTCGCGACAGGGTGGGACGTTGCGGGCGTGGCGGACTTCAGCGGCTCCGGCAAGGCCGAGATTCTATGGACCGACGCGAGCGGCGACCTGGTTCTGTGGGCGGCCAACTCGGGGGCGGGCTTTGACGGCTTCACGGGGCAGAGCCTTGGCGCGGTCCCAGCAGGCTGGACGATCCAGCAAATCGCCGATGTCAACGGCGACGGCAAGGCGGACATCGTCTGGCTTACGCCCGGCGGCGAAAGCGACCTTTGGGCGTCGAATAGCGGTTCAGGCTTCAGCGGCTGGACCGGATATGGCCTGGGGCTAGCGCCAGGGCAGGAGATTCACCAGGCCACCGACTTCAATGGGGACGGCGGAGCAGGGCTTGTGTGGCGCAACGGCGGTGGGGATGTGTCGCTGTGGACGCCCAATTCCAACAGTAGTTACGCCGGATTCAGCAGCCATGACCTTGGCGTGGTGACCACGAACTGGACCTTGCAGGGCACGGGCGATTTTACCGGCGCAGGCAAGGCTGGCGCGCTGTGGCGCGACAGTTCCGGTGACCTCAGCCTATGGTCGGCCAACCCCGGCGCCGGCTTCGCCGGCTTCAGCAGCCACGATCTGGGGCAGGTCCCGACCGACTGGACCGTGCAGGGGATCGGCGACTTCAATGGCGACGGCAAGGCCGACATCGTCTGGCGCGCAGCCACCGGGGATGTGGCGATTTGGCAGGCTAACGGCGGGAGCGGCTTTACCGGCTTCAGCGGCCATGACCTGGGCCAACTCTCGGCCGGCTGGACGCTGCAGGCGGTCGCCGACTTCAATGGCGACGGCAAGGCGGATATTGTTTGGCGCAACGGCGGCGGTGACGTGGCGTTGTGGGCGTCGAATCCGGGGGCGGGCTTCACCGGCTTCGCCAGCCAGGACCTGGGGGTGGTCTCGACCAGTTGGATCATCGCCGGCGCCGGCGATTTCAACGGCGACGGCAAGGCCGATATCCTTTGGCGGACACCCGGCAATGACTCCCACCTGTGGCTATCGCACACCGGTACTGCCTCCACCGGCTATGACGACCATGATCTTGGCCCTGTAGCGTCCGACTGGAGCGTGCAGCAGGTCGGCGACTTCAATGGCGATGGCAGGGCGGACATTGTCTGGCGCGCAGCTAATGGTGACGTCCAGCTATGGCTGTCCAGCAGCGCCCCCGGTTTCAATGGCTTCTCGACCCACGACCTCGGGATCGTCAGCAGCGACTGGCATATTATCTGAGCCGCGCGTTGTTTATCCCAGCCGGTCCAGCGCCCCCTGCAGGATGTAGGCGGCCGCCGCCTTGTCGACGACGTCGGCGCGGCGGGCGCGGGTCATGTCGGCTTCGTCGATCAGCATGCGGTTGATCGCGGCGCTGGACAGGCGCTCATCCCAATAGGCGATGACCAGGTCGTCGCGCAGGCGCAGCAGGTTGCGGCCGAAGGCGCGGCTGGACTGGCAGCGGGGCCCCTCGCTGCCGTCCATGTTCACGGGCAGGCCGATCACCAGCCCCCTGGCGCCGCGGCCGTCCATCAGGCGCAGCAGGTGGCTGGCGTCCTCGGTGAACTTGCCCTTGCGGATCAGCTCCAAGGGACTGGCGATCAGGCGGGTGATGTCGGAGACGGCGACGCCGATGGTCTTTTCCCCAAGGTCGAGGCCGAACAGCGGCGTCATGGGCGGCAGGGCCGCAGGAAGGTCGGTCAGGTCGCTTACGGGCATGATCGCTGCGTCATCCTCTCTCGCTGGCCCCTTGTCAAAGCAAGGCGCAGGCGAGTAACCCCTGCAATTGATCCTAACCGCCGAAAGACCCGCTCATGGCCATCGACGCGGCGACCGTCAAAAAGGTCGCCAGCCTAGCCCGCATCCGCGAACCGGAGGAGCGCCTGGAATCCCTGGCGCGCGAGCTGAACGGCATCCTGCAGTGGATCGAGCAGCTGGCCGAGGTCGATACGGACGGGGTCGAGCCTATGACCTCGGTGGTCGCCGCCGCCCTGCCGTGGCGCGAGGACGTGGTCACGGAGGGCGGAGATCCGTCCAAGGTGCTGGCCAATGCGCCGAAGGCCGACCGCAATTTCTTCGTCGTGCCCAAGGTTGTCGAATAATGAGCGATTTGACCCGACTGACCTTGAAGGCCGCCCTGGATGGCCTGGAGGCGAAATCCTTTTCCTCGCGCGAACTGACCGCGGCCCATGTGACCGCGGTGGAGGCCGCGCGGGCGTTGAACGCCTATGTGCTGGAAACCCCGGATCAGGCCCTGGCCATGGCCGACGCCGCCGACGCGCGCCGGGCGGCGGGGCAGGGCGGCCGGCTCGAAGGCGTTCCTCTCGGCGTCAAGGACCTGTTCTGCACCGAGGGTGTGCGCACCACCGCCGGATCGCGCATCCTCGGCGACTTCAAGCCGACCTACGAATCCACCGTCACCGCCAATCTGTGGCGCGACGGGGCGGTAATGCTGGGCAAGCTGAACATGGACGAGTTCGCCATGGGTTCGTCCAACGAGACCTCGGCCTTTGGCCCCGTGACCAATCCCTGGAAGTCGAACGGTTCCAACCAGCCCCTGACCCCTGGCGGTTCGTCCGGCGGTTCCGCCACGGCGGTGGCGGCGGACCTGTGCCTGGGGGCGACAGCCACCGACACCGGCGGCTCGATCCGCCAGCCGGCTTCGTTCACCGGCACGGTTGGCATAAAGCCGACCTATGGCCGCTGTTCACGCTGGGGGGTGGTGGCTTTCGCCTCGTCTCTGGATCAGGCCGGTCCGATCGCCAAGACGGTCGAGGACGCGGCCATCATGCTGACCTCGATGAGCGGCCACGATCCCAAGGATTCCACCAGCCTGAATGTCGAAGTCCCCGATTTCGCCAGCTTTGTCGGCAAGTCGGTCAAGGGCCTGCGCATCGGCGTGCCCAAGGAATACCGGGTCGACAATATGCCGCCCGAGATCGACGCCCTGTGGGAACAGGGTGTCGCCTGGCTGAAGGAGGCGGGCTGTGAGATCGTCGAGGTTTCTCTGCCGCACACCAAATACGCCTTGCCGGCCTATTATATCGTCGCGCCGGCCGAGGCCTCCTCAAACCTGGCCCGCTATGACGGCATGCGCTACGGCCACCGCGCCGACGCCCGCGCCTTGACCGACGTCTATGAGCAGACCCGGGCCGAGGGCTTTGGCGAGGAGGTCAAGCGCCGCATTCTGATCGGCGCCTATGTGCTCAGCCACGGCTATTACGACGCCTATTACCTTAAGGCGCAGAAGGTGCGCCGCCGCATCGCCGACGACTTCGACCGAGCCTGGGAGACGGTCGACGCCCTGTTGACGCCCACCGCGCCGTCGGCGGCCTTCCGTCTGGGCGAGAACGCCACCGACCCGGTGGCCATGTATTTGAACGACATCTTCACCGTCACCGTGAATCTCGCCGGCCTGCCGGGCATCAGCATTCCGGCCGGGCTCGACGCCCATGGCCTGCCACTCGGCCTGCAACTGATCGGCCGCCCGCTCGACGAAGGCACGCTGTTCTCGCTCGCCGGCGCCTTGGAAAAGGCGGCGCGCTTTGAGGCCAAGCCGAAACGCTGGTGGTAGGCGGAATTTAGGCGGCGGCCTCGCGGCGGGACAGCACCCGCTCCAGCACAGCCTGCAGCAGGGTGATCTCAATCGGTTTGGCCAGATGGTCGTCCATGCCGGCGGCGGCGTAGGCGTCAATCTGGTGGCGGAAGGCGTTGGCGGTCAGGGCGATGATCGGGGTGCGTGGCAGACCGCGAGCGGCCTCGATCGCGCGTATGGCGCGGGTCGCCTCCAGCCCGTCCATTTCCGGCATCTGCACATCCATGAGAATGAGGTCGAAGCCGCCCTGGGACCAGGTTTCGACAGCCTCGCGCCCGTTGCTGGCGACCCGTAGCTCAAAGCCGAAAGCGTCCATAATGGTCGACAGCACAACCTGGTTGGTGGCGTTGTCCTCCGCCGCCAGCACCCGCAAAACGCCTCCCGCGCCGCGCCCGCCGCCTTCCACATCATCCGCGACCGGTCCTGTGGCCGCCCCGAGATAGGGCAGGTCGACGCTGGCATAGAAGGTCGTGCCGACTCCCGGTTCGCTCTCGACCCAGGCTCGACCGCCCATCAGGCTGGCCAGTTCCTGGCAAATGGCCAGGCCCAGGCCCGTACCGCCAAACTGGCGCGTGGTGGAAGCATCCACCTGGCTGAACTTCTGAAACAGCAGCGGCAGCTTTTCGCGCGATATGCCGGGACCGGTGTCGCGGACACTGATGGTCAGGCCGTCGCGGCCAGCCTCGCCGCGGCCGCGGACGACGATGCTGACGCCGCCCTTGGCGGTGAACTTGACCGCGTTGGAGACATAGTTGTTGACGATCTGGCGGAGGCGGGCGGGATCGCCCCGCCGCAAACCCCGGGCGTCCGCAGCAATGTCGAGGCTGAGGGTCAGGCCCTTGCGCTGGGCCACGGCGGCGAAACTGGCCCGGGTGTTTTCCAGGGCCTGCTCGACATCGAAGGCGGTGCTTTCCAATTCCAGCTTACCCGCCTCGATCTTGGAGAAATCGAGCACATCATTGATGACGTGCAGCAGATCCTGCCCCGAGCGCCGGATGATATCGAGCTTGGCGCGCTGATCGGTCTTGAGTTCGCCGCGCGCCATCAGATCGGCCATGGTCAGCACCCCGTTTAACGGGGTGCGCAGTTCGTGGCTCATATGGGCCAGAAATTCGCGTTTGGCGTGGTTGGAGGCCTCGGCGCGCAACTGAGCCTCATATAGCCGCGCGCTCTCGCGTTCCGACGCCTTCAGTTTCAGGGCGTTATCCTTGAACACCTGAACCGATCGCGCCATGGCCCCGATTTCGTCTTTTCGATCCAGGCCGCTGACCTCGGTTTCAAGTTGGCCGTCGGACAGCGTCCTCATGGCCAGGGAAAGATCATTCAACGGCCCGGTGATGCGTCGCAGAAGCGTCACCAGCGCCAGGACGATCACCCCCAGGGAAATCGCCACCAGTCCCGCCGCCAACAACATGGTCGACCACACGGAAGCCATGGCGGAATGGGTGTCATAGACGATGACCATTTCGCCCAGCGGGATGACCTCACCCGCCTCGGCGTGCTGCAAGGGAACGATGGAAAACAGATATCGGCCCTGCTTGATAATCCTTAACCCGCCGGTTCTAGGGGCGTCGTTCGCAACCTTGAGCGCGGCCGACCGCAGGCCGGGCTCCCCCGACGCAAAGAAGGTCTTGCCCTGGACGTCCTCCACCAGGACGAACCGACGGTCAGGATCATGCAGAATGGGCGTCAGAGCATTTCGCAGCACGCCTTCATCGACCAGCCACAGACCGTTGGCGGCGCTTTCCTGAGACAGGCTGGACGTCAACTCCACCCTGCGGCGGTACGCATTCAAGGTATGGCCGGACCGCGACCAGGCTATGAAGCCTCCGACCACCAGAAAGGCCAGCACGATCAGGCTGAGGCTCGGCGCCATCACCTGAAACATGATCGATTTGCGCTTGACCAGCATCATCGAGCCCAGCCGGTCAAGGTTTGAACCAGAAGCGCGGGGCGATGGATCGGGTCTCGGGCGACAGATACGGATTGTCGATTTCGATCAGCCGCCGTGATTTCAAGTTCGCTTGCGTCAGGGCCACACGGATAGCCGGATCGCTCCTGAACAGCGCCTCATAGGACCCGTCGTCGATCGCCCTCAAGAATCCACGGTAAAGGTCATCATGCAGGATCGTGTTTGTCTTTTGCACGTAGAAAAGGCTGGTGAAGGTGTAGTGAAGCACCAGCGTCTTCTCGATGGCGAGGCCGGGAGCGCCCGCTAGATTGGAGGGCTGTTCGCCGAAGATTTCGTTGGCCCCTCTGGGAAAGTCATCGGCCCGACCAGCCATCAGCATGCGAAACAGGTCTCTATATTTGCCTGTGCGAACTTTCAGGCCTGCATGACGCAATACCGCCACGTCCGGCCAGCCCTTGCCCTGCAACATGGACAGCGCCCGAAGGTCGGCGAGGTTCCGGATACGGCTGAACTCGGCCTGGCGCGCGCCGTCGATCAGCAATAGGCGATAGCCGAGCAGGCCTCGGTCGATCGGGATCAACACCGGCGCCAGTTTGTCGTCCGCGTCGGCGCTGGCGCCGAGCCAGGCGACATCCAGCTTCTGGCCCGAAACCATGGCTTCGATGACCCTCGGCTCGGTGGCTGGTCCGAGCGGGGACGGGGCCAGGCGATAAGCCTTGCCACTTTTGGACAGCGCCAGTTTCAGCACCCGAAAATCAAAGGTCTTCTCAGCCGGGACGCTGTTGCCGGTATTATAGTAGATGGTCTGAGGTTGGGCGGCATGACAAGGCGCAGCGTGCGCCAGCCCTATCGCCAGAACGAGGGGATAAAGGCGCCGCAAGGCGGCGCGCGCGAAGCGGAATGCCGTATTCAGTTTTCTCTCCATCGTGTCTTTCAGACAGCCCACGCGCCGCTTTCGCCCATTCCGCGAACCGAGCCCAGCCTTGGGGCAGACGCCTTAACCATCCGTGCCGGCCGGCCCTGCCGGCCTGCGACCGGTTGGCGCAGGCGTCGGAAAAAGGGGCGGGTGAGATAGGCTTGAGGCGGATGGCTTCCGCACTGAGTGGCGATTGGCCAGGTCATGGACAGTTTTGTTGGCCTGATTGGGGCCGTGAGCCGCAGGAGCTATTGCCCGAGCAGCGATGTCCGCACTAACCTGTCGTCGGCCGCACGGAGGGCTCCATGCCGGAAGATGGTTCGTCGTCAATCGCCATGCGTCCGGCGAACTCACCCAACAGGTTCGATCTGCGCCGCGTCGGCGCGCATCCTGACCAGTGGTATCCTGTCGCCTGGTCGGACGAGTTGAAGCCGGGCAAGGCGCTGGGCCGGCGTTTCGCCGGTGATCCGATCGTCCTCTACCGCGGCAAGGCCGGGCAGGTCTTTGCACTGGAGGACCGCTGCGCCCACCGCCAGGTGCCCCTGCACCTGGGCGTCGTCAGCGGTGATCAGCTAAAATGCCACTATCATGGCTGGGCCTATGACCAGACCGGCAAGTGCGTGGATGTGCCCTATCTCGGCCGGGAGCGGCTGCCCAACGGGGTCAAGAGCTATCCGGCGCGTGAAGTGGATGGCCTGATTTTCATCTTCCCCGGGGACGCCAGCCTTGCCGAGGCTCGCGCGCCGACCTCGCTCGGCTCGTCGCAACGCAAGGACTATAAGACGCGGCGGCTCAATCGCGAGGTCGCCTGCCATTATACGTTCATGCACGAGAACCTTTTCGACATGAACCACCAGTTCATGCATCGCAAGCAGATGGGCTCCATCCGCGCCAAGTGCATCGGCCGCGCAAGCGGGGAAAACTGGGCTCAGGTCGAGTACAGTTTCAGCCGGACCGAAGGCAAGCCCTCGATTGGGGAACAGGTCATCGTCAACATAGCCCGAAAGCGGGAGCAGACGACGACCAAGGACTTCACCGATCATATGCGCATTCGCACAGACTACCCGTCCCAGAGTTTGAAGGTCTGGGTGGGCCGCGATATCCAGGAAACACAGGACCCGGTGCTGGATGTCTGGCTGGGCTATACGCCGCTGGACGCCGAACAGCATACCAACAGGACCTATGGCTATCTATCCGTGAAGAGACCGCCGGTTCCGGGCCTGATCGAGGCCGCGTGGCCGTTTGTGACCTGGTTCACCGAAGCCATCTTTCGTGAAGACAAGGAAATCGTGGAATACGAGCAGCGCGCCTATGACGCTCAAGGCGGGGACTGGAACAACGAGGTGTTTCCGGCGCTCCGCGATCTGCGCGCCGTGCTGGCCCGGTGCGGCAGCCTGGTCGACGAGTAACCCGGCTTGGCGCTCCGGAGCCGAGGCCCCGGAGCCCGCAGTCTGCGCCTATTTGGTCGCCGCCGCATCCAGGTCCTTCTGGATGGCCGCCAGCTTGGTGTCGTCGAGGTTGGCCTGGGGATATTGCGAGATCTGACGCAGGCTCATCGACTTGATCATGTCCAGCTGCGGATAATCGATCAGCTGGGGCAGGTCCTTCTGCACCACCGCCTTGGAGCTAGGATTGTCCAACAGGTCGCTGATCGGCGAATCGATGTTGAGGCCAGCGGCCGGGGCGGCGGCGGCGGGCGCGGCGGTGGTAGCCCCGGAAGCCGGCGCGGCGCCGGTGGCGGGCGGGGTCTGCGCCGCAGCGAGGCCGGCGAATGCCAGACTCAGGGCCGCGCTGGCCAGCGCGAGGGTATAGGTCTTCCGCATGGATCTCTCCCGAGTGTGTGGCCCATTGGCCCCAAGTCTGCAGCGCTTTGGCGCGTCCGCTAAGAAAACGGTTAAATGCGGCCGACGCAAGACGACCCAAGCGTCTTTCCCTTCGCCGCGAAGGTGGAGTAGGAAAGTCCCATGACCGACACGAGCAAATATATCGAAGGCCGCACCGGGCTTTGGGAGATTGTCCTGGGGCTGGAGATCCATGCCCAGGTCGCCTCCAAGGCCAAGCTGTTCTCTGGCGCCGCCGTGGGTTTCGGCGCTGGCCCCAATGAGCAGGTCAGCCTGGTGGACGCCGCCATGCCCGGCATGCTGCCGGTGATCAACGGCCATTGCGTCCTGCAGGCCGTGCGCACGGGTCTTGGGCTGAAGGCCCAGATCAATGCCTGGTCGCGCTTCGACCGGAAGAACTACTTCTATCCCGACCTGCCGCAAGGCTATCAGATCAGCCAGTTCGCCCACCCGATCGTCGGTGAGGGCGAGGTCAAGGTCGAACGGGACGACGGCTCGGAATTCACCGTGCGGATCGAGCGGCTGCATCTGGAACAGGACGCCGGCAAGTCGATCCACGATATGGACCCCGACTGGACCTATGTGGACCTGAACCGCGCCGGCACAGCCTTGATGGAGATCGTCTCCAAGCCCGACATGCGCTCGTCGGAAGAAGCGGCGGCCTACGTCAAGAAGATGCGCACCATCCTGCGCTATCTGGGCACCTGCGACGGCGACATGGAGAAAGGCAATCTGCGCGCCGACGTCAATGTCTCCGTCCGCAAGCCGGGCGGCGAGCTTGGCACGCGGTGCGAGATCAAGAACGTCAATTCCTACCGCTTCATCCAGCAGGCGATCGAATACGAGGCGCGCCGCCAGATCGAAATCCTCGAGGACGGGGGCAAGATCGCTCAGGAAACGCGCCTGTTCGACCCCACCAAGGGTGAGACGCGGTCCATGCGCTCCAAGGAAGAGGCGCACGACTACCGCTATTTCCCCGATCCCGACCTCTTGCCGCTGGTGCTGGACCCGGCGTGGATCAAGGCCCTCGAGGCGGCCTTGCCGGAATTGCCCGACGCCAAGAAGACGCGGCTGCAGAGCCAGTACGGGCTGTCGGTCTATGACGCCGGCGTGCTGGTGATCGAGAGCGCGCGGGCGGACTTCTTCGAGCGGGCCGCGGACGGGCGCGACGCCAAGCTGACCGCCAACTGGATCACCAACGGCCTCTTGGCCAAGCTGTCCGAGGCCGGCCAGGACATCGACGAAAGCCCGATCAAGGCCGAGGACATCGCCGCCCTGGTGCGCCTGATCGAAGAGGGCGTGGTCTCGTCCAAGATCGCCCGGGTGGTGTTCGAACATATGTGGGCCGGCGAGGGCGATCCGGCGGTGATTGTCGAAAAGCATGGCCTGGTCCAGGTCAGCGACACGGGCGCCATCGAGGCGTCCATCGACAAGATCATCGCCGCCAATCCCGACAAGGCCGCCGCGGTCAAGGACAAGCCCCAGGCCATCGGTTGGTTCGTCGGTCAGGTGATGCGCGAAACCGGGGGCAAGGCCAATCCGGGCGTGGTCAATGACCTGCTGAAGTCGAAGCTGGGGGTGGAGTAGGGTCGCGAGCCCGCTTCACTACAGCCCGGGCGTCGGCTATCAATAGCCGCCGGAGATGACTTCGAAAATCAGGCCGGTGGTCGCGGCGACCAGCACGAAATCGTCGCCCTGACGGCACCAGTAGTAGCCACGCGGCGGACGGCGCAGGTGATAGCGCCCATAGTCCCCGACCACCTCGCCACGATAGGCGGGCGGCAGGATCTGGCCGCGCCGCCAGCGGCCGTAGCCAGCCTCCGCGCCATAGCGAGGCGCGGCGTAGGCCGGCGGACGATAGCCTGGATAGGCGGGATAGTTCCGATAGGCGGGCGGACGGGACGGGTAGGCGGCCGGTGGTGGCGGACCGCCATAGCCGGGCCTGTAGTAGCCATAGGCTGGCGGGCGCGGCGCGGGCCCGTAACGCTCGTCACCGCGGCGATCCGGGCCGGAGCGATCCTGGCCGGGGCGATCCTGGCCGGGGCGGGCCCAGCCTGAGCGCTCCCCGCCCTGATGGGCCTCGGGCGCGCGCCGGCCATGGTCATCGCGTGCGACCGCGGCGACGGGCGCCGTCAGGCTCAGGAGCACGGCGGCGATGAGGCAAGTCCACGACTTCACGATCCTGCCTCCTTTCGCCCCGATCCAGCCAAGGCCGCACTGTGCTCGCGCCAGGGTGAACCGGCGCTGAACGGTCGCCACGCCAGACGTCCGCCCCCTTTGGTGCCGGGGTTTCAACGGCTTGTCGCCGGAAAAATCTGTTTGCTCGCAGGGCAGATCATCATGGGCGAACCCATCGAGGTTCGCGGTCGCTGATGGCCGGTCGGCGCGGCATGCCTCCGCCCACGCAGATCGATGGCGCTTCTTTATTTAACGAAGTATTCGGGTGTGGGGGTGTGGCGAATGTTCGCAGTCGCCCAGGTTAAAAATGGCTAACCGGTAGCTTAATCATATTTTCAACAGCTGGCATTCTTATGGCGTCAGAGGGCGAGAACGCCTCTCGTTATGAGAGCGGTCCGCCTCCTCGTAAATTGGGGAGCTGACTGAGATGCACGTTGAGATGTCACCGCCGGCGGCCGTTCACTTGCCGCTACCGAACGCCAATTCGTCGGGTGACGAATTGTTCCGTATGGGGCTTTTGTATTCGACCGGTCAGGGCGGCGCGCCGCTGGACTATGTGTCGGCGCATATGCTGTTCAACCTGGCCGCCATGCGCGGTTCCATCGAAGCCAAGGTCTACCGCAAGGAGATCAGCCAGGAGATGGATCCCATGGACGTGGCCGAAGCCCAACGCGCCGCGCGCGAATGGCTGTCTCACGGCTGAATCGACCTGCCACCGGACGCTATCGCGCGCGCGGGATCTTCCGGGCGTCGCGCGCGTCTATTTGGCGACCGTCCCGGCGAGATAGGTCGGGCCGACGGTGTAGTTGAACCCGAATTGCACCGGATTGATGTCGCGGAAATACTGCTGCACGAACAGACCCGCCTCGGCGATCCGGGTGCGGGGAACATAGACCACGTCGAACCGGCGCAGCGGCACCACGTCCGTCACCGCCGGATCGCTCACGCCACGCACCAGATTGGCCGTGCGCATCATCGCCCGCCCATCGGGGCCGCGGCGAATGATCACCACCTGACCGCGCTTGGCTGAGGTTTTGAAGCCGCCGGCCATGATCACGGCCTGCAGGGCGTTGATGTCGCCGGGCATGTCGTAGACGCCAGGCTTGTCCACCTCTCCCCCGACGAACACCTTCAAAGGCGCGGCCTTGACCGACAGATTGACCTCCGGCCGCAGAAGCTGGCCGGCATAGGCCCTGGCGATCAGCCGCTCCACATCGCCCAGCGTTCGGTCGGCGACTTGCAGCGGCGGCAGCAGCGGCAGGCTGACGCGGCCGTCCGGTTGCACCGTCACCGTCTTGCTCAACTCCGGCGCCGAAGGCACCTGCACATCGACATCGTCGCCGGGATAGAGCCGATAGGGCGGCTCGGCCGAGGTCCAGTTGGCGTAGCCGATGTCGGGAAAATCGGCGGAGGGGTGGGGCGAGGTCGAGAACAGGTCCGGCCGGCCGGACTCCACGCCGCAGCCCGCAAGGACGCCGCCGGCGACGCCGAACGCTAGGCCGAGGGCCAGGGCCCGCTTGGGAAGGACGATGTGCATGATCTTTTTTCGCGCCGCAGGTGACGAGGCTGAATTCAGGGTTAAGGAAAAGGGGTAATTAACCGTTAAGCGCGACGTCACATGCGGCGATCCGGCTCGCCGCCAAGCTTTCGAAATATGGGTAACGAACCCTTAATCGCGGCGGGCGAGGGTCGCGGTTGATCTTATAATCATCGGATTCGCATGACCTCCGCCGCCTGGCCTCCGCCGTCTCCGTTCGCCGCGCCCTCGCGCGGGAGGGGGAGCGCGCGTGTCAGGGTCCGCTATGGCGCGGCGGATATCGCCGCCCTTTTGTGGCGCGACTGGCCCGTGATGCTGGGTGTGTTTGCGGTCATCGCCGTGATCGGCGTGGGCGCGGCCTTGACGATGAAGACCAGCTATCCGGCCCAGTCCAGCCTTCTGGTCCGTCTGGGCCAGGAATATGTCTATCAGCCCCAGGTGGGCGACGCCGCCCGCGGCGCGGTGCCGGAAAACGATCAGGTGGTGCAGTCCGAGGTCGAAATTCTTTCCAGCCCACAGTTGAAGGCCCAGGTCATCGACAAGGTCGGCATGTCGGCGCTCTATCCCGATCTGGCGGCCGCCTATGGCCGCGCCGCGCCGGCCGATCGGCAATCGGTGATGAGCAAGGCTGTTGGGGCGATGGAAAAGTCGCTGAAGATCGAAACCGCACCGGGCACGCCGGTGGTGCGGTTGAGCTTCGAGCACACCAATCCGGTGGTCGCGGCCAAGACTCTCAACACCCTGCTCGACACCTATCTCGGCTACCGGCGTTCGATCCTGCTCGATCAGAGCCAGCCGCTCGAGGACCAGCGCAAATCGTTCGAAGCGCGCCTGGCCCAGGCCGATACCGCCTATGAGGACTTTCTGGGCAGCAACAATATTGGTGATTTCGAGACTGAAAAGGCCTCGCTGGCCCAGTTGCAGGCCTCCTTGCAGCAACAGAAATTCGCCGCGGAATCACAGTTGAGGGAAAAGCAGGGCCGGCTCGGCGCGCTCACCGCCCAAAGCGCCCAGGTGGCGCCCGAGGTCGGGCTCTATCGCGATGTGGACCATGTGGCTCAGGACAAGCTGACGGAGCTGAAGGTGCAGCGCAACGGCATGCTCAGCCGCTATCGGCCCGACGCCCAGCCGGTGAAGGATCTGGACAACCAGATCGCCGCTTTGGAGCATGGCCTCAGCGACGGCAGCCTGCAGGGGCAGGGCGCCCGCCGGATCGGCGTCAATCCGGTCTATCAGACGGTCCAGGCCGACAAGCTGCAGATGGCCGCCGAGGTGGCGGCGCTGCAGCAATCCTCCCAGGCCATGACCCAGCAGATCGAACAGGTCACCGAACGCCAGCTGCGCCTGGCCCAGTTGGAGCCGCAATATCAGGACCTGTCGCGGGACCGTGACGTCCTGCAGAACAATGTCCGCGACTTCACCGTCAAGGAGCAGCAAACCCAGGCCGTCGCCGCCCTCGCGCGCCAGGGCAACGACAATATCAGCATCGTTCAACGCGCCGTTCCGCCGGTGCAGGGCAAGAGCCTCAAACGCCCGGTGATGATTCTGGCCCTGTTGCTGGCGGCCTTCACCGCTCTTTGTGTTGGTCTCGTGCGCGCCTTCCTGCGCCCGGGCCTGCCCTCGGCCGAAGCGGCCAGCAGGACCCTGGACCTGCCGATCCTGGCCACGGCGCCGGCGAAACCCTGATCGCGCCGCGCGGGGACAGGGACCGGTCGTGCTAAAAATCAGCCAGATGCGTGCGCGGCGATTCGGGTGATGGTCGATTTGACGTCTGAGATGGCTCAGCTTTGGGCCTCACTGGGACCGCCTCCGCCAGGACCGGCGCGGGTGATGCAGTTCATCGCCGCCCGAAGCGGCGAGGGGACATCCACCGTCGCCCGCGAGTTCGCCCGCTTCGCCGCTGAAAGGACCAGGGGCGCGGTGTGGCTGGTTGATCTGGATTTCGCTGATTCCGCGCAGTACCGGGCCATCGCCGCCGAGCCGAAACGCTTCGGCGCCCTGGGCGCCGCCACGGCCGCCTCGCCGGATCGGTCCTGCTTCTTCACCGTCCAGCCTCCGGCCCGTGATGCGGAGGGCAAGGTCGTCGCCGACACCCGCTATCTTGTCGCCCATCCGGTGGGCGGCTCGCGGCTGTGGGTCACCCGGTTCCGGCGCGAGATGATCCGGTCCGGCCAGGGCGTTCGGGTGTTGCAGGCCCCCGAATACTGGAACGCCCTGCGCCGCAACGCCGAGTTGGTGGTGGTCGATGCGCCTGCCGTGGACCGGGCGACCACCGGCCTGGCGGTGGCGCCCTTTATGGATTTCTCGGTTCTGGTCCTGGCTGAAGACGGCGCCGACGCCGGCGGCGCTGCGGCGCTGAAATCGGCGATCGAGGGCGGCGGCGGCCGTTGCGCCGGACTGGTGTTCAATCGCGCCACCTTGCAACCGCCCGGGTTTCTCAAGGGGCTGTTGGGGTGACTTTTCCCAGCGTCTTCTGGCCCGCCGAGGCCGATACCGGCGGGGCGGCCGGGCGACGGGCGCGGCTGTCCAACGCCTTCGCCTTTGGCCTGTCGGTGTTCATTCTGCTGACCTATAGCGGCGCGTGGATCATGCCGCTGATCGGCGAGGCGACCGATCCGGCCAGCTCTGGCCTCGCCCGCAATCTTTATTTCCCGGCCTATGGCGCCACCCTGGCGCTGCTGGTCCTGCGGCCAAAGGACGTGCTGCGGGTGGTGATCCGAGAGCCGTTCCTGGTGCTGCTGCTCGGGATCGTGGTCGCCTCGGTGGTCTGGTCGGTCGAGCCGGGCCAGACCCAGCGCCGGGTGATCGCCATCCTGTTCACCACCTTCAGCGGCGTGGTGCTCGGCGCCCGCTGGCGTTGGGCGCGGTTGGCCGAGGTGCTGGCCACGACCTTCGCCATCCTCGCCGTAGCCTCCTTGCTCGCCGGCATGTTCGTCCCCTCGATCGGCCGCATGAGCGTGCTCTTCCCCGGCGCCTGGCGCGGCCTGTGGGACGAGAAGAACACCTTTGGCGGGCTGATGACCTTCGGCGTGCTGTTCTTCTGCGCGGCGGCTCTGTTCGCGCGGCGGCGGGCCCTGTTCTGGGGCGGCATGGCCGTACTGGGTCTGGCCCTGTTGTTGCTGTCGACCTCCAAGACATCGCTGGTGGCGCTGGTTCTGGGGCTGGGCGTCCTGGGCTTCGTGCTGCTGGCGCGGCGCGGGGGGGCGGTGACGGTGATCGCGGTCTATGCCGCCGTTCTGGGGCTGGTGATGCTGGGCGCCGCTCTCTGGCTCGCGCCCAATATCTTTTTGGAACTGCTTGGCAAGGACGCCACCCTGACCGGGCGCACCAAGATCTGGGCCGGGGTGATCCGCCAGGCCCGCCTGCGGCCCTGGCTGGGCTATGGTTATGGCGCGGTGTGGACCGAGACCTCGCGCTGGGGGCCGCTGGCCAAGATCTCCCAGGAGGCCGGATTTACCGCCCACCACGCCCACAACAGCTGGCTGGAGCAGTGGCTGGGCCTGGGGTGGGTGGGGCTGACGACCTGGGCGCTCTATTATCTGGGCGTGCTTGGCCGGGCGATCTGGGCGGTGTTCACCAGCCGGGGTGCCCTGCTGATGTTCCCGTTCCTGATGGTCTACACCCTGATCAGCCTGACCGAGAGCGTGGCCCTGGTCTATAATGACCTGCGCTGGGTGCTGTTCGTCGCCTTGGCCTCGCGTCTGGCCCTGCCGCAAAGCGGGCCGGAGGCGGATTAGCGCGGGCCCTCAAATCAAAAAAGCCCCGAAATCTCGGGGCTTTGCTTTGAAGGTACGCCGCGACGGCTCGATGCCGCCGCGACGCCCGACAATGCCAGCGGTGTGGCTGACTCTCAGCTAAGGATATGATCCTTAACGGAGTTTTCTAGCGACTCCGCGTGATGACATTGAGACACTAGATCACCTCCTTTCAGCTGTTGAACAGGGACTCACAGTTTAGGAGCTGACGCGTGGGTGTAAAACGATATTTCGCAGTCGCGTTCGCCTGCGCCAGCGGGTCGCAGTCGCCATCCGTCGCCGGGATGAAACAGGAATTCGCCGCCGGGGGTTA
>FTKX01000071.1_pt1 | contig 32916 bp, 29 predicted proteins | sample 1641081 | NCBI WGS metagenome assembly FTKX01 (sample SAMEA3914789, study PRJEB12502) | metagenome | biome: forest; material: soil | place: Canada | collected 2011-07-03 | depth 0.3 m
CACCTCCAGCCGGCGAACCTGCACCGGCTTAGGGTCAAACCTAGGGTTAAAACTAGACATGAAACGATCCGCCCGGAGGGATCGTCACCACCGTCGTCGGGGCGCCTCACGAGAAGGTGGCGTCAGGACGACGCTTACGGTCGAGCTCGATCATCTTGGCGTTCAGCAGATCCATCGGTCCGCCCTTGAGGATTAGTTCGAGCAGCCGATTGCCGCTACAGTTTTCTATGTGAGGCTCATTTCGAGTTCAGCTTGGAGCGTTCGCTAATGAGGAGAGAGGTTGGTTCACCGGACCAGCCGACGATCCCCATGGGCGGAAGGGCGCCGACAGCCCCGTAGAGCCCATTTGACACAAAATTCGAGGTGAGGCAGACTAAATATGATCGGTGGCTCACTGATCATTATGTTCCGCTGAGGCTTTCGAAACGTCGCATTACAACCCGATAACCTAAGAGCCGGCCGCTTCGGCATGCGCGGTGATCGCGGCCCCGCAGCCCAACGTCATCAAATAGGGCGGATGGGGCTTGTCGCAGCGCGTCGGCGCGTCTGCACATCAATCGTGTGGAGGCTGTTTGCGATCAAGATCTGTGGACGCCGAGACGATATGCGCCAGCGTGACCTTACTTGGAGAGAGAGATGTCGAGACTCAGTGGAAAAGTTGCAATCATTACCGGTGCTGCGAGTGGCCAGGGAGAGGCTTGCGCGAGGCTTTTCGCTCAAGAGGGCGCAACTGTCGTGGTGACCGACATACAGACAAAGGGCCAAACCCTCGCGGAGGATATTGGCGACAACGCGATTTTCCAACTGCTCGATGTCTCCAGTGCAGATGACTGGGATCGCGTAGTTGCACTAACTCTCGAGAGATTTAAAAAAATAGACATCCTGGTCAATAATGCCGCCATGTTCAAGCCGGCTTCGCTCGAATCGACAACCTATGAGGATATGGAACGCCATCTCAAGGTTAACGTCCTGGGCGTTTTCCTGGGTATGAAGGCGGTCCTTGAACCGATGCGTCGCGCGGGCAGGGGTTCTGTCATCAATACTGCGTCGGTCGTTGCGATGCGCCACCAACCCGGTTGGGTAGCCTATGCGACGAGCAAGTGGGCCGTGCGGGGGATGGCTGGCTGCGTTGCGGCCGAGGTCGCCAGCGACGGCGTTCGGGTCAACACGGTCTTCCCCGGAATCATCGACACTCCGATGCTTGATGGCCTGTCTGAGGAAACCAAGGCCATCTACGCCAGCGCCGTCCCGCTCAAGCGCATGGCTCAGGCTAGTGAGGTGGCTGAGGTCGTAGCCTTCCTTGCCTCCGATGGCGCGAGCTACATGACGGGCGCCGAAATCGCGGTCGATGGCGGGGCGCGTCTGTAGCCAAAGGATCGGCGCGCAAACCACCACCTCGCCTGCGCTGAATCTGGATTTATCTCAAAGCGATTCATGCTTGCGCAGGCGGGTTTCAAATGGTAGGCCAGAATAAATGAACGGCGGCTCATAATTCGTAATTCTGACGTGAGCCTAACAAAATCACCTAGGGGAGGCAAATTACGATGCATTGGAAGAAATTGCTGTTTATGAGCGCGGTAATATACTCCGCGCCCTGCTTGGCATTCGCCCAAACTCTCGGCAACGCCGCACCGTCATCGACAGCCTCGCCTCCACAGGTAGGCGCCGTGGAGGAGGTGGTTGTCACAGCCCAAAAGCGCAGCGAAAATATTAATGCTGTGGGCATGGCGATCACCGCTGTATCGGGTGAACAGCTCGTGGCTAAGAATGTCACGAACGTGTCCGGGCTGACGCGAATCGAACCGAGCCTGCAATTTTCGCAAAGTAATAACGGCACGCCGATATTCACGATCCGTGGCGTCGGATATTTCGAACAGTCGCTTGCGGCTTCGCCTGCAGTCAGTGTTTACCAAGATGAGGCCAATTACCCTTTCCCAGTTATGAGCAAGGGGGCTTTGCTTGATACCCAACGGGTGGAGATCCTCAAGGGGCCTCAGGGAACGCTTTATGGCCAAAACGCGACCGGCGGCTTGATTAACTTCATCGCAAATAAACCCACGAACTACTTCTCCGCGGGCGTCGATGAAACCTATAGCCGCTTCAACGACAACCTCCTGGAAGGATTCGTCAGCGGACCCTTGACGCAGACGCTCAGCGCGCGTCTCGCGGGCAGTCTGGAAGAGGGTGGAGCATGGCAGAAGAGCAACACCAGGGATGAGACCCTAGGTAATAAAGACCTTAAGGTCGGCCGAGTTATTCTGGACTGGAAGCCGGCTAGCAGTTTCAGCGCCAGTCTAAACGTCAACGGCTGGATCGATAATTCCGAAAACCAGGCGGGCCAACTTGAGGGATTCCGGTTGCAAAATCCGGGCGCTTTGGGCGAAACCTTCAGCCCCCCCTACAATTCGGGCGCTCCCAATCCCTACTCGGACTTCGTACCTGCCCCGATTGGTTCTTCCATCTTCAATGGCTATCCGCCGGGGATTCAGAAACTCCTGGAGCAGCCGATCTCGCCGCATAATGACCGGTCGGCGGACTGGCTTGCCGGCACTCGCCCGCGCAATGATGAGCACTTCTACCAAGCCAGCCTTCGGCTCGATTATTCGCTGTCCGATAGCTTGAATGTTACCTCTATCACGAACTATGAGAATTTCGCCGAACGCGACCAACGTGACATCGGAGCAGTCGCCGTTCCTCAGATCGGCGCAATCGTCGACGGCTCTGTCAGGACGATTTCCCAGGAGCTCAGGCTGCGAGGCCGTGCCGACCAGAACAAACTGGACTGGGTGTTAGGTGTTAATTTTGAGCAGGATGACAGCTACGAAAACGACAACATAAATAACTTTGCTACAACCGCGTCCTACGTCGGAACCTATCCGGGTTCATTTTTTCAGTTTAACCAATTTGCCGCAATAAACACCGTTCATACCGTCACATCATCTGTATTTGGAAATATTGAGTATCGCCTCACTGATCACTTGGACCTGCATGGCGGTATAAGATATACGGAATCAGATCAGAGCATCTCGTCTTGCGCCTATGTTGATGATCCGCTTTACTCGAATCTTATAGATGGAATCTCCTCCTATCTTAGCGGCCTTTACGGAGGTGCTACGCCTACTCCAGCCGTGCCGGGGCAGTGCGACACGTTAGGTCCAGCGCCCAACTTCCAACCCGGATCGCTCCACGCCAAGCTTGACCAGAACAATGTCCCGTGGCGCGTCGGGATCGATTGGACCCCGATCCGAGGCACATTGACCTATTTGACCGTCAGCAAGGGCTTCAAGGCTGGCTCCTCTCCCGCTCTCGGCGCCACAACGGTGGCGCAATATGTGCCGGTCACCCAAGAGTCCGTGTTAGCCTATGAACTCGGTGTGAAATCGTCATTGCTTGATCGAGCCCTCCAGCTGAATGCGGACGTATTCTACTACGACTATAGAAATAAGCAGGTTCTTGGACGAACGCCAGATCAACTTGGCTTATTCGGTCTGGTTCAGACGCTTATAAATATTCCTAAATCTGAGGAATATGGAGCTGAGTTTACCGCGGTGTGGCGGCCAGTTGCGGGTTTTACCATCAATGCGTCAGCGAATTACCTGAAGTCCCGGGTAGATCAAAATCCCGCGGGCGCTTTCGACTATGGCCCATATTCCACGGGCCCTGGCGATACCGTAAATCTTGTCGGCACATCCTTCCCGTTCACTCCAGAATGGTCGGTGCAAGGCGGCGCCCGCTATGAATGGGAGGCTGGCCGAAACCTCCAGGCGTATGTCAGCGCCGATGCGTCCTATCAGACCGGCACTAACGGTGCGTTCGGCTACAGGCAGGCCGCCATCGACCATGCCCCACCGTTGCTCATCAAGGCTTACGGTTTGTTGAACCTGGCGGCCGGACTAGAGTCGGAAGATAAGCATTGGCGGTTTGAGCTCTGGGGAAAAAACGTGACCAACACATACTACTGGACTTCCGTCTACTATGAGGCGGACACAGTCGTTCGAGACGCCGGGTTGCCCGCGACCTACGGTGCGACATTGAGCTATCGCTACTAGGTCACCGTCGTTCTGGTCTTGCCACGCAGCGTGGCAAGACCAGACTAAAGCCGGCTAGCCTAGATTTCTCACCGGGTTGAGCGGCAAGGAGGCGCGCACGGCTGGATTTGGCGTCGGTTTTGAGTGGGCTCGACCTATCGAGGTCAACTCCATTGTCATTGTTGGTGGTTCAGCCAAGGGGCGCCCAAGGTCTCAACGCGCTCAGAATAACCAGGCTGGGCTGCCTCGCCAAAATGCTTCAGAATGACCCGATGGCGCGCTTCCAGCACCGAACGATATTCCGGATGTGTGATGATATAGAATTGATTGTGTTCGATACCTTTTACGACCGCGGATCCAACGAAGGCTGCATCCATCGCGCTCCCGAGAACCTCGTTCACGGAGTGAGGCTTGTCAGCGCGTTCTTCGACCTCCAATATCCGCTCAGAATTTTCGGCGAGTCTTGTCCCGACCACCCCCGGACATAGGACTGAGACGCCGATTCCCTCGGCCCCGAGTTCAAACCGCATCATTTCCGACAGGCCAACGATCGCGTATTTGGACGCCACATAGGCGCCAAGCGAGGGCGAAGAGAACAAACCAACAATCGATGCGGTATTGATGATGTGCCCGGGTCCGCCGTGGCCGCGCAGATGCGCGATGAAGGCTTGCGAACCATAGAAGGCGCCGCTGACATTGACCTTCATAATGCGGTCCCATTGCGACGTGGGAAGGTCAGCGATGGGCGCTGCCGAGGCGAGCCCGGCATTGTTGCAGAGAATGTGAATGTTCCCGAAATGGGATTTGACGTCGCCAATGCAGCGCACCCAGTCGTCAGGCTCTCCGACATCAAGAAGGAAGGCTCTGACATCCGCTCCCGTCGCCCGCACCTCGCTGACGGCGGCCTCCAGCGTGTCGCTGTTTATGTCGACGAGCGCGATAGAGGCGCCTGCTCTACCCAAGGCCAAGGCGATGGAGACGCCAATCCCGCCGGCCCCGCCGGTCACCATGGCGACCTTAGAACCAATGTCCATGCTATATCCTTTGCCGCAGGCCTGTTAATATGAGCTATGGCTCATAGATCATATATCGTCTATGGGGTCACCCGTGGATCATCAAGTCATCGTTTGCGCCCGAGCGCTGCGTGGGTTCACGGAAGCGACGGGGCCGCCGCCAAGGTCCTAGAAGAGCAGCGACGCTGTGACGGGGCTGGCATTTTTGGATTGGTAAGCGGCTTGTTCGCGCAGTCGAGTGAGCCAGCCGGCCGCCGCGTTAGAGCTTCGACCGCCAGTTCAAGCTGTCATGGATGAGACCTCCTAGCTTGATCACGACACCCATCACCAAGCATTTTCGGAGGAATAAGATGGCAGGAGTGGTACATCGGTCAGTTGACGGGTCGATAGGATGGCTGCGGCTCGACAATCCGGAGCGTCTCAACGCCATTTCCATCGATATGTGGCGCGGGCTTGCCGACTCCATGGCGGCGTTCGCCGACGATCGCTCGGTGCGTTGTGTCGTGATAACCGGATGTGGCGACAAGGCTTTTGCTTCGGGTGCGGATATCTCGGAGTTTGAGAGCCAGCGATCAGATCCCCAAGGCGTCGCCGCTTATGAAGATATGGCGACCGAAGCGCTGAATGTGGTCGCGCGTATCCCCAAACCCGTCATTGCGATGATCAGAGGATGGTGCATCGGTGGCGGCATCGCCCTGGCGATGTCCTGCGATCTCAGGATCGCTGCCGAAGACACGCGCTTCTCGATTCCCGCCGCCCGTCTAGGGCTGGGATATGAATATCCTAGCCTCGCCAAGCTTACCGCCATCGTCGGCGCCGCCAACGCCCGCTACATGCTCTATAGCGGTGAACGCTTCGACGCGGCGCGCGGGCTGCGGATGAATGTCATCCATGAGGTCGTGCCCGTCGACGCCCTTGATGACCGCGTCGCGGCGCTCGCGTCCAGCTTGGCGGCTAACGCTCCGCTTACGATTGCGGCGGCCAAACTCGCGATCGACACTGCGCTTGCTGACCCCCTCAAGCGGGATATCGGCGCGGCGGAAGCTGCGGTCCGCGCCTGCTATGAGAGCGCGGACTATCGGGAAGGGCAGCGGGCGTTCGCGGAAAAACGCAAACCCGACTTCAAGGGGCTCTGAGGGTCCGGTTTTTGCGCTCCGCCACGGGCCCCAAGGCTCAAGAGGCGCAGGCCGGACGCCCGGAATCATCCACGATCGCTGAGGGAGACTGCAATGGCGCGGACAGCTTTTATCACGGGCGCGACGTCCGGAATCGGCAAGGCCGCGGTCGAGGCCTTTGTGGGAGCCGGCTGGCGCTGTATCGCCGCAGGGCGCCGCAAGGACCGGCTCGATGCTCTCGTCGCGGCGTTCGGCGAGAAGGTTCATCCCGCTGCTTTTGATATCGCCGATGAGGTCGCGCGCGAAGCTGCGCTTGACGCCTTGCCTCCAGCCTTCCGCAGCATCGACCTTCTGATCAACAATGCCGGCCTCGCCCTTGGCAGGGCCAGCGCCGATCAAGCTGATCCGCGGCAATGGCAAACCATGATCGACACCAATGTGACCGGTTTGGTGATGTTGACTCACCGCCTGCTGCCCGTCCTGATCGAGCAACGCGGCGCAGTCATCAACCTATCCTCGGTCGCGGCCAATTACCCCTATCCCGGCGGCAACGTCTACGGCGCAACAAAGGCTTTTGTCAGCCAGTTCACACAGGGTCTGAGAACCGACCTCCACGGCAAGGGCGTTCGGGTCACATCGTTTGAGCCAGGCATGGTCGAGACCGAGTTCACGTTGGTGCGCGCGGGCGGCAGCCAGGCGGCGCATGAGGCGGTCTATGGTGGGACAATGCCCATGACGGGCGACGATATTGCGCAGGCTCTGCTTTGGATCGCGTCTTTACCGCCACATCTGAACGTCAGCATCTTGGAGATCATGCCCGTGAGCCAATCGCTGGCGGGATTCCAAATCGCGCGGAACCCCTTCTAGCCTGGCCGTTTCCATCACCCCTCATGACAAGCGGTGTCGAGGGTGTTCGAGGCTCGACAATCAGATTTGACACTATATGAATGATGGCTCGTAAATCATATAACGCTCTGACCGCCAGCGCGCGCGTCCAGGCCAAGTGTGGAAAGAGACCTATGGGTGAGCTGTCGTCCTTTACATCTGACGGAAGGGTGGGGATCATCTCGATCGACTCGCCGCCGGTCAACGCGCTCGGCGCATCGGTGCGACGAGCTCTCCTGGCGGAGCTGCAGCGCGCCAACGACACGCCCGCTGTCGAAGCTATCATACTGCTTTGCCAGGGCCGGACGTTCATCGCTGGCGCCGACATCGGCGAATTTGGCAAGCCTTTGGCGCCTCCGTCCCTCCACGAGGTGATGACGGCCCTGGAGTCGAGCGCCAAGCCTGTTGTCGCGGCAATCCACGGCGCCGCCCTGGGCGGCGGGCTCGAGACCGCGCTTGCCTGCGATTACCGCATAGCCGTGCCATCCGCCCGCCTTGGTCTTCCCGAAGTCGCCCTCGGCATCCTTCCCGGCGCCGGAGGAACGCAGCGCCTGCCGCGTCTGATCGGGGTCGAGGCCGCCCTTGAGATGATCGTCACGGGCAAGCCGATTGGAGCAGCCGAAGCCATTTATCTCGGGCTCCTCGACGGGCTGGCCCGGGAGGGACGATTGCGAGAGGATGCAGTCGCCTTTGCTCTCCACATCCTCGACCAGCACGCGCCCCGGCGAAAAGTGCGCGATCTGGAGGAACAAATCGCTCAGGCACGAGACCATCCGGAGATCTTCACAGAGTTCGTCCGTCGCAACCAACGGGCTTTCAAGGGGTTCCCCGCACCCGCGGCCATCGTCGAAGCGGTCCAAGCAGCGGTCAATCTCTCGTTTGATGAGGGGATTGCGCGCGAGGAGGACCTCGTGAACGGGCTAATGGAAACGACGGAATCGAAAGCGCTCCGCCATATTTTCTTCGCAGAGCGCGAGGCGAGCAAGATACCCGACGTTCCGGCAAACTCGCCTACCCGGGAGGTCCGGACGGTCGGCGTCGTCGGCGCTGGCGCCATGGGTGGCGGCATAGCGATGACCTTCGCGAATGTCGGCCTTCCGGTCACACTTGTCGATATGACGACCGCGGCGCTCGACCGCGGGATCGCCACCATAAGGACGAGCTATGAGGCCAGCGCGAAAGCGGGCCGGCTCAGTCAGCAGCAGGTCGAGGAGCGCATGGCGCTCATCACGGCGGCGTCAGGCATTGAATCGCTCCACGCGTCTGATCTGATCATCGAAGCGGTCTTCGATCAGATGGCGGTCAAGAAGGACATCTTCAGTAAGCTCGACAAGATAGCCAAACCGGAAGCGATCCTGGCGTCCAATACGTCGCTTCTCGATCTCGACGAAATCGCATCAGCCACAGGCCGTCCAGATTCGGTCATAGGGCTGCATTTCTTCTCCCCGGCCAATGTAATGCGCTTGCTAGAAGTGGTGCGTGGCGAGAAGACCTCCAAGGAGATTATCGCCACCGCGATGCGTATGGCGAAGGTCATGGGAAAGGTTCCTGTCCTCAGCCGCAGGTGTGCAGGATTCATCGCCAATCGGATCATGTCGAGACGAGGCGCTCAGGCCGACGCGCTGATCTTGGAAGGGTCAACCCCGCAAGATATCGACAATGCGCTGACCGACTTTGGTTTCGCCATGGGCCATTTCCAGATGATGGATCTCGTCGGTCTTGACGTGGTCAGCCGTGATGCGACGGAACGCTCGGTGTCCGGCGATCTTGTGAACCTGGGCCGCCTTGGGCGGAAGAAGAATGGCGGCTACTATGACTATGACGAAAGCCGCCGCGCGACATCCTCGCCGATCGTCGCGCGGGTGATCGCCGATGTCGCCGCATCGCGGGGCGTCGAAAACGCCGGCGCGCTGGGCGCGGAGGATATCCTCGCGCGTCTGCTCTATCCCGTGGTCAACGAGGCCGCCAAGCTATTGGAAGAAGGCGTCGCCCTGCGCGCCTCCGATATCGATGTGGCGGCCGTCCTCGGCTATAGCTGGCCCACCTTTACGGGCGGTCCCATGTTTTGGGCCGACACCGTCGGTCTTTCCAAAATCGTGACGACGCTCAGGGCGCTTGAATCCAAATATGGCGAAGCGTTCTCACCTTCTCCTCTTCTTGAGAAGCTGGCCGGAACGGGCAGAGGTTTTCTCGAAAACTGAGCCTTTTTGAAGCTTCACGTGACCGGAGACGAGTGCGGTGGATTTTACACTCACCGAAAAAGAGACCTACTGGAGCGACAGGGTCCGCGCGTTCATCGACGCGCATGTCCGTACTAACACAGATCGCCAACTCCGCAGACAAGAGTGTAATCACATGTCCCTGTTCGATCTTGCCGGCAGGACGGCGATCATTACCGGATCCTCTCGCGGCATCGGCCGCGCGATCGGGGAGCAATTTGCGGCCCATGGCGCCAACGTCGTCATCTCGAGCCGCAAACTTGACGCTTGTCAGCAGGTCGCCGACGCGATCAACGCCGCCGGCGGCCCAGGACAAGCTGTTCCAATCGCCGCCAGCATCTCTTCGAAGGAGGATCTCCAACGTCTCGTGAAGGAGACGCGTGAGGCCTTCGGCAAAATCGACATCCTTGTCTGCAACGCCGCGACCAACCCCTACTACGGGCCAATGAGCGGTATCTCCGACGAGCAGTTCCGCAAGGTTCTCGAAAACAACCTGCTCGCCAATCACTGGATCATCCAGATGGTCGCGCCTGAGATGATCGAGCGCGGCAAGGGCTCGATCATTATCATCTCGTCAATAGGCGGCCTGACCTCCAGCGCAACGATTGGCGCCTATAACATTTCCAAGGCGGCCGACTTCCAACTCGCACGCAACCTCTCCAATGAATTCGGTCCCTCGGGCGTGCGCGTCAACTGTATCGCCCCGGGTCTAGTTCGCACCGACTTCGCCCGGGCTTTGTGGGAGGATCCCCCCACATTGGAACTGATGACTCGCTACGTGCCTTTGCGGCGGATCGGCGAACCGCAGGAACTGGCGGGCGCGGCGGTCTATCTCGCATCCGACGCATCGACCTTCGTCACCGGCCAGATCCTGATCGTGGATGGGGGCGCGACGGTCGGGGTGACCAGCTAAGGGAGCGAATGGGTCGCGTTCCTGAGGGTGCGACCAGGTCGCGATCATGCAGACAACCCGATCCCGGACGAGACCAGCACGCCCGCCGATCGCGGATCGGCTACCTGATGACCGGGGACCAGCGCGCAGGACTAGCCGTCGCGATTTGCCCGGCCAGCCTCGACGAGGGTCAGGTTGCATTCGGAGGTCATTCCGAGCCAGGTAGTATTGTCGAACCAATAACAATAACGCGCCGCCCGCCCCTGCGCGAGGTTTCAGGTAAAAATAGCCTTGGCCATGATGTCCCGATAGAGGGCCAAGATCGTTTTTCGCTCGCGCTCGTCCTTGGACTCACCCAGCAGGATCTGCTGCGACAAACCGTTACGAATGGCCACCATCATGTCGATCAGAACGAGCAATTCGGACTCATCCATGTGGCGCATCGCACCGGAGGCGATGTCCCGTTCGAGCGCACGTCGATAGCCTTCCCGGATCATTTTGTAGAAGCGCCGGTAGCCTTCCGCCGCCATGATCGGCGCCTCGTTGATGATGCGTTCAGATACGTTGTGCTGCTCGAAGAAATCGATGAACGCCTCGAGCCGCGCTACTTCGCGGTCGAGCCCGCGTAGTTGAGGATCTATGTGACGGCGGAAATAATTGAGCATGCTCTCGCCGTAATAGACGGGGAGAAGTTCGAATATTTCCTGCCGGGAATCGAAGTAATTGTAGAAAGTGCCCTGCGCGATCCCCGCGTGGGTGCAAATCCGCGAGATCGAAGCGCCATCATATCCAAATTCGCCGACCATCCGGGCCGCTGACTCGATTAGCTGGCTGCGCGTGAGCTCGGACCGTTCCACACGACTAAGCTTGCGCTGATTGGTCTTGGCCATCGAGCTAGAATCGTCCTTGTGTTGGGGCCAGCGAGCCTAGCATGCGGGTCCTGTGGCGCAAGAAACACCAGATGCATAAGCCGCCCCGCCATCAGGCCGGTTCTTGAAGCTCCCGCTTGAGGATTTTGCCGGTCGGCCCACGCGGAAGATCCTCCACAAGGATGAATCGCTGCGGGACCTTGTATGCGGCGAGGCGATCCGAGCAGTAGGGCGATAGGAGGTCGATATCGATCTGAGCGCCATCGCGCGGTCGAATGAACGCGATCACACGCTCGCCGAAGCGTTTGTCGGGCACACCGACCACAGCAGCTTCGCTGATGTCGTCACGCTCGCAGAGCACGCTCTCGATCTCGGCGGGGTAGATATTGGCGCCCCCTCGGATGATCATATCCTTGCGCCGGCCCGCTATATAGAAGTAGCCCTCCTCATTTTTCCAACCGAGATCGCCACTCCAGATCCAGCCGTTTCGAACGGTCTCGGCAGTTTCTTGAGGCCTGTTGAAGTAGCCAATCATATTACTAGGGCTGCGGTAGATGAGCTCGCCGACTTCTCCAGCAGGCAATGGGCTGCCGTCATTGTCTACAACGAGCACCTCACAATCGTCGAGGGCCTTGCCGATTGAATCTGGATAGCCGCGGCCGACCACATCGAAGCCAGTCACGGGCGTGCCTTCAGTCATGCCCCAGCCACTGAGAACAGCCTTGCCGAACATGCGCTCGAATCGTTCCGCGACCGGCCAGGGGAGGCTCGAACCACCTGCAATGCAAACGCGTAGACTAGAGAAGTCCACGGGCTGGCTTTCGGCCAACTCCATCGCCATCACATACATTGTGGGCACCCAGAATAGGATCGTGACTCGATAGCGCGCGATAGCCTCGGCGGCATCCTGCGGTCGGAAGCGCTTCTGGAGGACGACGGTGGCTCCGATCTTGAGGTGACCAATCGCTGCGATCGAGGAGTTCATAATGAAGGCAAGGGGGCCCGCCACCAGGGCGCAATCGGCCGATGTTGATCCAAGCCATTGACCGGTTCGGCAGACCGTCGAAAGCGTCGCGCCATGTCCCAATACGACGCCCTTGGGTTTTCCGGTCGTCCCGGAGGTATAGAAAATGATCGCTGGATGGGGGGCGGCGACATCAAGGGGGGCGATTCTGGCGCCGGTGTCGTCGACACGATAGGCCCCTTCAGCGATTGGATCGTCGTCGCCAGGAAGGACGATCACATGAAAACTACTGGCGAGGTCGCCTAGGCGTTCCACCAGTTCAGGATCGACGAAGCCGAGCGATGGCTTACAGTCGGCAACGATATAACCGACCTCGCTGGACGTCAGGGCCGGGTTCAACGGCACCAAGACCGCGCCGTGTGCGAGCACGGCAAAATAGCACGCCAGCCACTCAGGCTTGTTGTTCGCGAGCAATAACACGCGGTCGCCCGGCTTGATCGCATATTGCTCCAGACGCGCAATGGCGCGCTGCGTTTCCTCAACCAGCCAGTTTATCGTTACAGGCGCATCGCGATAAAAGATGGCGGGCCGCTCCGCAAAATGCGCGGTCGCTTCATTCAGCACAGCAGCGACGTTCATTGTTCTCTCCCAGGCCATGTCGTTCCCCAAAAGCCGCCCGCCACGGCTCCTGTCATCGCAGCGTTTTTCGCTCTGCTCTTGGGCGGTGGTCATAAACAGTTGACGGGACATCCGCCTCCGCCATACAGCTAATACGAATGGCGAGCCACTGTTCATTTTGGCGCGTATGACTGGGCATGAGGCACGTCGGAGCAAGTATGTTTACCGAAGAGCAGATCGCGATGCGGGATATGGTGCGTTCCTTCACGCGCACCAAGATCGTCCCGAACATCATGGAGTGGGAAGAGGCTGGCGCCGTCCCGCAGTCCATCTGGAAGGAAATCGGTGAGATGGGGCTCTATGGCGTGTGTGCGCCTCCCGAATGGGGCGGAAGCGGAGCCGGTATCGTCGCCTGGGCCCTGGTGACAGAAGAAATCTCCTATGGCGACTGCGCCATCGGCAACCAGGTCGGCGGTCAGTCTTTCCCGATGGTCGCTAAGCTATTGGAATATGGTACTGAGCGGCAGAAGCAGGAATTCATGCGGCCGATCGTCGAGGGTCGGCATTACGCCGCGCTTCTGTTCAGCGAACCGCATGCCGGTTCCGACCTTTCGACCGTGAAGACCACCGCCGTCAAGCGTGGCGATAAATGGATCGTCAACGGCCAGAAGGTCTTCATCACCGGCGGCGATAGCGCCGGCGTCGCCCTGCTGCTCGCGCGCACGAACCCCGAGGGGGGCAAGAGCGGCCTCACGACCTTCCTGATCCGCCCCCACCAGCCGGGCTATACGGTGGTGCGCAAGGAAAAGAAGCTAGGGCAAAGGGTCATGGACATTTGCCAGATCTCGCTCGACGATCTGGAGGTCCCCGAAGAGAATGTTCTAGGTGTGGTCGGAGACGGTTACCGGCTGGTGCTGGCGGGACTTGACACCAATCGCATCGGGGTCGCGGCGCAGGCGGTCGGCGTCGCGCAGGCCGCCTATGACTGCGCTCTTGAATACACCAAGGAACGGACCAGTTTCGGCAAGCACCTGATCGACCATCAGGCCATCGGCTTTCGCCTGGCCGAGATGGCCACGCGGGTTCAGGCGGCGCGCCAACTTTATCTGCACGCCGCGCGGTTGCGTGAGGCCGGACGAGAGCGCGCCGTCGAAGCCTCGATGGCCAAGCTCTTCGCCAGCGAAACCGCCGAATGGGTGTGCACCAACGCCCTCCAGATGTTCGGAGGATATGGCTTCATCCAGGGCAATATGGTCGAAAAACTCTATCGCGACCAGCGTGTGCTCCAAATCTACGAAGGCACCAACGAAGTGCTCAAGATGATCATCCACAGGGACATGCAGAAAGCAAGATAATCCGTAGCGCCGTTATTCAATATACAGGGGAAGGAATGATGCGAGGACTTGAAGGTCGTGCGGTCATCGTAACGGGCGGCGGAAGCGGGATTGGCCGCGCAATCTGTGAACGATTGGCGGATGCGGGGGCGAACGTCTCCATCCTGGATATCAATCTCGAAAACGCCAACGCGGTTGTTAGGGAGTTGAAGGCGCGCGGCGTCAAAGCGCACGCGGAACAGGTCGATATCAGCGACTATGTGGCCGTCAAGCGCGCCACCGCCGGAGCCGAGGCGGCTCTGGGTCCGACCGAACTCCTGGTCAATTGTGCGGGCTGGGACAAGGTGACGCGATTTTTGGACACCGACCCCGCCCTTCACGACAAGGTCATTGCGATCAATCTCAAAGGTCCCACCAATGTCATGCATGTGGTGGTGAAAGGGATGGCCGAGCGCGGCTTTGGTCGCGTCGTGTCCATTACATCAGACGCCGGACGCGTCGGCTCCAGCGGTCAGGCGGTCTATTCGGCCTGCAAGGCCGGGATCATCGCGATGTCGAAAACCCTGGCCCGAGAGTTCGCCAAGCAGGGCATCTCCTTCAACGCCGTGGCGCCGGGCCCGACGCGAACGCCGATGATGGAGGCCGCATTGCAGGGCGGCGATGGGGAAGAGAGCGTCAAGATTCTTGAGAAGATGGGGCGCGCCGTCCCCATGGGCCGCATCGGCGAACCCGAAGATCTCGCCGGCATCACCTGCTTTTTGATCAGTGACGAGGCAAGGTTCATCACTGGACAGGTCATCAGCGTCTCGGGCGGCCTGGTGATGAACGGCTAGTTCGCGCCGCCTGCTTACCAGCACAGGGAATAAACTATGCCATCTCTAGAAACGCTTTCCACCGGCCATGCGCTGCTGGAAGGTCCAATTTGGTCCCCTCAGCTCGGCCTGATCGTCGCCGACGCCATTGTCGGGGGTGTTTACGCCTACAGGCCGGAGCAGGAGCCAGAACTCATCATCGCGCATCGTCGAGGCATTGGCGGGATGGCGTTGCATGAGAACGGCGGTGTGATCATCGGCGGCCGGAACCTCGCGCTCAAACGCCCGCTCGCCGAGCGTGACGAAACCACCACAATCCTGCTCGAGAATGATCCGGAAAACGACATCATCGGATATAACGACCTCACCGTTGACGCTCAGGGCCGCATCTATGTGGGTTCGCTGGCTTTCGTAGCCGCCACGACCCGAGAGGGCAAGCCGGGCAAGCTCCATGTAGTGGACCTGGACGGTAGCAGCCGCGTGGTCGCCGACGACATTCTCTTAACCAACGGCCTGGGCTTTTCGCCCAACGGAAAGACGCTCTACCACTCCGACTCGCTGCGCCACGCGGTGTACGCCTATGATGTCCAGGGAAATGGCGATTTAAAAAACCGGCGCATTTTCGTCACGACGACCGGAGGCATGCCGGACGGGCTGGTAGTCGATTCCGCCGGCACAGTCTGGGTCGCCGAACCCAACAGCGGCCTTGTCGTCGGCTACGCGCCCAGCGGCGACGTCGCAGGACACATCGTAATTCCAGCGCCCATGGTGACCAGCATGTGCTTTGGCGGAGACGATCTGCGCGATCTTTATATCGTGTCCGGTTCAGAGGGGCAGGACACCGATCGCGGCGGCGGCATTTACAAGGTGCGAGTCGAAGTGGCGGGTCTTGCGGCGAACAAGGCGCGAATAGCTGTCTGAAGTTCGGCGCTGAACGTTCGAACGTCGGATCCAGAAACGATCGACACGCCAGTCTTCAATGTAGAGGGATCCCGGGGGGGGGGCTGTGGTTACTGCTAACCGCATGAATATTCATCAAATTATCGCCGTATTGATAAGTAATAATCGGATATATTGTATGGAGTTGCTGTTTATGAAGCGGGGCCAGGACCAGTGGAAGATCGTAGATGCAGCCCCGCAATTACACGGGCGGTGGCGACCTCAATGAATACTTCATCGCCCAACTATGGCGCGATTCGCGCATTTCCCGGATCTACGGCGGCGCCGCGGAGATCATGAAGGAGGTCATCGGGCGCTCACTCTGAGCCCTGTCTAGTCCATGGGATTTCAACGGCGTGCGAGGCCGGAACATAGGGCTGACGATCAACGAATGAGTGTCCGCAGAGTGCGGCCAATTGGGAACTCAAATGTGGACAAGGAAGGCGCTGTGGACATACCACGGCTTGAAGACTGGATGGATGCTCAGGGCTTGGACCGGGGGGCGGTCACAGGTTTGATTGCGCTCTCGGGTGGGACGCAGAATCTGATCCTGCGGTTTGAGCGTGGTGGTCGTGCTTTCGTTCTGCGACGCCCGCCTCTCAGTCCTCGAACTGAAAGCAACGACACCATGCGCCGGGAAGCTCGTGTTCTTAGAGCCCTTGCGAACACCGACGTCCCCCACCCTCGTTTGATCGCCGCTTGCTCGGATGAAGAGGTGCTTGGGGCGGCCTTCTATCTGATGGAGCCCGTCGACGGCTTTAACGCGACCAGCGGTCTTCCGACCTTGCATGCCGGCAATGCCGACATCCGCCGGGAGATGGGTTTTGCGCTTGTCGACGGCGCGGCTGCGCTGGCTCGGGTAGACTACAAGGCTGTTGGACTTGAGGGGTTTGGGCGGCCCGATAACTATCTCAAGCGACAGGTCGGCCGATGGCGATCCCAGCTGGACGGTTACGCCCGATATGAGGGGTGGCCGGGTCGAGCCGCTCTCCCCCACGTCGAGCGGATCGCCGATTATCTCGACGCCAATCAACCGCCGGAATTCCGCGCCGGGATCATGCACGGAGACTATTCGCTCGGGAACGTGATGTTTCGTAACGATAGTCCCGGGCTCGCCGCGATCATTGACTGGGAGCTTTGCACAGTCGGGGATCCGCTGCTCGATCTTGGACTGCTGATGGCCAATTGGCCTGGCGTCCCGCCGGGCGATCTCCCGGTGCTTATCGTCGATCCCTGGGATGGCTTCCCCACCATTGACGAGCTTGTCGCGCACTATGCAGCGAGCAGCGACCGTAACATGGATTCTATTACCTGGTACGCCGTGCTGGCCGCCTACAAGCAAGCGATCATCCTTGAGGGCAGCTTTGCGCGGGCCTGCGCCGGTCTTGATCCAATGCCGGTCGGCCTGAAGCTCCATGAGACGTCCACCGCGCTGCTGCGGCGCGCGCTTTGGCGGATCGCCTGACCTGCCAGGCGCCGCCCAGGGTCTGAGTTTTTCGATGCAACATTGTTGAGGAGTGAGGTTATGGACATGACAGAAACATCGCTGGAAACGCAGTACGTCGAGTCGCCGAACGGGCGCGTCGCCTATCAGGAAGCGGGCCAAGGGCCCGCGCTCATCCTGATCCATGGTGGTGGGCCGGGCGCCTACGGATACAGCAACTACAAGAAGAACGTGGCGCCGCTAGCGCAAAGCGGCAACCGGGTCATCGTCATCGATTTGCCGGGCTTCGGCCAGTCGGATTTCCGATCCCTCGAGCGTGGACTCTTCGTGCCGATGGCCGAGGCGACCCTCGAACTGATGGACCACCTGAAGCTTGAGACAGCCAATCTGGTGGGCAACTCTCTCGGGGGCGGCACGGCGCTGCGGATTGCGCTGGATCGCCCTGAGCGGGTTGGAAAGCTGGTCCTCATGGGACCCGGGGGGAGCATTCCGGCGACGTCGACATTCCCCACCGAAGGTCTCCTTCGCATGTTGACGTTCTACGATGGAGATGGCCCGACGATGGAGAAGCTCGATCGCGTGATCGATCTCCTCGTGTTCGACCGTTCCGCCATCACGCCCGAATTGGTCGCCGAACGTTTCAAGACCGCGACTTTGCCGCAGACCATGGCCAACCCACCCCTGCGGGGCCAGGCGCACAGCCCGAAGAATGACCTGTGGCGGGAGGATCTCGACAAACTGCCGCATCCCACGCTGATCATCTGGGGGCGAGAGGATCGGATCTTGCCGCTGGACTTGGCCTTTATCCTGCTGAAGCGCATTCCCAACGCCGACTTCCATGTGTTTTCGAAATGCGGCCACTGGGCGCAATGGGAGCGCGCGGATGACTTCAATAGGCTCGTCGCCGAGTTCGTCGAAAAATGAGCGTCCGTCGCGGCGCGTCCCAGGCGTGAGTATCACGACGGCCTGAAATGGGGCGCGCCGAAGCGGGACTGGTCTCGGCACGTCCGGGTCGGGGCGTCGATCTCGTGGCCGCGGCAAGTCCATAACGCCTAGGCTGTACCGGTCAGCTTCATGACCCTGTCAGTCCGGCGGGGAAAACTTCGTGATCGCGGTGATCGCCCCGCGCAGCCAGTTCAACGGTCTGTCGTCATCTCGGTCAGCGCTCCACAAGGCGTTGATCTGCAGCGGTGGCGTCGGCAGAGGCGGGATGATCCAGCGCAAATTCCATTCGTTGGACAGCGTCAAGACGAGCCGTTTGGGAAGGATGGCGACGGCGTTACTGCTCGCTAGGATGCGCGGAAAAATCAGATAGCTGCTCATGGTGAGCTGGTAGGAAATGTCTATGGAAAGTTCGTCCCACAACATCGTTTCGTGATTGTAGTTCGACTTCGGTAGAGCCGAATATCCGATATGCGTCAGACCTAAAAACTCGTCGGTAGACATGCCCTCGTAAAGCTTCATGTTATCTTGCCTTGCGGCACACACATAACTGTCTTCGTAAAGAAGACTGCGGTGCATTCCCGCAATACGTAATGCGTTTGCCGGTAGAATGAATAGATCGACATCAAGCCGGTTGGTCTTGGATAGATATTTCGTGCTGGTTGGCTGCGGCAGGACGAAATCGAACGAAAGGTGCGGCATTTCACGGGCGGCGCGCTCGATCAGTTGGGCCCCTATCATGGCCACGACATAGTCGCCGGTGGCGATCGTCAAGCGCCTCTGGACTAAGCCCTTGGCCCCGTGGGCGTCCTCGAGAATCATCCGCGTCGCTTCGAGGATGCGGTGGACCTCCGGGATCAACTGTTCCGCCAGAGGTGTCGGAATCATCTCAACGCCGGACCACGTGAAGAGTTCGTCTCCCAGACTTTGACGCAGACGATTGAGCGCCGCGCTGATCGTCGATTGGGCGAGATTGAGGTTCTTCGCCGCGACCGACACGCTTCGCGCGGTCCAGACGGCGTCCATGATGACGAGCAGGTTAATATCAAAGTCGCGCAGCTGCATGGGTATCGCCCTTGTCGATCGAGACTATCACGAAATATCACTCGCGTAGATATGAGGACAGCGCATAGTTCGGGCAGGGAGAAGGACTAATGATAAGCATAGATGCGCTGGGCTACCTCGTGATCGAAGCGAGTGACCTTTCTGCGTGGAAAGCCTTCGCGACCGATGTCATCGGGGCCACCGTAGGTTCGGAGACACCTGATCGTCTCGGTCTGCGGATTGACGAGCATCCCTGGCGCGTCCTGATCGTGAACGGTGAACGTGACGATCTCCGTGCAGCGGGGTGGGAGCTGTCGTCGATAGACGAGCTCGAACAATTCGTGGCGGAGCTACGGTCGAAAGGGGCAGTCGTCGACCCTGCGGATCCACAATCGCGCTTGGTCAATCGGTTGTACACGTTGGCGGATCCGGCGGGGTTCGCCCATGAGTTTTATGCAGGGCGATCCGGCATTGATCGCGAGTCACCCATGGTCAGGCCTGTGGTCCGCGGGGGTGGTTTCGTAACCGGAGACCTGGGGGTCGGGCATATCCTGCCGATCACCAAGAATTATGAGGTTGCGATCGGATGGTACCGCACCGTGTTGGGGCTGCGCGTGTCCGACCGGATCGTCGAGGAGGTGGCGCCGGGTGTGACCATTGACGCCACGTTTTTCCACTCCGCGACCGGACGGCACCACAGTCTCGCCACGGCGATGGCGCCTGGATCGAAAATCCTCAATCACTTCATGCTGGAATACGTCAGCATGGACGACGTCGGCGCGGCGTTCGATCGCGCGCGCGCGGCCAAGGCGCCCATCATCATGGAGCTTGGCCATCATCCGAACGATCATATGTTTTCATTCTACATGGAGACGCCGTCGGGCTTCGGGCTCGAACTCGGGTGTGGCGGCGTTATCATAGACAAGGATGATTGGACCCCGACGGTCTACGACAAGTTGTCGGACTGGGGCCACAAAAGGGCCCCGACGCATGTCGGAGCCCCGCGCTAGGTCGGCCTTGCGAGGGATAGTGACATGCACAGCTTAACCCAAGCGCATATGGCGCATCCTGGCGCCGTTTCTGCTGATTCCTTCAAGCAGGCGATGCGCCGGTTCGCCGGCGTCTGCACGATCGTTACTTCGGCTGACCCATCCAAAGGTGTTGAAGGTTGGGTCGGCTTGACGGCCACGGCGGTATCCTCGGTGACCACCGACCCCCCTCGTATCCTTGTCTGTATCAATCGGTCAGCACTGCCTCATCAGACAATCGTCCGCTCAGGCGTCTTGGGTATTAATGTCTTGGCGGCGGAAAATGGACTTGCGCTTGCCAGTCGATTTGGGGGCGGACGATGTCCAGCTCAAGAGAAATTCGCCGAAGGCAGCTGGTCACTCGGCAAGCTGGGGGCGCCACTCCTATCAGAGTCCTTGGTAAGTTTCGAGTGTAAGGTAGAAAATATGATCTCTTCTGGCACTCACGATATCATCATCGCTGACGTCATCGACCTGAACATTGGTTATAACTGGAATGAGCCGCTAATATACTATGACGGATCATTCAAGATCCCAAATACATCAAATTAAATCGTTAAAGAGGGTGTAATATGAGTGGAGTCGCCGTCGAGCGCCGATCCGGCGTAGACCTTTCAATTCCGGCGGAAGCCGAACTTATCGAGCGTGCCGCCCGCATGGTTCCCTTGCTCCGGGCTCGCGCCGACGAAATCGAGGCGGCCCGCGGCGTGCCCGATGACGTTATCCGCATGTTCCAGGACGCCGGCTTTTTCCGAATTTCGCAGACGGCGGTTCATGGCGGCTACGAAATGAATCCAATCGTGTTCATGCGTGTGCTCATGGAACTCGGCCGTGGCTGCTGCTCGAGCGCATGGAACATGATGATCCTTGGCGTTCACAATTGGGAATTCGGTCTCATGGACCCCCAAGCAGGACGGGATGTTTGGGGTGAGGATGACTCCGTCATCGTCGCATCCTCTTACGCGCCAACGGGCCAACTGACCAAAGTCGAGGGTGGCTACCGACTGAAAGGGCGTTGGCCCACGTCAAGTGGGTCGGATCATGGCGAGTGGGCGTTTCTGGGCGCGATTCTGAGGGATGACGCTGGCGTACCGGTTGACCGCATGGCCTTGCTCGTGAAACGCGAAAACTACACCTTGATTGATGACTGGAATACTTTCGGTCTCTGCGGGACGGGCTCGAAAAGCCTGGTTGTGGAAGACGCTTTCATCCCGTCGCACCGCGGGCACTCTGTCATCGATTATCGCCCTCGCGAGGGCGCCGCCGCCCCCTACCGTCTGCCCTTCAACATCGTTTTCTATGGTTCGGTTTCGGCGGTGATCATCGGATTCGCGAGCGGCGCCATAGATGTCTTCGTCGAACAAATGAAGGTTCGCAAAGACACCGGCACCGGCTCGGCCGCTTATCTATCCCCCTACATCCGGGATAGGCTCGGAAATGCTGTCGCTCGCGTTCGCTCTTCCAAAGCCAGGCTTGAGCAGATGATGGAAAGAGAGTGGAAAGTGGTGGAAGCCGGTGGATTGGTCCCGACGGAGCGCCAGATGGAATATCTGTTGGATATCGCTCGCGTTGGCCGGGAATGCGAAGAAGCCGTCCTTTCACTCTACAAATGTACCGCCGCCAGGGGGGTGTTTCGGACCAACCCAATTCAGCGTTATCTGCGGGATATATTGGTTGCGACCAATCACCCGACCCAAGATGCAGATAATACCGCCGGCGCTATAGGTAGTTACTTGCTTACCGGCGCCGTGCCGCCGTTGCTCTACGAGAAGCCAGCCAAATCTTAGCGTTTCGGCCTGCTCAACATTGCAGGTGCATTGAATGAAGGCCGCTAGGTAGCGGAAAATATAATAAAACGGAAGGGAGAACGTCATGAAGGTAGAATATACTCTATTCGTGGAGGCCGGTCCGACGTTTATCCTGGCGTCCGATCCGGCAGTGATGCTTTAGACCACGCAGATCGACAATTGTGTCATCAGGAATTACCGAAAATAGCGAGATTATGCAAGACATGAGCAGCGTGGCGGAAGCAAGTGAGCGTGCCTACGACGTGATGGTGATCGGCGGCGGCGCCGCCGGCGGCGCCGCGGCGATCGCGGCCGCGGAAGCGGGCGCCCGGGTTTGCCTGGTTGAGGCTGGACCAGCAATTGGCGGATCCACAGCGTTGTCGGGCGGTTTCGTCATGGCGGCCGACACGGCTTTCCTGCGCGAGCACGGCGTCGAAGACACCGTGGACGCCTTCTACGAGGACGTCATGAAAGTGAACGGCGGATCGGTTGATCCCGTCGCGGTGCGCCGCATCTGCGAGACCGCCAAGGACACGATCGAGTGGCTCCAGACGATTGGCGTCACCTTCTTCCACGACCCATACGTGCGGCGTGGGCATGCCACAGCCGGCGGCGGCGAACAACTCATGCGCCACGTCGAGGCGGAAGTTTCGAACAAGGGCGTCGATGTCGCCGTCCAGACACGCGTGACGAAACTCGTCACCGACGAGAACGGCACGGTCCGTGGCGCTGAAATCGACGGCGAGCCCATTCTGGCGGGCGCTGTCGTGCTCACCACCGGTGGCTACGGCGCCAACCCGGATATGGTGCGCGACTTCATGCCCCGATCACAACTGGCCGGTGACTGGATCTACTATGTCGGCGGCGCCTATAATCGCGGCGACGGGATCCTGATGGCGCAGGCGCTCAATGCGGCCGTGCGCGGGGAGGACCAGGGGATGCTCGGGACCGGCAACGGATTTCGCAAGCATACGGAGGTCTATGTTCCATCCTGGGCGATGGTCGTGAACGAGGATGGCGTGCGTTTCGGAAACGAATTCGCCACCTATTGGGGGTTTCCAGAGATGTTGCGGCGCCAGCCCAATCATCACGGATTCGCCATTCTCGACGGGAACATGCTTGAAAATGCGAAGGCGGATCGGCGGATTGCGGAATATCACCGCCAGGGACTAACGCAGGTCAGTTGGCTGCCCGACGATTTCCACGAAAAGATCGCGGATGGGGTGGTCAAGACGGCCGACAGCTTGACTGAACTGGCCGGCAAGCTCGGCATGGACCCACAGGCGCTCGAGTCCTCCGTGGCCCGCTACAACAAATTCTGCGAAACCGGCGTCGACGAGGATTTCGGCAAGGAGGCGATCGATCTAACGCCAATCCTCAAACCGCCCTTTGCTGCAGTCGAGATTCGCAATCACCTCCTGTGGCTCACCCATGGGGGGCTTCAGGTGAACGCTGACGCTCAGGTGTTGAACGAGGACAATAAGCCGATCAGCGGCCTGTACGCCGCCGGAGAAGTTGTCAACAACGTCAATGGCGCGACCTATTTCGGCACCGGCTTCTCCATTTCCAGTTCTCTGACCCTTGGCCGGATCGCCGGGGCGGCCGCTGCGATGTTCGCCGCCGCGACACAGGAGGTCTGATATGGCTGAGCAGAACGGGGAGCGTGCTGTGCAGCAAAATCGCATTCTGGACGCCGATGTCGTGGTCATCGGGTCCGGCGCCGGTGGAATGACGGCGGCGGTCGTCGCCGCCGACGCGGGCCTGAAAGTGGTCGTGCTCGAGAAGACGGAGTATTTTGGCGGCACTACCGCCCGATCGGCCGGCGGGATCGACATACCGTGCAATCACCACATGGCGCAGCTCGGTCAAACCGATACCCGGGCCGACGCGGAACTCTATCTTCGTAGCGTCGCCGGCAATTACTATGATGATCAGGTTGTTGGCGCATTCCTCGACAATGCGCCAGAGATGCTCAGCTACATGGAACGGCGCACCGAGGTTAAGACGGATGGGATGCTGTTCCCGGACTATGAGCCGTGGCAGCCTGGAGCCAAGCTCGGCCGGATGGTCAATCCTCTCCCCTACGATTCTCGCAAACTTGGAAAGTTCGGCGCCAAACTACGCCCACCGCTCAACCAATTGACCATACTGAAGGGGCTGCAGATCCGCACCATCGAGGTGGGAGACTTCGTGGACGTCCTGCACACGCCGAAATCCTTCGTCCAGTGCATGAAGCTGATAGCGCCCTATTTCTACCAGAAGATCAGATACGGACGAGGCACGCGCCTGGCGCTCGGCAACGCCCTCGCGGGTCGGCTGCTCAAGTCCTGCCTTGATCGCGATAACATCCGCATGATTGATCTCGCGCCGGTGCAGCGGCTCATCCGGGACGGCGACCGGGTGACCGGCGTGGTGTTCAATCGCGACGGTGAGGAATGGTCGGCGGTCGCGCACCGAGGCGTTGTGCTGGCGACGGGCGGATTTTCGGCCAACGGCGAAATGCGCGCCAAATATCTGACCCAAGCGCAGGACGGTCTCACCCTGCAGCCCCCCGGCAACGACGGCGACGGCATTCGGATGGGCGTCGCCGAGGGCGGGACCTTCGTCACCAACAACGCGGCGAATGGTAACTGGGCGCCGGTTTCGGTGATGGTCGAGGAGGATGGCTCGCGCGTTGTCTACCCGCACTTCGTGCTCGATAGGCATTCCGCGGGCACGTTGACGGTCGGCCCGGACGGCAAACGGTTTGTCAATGAAGGGCAGAACTATCAGCTCTTCTGCAACACGATGCACGCGCGCGAATTCGACCGGTGCTTTATTATCGCAGATCATAAATTCGTCCGAAGATCCGGCCTAGGCATGGCGCCTCCAAGTCCAATGTCGCTGACACCGTACCTCAAGCGCGGCTATCTTCTCAAAGCGAGAACGCTTGCCGATTTGGCGCGAAAGATCGGAGTGGAGCCTCAGGCCCTCACGGAGACCGTCGAGCGTTTCAACGAGTATGCGCGCGTCGGAGCCGACCCGGAATTTCATCGGGGCGACGATATATATTCGGCCGCCCTCGGAGGCGGGACAGGTCCTAACCCCGCGTTATCGCCTGTCGAAACCGGCCCGTTTTATGCTCTGGAGATGCGGCCTGGTGACTTCGGCTCCGTGGCGGGACTGAAGATCAATGGTCATGGACAGGTGGTCGACGCCGATGGCTCCGCAATTCCGGGCCTCTATGCTGTCGGCACCACGGCGAACTCGATCTTCGGCGGAACATATCCAACCGCTGGAGCCAACATCGGGCCTGCCATGACGTTCGGCTACATTGCGGCTAAACACCTCGCCGACGCACGAGCGTCTGGTTGATCCATCAAGCCCAGCCCTGGTGATCGTGCGGCTAGTTGTGCTGTTTGCGGGCTCGGGGGAGGTTTGGGGAGGATCTATCGCTGGGCGTTGAGGTACAGCTCTGCACTTAATCTTGACGCCAAGGTAAAGCGCCATCGAAAGGGTATTTTGGCTCGCCCCCTTGCGAATCGTGGTTGTTGAATAGACAAAGATGAGATGATCCTCATGTGCTGTTGATCGTCGACGGATTGTTATGCTATCACCTTCTGTCAACCGTATTTATATCTATAATCTTACCATTTGGCGTTCGATGTCATTTGTTGCCGCACGCAGTTTGACCAGGAGCGCCGGCATGTCACTGGTGATGTCCACGTTGGCGGCAATTGAGATCGCTGCAATCACGCGACCGTCGCCACGTCGGATCGGCACTGCGAGACAATTCAAATCATTTGAAATTTCCCGGTTGTCCAACGCATAGTCCTGTTGCCGCACCGTGCGCAGATGGTCGGCAAGGAGACTTGGGTCGATGATCGTGCGCTCGGTCAGAGCGACGAACTCGCCTTGGTTCAGATATTCCGTCAGATCTTCTTCGGAAAGCTGCGCCAACAAGATCTTTCCAATACCCGAACAATAGGCCTCCAGTTGCATCATCTCGCGCGTGAAGAGACGACCTGTGGCGACGCCTTCCTTGACCAGATAGGTCACCATGTCCGAGCGAAGGACACCTAGATGGGCCGTGTATCCGGTATCCATCGCCAACCATTTGAGAACGGGGCGCCCCACTGCGACTAGCGCCTGGTCCAATTCCCCGCGCGAAATGACGGAGGCCAGCGCGAGGCCGGCAATATATCGCCCGCGTCCGCTACGGGCCAGGAAACCCCGTCGTTCCAGACTTGAGACCAGGCGGTGCGCCGATGAGAGCGGCAGACGCAGCCGCGCCGCTATCGCCCCGATGCCCGATTGTCCGCCATCACAGAGAATGGCGTGGAGCAGATCAAACGCCCGCTCCAAATTTCCAGAACCGTCGCCGGTGCGGTGAGCCATTATCCCACCCTGTGAGACAAGTGGGCCCATGTCAATTTGCCGCCAACGGGCCCCTGTCCTAGTTCTTGCGCCACGGGCGCCGAGATCAGCCAACGCCGAGAGGACTGTATGACTGACGTTTATCAGCTATTGGCCGATCGCTTGAATGCCGCCTATCGACATGGGGCCGTCGCGCCGTTGCGTGACGGACTTGCGCCAACCGACGCCGCAGGCGCCTATGCTGTGCAATCCATCAATACCCGCCGGTGGGCGACGGCAGGGCGGCGTATCGTGGGCCGCAAGGTAGGGCTTACAGCCAAGGCGGTACAGGCGCAGCTCGGCGTTGATCAGCCCGATTTTGGCGTACTGTTCGAAGACATGGCGATCGCCGATGGAGGCGTGCTGCACAGCGCGCAAGTCCTTCAGCCGAAGGCGGAGGCCGAGATCGCACTGGTGCTCGGAAGGGATCTCGACATGCGCGATCCAACGCGCATGGATGTCGAGGCGGCCGTAGCGCATGTGGTGGCGGCGATCGAAATCGTCGACAGCCGGATAGCGGACTGGAAGATCACCTTCGCCGACACCGTCGCCGACAACGGATCGGCCGCATTTTTCGTTCTCGGCGCGGAGCCTAAGCCGCCGGCTGGACTGGATCTGTACACCTGCGGGATGGTCCTCGAGGTCAACGGGAAGATCGCCTCGCTCGGGGCCGGGGCGGCTTGTCTTGGCCATCCGCTCGAAGCGGCCCGATGGCTCGCGACGACGCTGCACGCGGTCGGAGACCCGCTGCGCGCGGGCGATGTCGTCATGACCGGCGCATTGGGTCCCATGGTTACGCTGACGCCGGGAGACGTGGTGCGGGCCCGCATAGGCGGGCTGGGCGAAGTCGGCTTCCTTTTCCAGGAGGACAGGACATGAGCAAGACGAAGGTCGCGATCATCGGATCTGGCAATATCGGTACAGACCTCATGATCAAGGTCATGCGCTCCAGCACGCTCGAAATGGGAGCGATGGTCGGCATCGATCCATCCTCCGACGGGCTGGCGCGGGCCGCGCGCATGGGCGTCGCCACCACAGCAGAGGGCATCGAGGGCTTGCAGGCGCTGGATGTCTGGCCCCAGATCGGCATCGTTTTCGATGCGACCTCGGCGGGTGCGCATCGCCGCCACAGCGATGTGGTTACGGGGGCGGGAAAGGTGATGATCGATCTGACGCCGGCGGCGATCGGACCTTATGTCGTCCCGGTCGTGAACGGTGACGCTCATCTCGATTCCGCGAACGTCAACATGGTCACCTGCGGCGGCCAAGCGACGATCCCGATCGTCGCGGCGGTTTCGTCGGTGGCGACCGTTCATTATGCGGAGATCGTCGCCTCAATCGCCTCCAAAAGCGCGGGGCCCGGCACACGCGCGAATATCGACGAGTTCACCGAAACGACATCGCGCGGCATCGAGGAAGTCGGCGGCGCTCACAAGGGCAAGGCGATCATCATCCTCAATCCCGCCGAGCCGCCGATGATCATGCGCGACACGGTTTTCACCCTGTCCTCCGGCGCCGAGGAAGCCGACATTGAAGCGGCGATCGAGGCCATGGTCGCCAAGGTCAACGCCTACGTTCCAGGCTACCGGCTCAAGCAAAAGGTCCAGTTCGAGCGGTTCGGATCGAACGAACCTGTCAAGATCCCTGGCATCGGAAGCTTCGAGGGCATCAAGACCAGCGTTTTTCTTGAGGTCGAGGGCGCGGCCCATTATTTGCCCGCCTATTCGGGCAACCTCGACATCATGACCTCGGCCGGGCTGAAAACGGCCGAGAAAATCGCCGCGCGCCGGGACGAAGGGGAGGCCGCGTGATGGCGTTCGACCCCACCCAGACCAAGCTCTATATCCAGGATGTAACGCTGCGAGACGGCATGCATGCCATCCGCCACCAATATGGTCTCGACCACGTCCGCAAGATCGCCAAGGCGCTCGACGATGCGAAGGTCGACGCCATTGAGGTCGCCCATGGCGATGGTCTCAATGGCTCCAGCTTCAACTACGGGTTCGGCGCGCACACCGACTGGGAATGGATCGAGGCGGTCGCTGAGGTCGTCACCCACGCCAAGTTAACGACGCTGCTGCTGCCCGGCATCGGCACCGTGCATGATCTCAAACATGCCTATGATCTTGGCGTGCGCTCGGTGCGGATCGCGACGCACTGCACGGAAGCGGACGTCTCTAGGCAGCATATCCAAGCCGCGCGTGAGCTTGGCATGGACACGGTGGGCTTCCTGATGATGAGCCATATGATCGAGCCCGACCAACTCGCGCAGCAGGCCAAGCTCATGGAAAGCTATGGCGCGACCTGTATTTACGTCACCGACAGTGGAGGCGCGCTCGACATGGACGGCTATCGCGCGCGCTGCCAGGCCTATGACCGCGTGCTCAAGCCAGAGACCGAGCGCGGCATCCACGCCCACCACAATTTGTCGCTCGGCGTAGCCAACTCGATTGTCGGCGTGCAGGCCGGCGCCATCCGGATCGATGCGAGCCTGGCCGGCATGGGCGCCGGGGCGGGCAATGCGCCGCTCGAGGTCTTCATTGCCGCCGCCGACCGCAAGGGCTGGAAGCACGGCTGCGATCTCTATCGCCTGATGGATGCGGCGGAGGAGCTCGTCCGTCCGCTCCAGGACCGGCCGGTGAGGGTCGATCGCGAAACGCTTTCGCTTGGTTATGCCGGTGTCTATTCGAGTTTTCTGCGGCATGCGGAAAAGGCCAGCCACGATTATGGCGTCGACACGCGGGCGATATTGGTTGAGCTCGGTCGCCGCCGCATGGTTGGCGGCCAGGAAGACATGATCGTCGACGTGGCCCTCGATATGGCCAAGGCGCGCGTAACCTCTCCAAGGGTTTAAGGACGCGTCCGTCTCGTTGAGGCCGTCGGCGTCACAGCCCTCTCCCTCCTCGACTCCGCGTTTCCGGTTGCCTGTAAGGCGTTTTTACCTTACTTTTCCTCTTCCCCACCCGGACGCCGTCCCATGACCATTCTCACCATCACCGCCAAGGGCCAGGTCACCCTGCGCAAGGATCTTTTGCAGCATCTGGGCGCACAACCCGGCGACCGGATCGCGGTCGACAAGCTGCCCGACGGCCGGATCGAGGTGCGGGTCGCGGGACCGGTGGGCAAGATCTCCGACGTGTTCGACCTCCTCAAGCGCGATGGCGGCCCGTCCCTGTCGATCGAGGCCATGAACGAGATCGCCGCCAAGGGTTGGGCCGGCGAGGGGTGAAGATCACCGCCGACACCAACATTCTCGTTCGCGCGCTCACCGGCGACGATCCGCGGCAGAGCCCGCTGGCCCAGGCCGAACTGGCGGGGGCGCAGGTGGTCGCCCTGACCCTGCCGGCGCTGTGCGAGCTGGTCTGGGTGCTGACCCGGGGCTATGGGATCGCCGCGGCCGACATCGCCGAAGCCATCCGCCGCCTGATCGACAGCGCCAATGTGGTGGTCAACCGCCCGGCGGCGGAGGCCGGCCTGGCCCTGCTGGAGACGGGGGGCGACTTCGCCGATGGTGTGATCGCTTATGAAGGCCAATGGCTGGGCGCCGAAGTGTTCGTCTCCTTCGACCGCAAGGCGATCAAGCAGCTTGCGGCGCGGGGCGAGTCGGTGCGCCTTCTTTCATGAAAGCGGAGTGAAATTCATGACCTCGCCGCGCGCTTTTGCTGTCCTGGCCGCTGTCTTCACCCTGAGCGCTTCGACGGCTCTCGCCGCCGATCCCCCGCTGTTCGCGCCCTGGATCGACGGCACCTCCGCCGCCGAGCCGCAGATGCAGATCCAGGCCTATGACAGCGACACCTATGTCATCCGCCAGTCGATCCGCACCAATTTCGAGGGGCCGTTCCTGTATCTGCTGTTCGGTAAGAACCAGGTCCTGCTGCTCGACACCGGCGCCGGCGGCCTGCAGATCCGCCCGACCATCGACCGGCTGATCGAGGACTGGCGCGTGGTCCATGGCCTGCACAAGGCGCCGCCCCTGATCGTGGCCCATTCCCATGGCCATGGCGACCACCACATGGGCGACGCCGAGTTCGCCGGTCGGCCCGACACCGTGGTGGTCGGCCTGGCCCCCGCCGATGTTGCCGCCGCCTTCAAGATCGGCGACTGGCCACACGACATCGCCAAATACGACCTGGGCGGCCGCGTGCTGGACATCATTCCGACCCCGGGCCACCAGCCGGCGCATATCATGGTGTTCGATGAAAACACCCGCCTGCTGTTGTCGGGCGACACCCTCTATCCAGGACGGCTCTATGTCCCCACCGATCAATGGGCGGCCTATCGCGACAGCATCGACCGCGTGGTCCGTTTCACCCAGGGCCGCCTGGTGAGCCACATCCTGGGCGCCCATATCGAGATGAGCCAGGCGCCGGGCAAGGACTTTATCGACGACGCGGCCAGTCATCCCCACGAGCACGCCCTGGAACTGCCCGATGCCGACCTGACCGAATTGCAGGCCGCGGTCCACGCCATGGGCGATAGGCCCAGGCGGGACGCCCATGCCGATTTCATCCTGTTTCCCATACCGCCCAAGCCGAAGCCCTGAGCCCGATGGGATCTAGGCCCGCAGCCGGTAGCCGGTCTTGAAGATCCACCAGATCGCGCCCAGACAGCCGAACATGAACAACAGGGTCATGCCCAGGCTGATCCCGACGCCGACGTCGGAAATGCCGTAGAAGCTCCAGCGAAAACCGCTGACCAGATAGACCACGGGGTTGAACAGGGTCACCTTCTGCCAAAACGGCGGCAACATGGCGATGGAATAGAAGCTGCCGCCAAGGAAGGTGAGGGGGGTGATCACCAGGATCGGCACGATCTGCAGCTTCTGGAAATCGTCGGCCCAGACGCCGATGATGAAACCGAACAGGCTGAAGGTCAGCGCGGTCAGTACCAAAAACGCCGTCATCCACACCGGATGCACGATCTGGAACGGCACGAACAGCCGCGCGGTGACCAGGATCAGCAGGCCCAGCAGCACCGACTTGGTCGCCGCCGCGCCCACATAGCCCATCAGCGCCTCGATCCACGAGACGGGCGCGGACAACAGCTCATAGATGGTGCCCGCCCATTTGGGCATGTAGATGCCGAACGAGGCGTTGGACAGGCTCTCGGTCAGGATCGACATCATCATCAGGCCCGGCACGATGAAGGCCCCGTAGGACACCCCGTGCACCGCGGCCATGCGCGAGCCGATGGCCGAGCCGAACACCACGAAATAGAGCGATGTGGAGATCACCGGCGCCAGGATGCTCTGGGTCAGGGTGCGAAACCAGCGCGACAGTTCGAACATATAGATGGCGCGGACGGCGTGGAGGTTCATGACCGGGTGCTCACCAGGCTGACGAAAATATCTTCCAGCGAACTTTGCCGGGTCTGCAGATCCTTGAAGTCCACCCCCGAGCCGGCCAGCTGGCGCATCAGGCCGGCGATGCCGGTGCCCTCATGCTGGGCGTCGAAGGTATAGGTCAGCTCGGTGCGGTCGGCCGACAGCTCCAGCGCATAGGCGGCCAGTTCCGGCGGGATGACGGCCAGGGGCGCTTGCAGCTGGACGGTGAGCTGTTTCTTGCCCAGCTTTTCCATCAAGACGGCCTTGTCCTCCACCAGGATGATCTCGCCCTTGCTGATCACGCCGATGCGGTCGGCCATCTCCTCGGCCTCTTCGATATAGTGGGTGGTGAGAATGATGGTCACGCCGCTGTCGCGCAGCTTGCGCACCATCTCCCACATGTCCCGGCGCAGTTCCACATCGACGCCGGCCGTGGGCTCGTCCAGGAACAGGATGCGGGGTTCGTGGCTCAGGGCCTTGGCGATCATCACCCGGCGCTTCATGCCGCCGGACAGGGCCATGATCTTGCTGTCCTTCTTGTCCCACAGGGACAGGTCCTTCAGCACCTGTTCGACATGGGCCTTGTTGGGCGGCTTACCGAACAGGCCGCGGCTGAAATTGACCGTGGCCCACACCGTTTCGAAGGCGTCGGTGCTCAGCTCCTGAGGCACCAGGCCGATTTTCGAGCGGGCGGCGCGATAATCCACAGCGATATCGTGGCCGTCGGCGATCACCTGGCCGGACGTCGCCTTGGCGATGCCGCAGACAATGCTGATCAAGGTGGTCTTGCCGGCGCCGTTTGGGCCCAGCAGGGCGAAAATCTCGCCGGCGCGAATCTCCAGGTCCACGCCTTTCAGCGCCTGAAAGCCGGAGGCATAGGTCTTGGTCAGACCCGATATGGCGATGATCGGCGGCACGCGCGTTCCTGGTGGCTGAGTCGAATGACGGGTGGGGTGGTCCGCGCAGCGCGTGATCCACATTGTATCTAAGGGGTCGGCGGCGCCTATGCCAGAGCTTGGGGCCTCGGCGCGACCAATTGCGCCAGGCATTTACCGAAATTGAGGGCGTTGACGGCGGATTCGGCCGAGTCGTCCACAGGCGTCGGGGTTGAATCGTCTTGCGGGGTTAGGCTTGGGGGCCTAGGAAGCGCGTCCTTGGGGGATGGTGGTTTGGTCCTTGTGGGCGGCTATAGAAGTTGCTTGCTATTTATGGATTAGGCGCTATTTTCCCCAGCCTCAATCGACTCGCCCGGCGTGACTGGGGAA
>FTKX01000028.1_pt1 | contig 32739 bp, 34 predicted proteins | sample 1641081 | NCBI WGS metagenome assembly FTKX01 (sample SAMEA3914789, study PRJEB12502) | metagenome | biome: forest; material: soil | place: Canada | collected 2011-07-03 | depth 0.3 m
ACTGGAGAGCCGTATGCGGGAAAACCGCACGTACGGTTCGGAGGGCGGGGAGGGCCAAAACCCTTCCCGACCCCTATCATGCCGTGAAGGTCAAGCCGCACCAAGCCTTCAGGATGAGTCCCACGCCCGTGGTCGCGCCCACGCGTTCACGGAATGGATGGCCGGCATACGCCGACCATGACGGGAAAAGCACACACCCCAACGGTCAAACTCAAAGGCCGCCGGCCTAGATACAGGCTGAGCCTGGTCCCCTATTGTATAGGCCTCCGCCGGGCGATCAACCCTGGTCAAGATTGAAAAGATTCAATGTTGCGGCGGGCGCCTGAAGCACTCGCAAGATTTCGCTAAAATATAAACACGATCACGACCTTAGCTGATTGCAATATAAATGCAGCATATCGGTCATGAATCCTTCACTTGAAGGCGCTTGGCCCCCCCGAGTTATAGCCGGCTTGGCTTCAATGACGGTGCGCGGTGGAATTCTCCGCCGAGGCGACCGCCGGCCACGACGGCCGATCGGCGCGTTTCGCCGGCTTTTTCGGGCGCCGACACCAAAAACGAGGGGATTATGAAAAAGACATCATTGCGCAATGCGCTGGTGCTGACCGCTTCCGCCGTCGCGCTCCTATCCGCCACCCAGGCCTTCGCCGCCGACGCGGCCGCCGCGCCCACGCCCACCATGACTGGGGCCGGCGCGGAAGGCACCGACGTTTCGACGATCATCGTGACCGCCGAGCGTAACAAGGCCGCCGCCGAAGCGCCTTCCAAGGCGTCTTTGGAGCAGACCCAACCCGAAGCGATCATCAGCCGCAAATTCATCGAGCAGGTCACGCCCGAGGTCGGCGACTACACCACCGCGGCGGCCATCGCCCCCAGCATGTCCGGCATCACCACCAATGGCGGCGGCATCGGCGACTACAACAAGTCGTCCCTGCGTGGGTTCCAGGACGGCCAGTACAACCTGACCTATGATGGCATCTCCTTTGGCGACACCAACGATCCCACCCACCACCCCGCCGACTATTGGCCAGCCTCGACCATCGGCGCGGTGGTGGTCGACCGCGGCCCCGGCGCGGCGGGCGACCTGGGCCAGGCCAATTTCGGCGGCGCCATCCACATGTTCTCGCCGGAAGTGACCGACAAGTTCGGCGTCATGCAGAAGGTGACCTATGGCTCCTACAATACTGTGGATCTGGTCACGACCCTGAATACCGGCACGCTGTCGCAACTGGCCGGCGGCAAGCTGCTGCTGAGCTTCAACGAGCGCCAGTCGGACGGCGAACTGTCCCACTCGGGCGGCAATATGGCCAACCAATTGGCCAAGTTCATCCTGCCGGTCGGCGACAAGGCCACCTTCACCCTGTTCGGCGCCCGCGAATATACCCGGTTCAACCTGGCCGACGCCGGTCCGGGCGAGACCTTGGCGCAGGTTCAGGCCTACGGTAAGAATTTCGCGCTCAACAACATTCCGACGGACGAGCACTATTACAAATATAACTACGAAGCCAAGGCGACGGACTTCGAATATGCCGACCTGAAAGGAGAACTATTCCCCAGCTTGACGGCTGAAAATCAGCTCTACACCTACTTCTACGCCAACAAGACCACCTCAGTGAATGACATCTCCGGCCTGGTGGGCGGCGCAAACACGTCTCCGCCAAACATCACCAAGGCGCCGCAAAGCGCGACCGATATCGGCGGCTATGACAAGCTGAACGAATACAGGGTCTGGGGTGACGTTGTTCGGGTGAACAAGGAATGGTCGTTCGGCACCCTGAAGATGGGCGGCATCGTCGAGACCTCATCCACCAACCGGCACAATCTGTTCGAGGACCTGACCTTGGGTATCCCCGACAATAAGTTCAAGCCGGGTCCCAGTCTCCCCACCCTGACCGCCCCGACCAACGCCAAGCTTCAGGAGGATTCAAAGTGGCTTCAGTATCAGCTGTTCGCTGACTTTGATTGGAAGGTCACCGATGCGCTGACCGTGTCGCCCGGGTTCAAATACGTCGACTTCGATCGGACGGTAAATGCAGCTAACGAATCCACGGCCGGCGGCTCCAAGAACCAGCCTCTTCACGCGACCAACACCTATACTCAGCCGCTATATTTCGTAACCGCCAACTATAAGATCCGCTCTGACTGGGCGGTCTACGGCCAGGTGGCGACCAGCTTCCTGATCCCGTCCTTGTCGGACCTGTACACTACCGAAGCGTCGATCCAGTCGCTGCAGCCCGAAAAGACCACGTCGTACCAGGCCGGCACCGTCTTCACCCATGGCGACATCACCGCCGATGCCGACGTCTATCGCGTCGATGCGACCAACCTGATCCTGGGCTGTAAGATCCTAGACGCGGTGACCCATGTCCCGACGGCCGCGAACTGCAATTTCGGAACCGCCCGGTACACCGGCGTGGAAGGTGAAGCCGCCTATCATTTTGACTTTGGCCTGACCGTGTTCGTCAACGGCTCCCTGAACAGCGCCAAGCAGTTGGCGACAGCGGCCAATACCGTCGTCTCTACGCCGAACACGGCCGGTGAACTGCCGAACGCGCCTAAATGGACCGATGCGGCGGGTGTGATCTACAGCCGTGGCCCGATCCAGGGCTCCGTGACCTACAAGCAGTCGGGGGCTTACATCTCGTCCGATGGCCCGCGGATGTCTGGCTATGACACGATCGACGCGTCGGGAACCTACGATTTCGGCCACTACGCTGTGAAGCTGCAGGTCTTCAATATCGCAGACAAGCGAGCGGTTACGGCGCTCTCCGGCGGCCTCTACAGCTTCCAGGCTGGGCGTGAAGTTCTGGCCACCCTCTCGGCCAAGTTCTGATCGCTTCGATCCCGCGACCCGGTCTCCCCTTGGATCGCGGTCGCGGGATCGGCTAGTTTCGGCGGACTTTCCGCTGAAACAGGCTTGGCTTTTGACCTTCAATCCTATTCGCCGGCCAGGGCTTTTCGCGGGCCTAGCCTGCGCGGCGGCCCTGGCCTGCGTCCCGGCCATGGCCGTCGCCGCACCGGCTGCTAATGTCGCCGCCGCCCTAGATCCGGCGTCGCTGCTGCCGGCCCCGCCCGCCAGGGATTCGGCGCAGGAGCGGGCGGAACTCGCCGAGCTTCGCGGGATCATGGTCAGTCGCAGGCCGGAGCAACTGGCCGCCGCGCGTTGGGACGACGCGCACGAGGATCCGTCGGCCTTCGCCGCGATTCTGGCCCCGGCCTATGACCTCAAAACCCTGCCGCGGACCGCCCAATTGCTCGACCTGGCCCAAGACACCGGCGACGCCGTGGTCGCCAAGGCCAAGACCCAATTCCGGCGCCTGCGTCCCTTCAAGATCGATCCCGTGATCAAGGGCTGCCCCACCGAGGGGATCGCAGACTATTCGTCCTGTCCCAGCGGAACCGCGGCCTTTGGCTGGGTCATGGCCACGGTTCTGGGCGACCTGGCTCCAGAAAAAGCCGGGGCCCTCAAGGCCCGCGCCGAGGCCTACGGCCATAACCGCATGGTCTGCGGCCTGCACTTCCGCAGCGACGTGGAGGCGGCGAAGGTTCTGGGCGTGGCGGTGGGGCGCATCCTTTTGTCGGCGCCCGAACTGCAGGCCCAGATCGCCGCCGCGCGGGCCGAGATGGCGACCGCGCGAGGGAAGGCCGCCGTCCGCTAGTCTGCGCCCGCCCCCACGAGCGAATAGTGAGTGCTGCGCCCGCCGGGGCCTTGCCTGACAAGCAGGCCTCGCTTCACCAGGTCCTCTATATCGCGCAAGGCGGTGTCGGTGGAGACCTTGGTGAGGGCCGCCCATTTTGAGGTGTTGAGCTTACCTTCGAAGCCGTCCAGCAAGCGGTTGAGGACTTTTCTCTGACGGTCGTTGACCGTCTGGTCAGCCTGAGCCTCCCAGAAGCGCGCCTTGGCCAGCACGGTGGCTAGGACCGTCTCGGCATTGTCCAGGGCGCGACCGAGGCAGGCCAGGAACCATTCCAGCCACCGGGTGATGTCAAGGTCATCCTTTTGCGTCGCTTCGAGCAGGTCATAATAGGTTTTTCGTTCCCGGCGGATCTGGGAGGACATGCTGTAAAATCGCTGGGGACTGCCTTCCGCGCGCGCCAGGGCCAGATCGGCGATCGCACGCGCGATTCTTCCGTTGCCGTCGTCGAAGGGATGGATGGTGACAAACCACAGATGGGCGATCGCCGCCTTGAGAACCGGGTCGAGTGGGGCCTTGCCTTCGAACCATTCGAGAAACTGGCGCATTTCTCTATCCAGCCGATCATGGCTGGGCGCTTCGTAGTGGATACGCTCTCGTCCATAGGGACCCGACACCACCTGCATCGGTCCGGAGTTTTCGTCACGCCAGGCGCCGACGATGATCTTGGTCATGCCGCTGCGGCCGGTGGGAAACAGCGCGGCGTGCCAGCCCCACAGACGCTCTGCGGTGAGTGGCTCCGCGAAGCGCTGGGTGGCGTCCAGCATCATCTCGACCACACCGTCCACGTCACGATCCGCAGGCGCAAGTGCGCCGATATCCATGCCTAGGCGCTGGGCGATCGAGGAGCGCACCTGGTCCTTGTTGAGGATCTCGCCTTCGATCTCGCTGGACGTCAGGACGTCTTCGGTGAGGGTTTCCAGGGTGGCTTCGGCGCGTCGTTGGAAGCCAAGCGCTTCCATGCGGCCACTGAGCCGTCCCTGCTTGCGACTGACGGCGGCGAGCGCTTCGGTAAGCTGCTCCGCACGCCATCGAAAGCCGGGCCAATCGTCCAGTTGATATATGTAGCCGGCCATAATCCCCGCATCCTATGCGGTGAATATGGCTTGTAATCGCCGCCTACGCAAGGATATTCACCGCATCTCATGCGGTGAATAAGCCGCTCAATCGCCGCATCCCTGTTCAGGCCCGCGCGGCCAACACCACGCCGGTGAAGATGGCCACATAGTGCAGACTGGCGGCGGCCAGGACGAAGCCGTGCCAGATCGCGCGCCGAAACGGCAGCTGGCTGTGAAACACCAGGGTGCCGGTGGTGTAGATCAGGCCGCCGATCACCAGCAGGATGAAGGCGGTGGTGGGCACATCGATGATCAAGGGGCGGATCATCACCAGGGCCAACCAGCCAAAGCTCACATAGATCGCGGTCCACAGCCAGTCCGGGGTCTTGGTCAGCAGCAGTTTGCCGGCGACGCCGCCCAGGGCGACGGTCCAGACCAGGGCGGTCATGCCCCAGGCCCATGCGCCAGTGAACCTCTGGGTGGTGAAGGGGGTGTAGGAGCCGGCGATCATCAGGAAGATGCCCGCTTCGTCCAGCCGGCGCAGGAACGGCCGCGCCGCCGACGGGCGGCTGAGATTATAGGCCGCCGAGCACCCCAGCATGGTGATCATGCACACGGCGTAAAGCGCCGTGGCCACGGTCAGGCCGCCGCCGCGTCCGGCGGTGACGGCCAAGCCGATCAGCACTGCGCCGCCCAGCACGCCGGCGGCGATGCCCACAGCGTGAATCCACCAGTCGGCAAGCTTCTCCGCGCGGTTGGGATAGTGTTCGAGCAGATATTCCGCCGCGATGGACATGCCGACCTTCCTTGACGCAACAGGGCTTGACACAACAGGGTCCTGAAACCCGCCTGGACCAAGGCCCGGGCGGCTCAAAAGCGTTCTCAAAATGGATACTCGTGATCCGGGGCGAGGCTTGTGACGAGCGTTACGCTGGAAGATCACGGGTAATGGCTTTCATATGTAGTGCGGTCGGCTTAACAGCCGATGGGCGCGGCGGTCAGGAACGGTTCAGGAAGCAGAAAAATGTGGCAGGATTTGATGTCGCGGGCGGCGACCCTGGGAGAACGCCTGAAATCGCAAGACGCAACCGTGGCCATTGCGGAATCTTCGTCCGGCGGATTGATTTCCGCGGCCCTGCTCTCCGTGCCCGGCGCCTCGGCCTATTATTTGGGCGGGGCGGTGGTCTATACGGCCCGAGCGCGGATGCGGCTGTTGAACCTGCCGCGGGAAGCGGTGGCGGGCATGCGCTCGGCCAGCGAGCCCTATGCGCTGTTGCTGGCCCGCACGGTGCGCGAGCAGTTCGGGGCCACCTGGGGCCTGTCGGAGACCGGCGCCGCGGGGCCGACAGGCAACCCCTATGGCGACGCCGCCGGCCACACCTGTCTGGCGATTTCCGGACCGGTGGAGATGGCCATCACCCTGGAGACCGCGAGCGACGACCGCGCCGCCAATATGCAGGCCTTCACGCTCAAGGCCCTGGACCTGCTGCTGAGCGGGATCGGGGATTAGGGGCTGGAGCGTAGCGACGCGCGATGACTATCGCCCCGACGCGTGATCATAGCCCATTTTCGACGCGCGATATTTGAGACGGATCAGGTCGGCAGGTCGGCGGTTCTATTTGTCACCCGAAGGCTTTACGGAAATAGGCGCGGCGCTATAGATCGGCGTCTGGGCTACCCGGCAGAGGGGAGCAAACCCAGCCTTTGTGTACGTTAACAAAGCGCTCGGTAACTTGGCGTCGGGATCGACGTTCCCGCCTGACGCCATGATATAGGTGTGCCCCCTTCTGCGATATAGATTCGCGTCGCCGCCCATGGGACGCCACCATGTTCTCTGAGCATCAAGCAGCGATTTCGCCAAAGGCCCTTGCGCGGCTGTGAGGCCGTTCAGCAGGACAACGCCGTAGACGATGTTGTCACCACAGCTGCCGCCGCCCTCTTCGGAGAAGTGACCTATTCGCAGTTTGACGCCGGGCTCAAACTCGACGTCAGCGACGCCATCAAGGCTCGCAAGTTGAGATGTCAGATCTTGTTCGACCGTTGAATCAGCTGGGGTTGGCGCCCAGGTCAAGTTCGACTTCAGTCGGCCTGCCGCGAAAGCCCGGCACATCGGCGCATGGTTCTCCGCCATGGTGGCCACAAAGCGTCTTCGAATGTCACACAAGGCTCCGACGCCTGGTTCGTAGACCGCGTAAGGGCCCGTGTGATCGATGGTGACGATGTAGTCTCGCCCATGGAATGGAACGATCACCAGATCTTTCAGGCCACCGGGGTCACCTTCGGGCAACGTGTCGTCGGCCGCCTGATCAAACGACTCGTCTGCAATGGCGATGTTGGGATTGGGGCATCCGAACCCCTGATAGTCCACCCAAAAGCGCTGGCGGTGTCCGCCGATAGGACCGACGCCTTCCTTCGCCGCGATCCACTTCTCCCCGCCTGAATTCCAAGCCGAGGCGACAAAGGAACACACCCCGTCGGACGTCTTTAGGGCGGCGGGCAGGTTGAACCGTTCGAGTTGCGCCGCTCTCGGCGCAGGACGGCCCGTCAGAATATGGTACCGATCGTAGGCCGCCCTGGCCTCTGTCCAAGAACTGGCCTTTTCGCTCTCCTTGTCGGTCGCGGCCATGGTGTCTTGGGCCGCATCGCCCAGATTCAGCCAGGCGACAGCGCGCGTTGGTGCCAATCGCACGGTTGATCGAAGCACTGGCGTCGCAGCGGATGGGGAGCCGCTCTGCGCCAACATGAACCCGTAGTCATTGAAGATTCGGATGCGCTCCTGCTCGGAAAGCCCGGGGGGAGCTTCCGTGGCGAGCCGGTCCGCACCGGCGTCATACAGGACGGCCGCCGCAGACATTCCGGCCGCGCTTTGCTCATAGGATTTGGGGGCTGCGGACGAATAGGCGGCCAGCGCGTTCGCCTCCGCAGTCTCCAGGCGCGCGGCTGAGAAGGGCAAGGGGGAGATATCGTAAAGGCCAATCGCGCCGTTGACCGACAGAACAGCCGTCCTGGCTCCAGGCAGGATCTGGCCCTTATCCACATAGTCGCCAAGGCCGATTTCGCGGATGAGTTGAGGTTTGGCTGCTGTACCGATCGCCCAGAGCTGTAGCCGCTTATCGGCGGCGCTCATGGCGACGCCATCTCGATAATCGAGAAATTCAAAGGTGACAGACGGGGGCGAAGCTGCGCGGATCACCGCCGCGGAAGCGGGGCCACGCGCAGGGGCGGGTTCAAGCACATAGGGCTGTCCGGGGACCGAAAGATCATATCCCGCGCGCTCTTCGGCCCCGTCATCATGAGACCTGCCCGCAAGCTTATCGCCCACGACCTCCAGCCCGTTTGCGGAGACTTCCAGCGTCCAAAGCGGTACGTCCGTAATATGAAAGAGCAGCTTGGGCTGGGTCGGTACTGCTAAATCATAGACGAGGAGATCGCTCTTTGCGTTTGGCTCGTGGGCCAAAAGAAACAGGCGATTCGCTTCGAACCGCATCGCGCCCGCCCACCCCGGGTCGAAAGGAATGCTTGCAAGTTCAGTTGGGTGAGCGGGATCGGCAAAATCTAGAACCGTGACGTGTGACCCGCTTGTCGTTCGCGGAGCCTTTGGGTTCGACGTGTAAAATACTAGCTTCCCATCTTGGGACGCCGCTAGCTCCGCAAAATCACCTCGATTTAATGCAGCTATTGGTGCGATCAACCGATCGGTGCGGATCTGTGCGTCGGCATGAGGGGCGGATACGCAAATAACACCAAACAATACGGAAAGTGACGTTCGCCTCAGCACCAAATTTCTCCGTGCAAGATCCGGAAGCTCGGCTTTTCGCTGAGCTTCAACTTACACGAATGGTTGTGCAAGCTGAACAGCAGAAGCTGAAAATTGCATAAACTCGACCGCAGCCTTTCAAGATAGGAGGGGCGCATTTGGGGTATGCCTTAACTGGATGTCAGGCGGTCACATGCCGATCCCGGCACCTGCGCAGGGGCGGTCATCATTGCGCGCCGCTACGCCTAGGCTTCCACCCAACCCTGAACCACGGCGGCGTGGTGGCGCAGGCGCTCGGGGCCGCCGAGCATCTGCCGGTCGAAACCGATGCGCTTGAACCAGTAGTGCAGGCCGGTCAGGTCGGTGAAGCCCATGCCGCCGTGGACCTCGGTGGCCGTGCGGGCGACGAAGGTCCCGACCTCGGACAGGTGCGCCTTGGCGTGGGCGGCCATCAGGCTGGCCTGGTCCGGCAGGGTGTCGAAGGCGTAGGCCGCATACCAGACCAGGGCGCGGCAGGGCTCCAGCTCGGCGGTCATCTCGGCGCACAGGTGCTTGACCGCCTGGAACGAACCGATCAGCCGGCCGAACTGGCTGCGTTCGCCGGCATAGGCGACCGCCTTGTCGATCATGCGCTGGCCGGCGCCCAGGATGTCGGCCGCCAGGACGATGCGGCCGGCGTCGATCATGCGGGCCAGGGTGGCGGGGGCGTCGCCGGCGGACAGAGGCTCGGCGGCGACCTTGTCGAAGTTCAGTTCGCAGATCGATCGCGTGGCGTCGATGGTCCGCAGGGGGGTGCGGGTGAGGCCCGCAGTGTCCGCCAGGGCCAGGTGCAGGCCGCCGTCGCGGTCGGCGATCACCAGCAGGTCGGCCGAGCCGCCGTCCAGGACGAACAGCGCCTTGCCGGTCAGCCGCCCGCCGGCGGCGGTGACCCCGGCGCCGTCCCGCGCGCCGCCCGCCGCTTCGGCGATGGCCACGCCGGCGACCACCTCGCCGGCCGCGAGCCTGGGCAGCCACAGGGCCTGTTGCTCGGGCGAACCGGCGCCGATCAGGGCCAGGGGCCCTAGGACCGCGCTGGCCAGGAACGGGGTTGGCGCCACGGCGCGCCCCAGGGTTTCGGCGGCCAGCGCCGCCTCCAGCAGGCCGAGGCCCATGCCGCCGTGGTCCGGCGGGATGATCAGGCCGGCCAGCCCCAGCTCGGCCAGGCCGCTCCAGACCTCGGGGGCGTAGGCCTCCTTTTCGGCGGCGGCCTTTCGCACCCGTTCCAGCGGGCAGATCCGTTCTAGGGTCCGGCTGAGGCTGTCCTGCAGCAGGATCTGGTCTTCGGTGAGGGCGAATTCCATGGTTTTCCGTCCTCAGCTGGCCAGTTTGGGCTCGCGGGGCAGGCCCAGGCCACGCTCGGCGATGATGTTCTTCTGGATCTGGGCGGTGCCGCCGCCGATGATCAGGCCCAGGTCGAACATCATGTCCCTTTGCCAGCGCCCCCCGGCCCGCAGGTGCGGGCTCCCGTCATAAAGCACCCCCAGTTCGCCCAGGGCGTCGATGGCGAACGAGGCCAGCTCGTGGTTGAGCTCGCAGCCCATCAGCTTGACCACCAGCCCCGCCACCCCCGGATTTTCGCCCTTGAGCCGTGCGGTCAGCAGTCTCAGGCCGTGGAATTCCATGGCCAGGACCCGGGCCTGAAGCCGGCCCAGCCGGTCGCGCCAGACCGGGCTGTCGATCAGCCTGTGACCGTCCACGGTTTCCTCCCTGGCCAGGTCGATCAGGGCCCTGAGCCGTGTGCCGGCCTGGTTGGGGTCGCCCAGCATGCCGCGCTCGTGTTTGAGGGTGGCGTTGGCCACCTGCCAGCCCTGGCCGCGCTCGCCGACCACCTGGCTTTTTGGCACGCGCACGTCGGTGAAGAACACCTCGTTGAACTCAGCCTGACCGGTCATGGTGATCAGGGGGCGCACCTCGATGCCGGGGGTCTTCATCGAGAACAGCAGATAGCTGATGCCCTGGTGTTTCGGCTTGTCCGGCTCGGTGCGCACCAGACAGAAGATCATGTCGGCGAAGTGGGCCGACGAGGTCCAGATCTTCTGGCCGTTGATAACGAAGTCATCCCCGTCCTCCACCGCCCGGGTGGTCAGGGAAGCCAGGTCCGACCCGGCGCCGGGTTCCGAGTAACCCTGGCACCAGAAGACCTCGCCGCGCAGGGTAGGGGCGATCCACTGCAGGCGCTGGGCCTCGCTACCCATCTCCAACAGGGTGGGGACCAGCATGGAAATGCCCTGGTTGGCCATGCCCATGGGCAGGCCAGCGGCGATGAACACCTCGGCGATGATCCGGCTTTCCAGGATGTCGGGCGCGGCGCCGAAGCCGCCATAGGCCTTGGGGATGGTGCGCGCGGCATAGCCATGGTCGATCAGCCGCCTTTGCCAGTCGCGCATGGCCGCCAGGGTCTGGCCGCCGCCCTTGGGCGCCTCGGGACCATGTTTGGCGGCGAAGTCGGCCACCTCCTGGCGAAAGGCCTCGTATTTCGGGCCATAGGCGAGATCCATGATGCGTCTCCCGGGTGCTCCGCCGGCTTTCGCGGCGGTCGCGGACTTCATGGCTCCATTTTGCGCTTCACAGGCGAAGGGGCAATTATGACCTCGCGGAAGGCGCCGTCATTTCCTTCAGGATGGCCCGATATTGGTCCGGCCGTCGCTACTCTACGATCGGCGGCGCCCCGTCGTGGCCGGTGACGGCGGCCCCAAGCGATGCGGCGATGACGCTGGCTATGCCCGCCCACTGCCAGCTGCTCAGATGCTCGCCCAGCAGGGCCAGGCCGGCCAGGGCCGCGACCGCCGGTTCGAGGCTCATCAGCACCCCGACCGTGCGCGTCTGCAAGGCTTTGAAGGCCACCATTTCGAGCCAGTAGGGCAGGGCGCTTGAGAAGACCGCCGCGCCCACGGCGAACGGCAGCACGCTAGGGCTCAGCAGTTTGAGGCCGGCATGGGCGATGCCGATGGGCGCCACCGCCGCCGCCGCGACCAGCAGGCCGAGCGCGCTGGCGGTTCCGCTGTGCAGCAGGCCGCCGACCTTCTGGGCCAGGAGAATATAGATCGCCCAGAAGCCGCCGGCGCCAAAGGCGAACATCACGCCCAGCGGGTCGACCGGGCCCGCGGCGCGGCCGAGCCAGACCACGAGGAATATGCCAAGCCCGGCCAGGGCGACCCAGAGCAGGTCCAAAACCCGATGTGACGTGGCCACGGCCAAGCACAACGGCCCGGTGAATTCGAAGGTGACGGCCAGGCCCAGCGGCATGCGCTGAAGCGCCAGGTAAAACAGCAGGTTCATCGCGCCGAGGCTCAGGCCGTAGCCGATCACCGCACGCCCCTGGGCCGCGTTCAAAGCCCGACGCCAAGGCCGCCAGACCCCGAGCAGGATCATGCTGGCGATACCCAGCCGGAGCGCCGCCGCGCCCTCGGCGCCGACGCCGGGAAACATCTGCTTGGCCAGGCTGGCCCCGGTCTGAAACGAAACCATGGCCACGACCAGCAGCAGAATCGACCCGGCGGTGGCCTTTGCAGTGTTGGAACGCATCAGATGGGCCAAGCTTGAAACATCTTTGAGGCCTATCGCGTCCGCGCCGCCCACGCGACCCCGGCCTATGCCGTGCGGACAAGTTTGTCGCCGCGCAGCCTCGCCTTTTTGGCGCTGTCGCCTAAATAGCGGCCATGACTGACAGCCAAGTCCGGGCGCAACCGGCTCCCATGACCGGAACGACCCTCGGAATCACCGCCGTGGCCCTGGCCCTGGGCACTTTCATGCAGGTGTTGGACAGCACCATCGCCAATGTCTCCCTGCCGACCATCGCCGGCAATCTCGGTGTGAGCACAAGCCAGGGCACCTGGGTGATCACCTCCTTCGCCGTGGCCAACGGGGTCTCGGTGCCCATGACCGGCTGGCTGATGCAGCGCTATGGCGTGGTCAAGACCTTCGTCGGATCGGTCTTGCTGTTCACCCTGTTTTCGGTGCTGTGCGGCCTGTCCTGGAGCATGGGCTCGCTGATTGTGTTTCGCATCCTGCAGGGCGCTACCTCCGGGCCGCTGATCCCGGGCTCCCAGGCCCTGCTGATCTCGATCTTTCCGGCGACCAAGCGTGGAACCGCCCTGGCGGTCTGGTCGGTGACCACCCTGGTGGCGCCGGTCTGCGGCCCGCTGCTGGGCGGCTATATCTCGGACAACTGGTCCTGGCCGTGGATCTTCTTCATCAACCTGCCGGTGGGCGCTGTCTGCGCTTTTCTGTGCTGGCGTAATCTGAAATCACGCGAAACCCCCACCCGGCAATTGCCGGTGGATACGGTGGGGCTGGGCCTGCTGGTTCTGTTTGTCGGCGCGCTGCAGATCATGCTCGACACCGGCAAGGACGCAGACTGGTTCAATTCGCCGATCATCGTCGTCGAGGCCTGTGTCGCGGCGGTCAGCTTCTGCGCCTGGCTGATCTGGGAGACCACGACGGCGTTTCCCATCGTCGATCTGTCGCTGTTCCGGTCGCGCAACTTCGCCTTGGGAACCTTAGCCTATTCCATGGGTTACGCGGTGTTTTTCGGTAACAACCTGCTCCTGCCGCTGTGGCTCCAGACTCAGATGGGCTATGTCGCCACCTGGGCCGGGCTGGTCGCGGCGCCCAGCGGCGTGGTGGCCTTGCTGTGCACGCCCTTTGCGGCGAGATCCTTGAACAAATATGACGCCCGCCTGGTGGCCTCGGTCGCCATCGTCGCCTTCGCCATCTCCTATTTCATGCGGGCGCGGATGAACACCGACGCCAATTTCTTGGCCTTCGTCATGCCCATGCTGGTGCAGGGCGTGTCCATGAGCGTGTTCTTCGTCTCCCTGGTGACCATCTGCCTGGGCGAGGTGCCGCCCCAAAAGACCCCGGCGGCGGCGGGGCTATCCAATTTCTGCCGCTACACCGCCGGCAGTTTCGCCGCCTCGATCACCACCACTGTGTGGGACAACCGCGAGACCATCCACCAGAGTCGCATCGCCGAGACCTCGCCGCCGGCCGTGCTGGGCGGTGCGCTCGAGCAGCTGCAGCACGCCGGCTTTTCGAGCCTGCAGGCCCTGGGCAGCATAACCAACATCGCCGTCAAACAGGCCTACGCCATGGCGTCGATCGACTTCTTCTGGATCTCCGGCTGGCTGATGCTGATCGCCGTGCCGCTGATCTGGCTGACCCGCAAGCCGAACCCGGCCGCCGGCGCGGGCGCGGCGGCGGATTGAGCGAGAGCCTTCGCCAGGCCCTGTACGAGCCGGTAGAGCCTTGATGTCATGACGGAAATGCGCCGCCTTTTTTGTGCAACACCGAGGCAACAGCTCAGAGCTATCAGGGCGCACTCATCTATCGCGAGGACACTGCCTGATGAACCGTCCCCTTCGCGCGCTGATCGCCCTGGCCTGCGGCGCCGCGCTTCTGTCTTTCGCCCCGTTCGCCGTCGCGCAGGACCATCTTGGGCCGGCCGCGGGCGGCATGGGGGAAAAATGGAAGGAACACCAGCACGAGCGGGATGAAGCCCGGGCGCGCGCTCTGCACGATATTCTCAATATTCGCGCCGATCAGGAAGCGACCTTCCAGGCCTTCATCGCGTCGATGAAGTCGCCGGACCATGGCGACCATCCGGGCGGTCCGGGCGGCTCGCGCGACGAACTCGCTCACCTGACCACGCCCCAACGCCTGGACCGGATAGCGGCGAAAATGGCCGAACATCAAGCCCGCTTCCAGCAGCATGCCGATGCGGTGAAGCGATTCTACGCCGCGCTGAACCCCGAACAGCAGCGCGCTTTCGATGCGCTCGGGGCGATGCATGGCATGGACGGCGGCGGCCATATGGGGCCGGACCCGCATGAGATGGGCCCGCATGAGATGGGGCCGCCCGGGCGCGGCGAATAGTCGAGGATTTGGGGTTGGCGTATGGCGGCGCCGTCAATTGATGACGCCGCGGCGTCCGGGTCCTTCCAGGCCTGGCCAGACAGAATGGGAGCGTGGCATGACCAGATCGCTCGACCTGAGACGCGAAAGGGCTAGCTTGTCGAAGCCAAGGCCCCCCGAGCGGCCCCGCCCGCCCGTGCCGATCGACAACGGCGCCCGGATTTTCATTTTTTGCTGTGCCTTGGCGTTCCTGGCCATAGCGGGCCTGGTGGTGACCGTCGTGATCAAGTTTCTGCTTTGACGGCGCTCGCCCGGTCGCTGTTCAGCCGGGCTGTGGCCCTGGTGCAAAGATCCCTGGCCGTGGCCTTGCTCGTCGGGCTGGTGTCGGCCTGCGCCTCCGAAGAGCGGCCGGATCACCCTCACGGCCGGGGCGGCCCATCTGGGGGGCGAGCGATGGAAGCGCGCCCGAACCTCTTCATCAGTCCCGCCGGCGAGCCGTTCAGGGCGGCGCCGGACGAGGCCTATCCGTCAGCGGTGTGGTTCGCTCGGGCGGACGCCAACCATGACAGCCGCCTGAGTCGGGCGGAAATGAGGGCCGACGCCGAAGCCTTCTTTCATGTGCTGGACGCCAACCACGACGGCGTGATCGATTCCTATGAGGTCTCAATCTATGAGCAGACCATCGTTCCCGAAATTCTCGGCGCCTATCTTGGAACAAGCGCCGGTGGCGCGCCGCCCGACGCGGCGCCGTCAGGGCGCGGCGGCGGCCAGCATGGCGGCCGCGGGCGAGGGGGACGGCAAGGCGGTTCCGGAGCCCCGCCGGCCGCGTCGTCGGCCTCAGCGCCTGGTGGCGGAGGCTATGAGGGCGCGGCGCTTTTCGAGTTCACCCCCGAGCCCGAACCGGTGATGGCGGCCGATCTCGATCTGAGCGGCCACATCACCCTGGCTGAGTTTTTGCGGACGGTGGACGGACGCTTCGAGGCGCTCGACAAGGGCCACACCGGCGCCATCAGCTTTGCGGATCTGCCACGGACTCCGGCCCAGCCGCCTGAGCGGGGCAAGCATGGGCGGCGCGAGGGGCAGCCAAACCACCCCTAGGGCAAGATGAATTAAAGCCAGTCCAAAATCCGCTCATCCCGGCGTAGGCCGGGAACCAGATCCTATGGCGCAAAAGTGCGGCGATTTCGGGCGGATTATTGTTTTTGGCCTGAGCTTTGTCATCTGGATCCCGGCCTTCGCCGGGATGAGCGAATTTTATATTGGATCAACCTGATTTCATCAAGCTCTAAAGCCTCAGGATTGCTCCGCCAAACGCCGCCAGGTCCAGGCGATCGCCGTCGTGCGATGCGGCGAGGCCGCTGCCGAGCAGGGTCGCCTTGGCCAGACCGCTCTGGCTGAATACGGCCGGGTCGGCGGTGAGGTTGATCACGCAGAGCAGGGCTTGGTCGACCAGTCCGCGGCGCAGGGCCAGCACCCCCGGCGGCGCCTCCACGGTCTCGGCCTCACCGAGACGCAGGGCGGGCTCGGCGGCGCGAAGGGTCACCCACGCGCGGGTGAAGGCCAACAGGGAGGCCGGCTGACCTTCCTGGGCGGACACCGCAAGGGCGGCGTGGGCGGGATCGAGCGGCAGCCACGCATGATCGGCCGTTGTGAAACCGGCCAGGGGCTCGCCTGCGTCCCAGGGAAACGGGGTGCGGGCGCCGTCGCGGCCGGCGTCGCCGGTGAAGGCGGCGCGGGCGAAAGGGTCCTGCAGGTCTTCAAAGCGAACCTGGCCCTGGGGCAGGCCTAGTTCGTCGCCTTGATACAGGAATACGGTGCCCCGCAGGCAGAACAGGGCCGCCAGCAGCGCCTTGGTCTGGGCTGGTCCGGCCTCTGGGCCGCCCAGGCGCGTGGGATAACGCGGGACGTCGTGATTGCCGATCGACCAGGAGGGCCAGCCAGACGCGCCGCGCCAGGCCTCGGCGGCCTGGATGAACAGGGACGGATCGCCCCGCCGGCCGCCGATCAGGTGGAAGCTATAGGCGGTGTGCAGTCTTCGATCGCCTTCGGTATATTCCCGCTGCCGCGCCAGTTCGTCGTCGTCGACGATCTCCCCCACCATCATCCGGTCGGGATATCGATCGGTCAGGGCCCGCAGCCGCTCCACGAACTGCAGGGTTTCGGGCTGCGACTTATCGTAGACGTGCTTTTGAAACAGATAGGTCCGCGCCGGCGTCCTGGCCCAGGTCTCAGGCGGGTTGTCCCGCAGCTGGGCGTCGTGGGCGAAGTAGTTGACCACGTCCAGGCGAAAACCGTCGACGCCCCGGTCGAGCCAAAAGCGCGCGGCGTCCAGCACCGCCTGCTGGACCGCGGGATTGTGAAAATTCAGATCTGGCTGCTGGGTCAGGAAATTGTGCAGGTAATATTGCCGTCGCCGGGGACCCCAGGTCCAGGCCGGACCGCCGAAAGACGCCTGCCAGTTGTTCGGCGGTGTTCCATCCGGCTTGGCGGGCGCCCAGACATACCAGTCGGCCTTGGGGTTGACGGCGGAGGCCCGGCTTTCCACGAACCAGGGATGTTCTTCCGAAGTGTGGGAATAGACTTGGTCGATGATCACCTTCAGGCCCAACTCGTGGGCCTTGGTCATCAGGGCGTCGAAATCGGCCAGGGTCCCAAATACCGGGTCGACGTCGCAATAGTCGCTGACGTCATAGCCGAAGTCCTTCATCGGCGAACGGAAGAAGGGCGACAGCCAGATCCCGTCCACGCCCAGCGACGCCACATAGTCGAGCTTGCTGGTGATCCCGGGCAGGTCCCCCACGCCGTCGCCGTTCGAATCGCAAAAACTGCGCGGATAGATCTGATAGATCACCGCGCCGCGCCACCACGGCGCGTCCTGGGGGGTCGTCATCGAGCTTCACCCCTTATGTGGTCGCCGATTCACTCTTATAGCGTCCGCCCCCGCCTTTGGGGATGAGGGCTGGGTTGGGGGCGGACGTCGCTGGTGGCCTCGACCTAGGGATGCAGTCGCACCGGCAGGGATTCGTATCCCTTGACGAAGCTGGAATATACCCGCCGGGGCTGCTCCATCACCTCGACATACTGCCAGCGCTTGAGGACCTCTTCCCAGACGATGCGAAGCTGCATCTCGGCCAGGCGGTTGCCCACGCAGCGGTGGATGCCAAAGCCGAACGACAGATGCTGGCGGGGACGCTCGCGGTCGATGATGAATTCGTTCGGCCGGTCGATCACGGTCTCGTCGCGGTTGCCCGAAACATACCACATCACCACCTTGTCGCCCTTCTTGATGGTCTTGCCGCCCAGTTCGGTGTCTTCCAGGGCGCGGCGGCGCATGTGGGCCAGGGGCGTTTGCCAGCGGATGATCTCCGGCACCATGCTAGGGATCAGCTCCGGATTTTTGCGCAGCTTGTCGTACTGCTCGGGATTCTCGTTCAGGGCCAGAACCCCGCCGGTGATGGAATTGCGCGTGGTGTCGTTGCCGCCGACGATCAGCAGGATCAGATTGCCCAGGAATTCCTGGGTCGACATGTTTCGCGTCGACTCCCCATGGGCCAGCATCGAGATGAGGTCGTTGCCCGGCTCGGAATTCACCCGCTCGTTCCACAGGTTCATGAAATAGCCGGCGCATTCCATCAGCTCGGCCTTGCGCGCGTCCTCGGACTCGATGATGCCCGATTCCGGCGCCGCGGTGGCCACGTCCGACCAGCGCGTCAGCTTGCGGCGGTCCTCCCAGGGGAAGTCGAACAGGGTGGCCAGCATCTGGGTGGTGAGTTCGATGGAGACATTGTCCACCCAGTCGAAGGTCTCGCCGACGGGCAGCTTGTCGAGAATCTCGCCGGCCCGGCTGCGGATCAGGTTTTCCATGGTCGCGAGATTGTGTGGCGAAACGATCGGGCTGACCACCTTGCGCTGAGCGTCGTGCTTGGGCGGGTCCATGGCGATGAACATCGGCAGCGGGAATTCTTCGTCCTGTTCGGCGATGGTGATGCCGCCTTCGGACGAGAAGACGCCGTGGTTGGTGTCCACATGCATGATGTCGTTGTACTTGGTCACCGACCAATAGGGCCCATGTTCTTCGTTGACGCAGTGATGCACCGGATCCTCGGCGCGCAGGCGTTCGAAGAAGGGCCAGTGGGTGTTGTCGCGGAACCGTTCCGGCATGGCCGGGTCGATCTGATCCAGGGGCATGGCGTAGGCCTCGGCCCGCGCGTCCTTGATGATGTCGCTAACGCCGTCCGCCATTGTCGTCTCTCCGCCAGGGGCCCCACCGTGCGACGACCTCTGACGGGTGTCTACACAAACTTGAGCAGGGCGTCATGTTTGTAGTCGCAGGATTTATCAGAAGCCGCTCAAGAGCAAGGGGGTGCGTGACGTTGCGGCGATAGGCCCATGCGGAAAACCCACCCCGGGGTGTCCGGAGTGGGTTTGGGGCGACGCCAGGACTTCAATGGGGGTCAGTAGCGCCAACCCTCGCGTTGTTCCTCCCAGCGCCGGTGCGCCCAGTACTGGTGTTCGCGCCAGGCCTGTTCACGGCGCCAGCCATCCTCGCGCCAGCCATCCTCGTGTCGGGCCTCGCGATAGCGCCAGAAACCGCCGTCGCCGTCATAGGCGCGATGATAGTCGCGGTCGTGGCCGCCCCAATAGGGATCGGCCAGGGCCGAAGCGGCGGGGGCCGCGATCGCCAGGACCGCCGCGGCGGCCAGCAGGGGCTTCAAGAAGCGCATGGGAATTCTCCTTTGCTGCAGCCGGCGAAGGGCTCGTCCGGTATGGCACTAGAGTGCGGGCCCCGCCCTGACCTCGACCTGAACCGGTCGTTATTTTCGGTTCATCATTATGAGCGCACGCCGCCGCTGGCGCGGCGCCATCGCGCACTGGCGGACACGGCCTCATGGAGGTCGTCCAGATGGCCCCGCGCCCGGATCAGGGCTTTGCAGTCCCCGGCGCGATAGGCGGCGACGATTTCGTCCTGGTAAAGTTCGCTCAGGGCGGCGGCGTCTGCGGAACTGACCCGCAGGCCCGGACCGGCGATCACCTCGCCCCCGCTGCTGCTGAAGACGGGGTGGGCGCTCAAGGCTGGAGAACCGCGGTCTTGAGCCGGGCCGAGGCGTCGATCACCGCCCAGGCGGCGGCGTCGACCTGATCGTCTATCGATTCCGAAAGCCGCGCAGCCAGGGCGGTCGCCTCTGGCCGGGCGTCGCCAAACCGGCTGTCGTGACAGGCTTGGCGGATCAGGTGCGCCAGACTGGCGATCGCCGCGCCCAACCTAGTCCACAAATCATTGTCGGCGTCGAGACAGGTTGAGGCGGCGATCGCGTGAGCGTTGCGGCGACAATCATCATGATCGCGCTGTGCGCCCCGAAGCTGGTCTTCGAGTTGTAGGAGATCTGGGGGCGAAGGCATTGACTAGATAGTGCCAAATAGGCACTATCTAGTCAATGAACATGTGCCATATAGTGCCCACTGGATCATCCAAAAAATGGGGTCCGTCAGCCGTTGGGCTTGTCAGCCAATCATGGCCTTGATCACGGCCAGGGCCCTGGCGCGGTCGGCGGGCTGAAGCTTGGTGATCTGGTCCCAGATCGTCCACATCCCTTCCGGGTCGGTGGGGTCGCGAATGATGATATCGCCAGGATCACAGCGCAGGGCATAGGCAGCCGCTTCCAGGAAGGGCTGGTCATACCGGCGGACGCCACGCTCGATCTTGGTGAGATAGGTGCGCGAAATGCCGATGCGTTCGGCCAGCTGATCCTGGGTCAGGCCGCGGTATTTGCGCCATTCGCGGATATAGTGTGGCTGTTTCCACATGGGCACATATTGGCACATTTTTTGGAATGCGCTAGTCACAAATCGGCACCTTTAGGCTTGACCAAAAAAGTGACCATATGGCACATTATGGCTCATGCCCTACACATCAGCACCACCCAATCGCCGGGGCGGAACGGTCACGGCCGCCGCAACCCAAAATAGCAGCCAAGCTTGCAAACTCCTGAAAAGTAGCGTGATCTGTCACAATCCGCGATGGACGGCCACGACGGTCGGCCAAACCCCGCGCGGATGCGGCGCGCTCGCAATCGCCCAACCCCGAGGGCAGGCGGCGCGTCTTGGGGGGGCGCGGCCCAGCCAGCGGCTGCGCCCCCTTCATTTTGTCGGACATGCCTGTCTCGTCGGACATGGGTATCGCCTGTACGATCCGCAGGTGGCGGCATGAGCGGGCCCCTGAACTTCGACGCCGGCGCCGTCGGCTGGACCGAAGCGCGTGTGGCGCTGTTACGGCGTCACTTCGCTGTCGGCCTGACCGCCGCGGAGAGCGCGATCCTCCTGGGCGGCGTCAGCAAGAACGCCGTGATCGCCAAGCGCGCCCGCCTGGGGCTTTTTGGTATAACCCGGGCCAAGCCGGGCAGACCGCCCAAGGCCGAGGGGCGGCTTCCGTCCGTGACCTTCAGGCCGGAGCCGGATTTCAAACGGATCCCGCTGCCGCCGATGGATTCGCCGCCGCCTTCGGGCGCCGATCCCAAACCCTTGGCAAGGCATCGGCGCGGAGAGTGCGTCTGGCCCCTCGGCCCCGCCCAAGAGGCCGGCGACTGGCGCACGCTCTTCTGTTGCGCCCCGGCCGTGACCGGACGGCGCTATTGCCCGACGCATGGCGCGCTCGCGCGTCGCTGAAGCCTGTCCATCACCGTCTTCAATCTCCAGTTTCTCAAGGATATCCGATGGGTAAAGTTCGCCGGCGCGCCCGCGCGCCCGCTGTGGCGATCAAGATCAACGATCAGGTGTTGAGCGGAGCCCAAGGTCTCGCCTTGCGGGCGGCCGAGGCTGACGCCCAATCCAGGTCCTTCGCTGAAAGGGTCCGCGCCGCGGCGCGCTTCCAAGCGCTTGAGGCCGAACTCGAACAGCGCAGGGTTGAGATCGAGGTGCGTCAAGGACTGGGCGAAAGTCTGCACCTGGCCAGGGCGCGTGGCGAACTGGTCGAACTGAGCAGGACACCGGAGGCGATGGTCCGGATCCGGGTCCGATCACGCGACGGACTGGAGACCTTGGCCCGGTCGGGCGGCGTCACCGCCGTACAGTTCAGGGCGGGTATGCTCTATCGCGATCTCTATGAAGCCAACGACCCCGAGCGCGACCTGCGCTCGCAACTGACGGCGCCCGCCTTTCTGCAGGGGGGCTCCGCTGGCACGGCGCCTGGACGGGCCGAGGCCTGGGCCGAGCGCCGGGTCAGGCTATCGCGGGCGATCGCGGCCATAGAGGCCAAGGTCCGCGCCGCCGATCGCAACGCCCGGGCGGTGGCCGCCTTGCGCGAGGTTGCGGGCCATGCCCGTTGTCTCAGCCACATGGCGCGCGGGGGCGGAGCCCAGGCCGCCTATCGACAGGCCCTGATCCTGGCCCTCGACATTGTCGCCGAGCATTTCAACCTGCGATGAGGGCGGGGCGCGGGAGAGAAGGAGCCCTCGTCATCATCCGCTTGGCCTCTGGTTTCACAACCAATCTCCGCGCCGCCCTTGACCGGCGCGGTTCGACCGCCCAACTGCCCTGGATCAGGATACCGCCCAGGAGCTGGATAAATGTTGAGGTTCGCCCCGATCGCCGTGGCTTTGGCCGCGCTCGCGATTCCATTCACCGGGGCTTCGGCCCAGACCAACGCCGATCCGGCAAAGGCCCCAGCCGGCTCCTATGCCGTGGAGCCCAGCCACACCCGCGTTCTGTTCGCCGTGAACCATATGGGCTTCACCACCTATTACGGCGATTTCACCGGCGTGTCGGGCGTGCTCAGCCTTGACCCCGCCAATGCGGGCGGCAGCAAGGTTTCGGTCTCCATTCCGGTCGCCTCGATTTCGACCACCAACACCGTGCTCGACGCCGAGCTGAAAAGCGCTCAGTGGCTTGATGCGGGCGCCGATCCGACCATCAGCTTCAAATCGACCAAGGTCACCCCGACGGGCGCCAACACCGCCGACATCGTCGGCGACTTGACCCTGCACGGCGTCACCAAGCCCGTCACCCTGGCGGCCAAGTTCAACGCCTCGGGCGCCAATATTATGAGCCACAAGATGACGGTCGGCTTTGACGCGACCGCGCACATCAAGCGCAGCGACTTTGGCGTGACCAAATATGTCCCGCTGGTCGGCGACGAAGTGGACGTTATCATCAGCGCCGCCTTCGAAAAAACCAACTGATACCAACGAGCCTTCCGGGACCGCGGGTTCCGGAAGGCGGTTCGCCGCCTGAACGCCCGATGAACGCCGTACTCCGGCTCGTTTCAGGAAAGGGGGTCCATCCTTGCGCCATGGCCGGTTCGTCATTCGACGAGCCCCGCCAGGATCGAGGAGTGGGACGTGTTTTACCACCAGACCAATCAGGCGCCGGCTGACCTCCCCGCGACGCTGCGTTTCAACCCGGGATTCGCCGAGCCGGATTGGCGGGGCGACGCCGATTTCGACGGGCGGTTGGATCCTGTCGATCTGGACTCAGTGATCGCCGGCCTGGCGGCGCAGATCGAGGACGGCGCCCGGCGCGGATGGCTGGACGCCTACTACGCCCGCAGAGCCGCCTTCGATCTGCAATCGATCCGCGGTCAGATCAGCCAGGTACGCGGAGGCCGGGAAGACGATTCGAGCGACGCCGATTTCAGGGCGGTGCTGTCCAGGGTCGATCGCCTGGCCCGCCTGCTGAGTGCGGCGCGATCCGTAGACTGATCAATGCGGCGGGCGCCGCGGCGCCCGCTTTCCGAGAGTGCCTGCGCTGCCAAATCACTTCTCGGCCCATGTCGATTGGCCAAATCGCCGCAGGAGGGGGTGTTTGCCCTTCTGCCGCGCAATTTCCTCATCGCCGGCCCCTCACACGGACCCATGATCTGCAACGGAGTCGGGCCATCTGGTAGGGAAGAATTAACTGACTACTCTCCATATCGGGCTCGTTCTCCTCAAATATCCTAAAATATCAGTTTAGGTTGTGTTTTTTACCCCGCCTTAATGACGGTCCCGCAAAAATCCCGTCTGCATCGCTCGGTCGCCGACCGCCTCCCGGTGCGACCAAATGAAACACTGGATGACGGGATTTCGGACCATGGCAAAATATCTTTCCCGGTTTTGGACCGACGAATCTGGCGCCACGGCGATCGAATATGGATTGATCGTGGCTCTGATCGCGGTCGTGATCATTACGGCTGTGTCCACCTTGGGTGGAAAGCTCAACACCACCTTCACCAGCGCCAGCGCGGCGATGCCGTAGGTTTATTATGTCGATCGCGCTGAAGGGGCCCTCGCATCGATCGGTGTGAGGATCGTCCGCCTCAGATCGTCTGGCTTTGACCTGCCAGGGCCGGGCGCCTGCGCCTGGCCCTGGCCGCTGCACCGCCAGCACCGCCTGCATTTCCGCCTTGGCACATCCCCTGCACCAGCCCGATCGTCTCTGACCGAAGTGTTTCGGAACGAACGAGGAGGTTGATCGTTGTCCATCCGGCGGAAACTTAGGGGGCGCATGTTGTCAGCTAATCGCACGCGCGGCCTGGACATCGTCGAACGGGTGATCGAGGTGCCCATCTGCATCGTCTTGCTGATCTTTTTCGCCCCGGTGATGATTTTCGCCGCCTTTGCGGTGAAGCTGCAGGACGGCGGCCCGGCGCTCTTCGGCCACACCCGCATCGGCCGTGATGGGCGAAATTTCAAATGCCTCAAGTTTCGCAGCATGGTCGTCGACGCCGAGGCGCGTCTGCAGGCCGTGCTCAAAAGCGACCCGGCGGCCCGCGCCGAATGGGAACGCGATCACAAACTGCGCCGGGATCCCCGGGTCACCGCTCTGGGCGAATTCCTGCGCCGCTCGAGCCTCGACGAACTGCCTCAGCTGCTCAACGTCCTGCGTGGGGATATGAGCCTGGTCGGACCGCGACCCATCACCCAGTCCGAAGCCGTGCGCTATCGGCGTTACTTCAAGATCTACTGTCAGGTTCGGCCCGGCATAACTGGTCTTTGGCAGGTCAGCGGGCGCAACGACGTCAGCTATCGTCGTCGCGTCGCGCTGGATGTAACCTATGCCAAGATGCGCAACATGCGGCTCTATTTCGGGATTCTGTTCGCCACAGGCCCGGCCGTGCTCGCCCGTCGCGGCGCCCACTGACGGAGCGCCCCGCCTAACGCCGACCGTCCTGTCACCTTCAGGACATGACCGACCTGGCGTCGCCCTTGCTCAGGCCGTGCCCCACCGTTCGGCGCCCCGGGAGTTTGAAAATCCCGAACAGGCGGGGTGTCGGGTTCAGCGCCTGCGCAGCCGCTTTGAGCACTCTGCGCCTTCGGGTGCGCAGATTGGGCTTGGCCGCAGCGGCTAAAGCCGCCTGATAGGCTTGGTCGCCGTGGCGTGTGATCAGAAAGGTGATCTCGCGGTCGACATCCGAACGAAAATGTCGCCAGCGTTCGAGGACATTAGAGCGCATGGGTGTTCCGGTCGTGTTGCTGAGGCTTAGTCTGCCCGGCTGTTGTGACGACAAATTGGCGTATTGGCTCGCGCCGCCCCAGTGTCGCTCCTCCCACGACGACTCGTCCCCGAAAGAGGGGCGGCTGCCTTCTTGTTGAGAACGCGCGACCGAGCGCCGGGTTCAACGCATCTGAGCGCAGAAGTGAAAAATCATGCGGTGTGAGTTTTTACATAGGCGAACACTTCGCCCATGGGTGCGCACCACACGGGCTGACGCACCGTCCAGTCGAGAATGGCCTCATGCGTCGCGCGGCTGGTCTCACCCGTCAGGCGGCGCGCGTCGACAACGTCGTGAAAAATCAGGATCGCCCAGTAACCTCTATCGATCGCCGACTGGACATAGTCGATCGCGGCCTTGGCGTCGTCCGTGTCATAGGTGGGGGCGCTGGCCTGCAGCATGTAGCGAAAGCGCATGACCAGCCTCGGATCGTTCGGCCCGCCGTCGACAATTCTGGCCGCCGCAAATCTTTGACGCAGCAGATGCAGGTAAAGCCTCTGGCGGGCATTCAGCGTGCCGTGACGCCCCAGCTCTGTAGCGCCGCAGGGAAAGGCGTAGAGGCGCGGACCAGCGGCGCCGAAATGCGCGTCGAGGAAGGCCTCCATGGGCTGAATCTCCCGCTTCACAAAGCCCGCCGCCGTGAACGGGCGAAGCTCGCAAGGGTGATCGACCGTGTGGTCGCCGATCTCATGGCCGCGCCCGGCCAGGGCGACCCAATCCGCCAGCCGGCCCTCCATGTTTACGCGGGTCAGAAAGAAGGTCGCCTTCAATCCCCTGGCGTCCAGCGCCGGGACCGCATTGTCCAGTTGGCTGTTGAGTCCGTCGTCATAGGTCAGGCTGACGGCCGCGCGCCCGCCGTGTGGCCAGGCGAAGGGCGTGCGGGCCTGGGCGGGAGCGGTCGTCAGCGCGACGGTCAAGGCCCCAAGGCCCTGGCCAAAGACCCTGCGGTTTATCACTTGCGAAAGCTCCGGACCAATCCTGAATTCCATGTTCGTCTTAGGACGAACGCCCTCGCGACGATCAAGGCCCTTGCTGTACAAACCTGGGGACGGCGTCATATCGCTTGCAATGGCGGCGAAAATGTCGCGAAGCAGATGGAAGCGCCCAGAGCCAAGCCTGTTCTTTGTCGCCCAGATGAACCCTTCCGGCTCAGTTTCGTTCCACTGCCGTTCATCCACATTGGGTCATGGCTAAGGGCGACGATTTCCTCGGCTGGACACGCAATGTCCGAAACCAACAAGAAAGGTGGCGCATGAAACGCTCAATCTTTATGAATCGCAGCGCGATCCTGGCGGCGCTGGGCGCGGGCTTGCTCCTCGCTGGCTGTAATCAGGCCCCGACGCCGCAACAGGCGCCGCCGCCCCAGGCCGCCTTGCCCCTGACCACCGCCACCACGCCGCCGATCGTCGATGCGCCGCCAGCGACTCAGCTGCCGCCGGCGCCCCGGCCGCGGATCTCTCGGGTGGTCAATCCGCGTGACCGCTATGCCTATGCCGACCAGGCCTATTCCCAAAGCTATGGCCTGGGGGACGCGCCGCCAGACTACACATTCGACTATAACGGCTCGCGCCCGTGGGTATGGCGGGCCGACGACAACTCGGAACGGGTGGTCGAGCCCCTGTCAGGTGGCGATCGCTACTACTATTACCAGCCCGGCCAAGACTATCCCTATCTGGTCCGCGATCCTGACTATACCTATGGCTACGACAATGGCGCGCTGGTCGTCATCTATGATCGTGATGGACGGGTGCTGCCGCCGGACGATCTCGATCGCCGCGCCGACTATGCAGGCCGTTACCTCGCAAGAGGTCGCGATCTCTACTACGCCTCGCAACAGCGCCAGCGGGAAGCTGTCGCCGCGGCGAACTGGGCGTCTCGGCGGTCCGCTATCGCCGCCGACCTGTTGACCTGGGCGGCTCAGCAAAACCAGCATGACGACTGGCGCGCCTACCACGCCGACCACCAGGCGCAGCAACAGACCTACTGGGATCAGGAACGCTATCGTCGCCAGGCTCAGGCCGCCCGCGCCGATCAGATGCTGAATGACAACCAGGGCGCGCAGCGGGCCTGGCAGGCGGCCCAACAGGCTCAGGCCGACGCCCGCGCCCACGGTCAGAACTTCGGTGGAAATCGAGCCGGCGGCGCGCCGTCGATTTTCGGCCAGCACAATAATCCGCCGCCCGCGCAGCCACAGGTTCCAGCGCAGACGACCGCTCAAAACCCGCCGCAGGCCATCCCGGGAGGCCAACCGTTCCGGCCGCCGTTCGGCCAGGGCCCGGGGCGCCAGGGGCCGCAAGGACCGGGGCCACAGGGGCAAGGCCAAGCCGAGGTTCAGCGCCAGGCGGAACTGCAACACCAGGCCCAAGCCGCCGCTCAAGCTCAGGCCCAGTTGGCCGCCCAGTCGCGTCAGCAGGCGGATGCTCAAGCGCGTCAGCAGGCCCTGGCCCTGGCCCAGAATCAGGCGGCGGCCGCCCATAAGGCCCAGGCCGACCAGACTCGCCTGCAAGCCGACGCCCAGGTGCGCCAGCAGGCCCAGGCTGCTGCCCGGGTCCAGGCCGAGGCCGCCCATAAGGCCCAGGCCGACCAGGCTCGTCTGCAAGCCGACGCCCAGGTGCGCCAGCAGGCTCAGGCTGCCGCCCGGGCCCAGGCCGAGGCTGCCCATAAAGCCCAGGCCGACCAGGCTCGTCTGCAAGCCGACGCCCAGGTGCGCCAGCAGGCTCAGGCTGCCGCCCGGGCTCAGGCCGAGGCCGCCCACAAGGCCCAGGCCGACCAGGCTCGCCTGCAAGCCGACGCCCAGGTGCGCCAACAGGCTCAGGCCGCCGCCAGGGCCCAGGCGGAAGCCCAGGCGCACGCGCAAAACGCGGCCAAGCTCCAGGCCGACGCCGCGGCCGCTCACGGCCAGCAAGCCGCCGCCGAAAAAGCCGCGGCCGATAAGGCCAAGGCGGACGCGGCTCGCCGGCAAGCGCAGCACGATCGCACGCCAAACTGAACCGGAGGCGGGCTCTTTCCCCAAGCGAGGGATGAGCCCGCCCGCTGTTGGACGCGGTTGCCTCGGGATGCAGGGAGATATTATACTTGCCGTACCCAAGTGGTGTGATATGGTAATTCCCATAAGGAGTTACGCCGACGTCGGTTCTTAGCGCCCCACACTTCCATAACGAAAAGGCTGCCTACGCCTACGTTGAGGCGCGCATCTGGCCGCAAGGCCCTGTGTGCCCCCACTGCGGCGGGTTTGAGCGCATCGGCAAGATGTCTGGCGAGAGCACCCGGATCGGCACTTACAAGTGCTACCAGTGCCGCAAGCCCTTCACCGTGAAGGTCGGGACCATCTTTGAGGCCTCTCACGTCCCGCTGCGCTTCTGGCTCCAGGCTATGTTCCTGATGGCCTCCAGCAAGAAGGGCATCAGCGCCAACCGGCTACACCACGCTCTGGGCGTAACCCTGAAGACTGCTTGGTTCATGGCGCACCGCACCGCGAGGCCAGGCATTCGGGTGATCTGAGCCCCTTCGGCGGCGAAGGCGGTATGGTTGAGTGGATGAAACCTCTATCGGGGTTGAGCCTGCCGAACCCAAGGGCAAAGGCCCCCTGGCCGAATTCGACTTCCGCTATTCCAACCGCATTGCGTTGGGCATCAACGATGTCGCTCGCGCCGACCACGCCTTGAAGGGTATCGTCGGCAAGCGCCTCACCTATCAAACAGCTCGTGGGCAAGCCTGATGGCCAAAGCACCGAAGAAGCCACCACCGGACGAGGACGAGGCGCAGAGCAAGAGGTTCCTCGAAACCGCAAAGGCTCTGGAGGACGCCGGCGAACTAAGCCCCACCGAAACCGGCGAGGCTTTTGATCTGCTTATGGAAAGGGCAGCGCCGCCGAAGCCTAGGAAGCCTTAACGGCGCGCCAATCCTTATAGGTCGAGTCGCAGTAGGGATGGGTAATGGCCACATTCGTAGGCCTCCCATCTCCGCCGTCTCGCTTGGCAAGCACGTGATCGCCGTGGATCGAGTTGCGGTGATACCGACTGTCGCAATAGGAGCAGCGCGGCGCGCCGGGAAGTGCCGCCTCCCAAATGGCAGCCGTGCGGGTAGCCGAACTGATGCTTCGTTCACTATTCTCGCCGGGCAGCCTAATCACGGTCGGCTTGTTCTTTAGGAACTCAAATTGTGAATGTTCACCCAGAAGCTTGGTGACTTCTTCGACAGTTTTCCCCGCCATGAACTGCTCCATGACAAACCGCCAATAGCGTTCAAGCCATGGTGTGCTCCTATGGCCGCTGCCGTTTTTGTGGATGATCTCTGTCATCGCCCACTTGTGTTCTAGAAGATATTCCTCAAGCGGATGCCGCGCGGCGCAGAACTCATTTACCCGTCCGCCTTCGAAAAGGCTGCTGACGATTTTGGCCCACGCCAAGAACGCCCACGGCGAGAAGGCACCGCCCTTGGTGAAGAAATATACGACCGGGTGAAGGCCGAGGGAGCCGGGCTCCTTGCCGGTGATGCGCTGAACGAGTTTCAGTGTATTCTTCAGATAGCGCACAGTCTGGCTGCCATCCGCATCGGGTAGCAATTGATCCTTTCTGCCCTTACCGGTCGAATCAGCGACGCCAGCATCATTGATCGTGTTCACCAGATCAAACACGAACGGCAGGACGGCATAGCCGCGGCCAGCAACGGGGACATCGAGCGTATCAATCGGGCCTTCGGCAAGGGGTGGCTTGTACAACAAGCCGAATATACGGCCGGACAGATCTTCGATTTCAGCGCGGGCCTCTTGGTCGAAGTCGCGCCAGTATGCATAGCCCTTGCCGCCATGAGAAATGGCGCGTGCCGCGATGGCGCTGGCGGACGCGCGAGACTGAAGGATACGTTTTTCTGTCGCGTCCAATGGCGTAGCGGCGTCATTGATCTTGAAAAACGAATCCTCAGCCGCCTTGGCGGTGACTGCCGGAACCCATTGCGCCGCAAAGTGGCCTACGCTCATGTTGCCAATGCGCAATCGCTGAAGCTCTGTGACCGTGTCAGGAAACGCCAGGCCAGCTTCGAATTTGGTGAACTTCCCGACCCGCTTTTCAACGAGCCTCCTCGCTTTGTCGGCGAGCGCTAGTTGCTCTGGCGGAATGTGGGGTCCGAACAATTTTCTGGATCGATCTCCATCCCCATAGTCGTCGTATATCCATGACATGAGAGCGGATAGCCGGTGGGCGCCATCGACGACGAAGTTCAGTTGGCCGGCATGCCAAAGGATAACCGCCGGGATTAGTTGCCGGTCGAGAAATGCTTCGATCAATTCGGCGATCTTTGCGGGTGCCCACTGGACGGTTTCCCTTTGAAACTCGGGTTTTCGCAGTTGCCCGGTCCAAAAAGCATCCCGGAGATGGATAAGTTCGACTTTCAGGCCGCCCTGGTCACCAGTGACTAGCCCTTCGCCCACGGCGAGGTCTTCGCGCGGAATGAGCGCGTCGAGATTGACGCCTTTCGCTGCCATGCCTGCCGCGCCCCCAATAATCTGCCGAGCGCTCATCCTAACGCCCCCCGGCGGGGAGTCGAGGGGTGTGGGTACGCGAAGTATAGTAACGCCGGACCCAGGTTCGAACCGAGCGCCGACTCGCGAGTTACCCTTCCGTGCGAAGGAGACTCCGTGACCGCCGCCCCCCTGCCTGTTGACGATATCGATCCGGTTCCACGACGGGCGCTTGAAATGCTCGCCCTCGTCAACATCGCCATGTTCCTGCTGGAGGTCGCGGCGGGGATGATGATGGGATCGGTGGCCTTGTTGGCGGACTCGGTCAATTTCATGGACAGGGCCGGACTGTTCGGCCTGGCCGCCATCGCCACGGGCTGGTCCGTCCGGGATCGTGGATGGGCCAGGCTGGCCCAGGGCGCCGCCATGGGCCTGGTGGGTGTCTGCGCCGTGGGCCAGATCATCAGCCGTCTTCTTTATGGCGGGACCCCGGTGGCCGTGGCGCTTGGGGCCATCTCGCTCGTCGCGATCGTGGCCAACCTCTATGTGGGCTGGCGCGGGTCACAGGCGAACAGCGGCCCCGCCGCGCCGCAGGGCCTTCCACGCCGCGCACGGCGCGAGGCGCAATTGAACCTGGCCATGCTTTTGGCCGCGGGCCTTGTGGCGGCCACACGGACAGCTTGGCCGGACATGATCGTCGGCGCGGTCATCGCCTTCTTCAGCCTGCGTGCGGCCTATCGCTCCGTGTCGGCGGGTGGCCGTGACGTGTTCGCCAAAGGTGACAAATAGTGCTCACGAAAGCCCTAAACCTTGACGTCTTGGCGAGTCTATGGTTACATATGGGCACGGTCGAGAGATGCGCCGCGGTGCGCTGATCATCATTTCGGCCCTCCGCCCCGGTGCTTTATAAACCGGCGGCCAGCCCAGGTTCAAATCCATGATATCTCGCAGGGCCGGTGGCCGCAGATCTGTCGCGCCTGACCGTGTCCTGACGGATGACGACGAGACCGTCGCCCAGATAGATGGCCTGGGCGAGGCCATGTTTTCCGAAGCTGAAACGGCCCCGGCCCTGGGCGCATCGGAAAAAAGCCTGCAGCGCCTGTTCTACAGGTCGCAAAAGGCCCGGCTGGCCTACCACACCGGCCGTTTGCGTACGCTTCAAGCCCTGCGCCAAGCCCAGATCAAACACGCCCAGACCAATGCCAGCATGGCCATGTTTCTGGGTCGCACCTATCTCGGCCAAGCCGAGTCACAGGAGGCCGAGGATGGCGAGGCGTTCGATGTCTCCGGGGCGAGCCAGCGTCTCAGGGATAAGCTCGCTGCCATCGCTGTCGGGCCGGAGGCGACGAGCCGTCGCAAAGGCCGCTGAGGGGCTGGACGACGCCGCGGCCAAGGTGCTGGAGTTCGACTGGGCTTTCTGGGCGCGTGAGGCGCAACTGCCGCCCCCGGGCGATTGGCGTTATTGGCTGATCCTGGCCGGCCGGGGCTTTGGCAAGACCCGGGCAGGCGCGGAGTGGGTGAGGGCGCAGGTCGCCCTGGGCCGCCGCCGCATCGCTCTGGTGGGCCCCACGGCCGCCGATGTGCGCGACGTGATGATCGAAGGCCAGTCAGGCCTGATGAATATATGTCCGCCCTGGGATCGTCCGTCGTTTCAGCCCTCCAAGCGCCGGCTGGTCTGGCCGAACGGCGCGCGAGCTTTTTGCTATTCCGCCCAGGAGCCTGAGCGGTTGCGCGGACCGCAGCACGATGCGGCCTGGGCTGATGAACTGGCGGCCTGGGAGCGACCCCAGGCCATGTGGGACCAATTGCAGCTCGGCTTGCGCGTGGGCCAGGATCCGCGCGCGGCGATCACCACAACGCCCAGGCCCTTGGCCCTGATCCGGGGCCTCGTCGAAGACCGCGATTGCGTCGTCACCCGGGGTTCGACCTACGACAATCGTGTGAACTTGGCGCCGGCCTTCGTCACCCGCATCATCCGCCGCTATGAAGGCACCCGCCTGGGTCGCCAGGAACTCCAGGCGGAGCTTCTGACCGATGTCCCCGGCGCCCTGTGGTCATTCGATACGCTTTTGGGCTGCCGCGTCGCCGGCGCCCCGGACCTCCAAAGGGTGGTGGTGGCGGTTGACCCATCCGGCTCCAACGGCGCGGACGACGGCGACGCCCAGGGAATCTTGGTCGCCGGCCTTGGCGTCGACGGGCGCGCCTATGTCCTGGCCGACCGCACCTGCCGACTCTCCCCCGAGGGTTGGGGACGGCGCGCGGTGGAGGCCTATGACGCCTTCGGCGCCGACCGCATCGTGGCCGAGAAGAATTTTGGCGGCGACATGGTCCGTTTCACGCTTCAAGCCGTAAGGCCCACGGTCCCGGTCACCCTGGTCACAGCCTCCCGCGGCAAGGTGGTGCGCGCCGAGCCG
>FTKX01000030.1_pt1 | contig 28591 bp, 21 predicted proteins | sample 1641081 | NCBI WGS metagenome assembly FTKX01 (sample SAMEA3914789, study PRJEB12502) | metagenome | biome: forest; material: soil | place: Canada | collected 2011-07-03 | depth 0.3 m
AGTTGAAGTAGCGGAAGGGGGGAGGGTGCGGCGGGTCGTCATTCGCGTCGATAACCCAGGCCGGCGCTCTGGGCAATTTTAGCTCTGACAATCCCCAGCCTAGTGCTCCGGACAATTTTACTCTGACAGCGCCATACTGCCCCTGACAATGCTTCCGCTGGGGATGAAGTTCGGTTAGTTTGTCGCGTGCGCCCGCTATGCCCGCCTGCCTTGGGACGCTGCGAATTTGTGCGCGGGCCGAGTGAACGAACAATGCCGTTGGGCGCCACCCCCGAGATTGTTGAGGCCTATCGGGCACACGCTGATAGGCTCACGCGCCTCGCAGCGGCCACGACCTTTCCAACGACGCGAGCCGAGTATGCGGCGCTCGCCCAAGAATGGATATCGCTCGCCTGCTTGGCCGAATGGCAGGTTGGGGCGATGCAAGAACAAGGCGTCTTCTCCCCAGGCCTTGCTGACTAGCCGGCAACAGCGCCGCCAGCGAATCTTCAGCTGCACGTCCCCTGTCTCCCCGACGGGCGTCGCACTCGCTGTGTTGAATGCAAGTTTGGCCATGATCTTAGGCGCCGGGACGATAGTGCGATTCGGCGGCCCACATGCTAAGGGTGTAGGCTGCAGTGATTTTCCGATGCTTGATGCACGCGTAGCGAGATCACGATCTGTCGATAGCTGAACCGCGCGAGCCGCTATGATCGCGCCGCTGGCGAATTCAAACAGAGGCCAGGATGAGCGAGACCCCAGCCAAAACGGCTTTGCCTCGCAGCGCGATCGTCGTCCTGGTCGCCTTCATGCTCGTAGGCGGGGAGTTGCTCGCGCTGGGCCGCAGGAATTACCCGGATCTCCACACTATCCTGGACACAGGCCTTGCCCTGCTGTCGGGGATGATGGCTCTGCTACTCTGGGATATGGGCGCGCATATCGGACGCCCGTTCCCGAAGTGGCTCGCCGTCACCTTCGCCGTCACGTTCGCGTTGAACCTTGTCCATGTCCTGGTGACGGTTGAATGGTCTGGGCCGCTGGTCTCGATCGCGCAGGCGAAGGGCGTTCTGCGGCCGGCGACGTGGCCGCCGTCCACCCACTTGCTGCCGATCGGCATAGCCCTGGCGCTTTGGCGCCTGCGCCGGGGCAAGGTCGGCGTGCTCGGGTACACCGCGGCCATCATTGCTTTGGCGGTAGCTCTTTTCGCCATCTTCCAGCGGGCGCCGACCTATCTGCCGCCTGGGCTACTCGGCATCACACGTCCGGCTCTGATCGCCGCGCCGTTGCTATGGGCGAGCGTTTGTGCGGCGGCTTGGCGGATGCGCGCTTCCGATCCGCTATCGCGACCGATTGTATGGATGGCCGCCACGCTCGCTGTCGCCAACACCATTATGCTGTATTCGAGGGCGCCCGCCGACGGCACGGCCATGGCCGCACATCTGGGACGCGTCTCAGGGTATCTGGTTCTGTTCTTAACGGTGATGCAGATGGCGTCGCGCGACATGCAAGAACGCATCCGCGCCGAAGCCCGCCTCGCGCAACTCAACCTTGCGCTGGACCAGCGCGTGATCGAGCGGACCGCCGAACTCGAGGCGGAGATGAACGCACGGCGGCAAAGCCAGCAGCTACTCGAAGCCGTCGTCGAGACCAGCCCGACCGTCATCTACGTCAAAGACCTTGCGGGGCGATACCTGATGGTCAACCGCCGCTATGCCGAAATCTTCGACATCGACCGCGACGCCATGGTCGGCAGGACCGACCACGACATCTTCCCAAACGAGATGGCCGAGGCCTTCCGCGCGATGGACGAGCGTGTCGTCGCGGCCGATCGGCCGCTCACAGAGGAGGAAGTCGCGCCCCAAGACGATGGGCCCCACGCCTACATCTCGGTGAAGTCGCCCCTTCGGGACGAGACCGGCCAAGTCTACGGCGTGTTCGGTATCTCGACCGATGTCACCGAGCGCAAGCGCGCTCAGGATGCCTTGGTCGCCAGCGAAGAACGCACACGCCTTATCGTCGAAACCGCCTTGGATGCGGTGATCACAATGGACAGTTCGGGCGTGATCACCGCCTGGAACCCTCAGGCAGCGAAGATTTTCGGTTGGACGCGCGAAGCGGCCGTCGGTCGATCGGTCGAAGACACCATGATGCCGGAGCGTTACCGCGCAGCGCACAGGCAAGGCCTGGCCCGCTATCTCGCGACGGGCAAGGCGTCAGTCCTCAACCAGCGCATCGAGATGTCCGCCCTGCATCGTGAGGGTCACGAATTCCCGGTCGAACTGGCGATCACGCCCATTCGCAGCGGGGAGACCATCACCTTCGCCGGCTTCGTCCGCGACATCACCGAACGTACGCGGGCGGAAGCCAAGCTGCGAACCCAGCTTGAACGCTTGGCCCTGCTCGACGACATCACCCGCGCGATCGGCGAGCGCCAGGACGTCCAGAGCATCTTCCAGGTCATCGTCCGCAGCGTCGAAAGCCAGCTGCCGGTCGATTTCGCGTGCCTGTGTCTCTACGACGGGCTCGACCGGGTGCTGACCGTCGCGGCGGTGGGTGTCGGGAGCCAAGCCTTGGCGATGGAACTGGCCATGCCAGCGCGCGCCAAGGTCGACATTGATGAGAACGGCCTGTCGCGGTGCGTGCGGGGCCAACTCGTCTACGAACCTGACCTCGCGGAGCTGGATTTCCCCTTCCCCAAACGGCTCGCGGCGGGTGGGCTGCGCTCCCTGGTCGCCGCGCCGCTGCAGATCGAAAGCAAGGTTTTCGGCGTTCTGGCGGTCGCTCGCTTTCAGCCGGAAGGCTTCAGCAGCGGCGAGTGCGAGTTCCTACGGCAATTGAGCGAACACGCCGCGCTGGCGATCCACCAGGCCCAGCTCCACGGCGCCCTCCAAGGCGCCTACGACGACCTGCGTCAGTCTCAGCAAGCAGTGATGCAGCAGGACCGCTTGCGGGCGCTGGGACAGATGGCCAGCGGCATCGCCCACGACATCAACAACGCCTTGTCACCGGTGGCGCTCTACACCGAGTCCATGCTGGAGACGGAACCCGGCCTCAGTTCCGTCGCCAGAGGCCAGCTCGAAATCATCCAGCGCTCTGTCGAGGATGTCGGCCAGACGATCGCCCGCATGCGGGAGTTCTACCGTGAGCGGGAGCCTCAGCTGACGCTTGCGCCGGTAAAGCTCAACGACTTGGTGCAGCAGGTGATCGACCTCACCAAGGCGCGATGGAGCGACATGGCCATGCAACGGGGCGTCGTGATCGCCGTGCGAGCCGAACTCGATCCCGACCTGCCCGCGGTCATGGGTGTGGAGAGCGAGATCCGCGAGGCGCTGATCAATCTCGTCCTCAACGCCGTCGACGCGGTCCCAAGCGGCGGCGTACTCACCCTGCGGACGAAACCCGCTCAAGCGGCCAACGGCGCCGGCCCCGGCGCGGTTGACGTTGAGGTCGAGGATGACGGTGTCGGCATGGACGAAGAGACCCGTCGCCGCTGCCTGGAGCCGTTCTTCACGACCAAGGGTGAGCGCGGCACGGGCCTGGGGTTGGCGATGGTCTACGGGGTGGCGCAGCGGCACAGCGCGGAGCTGGGCCTTCGGTCGACGCCGGGCGTGGGCACAACGGCCTGTCTGAGCTTCCCCATCGCCGCTCCCGCACCGGCGGCGTCGGCTCAGACTAAGGTCGACCGCGCCCCGCTCTCGCGATTGCGCTTGCTTCTCGTCGACGATGATCCGGTGCTGCTAAAGGCGCTGGGTGACGCGCTCCAGAAGGATGGACATCTCGTCGTCACCGCCAACGATGGCCAAGCCGGCATCGATACGTTCCGGGCGGCGCACGGGCGCGGCGAGGTGTTCGCCGCGGTGATCACGGATCTTGGCATGCCCCACATCGACGGACGCAAGGTGGCGGCCGAGGTGAAGGCGATCTCGCCGGCCACGCCGGTACTCATGCTCACGGGTTGGGGGCAAGGGCTACTGGCCGAGGCGGATGTCCCGCCACACGTGGACCAGATCCTCAGCAAACCCCCCAAACTGCGTGAGATCCGCGAGGCGCTGGCCCAACACTGCCAGGCCGCCGCGTGAGAAATCTCGGCAAGAGAAGGAATTAAGGATCGTGCCCACTGTGCATCAGCCCCGAATTCTCATCGTTGATGACGACGTGGCCATTGTTGATGCGCTCAGGCACACGCTCGGCGGCCAGGGTTATGAGACCGCTGGATTCACCGACGCCACTGCGGCGCTCGCCAACCTGGAGGCGGGCAGGTTTGACCTGCTGCTGGCCGATCTGACCATGCCGAGTCTGAGCGGCGTCGATCTGCTTCGCCAAGCGCAGGAGCGCGACCCCGATCTCGTCGGGGTCATCATGACCGGCGAGGGCACGGTCGCCACCGCTGTGGAAGCGATGAAAACCGGTGCGTTGGACTATGTCCTTAAGCCACTCAAGTTGAGCGTCATCCTACCGGTTCTCTCCCGCGCCTTGACCGTGCGCCGGTTGCGGATCGAGAACGTCGATTTGGAGCGGCGCGTCCGCGAGCGCACCGTGGAGCTGGAAGAACAGACCGCTGAGCGGCTGAAAGCCGAACAAGCGCTGATGCAAGCCCAGAAACTGGAAGCGATCGGCCGGCTGACCGGCGGGATCGCCCACGATTTCAACAACCTGCTGCAGGCCATCACCGGCGGCCTCTATCTGCTTGAGAAACAGATGGCGTCTGATCACCCTGGCCGGAAATACGTCGCCCTCGTGCGCCAGGCCACCGAACGCGGAGTCAAGGTGACCAGCCAGCTGCTCTCATTCTCGCGCACCCAGCGCCTGGACCTGAAACCGACCGACGTGGCCGGCGCCCTAAACGAAGCACGCGACCTGTTCGCCCACGCCCTGGGCCCCGCCATTGCGTTCCAAGTGGACCTTGGGACCGAGTCGGCGTGGGCGGTCACCGATCGCGCGCAACTCGAATTGGCGATCATCAATCTCGCGGTGAACGCCCGTGACGCCATGACCGAGGGGGGCGCCGCGGTCTTGTCGATCGCACGCGAATACCTTGAGAGTGGTGCGCCCTGCATTGCGGTCTCCCTCACCGACGACGGTGTCGGCATGGCGCCAGAAGTGCGGGTGCGAGCTATTGAGCCCTTTTACACCACCAAAGAGCGGGGCAAGGGCGTCGGATTGGGGCTCGCCCAGGTCTACGGTTTCGCACACCAGTGTGGTGGCCAGGTCGTGATCGAGAGCACGGTCGGCGTCGGGACGACGGTGCGGATTTTGCTACCCCTGGCCGTCGCCGATGTCGGTGGCGCGGCCGTCGCGCTGCAGGCCACGACGCCCGCCGACGGGGGGGAGGCGGGCGACCAGTTCAAGGTTCTGGTCGTTGATGACGACAACGCGGTGCGCCAGGTTCTGGTTGACGGTCTCAGAGCCCAGGGGTTCGAGGTATTTGAAGCCTGCGACGGGGCCTCGGGCTTGGAAGTCTTCGCTCGGGAGCGGCCTGACGCGATGGTCATTGATTTCGCCATGCCCGGCATGACTGGCGATGAGGTCGCCCGGCGGGCGCAAGCCGCGCGGCCGGGGTTGCCCGTGGTGTTCTGCAGCGGATACAGCGACACGCTAGCGCTGGATGGTGTTGCGCACTCCGTGGTTGTTCGCAAGCCCGTTGGTGTCGATGAGCTCGCTCGCAGGGTTCGAGAGGTCATGGCCCAGCCGTAGACGTCCATTTCGAGTGTCGATTCAACCGCCAGTCCAACGCCCCCGGCGAACAGCGTCGGCCGGGACGGCGCCGGACCATCCGTAGAGGCGACAACGACGGTCGACAGGCCTGCGGAATTCCGTCTGCGCAATTATTCTGCACGCATAGCTTGGATCTCCCACCTAGGAATGAGCAGCTGAATTGCTGGGGCGTCCGACAATTCAAGCGGGCGAAGCTCAAGCCGTGTCGTTGTCAGCGTTGGGATCGGGTGGTCAGTCATGGATCAATCTTAGCTCGAAACACAGTGTTATGAAGGTCCGCCTTGGGTCGCGTACTGCCGATCATAGGCGTCCAACGAGTCGCCGTTGGCGATCCGCTGGGCTCCGGTGCTCAGAGCGGACCTGACCAAGGGCGGCACGGGGTGGCGAGTTGCCGTTGCACCCTGTCTCCAGCATCATCATAGTTGGCCCCTGAGTCACCTCGCGTGCATTTTCTACTCGTTCATAGCCCATTCCTTGGGCCGAGCATTTGGCAACCGCTTCGGACAATCTTGATCGAGCGCGGTCATGAGGTCGTCGTGCCCGATATCCGCGTCGGTCTCGGCGACAACTCCAATACTTATGACGCCATGGCGAGGCTAGTCGCGAAGATCAGGGGTCCACCCCTCTTCAGACAGGAGATTTCGATGACTTCGGCGCCCACGAGCACGCTGCGTCGGCGGATGATCGAGGACATGACCATCCGCCAGTTCGGGGCCAAGACCCAGAACGACTATGTGCGCGTTGTTCGGGAGTTCACCCGCGTCCTGGGACGCTCGCCCGATATGGCCGAACCGGCGGATTTGCGGCGATATCAGCTGCAGATGGCCTCGCAGGGCGCTTCACCCGCGAACAAGATCACGTTCGATCGGCCATGTTTGGCGACCGGCTGACGAGCGTGCCTACGCCGGAGCGGTTGCCGGTGGTGCTGAGCCAGGATGAGGTGGCGCTCTTGCTGCACTGTGCGCCTGGGCTGAATTGACCTCGACTAGGGGCGACCAGCCTACCTCGTGAGCACTCGATCTGCGCAGAGCCAAGGCTTCATTGTCCAGTCCACAGAGTCTGCTTGTTTGATTGCTGCGAAGGTCCCGGATGTGTCGCGTCGGATCCGCGGCGCGGCGATTCTCCGAGCGACGAGCCTTCGTCACCCCCGGCAGCCGGGGGACAGCCGTCAGAGAAGCCGAGCGCGTAAGCGGCTGGCGAGGTGGTCGAGCAGAAGCACCAGCATGAAGATAGCCACAAGGATCGTGCCGACGTGGCCATAGTTGTACATATCGTAACGACCTTTAAGTTCCTGCCCGATCCCGCCGGCGCCCACCAGCCCGATCACCGTGGCCATCCGCACGTTGCGATCCAGGACGTACAGGGTATAGGCGACGTATTGCGGCATGACCTGCGGTAGGATTGACGCACCAAACACCTTGAGCCGTCCGGCGCCGATAGCAATGAGCGCTTCCTGTGGCTTGGGATCGGCGCTCTCGATATCCTCGGCGTAGAACTTGCCCAGGAAGCCCGTGGAATGGATGGCAAGGGCTAAAACGCCGGCGATCGGTCCGAAGCCGTAGGCGAGCACCAGGAAGAGTGCGGTGATCAGCTCCGGCGCAGCGCGGAATAGGCCCACGACCGAGCGGGCGGCTGTGCGGATGATGTTCCCGAAGCCCATGTTGCGAGCGCTGAGCAAAGCTAGCGGCAGTCCGACAAGCACCGCCAGCAAAGTGCCCCAAAGCGCGATCTCGATCGTCTCGATCAGCTTGATCGCGACCCTCCCCACATAGCCGTAGGGCTGGATCAGGACATCCTTGTGATCGATCTTGGCTTCGAGCTGATAGGTGTTGGGGTTCAGGGTCTGGGTCGTGACCGATCGGGTCTCGATCCGGGCGAAAGGGGGAAGGTGGTTGCGGTCGAAGCGCTCGATCCGGTCCACGTCGGTCCGCTCGTCGATCTGCAGGGGAAACAGCTGGGTCGCGACCATGGCGAGCCCCTTTGCGACCTGGTTGGGCGGGCGCGCACCGCTCAAAGAGGCCAGAGCTTGGCCCGTCAGAACCGCGGCTTTGTCCATCTCCAGCCGATGACCCGTCACGAGAAGCACGGCGAAGGCGCAGACGGCGACAGCCGCGGTGCGCCAGCCGTAAGGCGCGGGAAACGGCCAGCCGGCCGCCGGACTTCGGCTTTCCTCGAAGGCGACGCTCATCGAGGGCTCCGGCGGCTGGATAGGCCGGCGGTGGTCGGATCGCGCCCCCTCCCGTAGAGGCGATCGATAACCTTGGTGGAGAACTGGGCCGGCGGTCCGTCGAAGTCGATGGCGCCCTGGCATAGAGCGACGATACGATCGGCGAATTGGAGCGCCAGATCGACCTGGTGGAGGGTGCACAGCACGGTGGCGCCGCGCGAGCGCGCTTCCCGTTCGAGAAGCGACAGGACCTCGACACTGGTTTGGGGGTCGAGGCTGGCGACGGGCTCATCCGCCAGGACGATCGCCGGTTCCAGCATGAAGGCCCTGGCGATGCCGACGCGCTGCTGCTGACCACCGGACAGCTCGCCTACCCGCCGCCGCAGGTGGTTCTCCGAAAGTCCGACGTCGGCGATCAGCTCGCAGGCTCGGCGCCGGTAGAACGCTGGATAGACTCCCGCCAAGACGCGAAGCGTTGAAACCCGGGGCGCGGCTCCGGCGACGACATTGGCGGCCACCGAGGACCGGGCGACCAGGTTAAAGCCCTGGTGGATCATGCCCACGGATGGGCGCAGCGACGCGAGAGAGTGCTTGTTCACGGCCGCGCCGTCGATCAGCACCTGCCCCCCACTCGGCTCGACCAGGCCGTTCACGCAGCGAAGCAGAGTGGACTTGCCGGCCCCGGAGGGGCCCAGGATGACGCAAATCTGCCCCTTGGGCACGTCGAACGACACGCCGTCGAGGCCAACCGTCCCATCGCCGAAGCGTTTGGAGACGTTGTCAAAGCGCAGCATCACCTCTGGGAGGCCTTGGCCAGGATCTCACCCTTCAGCTGGGCGTCCAGCCGGACCATCTGTGACGCCGCCACGTTGAACTTGGCCGCGGGGAAGCTGGCGTCGTAGCGCTCGACCTTGGCGCCGCCGTAGCCGCGGATCATATCCGGGGTGACGCCGGGGGCCTTGTCGACCCGGGCGAAGGCGGCCTTGAGCCTGGCCTTCAGGGCCCCGGGTAATTTGCTGTTCATGACGATCGGCGGCTGCGGAATGGCGATGCTGCGCGCCACCACGCGCACGGTACGGGCGTCCACCGCATGCTGCTCGATGGCTTTGTCGAAGCTGTCGAACGAGAGAGCGGCCGCATCGACCTGGCCCTGAACCAGGGCGGCGAGGCTGTTGGCGTGGCTGCCGGTCAGGCGGATCGCCGCCAAGTCGCGCGCGGGGTCCAGGCCGGCATCCATGATCATGGTCATGGGAAAGACGAACGAGGAGGTGGAATTGATGTCGCCGAACGCCACGCGGCGGCCCCTCAGGTCCTTGAGTGTGTGGATCGGCGAATTGGCCTTGGTGAAGATGCCGGCATAGTAGATCGACTGGCCGTGCTCCACCGCCACGGCCAGGAGCTCGGCGCAATTCCGGTCGTGCGCCTGGACATAGGTGACGGGCCCGACGAAGGCGATGTCGGCGGCGCCGCTGCACAACGCCTCCACCACGGCGTTGTAGGACTGGCCCACCCGGATGTCGAAGTTCAGGCCGGTCGACCTGGACACCGCGTTGAAGATCGGCTGGTAGTCGGCGCGGGTGCCATCCTCCGTGCCGCCGTCGGCAGGGATCAGCACGACGCGCAAAGGATGGTCATGGCTGCCTATCACCGGTTCGGCCGTCGCCGCCGTCGCTAAAGCCAGGGCGCACAGGGCCACGATCCAACGCCACATGACACACTCCCCTCGGCGAACAGCGCCGATCGCCGAGACCCTACGATCGCTTTGCGACAGTTGCGTGAGCACCACTCAGTCCTTTCCAAACAAAAGTTGAGCGCCAGCCGCTCACGCCGATCGGGACCTTGGCCGGCTGATACTGTCCTTGCCAGTCTCGAACCGGCCGCTGAAGCGACGCAATAGCGATCCGTCCGGGGCGTCGACGATGATGTCGTACCAGCCCCCGGTCCGCGACAGCGGCACGGACCATTCAGCGCCATCCGGGGGAACCGATATCGTCGCCTGCGGCTCATCGCCGATCATGTCGCGGCAACGGACCTGCAAACCTTGCCCGCCGCCGTTCGCGAACTTGATCATGGCCTTGCCGTCGCCGATTTCCAGGCGGACGGACAGCCTGCCCGACGCCTGTCCCCGATACTCGCGGTACCACTGGTTGGGACCCCGGACCTGGATGTCGTATCGATCGCGAACAGGCCAACGCCCTTCCAGCGCCTTGCCTGGCTCCACGGTGAAGTGCCGGGGGAGGGAGTCCAGGTTCGCCAGGTCCAGCGCCTGGTAGACCACCGCCGCCTGGCCGGCGTTGCCGAACCGGAGCACGAACTCGTCCCCGTCACGACGCTCCTCGACCATCGGCGCATAGGGCAGGGCGCGGGAGGGGCGCACGCCCGGCTCCTGCTGGGGCATGACGCCTTGGGCCGGCGGTTCGGGCGGCGGCAGCTTGAGCGCCGCCGCGACCCGGGCCGACGCGTCCCCGGTGTCGGGCAGGCGGGCGGGGCGGTCCTGCGGCTTGGCGAAGTCGAAGGCGGAGGTGAGATCGCCGCACACCGCCCGCCGCCAGGCGGTGATGTTCGGCTCGCGCACGCCGAAGCGCGCCTCCAGGAAGCGGATCACCGAGGTGTGGTCCGCCACCTGGGAGTTCACCCAGCCACCGGTGCTCCAGGGCGAGATCACCGTCATGGGTACGCGCACGCTCAGGCCATAGGGCAGCTTGCCCTGGTGCATGTCGTCGGTCGTATCGACGGTGGAGGCGCCGGCGCGGGTCCCATCGGGATTGACGCCTGGCGGCGATGGCGGGGCGACATGGTCGAAGAAGCCGTCGTTTTCGTCGAAGTTCAAGAGCAGGACCGTCCGCGACCACACCTCCGGGTTGGCGGTCAGGGCGTCCAGCACCTGGGCCGTGAAATTCGCACCCTCGATCGGGCTCGATCCCTGGGGGTGCTCGCTGTTGATCTGGGATGAGGCGATCCAGCTGACCTGGGGCAGGCGATTGGCGAGGATGTCGGCTCGGAAGTCGTCGATTGTCGCCTTCGACATGCCCCGGTCGTGCAGGGGATCGCCGGGCTTGGCCTCGTTGTAGGCCTGGAAGGCGACAGCCGGGTTGGTCAGGCCGTCGAAGTTGTCGTGCGGGTCCTGATAGACTTTCCACGAGACGCCGGCCGCCTGCAGCCGCTCGGGATAGGTGGTGTAACGATAGCGCGGCCCCTTGCCGTAGTTGGTCAGGATCGCTGGATCCATGTGGTATTGTTTCACCATCTTGTCGACGGTGTCTGGGTCCAGGGCGAGGGTCTGGTCGAGCGCCACGCCGGAGCTGTTGGCGACGATCGGGCCGCCGGCCAGCCCGCGCGGATCGTTGCCGCCAGCCCACATGAACAGCCGGTTCGGGTTGGTCTGGCCGTGGATCGAGCAGTGATAGGCGTCGCAGAGGGTGAAGGCCTCGGCCAGGGCGAACTGGAAGGCGATGTCCTGGCGCCGGTAGTGTCCCATGGTCAGGCGTCCCTTGGAGGGGATCCAGCCGTCCCAGCGTCCCTGGCGTGACGCGCCGTTGGCGTCTTCCCAGCTGTGCGGCAGGTCCTCGACCTTGAGCGCCGCGGTGGTGGCGGTGTCGAGGTGGAACGGTAGGACCGTCCGGCCCGCCTGATCGCGTTGCTCCCACACCAGCCGGCCGCCCGGCAACGGGACCGGATGGGGGTCGCCGAAGCCCCGCACACCCCGCAGGGCGCCATAGTAGTGGTCGAACGAGCGGTTCTCCTGCATCAGCAGGACCACGTGCTGCACGTCCATCAAGGTGCCGGTGCGCCGGTCGGCCGGAATGGCCAGGGCGCGGGCGATGCTGGGATGCAGGGCTCCCCCGGCGATGGCGACGCCAGCCGCCCCCGAGGCGAGGTTCAGGAATTCGCGGCGGTTCTTCCCGGGCATGGCTCAGGTCCTCAGTGGAAGCTGTAGCGAAGGCGGAAACCGAACATGCGCGGCGGCCCGTAGGTGGTCGTGGTGGTGCCCAATGACGCGATCACATATCCGCCGACTTGATAGGTCGCATTGAGCGCGTTGGTCGCGAAGAACGACAGATCGACCGGCTTGCCGGCGATCCCGTTCCAATCCGCCGACAGGTTCAACAGACCGTAGGCCGGCCGCATGCCCATCGGCAGGCTGTTGTCGCCGTTCTGGCCGACCCAGTTCCAGTTGGCGCCCACGCTCATGTCGCCGAGCGCATCGCCCAGCGGCATGTGATAGCGGGCGCCGAACCCATATTTCCATCGCGGACGGCCATTGCTTTGCTGCGCCAGGATACTTTTGGCGTTCACGTTCGGATTGAGGTGGGTGAAGGCGAAATCGAGATAATCGAAGTTCGCGCTCAGTTCGAGGTGGCGGGTCGGATAGAGCCAGCCTTCGAACTCCGTCCCCCAGATGCCCGCATCGCCGCCGTTGCCGGTATAGCCCGTGAGCGTCCCGTTCAGCAGCTCGAGCAGGGCGACCTGAACGGCGGAGTAGTCCTGGTGGTAGACGTCGGCGTTGGTTCGGGCCGTCACGTCGCCGAACAGGTAATAGGTCGACTTCAACCCGACCTCTTCGTCGGTCACGAACTCCGGATTGTAGGAAAACAGCGACGCGTCGTTGATCGAAGTGTTGAAACCGCCATCACGGAAACCGCGCCGGGAGGCGACATAGACCATAGCGTCCTGGGTCACCTGATAGTCGAGGCCCAAGGTCCAGGTCAGGGCGGAGAAGTCGTCCTGCCGCGAGATCGTGCAGGTGGCGTCGGTCAGCGCGCTGGGCTTACAGGCATTGGTCGTGGGGTTCACGCCGGTCCGCGTCTTGCCCTCGAGGTGGTTCCAGGTCTCGCGCAAGCCCGCGGTCGCCGTCAGCTTGTCGGTGATGGCGAAGCTGGCTTGGCCGTAGATCGCTTCGGTGCGCCCGCCGGTCGTGTTGATGGTCAGCGACGGAGACCCGAGCGTGACATAGAGGGAATGACTAAGGGGCGGCAGCGGATTGCGGTCGAGGTAGACCCCGGTGGACCATTTCAGCCGGTCGGCGAAGGCCTGTCCCCGAGCCTGCACCTCTTCGGTGAAAAGGTTATTATAGTAGGGGATATCGACCCTCTGCGAGGCGAAGATCGGATAGGTCGTTCCGTCCGCGTCGATGACCTGGGAGTTCGCCTCGTGGCTGTAGCTGAAAAGGTTGCGTAGGGTGATCGAGGGCGTAAGACGATAGTTCAGCGTGTCCACGGCCGTCATCTCGTACTTGTGGCTGCTTTGGTCAGACGACAGAGCCGCCTGCTCGCGGGGACCGAGCCGCCGCTGCTGCGCCAGCACCTGGAAGATGCCCGGATACAGCTTGGCCGCCAGACTGCCCGGCGCTACGTAGCTCAGGATGTTGGACGGAGCGGAGTTGTTGCTGTTTTCGGAGTCGACGACGATCGTGTTGGTCAGTTGGCTGGTGGGCTTGAAGGTCACGCTGATCCGGCCAACCCCGTAGCTCGTGCTGTCGAGCCATTTCCCGTTCGGAAAGCCAGGCAGACTATCCACGTGGGTATAGCCGTCTGTCGACCGGCCGAGGCCGCCGATGCGCACGAGCAGCTTGTCATCCATGAGCGGGATGTTCAGGACCGCGCTGACCTCGCGGTCGTTGTAGTCGCCATAGCCGCCCTCGATATATCCCTCGAAGCTGTCGGTTGGCTTCTTGGTGGAGAACAGCACTGCGCCGCCGGTTGAGTTGCGGCCGAACAGGGTGCCCTGCGGCCCCTTGAGCACCTCGACCGAATCCAGGTCGAAGAAAGTGCCGGGGCCGCCGCCGCCGCTGCCGCCGTTGCGGTTGCGCGGCAGGGGCACCTCGTCGAAATAGGTCTCGACGGCCGCGCCGCCGCCGCCGCTGGAGTTGCCGCCGCCCTGGCCGCGGATCGTGACGATGAAGTTGTCGCGGTAGGGTCCGAACGAGGTCAGCGACGGGACCGTTGCGGCAAGATCGTCGTAGGTCTGGATGTCCTGGCGCTTCAGATCCGCGTTTGACATGACCGTGTCGGCGACGGGCACCTTCTCGAGGTTCTCAGCCACGCGGCGGGCCGACACGACCACTTCGCCCACCACGCCGGGCTGATCGGGAGTGGTCGCGGCCGCATCGGCGGAGGCGCCCTGCGCCCACGAGCACGACGGCGGGGCGGAGGCCGCCGACGCCAAGCTTACGACCGCGCTGCTTGCCAGCAGAAACTTCTTCATGCGAAGGCCCCCTCGGTGCGCTGGGCCCCTAGAGGAACCGCAGCCTTGATAGCTGCATCTGTTAACGACTGAATGTGACGACATGATGAATTTGACTCAATATTTTGATCTGATATTTATGAGTTAAATTTGAACGGCGTCCGGAGGGAGTCGAGGCCTTGACCCTGATTGCACAGACCCGAAATGAGAGCCGGCGGGACCCGGCGTCCGCTCGCAAGGCAAGGAAAATCCTGGGCAGGTCGGCTGTCGTCCTGCTGGATTGGGATGGGTGTGTCGCCCTGGGGGATCGCCCGGTGGAAGGCGCCATCGCGTTCCTGAGCGAGTGGCCTGGGCGCGCCGCCATCGTCTCAAATAATTCGACCCACCTGCCTGAGGATTTCGCAACAATCCTGGCTCGGGCCGGCGTCGAGATGGCTCTTGATCGGATCGTGCTGGCCGGCGTCGAGGCGATCGAGCGCGCAAGGGAGATCGGCGCCGACCGGGTGCTGATGCTGGGCGACAGCCGCATGAAGGCCCACGCCCGCCGCCGCGGCCTCAATCTGGTCTCCGACGGGGCCGACCTTGTGGTTCTGCTGCGCGATCGCCGCTTCAGCTACGCCAAGCTCGAGAGAGCCGCGAGTTGCCTCAGAACGGGCGCCCGGCTCGTCGTCTCAAATCCTGACCTTACCCATCCTGGCGCCGCGGGACGGATCGCTCCGGAGACGGGCGCACTGCGCGCCGCCCTCCTGGCGTGCCTCGCCGACATCGACATCGAAGGCGAGGTCATCGGCAAGCCCGGCCCTCGGTTGTTCGATCACGCCTGTCGCGCCTTGGGGGCTCCTCGGGAAAGCGCGGTCATGATCGGCGACAACCCCGCGACCGATATCGCCGGCGCCGAGGCCCTGGGCCTGGAAAGCATATTGATCGGACCCCAATCCGGTCTGAGGTTCGAAGACCTCCTGCGCCAACCCGCGGCGCCTGGGCTGCGGCTCGCCAAGGCCGGGGCAAGCCATACGTGATCGGAGCCTAAGCAAACCTTTGCAGGTTTGCTTACACTTGGGACTCTTAGCAGCCTTGATTTTGCTTCCAAAAAAGCAAAATCAATCGTGGCTTCAGCCAGCGAGGCTGCTTAGAAGCGCTTGATCGACAGGGTGTCGAAGGTCCGCTTGAGCGTGTCGGTGGCGCGGTCGTAGTCGGCCAGGGCGAGGGCGGCGATCAGCGCGTCCACCACGCACAGCTGAGCGATGCGGCTGGTCATGGCTTCTGTTCGGAACAGGGTCTCCCGAGCCATGGTGAACAGCACGATGTCGGCATAGGCCTGGATCGGCGAGCGGGCGAAGTTGGTGATGACCACCGTCTTGGCCCCCGCCTCCTTGGCCAGGCGCGTCGCCGCGATGGTTTCGTGAGTGGCGCCCGAGTGGGTGATGGTCAGGGTCGCGACGTCGGGATCGGTGAGCGAGGCGCTGATGGCCTGGACGTGGCTGTCGATCACCACCTTGGCGTCCATGCCGATGCGCAGCATGCGATAGTGCGCGTCCTCGGCGATCGGCGCGGCCGAACCGATGCCATAGATCTCCACGCGCCGGGCGTTGTGGAAGATATCGACGGCCTTCTTCATGGCCTTGGGATCGAGAACCGAAAGGGTGTCGCGCAGGGCTTGGATTCCAGAATGGAATATCTTCTGGGTGGCGGTGACCACGTCGTCCGAGCGTTCGAGATCCTCGTGGATGTACTGGACCGGCTGGACCGTTTCCTGAGCCAAACTCAGCTTGAGCTGCTGGAATCCGGTCAGACCCAAGAGCCTGGCGAAGTTGATGATGCTGCCTTCGCTCGCCTCCGCCGCCTCAGCAAGTTCCGTGACCGACATTTTCACGACATGATCGGGATGTTCGAGGATGAAATCCGCAATCCGTTTCTGACCCTTCGCCATAGTGGGCAGCGCCACCTTTATCCGCGAGATAGCGTTCTGGACCGGCGCCTGATCGGCCATGGTCGGGCGAGATTTGAGCTTGAGGCCTTTGCGCGTATCGGTCATGTCGCCGCCGATCAAAAAATGAAAATCACTCAACCCACTATATCATCTACACGATTCTTCATTCATATGCCTTTGCGATGTTGATCGTTGAGGTGGGCCGTGTCGCGCCCTCCATTGCCCTAAGATCTAGGCTGTGTGGACGAATTTGATCAAGCATGGGCCGGCGGCGAAGCTGACGATTGATCTGAAGTTGGCGGCGGTTTTTTCGCATCGCAGGGCGACGCGCTTGAAGCGCTTGGGGCGGCCGAAGGCGTGTTCGATCCGCGCTCTGGCCCTGTAGAGGGTTTTGGCGAAGAAAGGCCGGCTTGTCCTTTTCGTTGTGCTTGTGCGGGATGACCGGAGCGATGCCGCGCGCCCTGGCGGCGGCCCTGTTCGCCTTGCTGGAATAGCCCTTGTCGGTGATGATCGCGTGGGGCTCAATGTCCGGGCCGATGTCGAGCAGGATACCGAAGTGGCGGCTGTCCGAGGCTTCGCCGCCGGTCAGGTCGAAGGCGATCAGGTCTTCGCACTGGTCGGATTTGGCGTGGATTTTCGTCGTGAACCCGCCGCGCGAGCGGCCAAGCGCTTGGCCTTGCTGCCCCCTTTTGCGCCCGCCGCCGAAACGTGCGCCCGCACAACGGTGGAATCGAACATCTGGGTCAGATGCGCCGAGGCGCTCATCGACGTCAGGGCGTCGAAGAAGACGGAAGTCGGCCCCGCCTGCGTTTCGACCAGCAGGGTTCTGTCGGGTTCGTCGCGGTAATTTTCGGCCGCCAAACTAGGTGACGCGAGGGCGACGACAAAGGTGGCCAAGCGTGCGGCCCAGGGGAAACTACTCATGAGCAAAAGCTAACGCCTTAACTCATCCAAGAATCTGAACGACTATCGCTAAGCCCTCACTAACTTCGATTCTCGTTGCGTCAGGCATCGCGCCGGCGCTTGAACGTCGCTTCTTGACGAAGAGACGGCACCAGCCATGCTCTGGCTAAACGCCGCGTTTGCGTCAGTGCTGCGCGGGTTGCTGGGCAGCGCCAGGGCACCGCCATGGCGGAACAGAGAATGTGGTTGTTTCTGAGACGCTCAATTTCGCCGCTGGGGCGCGGGGCAGGACCTCGCCAATACCCGACATCCCGGTGAATTGGCCAAGGTAGCTCCGGTTTCTCCGATGCGGACATTGGAATCGACGCAGGAAAATCGCTGCGTTCGACTGGAGACAAGTTTCCATTTGACTGATGATGTGGATGGCCCCTGTGACCGCCAGCGGCAACCAACCGTCCTAGCCGCTAAGCTACTGCCGGCGGTTGGGTCGTGACTGACGCCTGGACGTGAAGGCCGCGAGAAACCTGCCCGGCGATCCCTAGCTGGTTGCGGTCGCTCGATAACCACTGCCCTGTCATCGACAGAACATCCCCCGGAACGGCTGCCGCTCCCAGGCGCAGGGATAGTTGTCGCAGGACCGCGCGGGGGCCGACGGCCTCAAGGGCGTAGCGAGCGACAAGCCCGCTGGTCGTGACGATGCTGAGGATGATGTCGGCAAGGCCCTGCTGGCGAGCGATGTCACCATCGTGGTGAACCGCCTCGAAGTCGTTGGAGGCGATGGAGCCGGCGATGACCATGGTTCGGGTGACCGGGATGATCACAGCGGCGGGCGGTGGCGCGAGCGGCGTCGGATCAATCGTCGCCCCGTTCGGCGCCATTGCCGCGCGCTCGCGAGACGCTCCGTCGCCCGAGGGGTTGAAGTAGAGCGTCCTGACCCGCAGCGTCCCGACCGCGGCGCCGTGCTGGTTGGAGAATCGGAACAGGATGGTGACGAAGTGACCGGCTCCCAACGCCGTCTGTTTTAGAGGCGAGACAGCCTCGACGCGCGACAACTCCTCGATGACATCTCCAGGACGCAAGTCGCCGAGATAGGCTTGCTCATAATTGGTCGCCACGACCGCCGTGAAGCCTGCCCTGTTGAAAGCGGCCCGGACTCGGACGTGCAGGGTGGGATTATTCATATGTTCGGCGTGCAGCCCGGCTCCCGCCCAGCACTGTAACATGGGCGGCGGTGCGACAGCGGCGCCGTCCGATCCACTGATGAATCTGGACGGATCAACGCCGATGGCGGCGCACCAGGCGCGGATGGCCCAGGCGCTGACCGGCGACGGCGCGGTTCGCCGGCCCCAGTCCCTGGCCGCCAGCTCGGCGATTTCCAGCGAAGGTGCGTCGCTCACGACCCCGGCCGTCTTCGTCTGAATCGGATGTCGTCAAGGCCGCCCTCTTCGCGCCGACGCAGCGCGAGCCTGTCTGTGCCTGACAGATTGATCGGATTTCGCAGCCCGTAGTCCTCGCCGAACCGCTCGATGATGCCTGAAGCGATCGTGCAGGGATCCGCGACAACCTGGGCGTAGTCCTTCACCTCGCCGACCAGCACCCCGGCATCCTGCAGACGATGCCGCCATTGGGCAGAGGTTCCCGCGGCCAGATAGGCTTCAAGAATTGTCAACAGGTAGCCGCGATTGGCTACTCGGTTGGATGCGCCCCGGAAGCGGGGATCGTCCAACAAGACATCGGCGCCCAGCGTGTGGACGAACGCCCTCCAGTGCGGTTCGAGGTAGGCCGAGACCACGATGGCCCCCTCGGCGCAGCGCATCAGGTCGGCTGGCGCTGTAAGGGGCGCGCTGTTCCCGGCTCTCGGAGTTTGCACCCCGGTCATCAGATATTCGGCCAGAGGACCGGTCTGGAGATGCAGCGCCACCTCGTACAGGCTGGTCCGGACCACCCCGCCGCGGCCGGTGCGTTCCCGACGAAACAGGGCTGCCAGAATGCCGTGGCACAGGGCGTGACCACTGGCCGCGTCCACCATGGTGAACCCCACTTTCAGCGGCAGGTCGGGAAGCCCTGTGGTCGACATGATGCCGCTTTCGGCTTGGACGATCAGATCCACTCCGCGCTTGTCGCGGCCAGGGCCGACATCACCGAACCCGGATATGGCGGCGTATATCAGACGCGGATAGCGCCTCAGCACCGCTTCGGCGCCCAGGCCTAGTCGGTCCATGACCCCGGGGCGGGAGGCTTCCACCAGGACGTCGGCCTCAGCGATGATCGCCCAGGCGGCCCTGAGACCTTCTTCGGTCCGCAGATCCAGTGTGGTCAGCCGCTTGTTTCGATTGTAACCGACGAAGATTGGCGCGTCCGGGAGGTTTCGAGCTGCGCTGGACCTCAGAGTTCGGCCCCCGTCGCCCTCTGGCGGTTCGACCTTGATGACGTCCGCTCCATAGTCGGCGAGCAGCAGACTGGCCGACGGACCGGCCACCATCTGTGCAAATTCGACCACCTTGATGTCTTCGAGAGGGAGGGGTTCTAGGGCGTCCATCATGTAAGGCCCAAAGCTGGAATGGCGCCGCTGAGAATTAGGGTCATACTGCCGACGCCCTGGCTAGCCGCTGCGCCGATCGCCTCTTGGACCGTTACCGGTTGGATTCGATGCCAGTGCCTGTCGCGGGCTCCATCAGGATACCCAACCACTGCTGGATCCGCGACATCCCAGATGTCTCGTTCGATGTGAAGGTCGCCGCGCCAGACGCCCAATCCCTTTTTATCGTCATAACCGCCGCTGTAGCCTAGGCCCTTCATGGCCACCGCGTGCCCCAGGCAGGCGCAGGTCAGATCGAGAGTTTGGCCTTCCTCCAGCGTTACCCTCACGGCCACCTGGGAAAACCGCCGCGTTCCCTCGACCAGGGTCGGCTGTAGGCTGACGGAGACGATTTCCTGGCTGGCGGTAGTCGCCCGGTTGGTCAGTGTTCCGCTGGTGTAAGCCAGCTCACCTTCGCGCTGCATCAGAAGCAGCGTGCCCGCCGTCTGCTCGGTGGAGAAGAACATAAACGCCATGGTGAAGCCGCGTTTGTCGAGGGAATCTGTCGCGCCGGTCTTCGGCTCCGAAATCCCGATCCGCGGGCGTACGCCCCAGCTGTGGTCGCGGCAGCCCCACCAGTCGTCGATCTCCACCCGACTGCCGCCGGCTTCGATCCAGCCCCGCGCCGCACCGATCTGGTTGAATCGCTGGTAGTCCTCAATCACCCGGCCGTTGGCCCGCTTGAAATGGGGCGCCTCTTCCTGGGGGGGGGCGATCCCATTCCACACGATTTCGCCGCGGATGCCGCCGTCATCGTCGCTCACCGTCAGGCGGAAGGCCTGGAGCGGCGTCAGCACCTCGACCGATAGCGGCCCGCAGGCCGCCTCGTTGATAACCCCCAGAGTGCGGGAAACCCTTAGGTTATGCTGCTGGCCGTTGATGATCACGACGACCGCCCCATCGACCACGTTCATATTGCGATACACACCCAGGGTGAATTGCAGCGCCGCGCGGCCGTCCCTTGCATAGGCTGCGAACCAATAGCGGTCGAAGAAGCGCGGATCACTGGTGCCGACGTGATCGAAGGTCGTCGCCAACTGGTGCCAGAGCGTATCGTCGAGAGCAGACAGCATGTCAGGGCGCCTCGACAGAAGATTTGTTGTGAGACGGTTTCTGACCCGACGGCCTTTGCGGTGTAGGCAGGATCGAGCGCATGGGATAGCGCTCTGCTCGGGCTAGAAGGTGCGCCCGCACGGCGGCCAAGGTTGGCTCATTGCTCTTGGCAGCGCCGAGGAGGCGGGATAGCAACGCCCTAAGGGCCTCATTCCGGCTCTCGACTTGGCTTATTTCAAATGGGTCGCAGGCAGGTGCGCGAAGCGTTGCGGCTATATCGGACGCCAGGTCCGCGGCGAGTCCCACCATCGACGTTTCCAGAAGCAAGCCGGTCTCGACATTGTCCCAGTGTAGGAAGGGCAGGACCTTGTCCCAGGTCTTTCCCAGCATGTTCAGGTTCCCCACTAGGCTGCGCAGCACCTCGGCGGCGTGGTCGTTCGAGATGGCTGGTGCGACCACCTGATCAAGGATCCGGCAAGTTTCCCGCAGTTGTTCGGCGACGGTCGGTCGCATCGCTCAGGCCCCCATCATCTTCAGCATCCGGCGATATAGCCACGTGGGGTTGTGGTGCACCCTATCGAAGCGGCCATCGATGAAGGCTCGTGCGCCGGTCAGGATGATGATGGCCAGCTTCCAACAGGAAAACATGTTCCACCAGACAAGCTCGTCATCTTCGAAGGCGTAGCCGGTACGGTGCTTGAACGCGGCGACGATCTCGGTCCGTTCCCAGGCGCCCGGGATCTGATGCTCGCCAGAGCGCGCTGGGTTGGTGATCCAGCCTAGATCCTCGAGCGGATCACCCAGGTGGGCGGTCTCCCAGTCCAACATTGCGCTGATCCTGTCGTCCAGGATCAAGGCGTTGCCAGGTTTGAAATCGCCATGCACCAATACGGTCCGGCGGGACGGTCGAGCGCGGGCTTCCAGCCAACTCAGGACCAGCTCCATTTCCGGCATGGGCTCCAGTTGGACCCGGCGAAGTTCTGCGCCCCAATGGCCAAGCTCACGAAGGGCGGCGTTTGGTCCAGGATCGCCGAGCAAGTCTCCAAGCCCCAATCCCCGCCACTCGACGGACTGGATCTGCGACAGCAGGGCCAGGAAGGCGTTAGCAAGGGCCAACCTGATCGCGAGCGGTCGAGCGCCGGTCAGGGCGTGCCAGTCGCATTCGCCCGGGGCGATCTCCATGATCAGGGACGGGCTGCCCAGCCAGCGTCCCTCGATATCCGCCCAGGGCGTGGACGGCACCGGCAGGCCGGTGGAATGCAGAGACCGCAGCACGCCGAACTCACAGCGGCGATCGGTTTCGAGTAAGCTGCCCGGCGGGTCGCGGCGCAAGATCAGTGGCAGACTGTGGTCTCCGCTGGCGTCGCGCCAATGGGCGACGAAAGTCCAGTTTTCCCGGGAAAATCCGGTGGACGTCCGCTTCAAGTCGCTCAATGCGAGATGTTGGGCGTCGCCGAGTTCGAACGCGAGAAACGCTCTTAGACCCGTGACGATATCGTCATTCCGCTCGATGATCTTCGCTGTCATGCTCACGCTAATGTTCCTCGAACACAGCGTCGGTTCTATGGAAAGTGTCCCGACTCTATGGAAAGTGTCCCGACCGATCGCTCGCTCTGTCGATAAGCCGTCAACGGCTAGGCTGTCAAGCAGCGCAGGGATGCGGCTCGGTCCGAGCGAAAATGGGTCGCGCCTGACGCGACGGAACGAGGCGCTCTAGCGGATTTTAGAGGCCGGGCCAGAGGTCAAACCGGCGCACCGGCGACGCGAGAAGGCCGCTGGTCAGGCGATGCAAGGTCGGGCGACGGCGCCCCATCGACCAGGCGCAGCGCGTAGGCCACATATTGGTCAGCGATTTCTTCGGGGGTCTGTGCGCCCTGGGGCGAATACCAGTCTGCGACGCCTCTGCAGAGCGTAAGAACGGCGCGAGTCACCGAGAATGGATCATCAAAAACGAACATCTCCAGCGCCCGCGCCGAGATCACGTCTTCTAACATCAATTTTTCTAACGTGTCTCGAAGCTGGAGGTGCTTCTGTCTGGGAATATTTTCTAAAGATCTCATTTCGCGCTGAAGGTGGGCCAAGCGCTGCCGGTTAGTGACATAGAGTACTATATTTTGCACTTGTCTTATAAATCTGAGCCTTGGATTCTTTCCGCCGTCGGATATTGCCGCTTTCGCTCGACGAATAACTTCTTCACCAGAAAGATCTAGAAGCAGAGACAGCATATCCTGCTTGCTCTTGTAGTGGTGATAGAGACCTGGAACGGAAAGGTGAGCCTGCGCTGCGATCGTGCGCACTGTGGTTCCGTGATAGCCAAACTGTACGAACACATCGAGAGCCGCGTCGAGAACCGGGGGGAGCTTATAATCCGGGTCGTAGAAGCGCCATGACCCGGGGTCGGAGGGCGGGGGAACAGGGGCGATCAGTTCGTTAGCGACCATGGCGAACACAATCGCGAAACGCGATGCCGATCAAGCAGCTATTGGCGCCGTCGTTGGTGGCTGGGCTTGACAAGCCGCCGCGACCTTGCCAATCAAGGGGCAGAGCGATCGCTCGGTCGGGACCTTATGGGGTCAGCCGCGGCGGCAGACATAGCGAGGAGCGCGATATGAGCCGGTATCTTGATGCTTTCGTCGTCTACATGGAAAATATTCAGAAGAGCATCGCGGCGGAGGCTAGCCCTCATCGAAAGGCCATTTTGGAAAACTATCTCGCTCACGCCGCCTGCGAGTTTTCCGGAAATGACAAGTACATCTTCAGTCCAGCCCGAACGGTCGCGAGCCCGATCTACAAGGTCAAGATCGGCGGAGAGCTAGTCGTCTATACCGGGCGGGAGGCCGTTCAGGCCTACTACGACGCCACCAACGAAGAGATCGTCATGCTGAATGACGAGGTTCTGATGGTCAGCGACTGGGGCCTCTCCTCCTATTCGACCCTGGTTAGGTTCGTCTCCGGCGAAAAGCTGATCAAGGAAGGCTGGCCAGAGCCGGTCAACGGCGACAAGACCTATCTCCAAACCTATCCCCTGGCCATGTTCTGGCCATACGACGCCGATGCCAAGATGATCGGTGAAGACGTCTGGCAACTGGACACTCCCAAGGTCTCGGAACCGTCCCCTGAGGATATTGTAACGTTGGACATGCGCGTACGCGCCGCGGAACGGTTCCTGCCGGCTCTGGCTTTGGAGAGCGTTTAGGTCGCGCCTCGGGATTCGATTTGGTAAGGGATCGTCTAAGCGAACCTCATGCCACCTATATAGTTTTCTGAAGAAAATCATTGTGTTGCAAGTTGTCATGCACGCGATTGGCGCCGTGTTGCTCAAATCGCCAGGCGACACCTTCGCCCAAAATCTGACTGGAGTGGAAATGTTGAACCTTGAGGGCAAAGTCGCGGTGGTGACTGCTGGTGGCTCGGGACTGGGGCGCGCTTGCGCCATGGAGATGGCGGCGCGGGGAGCCGCCGTCCTGGTCAGCGACATCCGCGAAGACGCCGCCGTGGCGGTCAGCGAAGAGATCACGGCTTTGGGCGGCCGGGCCGCGGCCAAGGCCTGCGACATCGCCGTTGAAGATGAGGTTTCCGCGACCGTCGCGGCGGCGCTCAAGGCCTTCGGCCGCCTCGACATCATGCACAACAACGCTGCATTGATCAGCCTGGAGTCGATCGAGGAAGACGTTGACATCCTGACGATCAGCACCGCCGCCTGGGACCGCTCGATCCAAACCACCCTTCGCGGAACCATGCTGGGATGCCGCTACGCCATCCGGGCCATGCTGGAGACCGGTGGCGGCTCGATCATCAATACTTCGTCCATGTACGGCGTCAGCGCCCATAACCGCCAGCCGGCCTATGGCACGGCTAAGGCGGCCATTATCTTCTTGACCCAGCAGATCGCCACCGCCTTCGGACGGCGAGGCATAAGATGCAATGCGATCGCTCCGTCGATGATCCGCACGCCGACGCTGGTGGCCGCGACGCCGCCGGAACTGATCGAGATGAATGCGGCTCAAACAGTCACCCCCTTCCTCGGTGAGCCGCAGGATATCGCGAACATCGTCGCTTTCCTGGCTTCCGATGACGCCCGCTACCTGACGGGTCAGGTTCTGAAGGCCGACGGCGGCTCGACCATCCATCTGGCCACCTACGCCGCTACTCGGGACTACTATGGTGAGTAGATCGCACCTGTCGTCGGCTGCCGGCGCCCGTAGGCTTGAGGGCAAGATCGCTTTGATCACCGGAGCGGGCCGCGGCATAGGCGCCGCCCACGCGGCTTTGTTCGCCGTGCACGGCGCCACAGTGATCGTCGCCGATGTGGACATGTCGGCCGCGGAAGCGGTCGCCGCTTGGATCAAGACCGACGGCGGGGATGCCCTGGCCCTTTACCTGGATGTCGGCGTCGAGGAGGCGTGGGTTGACGTGATGGACGCCACCTTGGGGCGCTTTGGCGGCCTGACCACCCTGGTCAATAATGCGGGGATTTATTTTCCGCGCGGGCTCGAAGAGGAGACGCCCTCGGGTTGGGATGACGTCATTCGCGTCAACCAAACCGGCGTTTTCCTGGGAATGAGGATGGCTATGCCCGCCCTGCAAGCGAGCGGCAATGGTGCGATCGTCAACATCTGTTCGTTGCTGGGTCTGATCGGGTCGTTCGCAGGCGCGGCCTACCACGCCTCGAAAGGGGCGGTGCGCGTACTGAGCAAGGCTACCGCCCTGGAGTACGGCCGGCGCAGTGTTCGCGTTAATTCTATCTACCCCGGCAATATCGCGACGCCAATCATCGGCAATATGAGCGAGACGGAGCGACGGTTGGCCGACCAGGCCATCCCAATGGGGCGCTGGGGTGAACCCCAAGAAGTCGCTTACGCCTCGCTGTTCCTTTGTTCCGACGAGGCCTCGTACATCACAGGCGCGGAGCTCTCGGTCGATGGAGGGTCATATCCAGGTTAGTCCGCGCGAGCTTTTCATGCGTATGTAATGATAAGTATATACCGAACGTCTATTCAGCGTCGGTATATATATACAGTAATATGTCGTCATAGCGTGGAAATATCGGAATATTTCGGTGCGGGGCGGCGAGAATATTCGGCGGTTTAGCGCCTGCATAAGGTCGCTGACGGCGGCCTCGGCTTCTAGTTTCTGAGAAATGGTCCGGAGGGTCCTCGGCCAATGCGCCGTAGGCGGCCCCCATAGGGAGGGAAGTTATGATCGATAACAAGCATCTGACACTGTTCGGCGCCACGGGGCTCGCATCGCTCGCCTGCCTGTTTGCCCAGGCCGCCCAGGCCACCCAGGCCCCCGGCCCCGCCGCCGCTGTGGACGACGGTTCGACCGTCGCCACCATAGTCGTGACCGCCCAGAAGCGAAGCCAGAATATCAACGACGTCGGCGAAGCGATCTCGACCTTTTCAAAGGACGCCTTGGCCGTCCGGCAGATCAACTCCGTGCAGGATCTAGCGAACTCTGTCCCTGGGCTCTCTTTCGCCGACAGTCCGCACGGCACGCCGGTCTATACCCTGCGCGGTGTGGGCTACAACGATCCTTCGTTGGCGGGGGCTCCGGCGGTCAGTGTCTATATTGACCAGGCGCCGCTTCCGTTACCGGCGATTACCGCCCATTCCCAGTTCGATCTGGAGCGAGTTGAAATCCTCAAGGGGCCGCAGGGTACGTTGTTCGGGGGCAACTCCACCGGCGGCGCGGTAAACTACATCGCCGCCAAGCCCACCCGGTCTTTCGAAGCAGGCGGCGACATTACCTATGCTCGGTTCAACGAAAACGACTATGACGCCTATGTCAGCGGCCCACTCAGCGACCAGCTGACCGCTCGGCTCGCTATCCGATCCGAGAACGCCGACGGCTGGCAGCAGAGCATGACGCGTCCCGGCGACACCAACGGCAAGGTCTCCAACCTCATGGGCCGGCTGCTGCTAAACTACAAGCCGACGTCTTGGGCCGACTTCCAGCTCAATATCACAGGCTGGAAGGACGACAGCCAAACCCAGGCGCTACAATTGATCGACAGCAAGCCGGCAATCGCTGGCGCCCCGAATCCCATAGTTCTGGCCTCGCCGCTTGCGCCGCGCAACGACCGGGCGGCGGACTGGACACCCGGTGAGCCTCGTGCCGACAACCGCTTCTTTCTGGCCTCGCTGCGGAGCGACTTTACGCTACCCGGGGATCTGACCCTGACCTCGCTGACGGCCTATGAGGATTACGATCAGAATCAGGCGGAGGACGAGGATGGCCTGGCCGCCATGACACAGGATAATGTCTCGGACCGCGGCCGGATACGCACGGTCTCCGAAGAGCTTCGCCTGGCCAACAGCGTCAAGGAGAGACTGCGGTGGGTCGTGGGCGCCAACTACCTGCGCAGCGATGTCCATCAACAGGTGCTCGACCTGTTCGGTGATTCAGAAACCACCGTCGTTTTGGGAACCTTAGGCTATCCCATCTTCGCCGACACCAACACGGACGGGCAGGTGGTCCAGGACGTCGCCGTCTTTGGCAGTGGATCCTTCGACATCAGCAAGACAATGACCTTGCAAGGCGGCGTCCGGTACACTGAGTCCGATCGTAGGCAGGATTCCTGCTCGCAGGACCTCACGCCACCCTATCTGACAGGCGCATTTTTCTACGACGTGGAAGCCGGCGGCGCCGCGGGCAAATACGTCGCCGGCGACTGCTACGGGATCAATAATGTACCGGCCAGCGCGGGCCTGATCGACCCGCCGGGCCAGGGCCTGCCCGGACGCTTCCAGGACAAGTTGAACGAGCACAACATTTCATGGAGAGCGGAATATGATTGGAAGCCGGTGCGCCATACTCTTTTATATTTCAGCGTGTCACGGGGCTACAAGGAAGGTGGCTTCCCGGCGCTCCCCACCTCCACCTTCGTCCAATACCTGCCGGTGCGTCAGGAATCTTTGACCGATTTCGAAGGTGGCTTCAAAGCGACCCTGTTCAATGGTCGGATCCAATTCAACGGGTCAGGCTTCTTCTACGATTACCTAAACAAGCAGTTGGAGGCTCAGGTCATCGATCCGGTGTTTGGCCCGCTGGAGGCGCTGCAGAACATCCCCAAATCCTCGGTCCGGGGCGGGGAGATCGAGCTTGATGCGGCGCCGATGCGCGGCCTTACAGCCAATATCTCGGCCACCTACCTCGACTCCACCGTCGACCAATTCAAGGGGGTCAATGACGAAGGACTCGCCGCCGACTTCGCCAAGACGCCGCTGCCGTTCGCGCCTAAATTCCAGTTAGCGGCCAGCGCCGACTATGAATTTGCGCTGTCGGAAAATCTGAGAGGATTCGTCGGCACGACGATCAGCTATCGGACATCGACTGTGGCCGACGTCGGCGGCAATGAGGTGCTTCCGGCTGCCTCCGGCGTCACCAATAAGCCCTTCTCCATAGACGGATATACGCTGGTGGATTTCCGGGGCGGGGTCCAGTCCGCCGACGGCCGCTGGCGGGTGAGCGCTTTTGCGAAGAACGCCTTCAACGCCTACTACTGGACCAACGTCGTCCTAGCGACGGACTCCATCGCCCGGTTCGCTGGTCGTCCAGCCACTTTCGGCCTGACCGTGGCCTTCAAGTATAGGTAGGACAACCCGCTGGGCGATCAGTCAGCTGGCGGCGACCTGTGCCATCCGGTCCGGGTCGCCGTCCGTCATGACGTATCGTCTTTATGAGCGCAGTCTGCGCACGCGATCGCAAGCTGACACGTCCCGAGCGTGCTGTCCGCGTCCCTCTGCGCCCAGCCCGGGACAGCTCTTCGCAGATCATACCCCTTCTGCGACAGTGTACGTTATGTCAGCTATCGCTGACAGCTCATCGATCAAAGCGCGCCCGACCGTATGGCCGCATTTGGGACAAACGAAAGTCCCTGTAGACTTCCCTGTTCCAGGGAAACTCACCTGAATCCCAGACGCGCGGAGACGGGCGGCCGAACCGGCGAAATGGCTGGAGTTTGGGGCCGCTGTAGGTGAGTTGGCTCGGTGGCCTCGAAATGCTCCCTGGCGTCGCGTTGGGGGCCTTTGCGGTCAACATGGTCATGCTTCACTCGCCGCTCATGGCCGCCATGATTGCC
>FTKX01000049.1_pt1 | contig 26828 bp, 20 predicted proteins | sample 1641081 | NCBI WGS metagenome assembly FTKX01 (sample SAMEA3914789, study PRJEB12502) | metagenome | biome: forest; material: soil | place: Canada | collected 2011-07-03 | depth 0.3 m
GCGAGCGGATTGGCGGCACATCTTCGGCACTCAGATCAGCGTGGCTCTCTACGGCCAAAATGTTTTCAATGAAAAGTATATTGTCGGCACCGACAATCAACTCAACACCTTTGGCGTCGAGACTGCGCTCTTCAATCCCCCACCGTTTTACGGGGTCGAATTGCGCTGGGAATTTGGAAAATAATCGAACCCAGGGCGCCATCCCGTTCAAGGATGGCGCCATCGCTTCATGCGCATAGTCCCCGGGCCGGTCTCGTGTGAGCGGGCTGAAGGCGGACTCGAACGCATGGTGAGGTGATCAAGGAGCGTTGGGAAGAACTGCGGGGCGAATCGGCAGCCAACACCCGACGAAATCCGCGTTGCGGGGCGGCGCCAGCCGTCTGAAACTACATAATTATTTTGCGTCATAGGGAAATGGCGGCTGCGTCGGGTCAGCCGGTTCCGCCGTCCGAACCGAGAATGTGGCGGACTCGCTTCCAAGGTCCAGGACCGGCTTCCGCCCATCGGCTGCTGAAGCCATTCTCAATCGAGAAACTCATTCTTGAAATTTAGTTGAACATATGCGTTCATTATGTTCAAAGCTGACCGCCAATGACCGTCAGAAAAATCTCGGCGGCAACCGTCGAGTCGGGGAGGGACGATGCAGGGGACCACATTGATCACGCGCGCGAGTTTCGTTCGCAAAGTCGGCCTGGCGGGACTATTCGCGGCAAGCTGCCTGACCCCGACCTGGGCCTTGGCCCAGCAGGTGGCTACGCCGCTGGTCGCCAGTCAGCCGCCTGTGAATTCCCTCGGCGAGATTGTCGTTACGGCTCGCCGGCATGAAGAGCGGCTGCAGTCGGTCCCGATCTCGGTCGTCGCCATCAATGCGACGCAACTCGACCAACAGGGGGTGAAGAACGCGACCGACCTTTCCCGGGTGGCGCCAGGCCTGAGTTTCCAGAGCACGGCGGCGAACAGGGCCGACACCACGTTCTCGATCCGCGGGCAGGGCGAGACTTACGGCCAGAGTTCGCCGGGCGTCGTTCCCTATTTCGCCGATGTGGCGAACTTCAGCACCGCGATCTACGATCTTCAGAACATTCAGGTGCTGAAAGGGCCACAGGGCACCCTGTTCGGCCGCAACACTGAAGGCGGCGCCGTCCTGTTTATGCCGCAGATGCCGACCGACCAATATACCGGCTATATCTCTACGCGATTAGGCAACTATAACCGCGCGGACCTGGAATTCGGCATTGGAGGGCCGCTTATCGCTGATAGCGACAAGCTGACGTTCCGCATCGCAGGCCAGAGTCTTAACCGTCAAGGCTTCACCACCTATCAGTTGGACGGATCGAAGCTCGACAATGAAAACCGGCAATCCGCGCGCGCGATTTTGACGTTCAAGCCGGTCGAAAATTTCCAGAACACCACGATCGTTCAATTCCAGCGGAACCACGAAAATGGCTCGGGGGCCGTGCTTACCGATGTCGTGAACAACACGTCGCCGGCGGAAGAGGCTGTGGTGCCGCTGGCGCAGCAAACAGCCTTGGCGCAGCAGCTTGCCGCGCAACAGGCTCTGGGTATTCGTACGGTCCTCGGCAACGATCCGAAGCATTTTGTCGTGCGGGACCTTCAAGGTGTGATCAACACCACCACCTGGAAGATCAACGATTTTCTGACGTTCAAGAACATCGCCAGCTACGAAGCCACCCAGACGGGGCAATCCTACGACCTGGATGGGACGAACCTCACGCTGCTGCATGTGGACAACCCGGTCGACAAAAATTATCAGCTCACTGAGGAGTTCCAGGCGCAGTTCAAGGCTGGACCCGTCAGTGGGGTGGTCGGCGCCTATTATGAAGACATTTGGAGCCCGCACCAGACGGGTTACGATATCCAGGAGCCGAGCGCCGGCCTGGGCCCCTTGGCCGCCTTCGGTCCGATCGCCGACATCTCGTCCGCCGGCTCGGGCGATAGCAAGAGCGAAGCCGTCTACGCTCAGGCCGACTGGAAGGTTACGGACAAATTCACAGTGACCGTCGGCGTGCGCGAAACGTCGGACCCGGTCTCGGCCGGGCTTCAGGTCACACAGTTGAATATACCGCTCGTTCCAGCGCCCTTCGGGCCGGTGATCGTCCTCCAACAAACACCCTCGTTGAGCGCTACTTTCCAGGCATTTACGTGGAACGTCGCGGCGGACTATGCGCTGAATCATGACCTCAACGTCTACGGCACTGTACGTCGGGGGTTTAAGGAGGGCGGATTCAACGGCACGGCGTTGCTCGCCTCCGACAAAACCTTCGCCCCAGAATTTGACACCGACTACGAAGTCGGCATCAAGGGCGTTCACCAGTTTGGAGACTTTAGGTCCCGCTTCGACCTCGATGTGTTCTACGATGATTATACAAACATCCAGCGCTTCGAGAATATTGTAGCGTTGGGTGTTCCGCAAACAGTCACGAAGAATGCTGCGACTGGTAGAATTGCCGGGATCGATGTGGATGCATCAGTTCTGTTTGGAGAATATTTTCGGATTTCAGCAAATTACACCTACCTGGATGCCAAATATGGCAGCTATACTGATCCACTCGTCGGGAATGTATCCAATAGCCGCTTCCCGAATACTCCAGATCATCAGTTCACGGTGACGCCGCTTGTGAACATACCAATCCCCGCTCAAATGGGGACTCTCTCGGCCCAGGCCAACATCTACCATCAGAGCAGGATCGCCACCGACCCGTTCAACGTGCCTAACGGTAACCTTGCTGTGTTCGAAGACTCTCTTGGCGCCAATGTGGCAGGTTACACGCGTGTCGATCTGCGGGTCGACTGGCGACATGTCTTTGGCAGCAAGGTCAGCCTGGCCGCGTACGTACAGAACGTGGGCGACAAGAAATATGTCGTCGGCACCAACAACCAACTGAACGCCGGCACCGGCACAGTGGCGGACCTTTACGGGGAGCCGCGAATGTTCGGGATCGAGGCGCGCTACGAATTCGGGCGCTGACCATAGACGCGGCGTCGCCCGATCACAGGGCGACGCCGCAGACTGCGGCGCACGCGCCCAGTCGACTCGCTAGTGGCGGCTCGGACGCGACGCCTGTCTTTTGAAAAGGGTCTGGTTGATGGCGAAAACCTTCGGGCTGCCAGCGCTGGCCACCCTGAGTATCCCGCTGGCGGCCTTGTCGCTGCCGCTGGTGGTGATGATCCCGGAATATTACGCCAATGCGCTTGGCTTGAAGTTGGCGGTGGTCGGGGCCGTGTTCACGGCTGTGCGGGTTCTGGACCTCGTGGTCGATCCATTGCTCGGCTCGGCCATGGATCGCACCCGTAGCCGTCTGGGCCGCTACAAGCCCTGGCTCATCTTCGGCGCGCCGGCGCTCATGCTTTCGGTCTATATGCTGTTCATGGCGCACAGGGGCGTCGGGCCTGCCTATCTGCTATTTGGATTGATCGCGGTGTTCCTCGGTTGGTCGATTTTGTCGCTGGCCCAACTCGCACTCGCGGCTGGCTTGTCCACAGGCTACGACGAGCGCTCCAAGGTCTATGCCTGGCTGCAGGCCGGGTTCATGGGCGGCACGCTCGCGGTCATGGCCTTCCCGCTATTCGCGGCGCATCTCCACATCACGACGGCGCCGACCCAGCTGATGGGTTGGGTGATCATCACTTTGATGGCGCCTGCGGTGACGTTCGCCGTATGGCGAACGGATGAGGTTCCCGCCCCCTCCGCGCGCGAAGTCTTCGGGCTTCGAGACTATGTGCGCGTGGTCGTGCGTCCCAGCGTCTTGCGGCTGGCGCTCATCGACCTTTTGTTCGGCCTTGGTTTTGGCGTCGCCTCGGCGGCTCTGGTGTTCTTCTTCACGGCGGTGAAGGGGCTGGAGCGCAGCGCCATCGGCGTGCTGCTGATCGCGCAGATGGGAACGGCCATGCTCGCCATGCCGCTCGTCGCCGCCTGCGCCAAACGGCTGGGCAAGCAGATCGCGCTTAGCCTGTTCGGCGTCCTGGCGGCGGTGGTCAGCGTGGCGTTTCTGGCCACACCCAAGGGAAACCTGCTCGTGGCGTGCCTGGCGATGATGGCCTGGGGCGTTTCCTATGCCGCCTTCACACTGCTGCCGCGCGCGATGATGGCCGACGCCGCCGACGAGTTGAGGCTTCAGTCCGGGGCCGATCAGCCCGGCGTGCTGTTCGCCCTGTTGATCAGCAGCTGGAAGCTGGGAGGCGCATTGTCCGTCGGCATCGCTTTTCTGGCGTTGGCGATGGTCGGCTATCAGCCGGCGCTGATGCAGAAAAACGCGCCTTCGGCGCTGTTGGGTTTGAATCTGCTTTTCGCAGGGCCGTCGGCGGGGCTGTTTTTAGCCGGTGCGTGGCTGTCGTTCACCTATCCGCTCACCCGCGCCAGGCACCAGGCTATTCTCGCCGCCTCGGAACTACTGGCTGAGGGCATGACGCCCGAAGGCCTGCTACCTTCCCGCAATGCCGAGGGCCTTGAGGAGGCCTGAAGGAGCGGCGCGAGGTGGAGGTCGACGCCAAACTTGCTCATCGCGTATCGAACCGGCTCAAACGGGTAGAAACGCCCCTTCGGCTCAGCGGTATTGGCGTTCAGTAGAGAATTTCCGTGAGGCGGGGGCCCAGTTGCTTCATCTCCTGGCCCAGGGTCTCGATTTCGGCTTCGTCATACTGGCCGCGGAACATCACGCTCGATAGTGAAAAGGACATGACACCGTCGGTGTCGTACACGGGCACGGCCACTGTCATGATCCCGTGCGAAAAATAACCGTCGTCTACGGCCCAACCACGAGCTTTAGCCATTTGCAGTTCTTGCCAGTAGGTCTCGAACTCGATGGGGCGAGCCCAGCGCAGCGCCCGGAAGGCCGCGGCCGTGTCCTGCTTGCTGAGCCCAAGCTCCGCGCCCACCAATCGACCAGTCGCCCCCATCAGGAATGGGAGCCGCTGTCCTGTCGTCATGTGGATACGAAGATCCCCGGGGCTCTGCTCCACGGCGACAAGTACGATACGGTCTTCGCCGATACGCCGCCAAAGGGTTGCGGTTACGGAGAACCGGTCGGCCAGAGCGTGCATCAGAGGCCTGGCCATTTCCAGCCGCTGCCCCTCGCGAATGGAATGGCCGACGAGTTTGAGCAGCCCCACGCCCAGCTTGTAGGTCTTGGAGATGGGATCGAACTCGACCACGCCTTCGCTGACCAGCGTGCGCAGGATGTTGAAGCAGGTGCTGGTATTGATCGACAAGGAGCGGGCGAGCTGCGTGGTCCGGGCCGGTTGACCGGTCTGGCTCAGATAGCGAAGGATTCGGATGGCGTTGGCGACCGGCTTGACAGTGTTCTTTGCCGTTCCCGCGAGACCGTCATCATCGTCAGCGGAAGGGCTTTCGCCCGCGGGCGTGTCAACTGCGGTCATGTCGTCTCTATCGATTCCATTGGGTGTCGGCCTAGCTCGCTCCTGCGCACGGCGAGAATGCGCCGCTTCATCAGGCCAAACTCAAGCCGTCCCGGCGACGACCGCCAGATCGGCGCCCACCCAGACGCGCAGAAGACAATTTTATATCACGCCATGCATTCTGAATAAAGAATTTAACGGAGCAAATCATTCATAATAGCGATGAATCGGGAGCGCTTTGACGGCCACCGCCGCGCAGTCTGGAGTCAGTTTCACGGTGGTCAGGGCAGGCGTCGCTGCAGGTTTAGGCTTGGGTTGATGCTCAAGCCCCGGTGGGTCATCATGCCTGTTCGCAGTGCGGGGGCTGCAGATTTCCGGGGGCGGCGATGTGACCGGACTTGATCTTGCGATAGGACGGATTGTTTGGGGAGCATGACCTCGCGAGCGACGGCGATTGCTGCCGCGCAGACGATGAGCGCGCATGGCGGATGATCCCGCCAGCATCCAGCTGGCCGACCAGATCGCCGTTCAGATCCGGGCCGAGCGGCTGAAGCCGGGCGCCGTTGTCGCTTCGGAGGAGGATCTCCTCAACCATCACGACACAGGCCGCTCGTTGCTGCGCCAGGCCGTGCGCATCCTCAAGGAGCGCGGCGTCGCCTATATGAGGCGCGGCCACGGCGGCGGTCTGGTCGTGGCGCAACCAAATCCGGAATTTGCAAGCCGGGCATTGGCGATCGCCATCGAGAGCCGGATGCAGGGACCCTCCGGGCTGGATCCATTGCTGAAGGCCACGGACACGCATCTCTTCCTGTCCGGCGCGCCGAAATTGGATCCCGCGGCCTGTGATCACATTCGCCGCCTGGCCGCACGCCTCGATAGTCTTCCTCATGCAGAATTCCAGCGGATCGGCGGCCACAGGGAGATGACCCGCGCTCTTCGCGGCCTATTCAAGGACCCGGTGGTCGCGCTCGCCTACCAGACCACGGCGGAATACGGCATAGACCTTCTCCCAAATAGTGTTTTGGCCGCCGAAGAAGGTAGCCGAAGCGAACTTTGGAATCTGACCCTGCAAATGGTCGAAGCGCTGATCGGCGCCGATATCGCCGGCCTGTTCGATCTGCGGCGGCGTCAACAGGACATCATCCGTGCAGGATGGCGCGTCTGGGGCTCGATGGACGCGGAGAACCGGCCGCTTCCCGTGATTGACCTGGCCGAAGGGTCTTGGGCGCAGACGGCTGAAAACAACGCCGAGCGGCTTGCGCGCGAAATCCTGCGAGATGTCCGGGGGATGGGATGGAAGACTGGCCAGCGCATCGGCGGAGCGGCCGAAGTCATGGAGCGTTATGGCGCAACGGTGGGAACCGTCCGGCAGGCCGTGCGGCTGCTTGAGGAACATTCTGCCGTGCGCATGGAGCGTGGCCGCAATGGCGGACTGTTCATTGCATCGCCTGACGCCTCGACGGCGGTGGACCGCGCCCTGGCCTATCTGGTGCAGGCCGAGGTCGAGCCGGCTGATGTCAAGGGGTTCCTGACCCAGGTCATGCTTGACGTGCTCAGCCTCCTGGCGGCCCAAAATCAGCCTCAAACCGCGCTGCGGGCCGTCTTCGGTCCAGTGCGCGCCCGGCCCGGGGCGGCGGCTGACCAGGCCCTATGCCGCAACCTGGCGCAGCTGGCTGGCAACGCCGCTCTGGAGATATTCGTCGATATCCTGACGAGCCTGCTACCCACGCATGGACCCGGTGGAATCGTGGAGGATCTCAGCCCCATTCTCAAGGCCCTGGCCATGAGTGATGGGGCCAAGGCCCGTCGCGCGTTTTTACACTATGTCCGATGCGGCGGCCTTCTGGGGTGACCCGTGCTTTGGCGTCAGGCCTTGTCCCAGATCACGTGCACGGCGCTGGGGCCGCGCATCTGTACGCCCTTGATCGTCGGCGCGGCACAGTCTGGATCCAGGCGCAGGTTGGGCATCCGGTCCAGCATTACCTCGACGGCGACTTCGATCTCCGCCTTCGCTAGCCACAGGCCAACGCACATATGGACGCCGAAGCCGAAACCGAAAGATGGGAGTTGCTTACGATCGATGTCGAACTGGTCGGCGTCTGCGAACACCGCCTCGTCGCGATTGGCGGAGGCTACGCAGAGCGAAAGGATCGAACCCTTGGGGATTCCCACGCCCTGGAAGCTGACATCGGCCTGGGTTTCTCGCACTTTGAACGTGGCGACCGGCTCGTAGCGCATGCTTTCCTCGAGCGCCTTCCTGATCAGGCTGCGGTCCTGACGCAAGCGGTCGAGCAGGGCGGGGCGCTCCAGCAACAGGGTCATCAGCGTGGTGAAGGTGCGGGTGGTGGTTTCGGCGGCGGCCGGCAGCATCATGCGAACGAAATTCGTGATCTGGTGATCGTCCAGCGAGTGGCCCTCGAATTCCGCCCGCATGAGCCGGCTGATCAGGTCCGGCCCGGCGGCGCCTTCTTTGCGGCGGGCTTCGACGGCGGCGCGGGTCGGCGCATAGAGATCCTTGAACGCCTGAACGGCGGCCAGTTTGGCGGCCGGGTCCGGGGAAGGTCCGGCCAGGATCTTCAGTCCCGTGGCGGCGAAGTCCTCCACCGCGGCCGGATCGTCGGGAAAGCCGAGGACGGCGTAGACGACGCGAATGGGAAACATCACAGCCATGTCGCGGACGAGTTCAGCCTTTCCGTAAGGTAAGACCGGTTCGATGAACTCTCTTTGCAGCAGGGGACGGATCATGGACTCGCGCCATTCGTCCATGATCCCCGCGGTGAAGCAGGGCTGGAGCAATCCGCGCAGGTGACGATGCGGCTCGCCGTCCAGGCCGGTGATCATGAGACCATCGAGAAAGGCTCCCAGGCCGTTCTCCATGAGGATGCTGCTGGTGTAGGTCTTGGGGTCGCGCAGCACGCTCAGGACGTCGGCGTGTTTGAACAGCGTGTAGATCGCCCGGTCGGCGGATGATCCGGCGAAGGAGGCCGCCCCGAACTGGGCGACGATGTCGCCTTTCATCACCGGTTCTTCCAGGCGGCGCTGCCGGTAGATTTCGTTCGGGTTTTCGATGTCGCCGCCAAATATCGCGCTGACGTCGTTGAAGTTCTCTGTGATTCTGGAGCCAGCGCCTGGCGCAGTGTCCTGTATCGTCATGGGTCGTTTCCTCTACGCGATGGTCGCACGAACGGCTGGTCGTGGGTTATTGATATTGTGAACGGGTCATGGGCGGCCCGCCTCCTTGAGCCAGGCTTCCACCCGCTGAGAAACAAGCCGGCCCGGTCCTCCGGACACACCCCCTCCCGGATGGATACCGGCGCCGCCGAGAAAAAATCCGGCGACGAGCGGTTCGGGGCCGCCGAGCTCCACCGCCGGCCGCCGGGCGCCGGAACGGAAGGAGCCAAAATCCACATGGGTCACGCAGCCCTTGGTCACGTTCGCGCGTACGGCGCGCTCGGGGCATGTCTCGACCCAGCGGCCAATCTCGGCGTCGAAACCGTCGTAATATTCGCTGGCGCGGGCGAGGATGGCGTTGGCGGCGGATCCTTTGAGCTTGTCCCAGCCCTCGTTCACGTCGACCGGAAACACCGGCAGATAGACATAGGCCGATCCCTGCCCCTCGGGAGCCTGACTTGGATCCCAATTGGTCATCGGCGAGACGGAAAAGACCGGGGTGGCGGGCACGACACCGCGGCGAGCTTGCACAAGGGCTTGACGCAATTCTTCTGCAGTCCCGATCAGGCCGACGGCCTGGTTGATGTCTGCATCGTCGCGGCGCAAATCCTGGTGCCGCTTGAGGCGGAAGGGCTTGGCCGAGGCCACGTTGATGAGCGTGGGCCCGACATTGGCGCGGTGGGCCGGCGCATAGTCCAGTCGCGTGCGTGTCCGGCGATCCAGCCCCCCTGGCGTGGTGAGCTTGGCGGCGGTCTGCGGGTCGCACGTCGCAATCACGACGCCCGCCTTGAGGGCGCGGCCATCCTTCAGGCGAACGCCGCGGGTCTGGCCGTCCTCGATCAGGATTTCTTCGACTTCTGCGCTCAACAGCAGTTCGCCGCCGCTAGCGGCATAGGCCCGAGCAAGAGTGTCCGCCAACATGCGCATGCCGCCGATCGGCTTGCTGACCCCGACGCGGTGAAGGAGGCCGAACAGGGCGTAGGCGATGCCGTTGCCGTCGGTATCGAAGGGCCCGGCCCCGGCGACGACGCCAAGCAGCAGGGCCTGGACGGCCGGATGTTCGAACCATTCGGCCGCCAACTGGTCGGCTGGCGCGGCGCTGAGGACCTGCAGCCTATCCTTCAGGCGGCGATTGTGGACGGCCACCTTGGCCAGGTTCAGGTAGTCGCCCGGCCGGCGGACGCCCGGATCGCCCTTGGTCATGGCGCCGGCGAAGTCCATCAGCCCGTCGATCAGCTCCATGAACTCCGGGTACGCGGCGGCGTCAGCCTTGGAGAACTGAGCGATATCCTCGGCTGTGCGGCGCGGATCGCGAAACAGGGCGATCGAGCGCCCGTCGGGATCCAGATAGACATAGGTCGGATCGGTTTCGACCGTACGCCAGCCGTGTTGGGGCAGTTCAAGCTCGTGCATCACCGGCGAAGCGCGGATGTGGATCAGTTCGACGGCCCCGGTGTTGATCATATGACCGGGCGCCTCCGGGATCATCGGATCCGACCGCGACAGACCTCCGGGGACGTCGGCGCGCTCGGCGATCACAACCTTGCGGCCGGCCTTGGCCAGGTAAGTCCCGGCCACCAGTCCGTTGTGGCCGCCGCCCACGATCACCACGTCGTACCTGTCTGTCATCCGTGCTCCGCCAAGTCTTGCTATCATTGCTGCGAGGATCAGTTCGCGATGAAGTACCGGACCGAAAGCTCGCCGTCGCCAAAGGCGTAGAGTTCAATGGTTTCGATCGCGAACCCGGCGCCGGTCACATGGTTGAGATGGTGACAGGCTGCTTCCGACCCGTTGATGATGGTCTTGGCGACCTCGATCCTGATCTTGTCGTTCTGCTTGGCCCACATATCCTCAAGGATGTCCCAAGCTGGCCTTACGGGCTGGCCGACATAGTCGATCGCGAGGCCGTTCGGCGAAAGCGCTTTGTAGAGGCCGAAGAACGACTCCTTGTCGTGCGCGTTCCAGGCCTCGACCTGTCCGTGCAGGAATCGCTCGATCTTCGCTGTGTTGACGCTCACTTGATGTCCGATCCTTTGACATTGCGCATCGGGCCGTTGCGACGGTCGGTCTCGCCCCAGGCGAACCAGTGCGAGGGCTCGCGCGTATCGCCCACGCGGCGCCATCGACCTTCCTGTTGGGCGGTGACGGGAAAGCCGCCGATGAAGTCGATCATCTGACCTTTGGGATCGGGCAGGAATTCCCACTCTTCGTTCTCGTCCAGAACGATCCGGGCGTCCTCGGCGAAATAGCTGCCGGCCTTGTGGCGGGCGACACCTTCGATCTTCGTGGTGGTGCGGACCTCGCCCTTTTCATTTTGCAGCAAAGCATAGCCGAGGTTCTTGTGTCCGACCATGATCGAGCCCACGTCAAAGCCACCGTCTTTGTAGACCGTGGCGAAATTCCACCAGATGACGTGCATGCCGTTATTGACCACCAGATCCTTCTGGTAGTGAATCGCCCCTCCTTCGGCCAGATAGGCTTGGTCGATGGAAATAATACCTTTTACCTTGTGGCCGAGACACTCTCCGGCGACCTCATAGATCTGTGACGCATAGAATGTGCCCCAGTCGACCCCCGGCAGATACCACTGCATTCCCACGCCGAGCAGCCGCCCGCCAATGTCGAAAAGGCCCTCCTCTTTCCAGCTCATTTGCTCGCCCGAAGCGGTGACCACCCATGGATTGCCTGCGTCGGTGGTCTGGGAACGCCAGGTGCAGGCGTCGCCCTCCAGCGACTGTACGGGCAGGGCCGTCTGGGCCTGCGCGGCCATGCGTGGACGGTCCATGCAGAGGTTCTGGCCGTCCATGCGGGTCGACTGGTAGAAGAAAGTCGTCGGATTGGGCGTGCCGGTCGGTGACATCAATGCGCGCACAGGCGCATAGATATGGCCTTCCTCGTCGCGGAAGCAGCCGAACGGCATGGTCTTGTTCAGGACCAGGCCGAAAAAGCCGCGAATGTCGTTCAAAGCCGCGCCGCTGACCTGATGCGGCCCAACCAGGACCTGATAGTCAAAGTCAGCCCGCGGCGGGATTTCACGATGAAAACGCATAAACCGCTCAGCTCCAGAGCACGGGGATAGATTTGGCGGCGCAAGGGTCGGCCGGTCGGTCGGCATAGACGTCCTGCAGATTTTCGCGGGCTTTCAACCTCGTCCTCCTGTGGGGCTGGTCTTGTTCTTCGTCGCCAACGCAGCCGTCTCGATCGGAAGACTACAACCCTTGAACCGGCGGGCGCGGTTTTACGGTTTGACATCGCGTCAAACTCTGTCCGTGCTAGGGATATCGGGGAGTGCAAACGCCGATCGTTCGCGGGTCGGCCTGTCGGAGAAATTGATGCAGGGCGACCCTCCCCGGGTGCGGGCGACCGCGAAGACCGACACCATCGCCCGCCTGATCAAGGCTGCCCGCGCGGAATTCGCCGCCAAGGGCGTGGCTCAGGCCAAGGTCGAGTCGATCGCCCGGGCCGCCGGCGTCACCAAGCAGCTCGTCTATCACTACTACGAGAGCAAAGAGGATCTGTTTTCGGCCGTGCTCGACGACGCCTCGGCCCAGACCATGCCCAAACTCGTGGCGATGAGCTTTGACCATCTGTCGCCCGTCGAAGCGTTGCGCGCCCTCTTGCAGCAGGTATTCGAACAGTACCGTTCCGACCCTCTGCTCGGCCCGCTCGCCCGAGAGGGCCTTCGCTTTCACGAGGAACACCGGTCTCCACGCAACCAATTTCTCGAACTGATCCCTACGCTGACCGCCAAGTTCCAGGCGATCCTGGAACGTGGCATCCAGGCGGGTGATTTTCGCGCGGATGTGGAGGCGCGCGCCAGTCTGGCCATCGCCGTGCTGGTCTTCACAGGCGGGTTCACCAACCGCTCCTCAATGTCGGTGATCCTGGGGTTCGACACGGCCTCGGAGGAGGGAATGGAGTCGTGGCTGGGTATCGCCAGTGATTTCGTCCTGGATGCCCTCAGGCCATCGGTCGCCAAGTTCGGCTAATCCAAAAAGAAACAGGCCCGGCCGAGGCGGCCAGGCCTGTTCAGTTGTCGTCAGACTGCTCCTAGTTGGACGCCAGTTTCGCCGGCGCCTTGCAGGACCAGTTCTTGGCCTCGTAGACCGCGCCCGCTTCGCTCGCCTTGGCGCGATCAAAGGTCGAGACCAGCGGGTAGGGGCAGATCAGGAAGTCGCGAGGGCTGCCGTTCGGCGGCGGCACAAGCACACCGGAAACCTGCTTGGTGTTCGGATCGGCGAACAACAGCTGGATTCGCTCTGCGCCTCTATGGGTCACCACGGGGCCAGGTTCCTGGTTATGTTCGACCCAGTTCACCAGCTCTTGAAGGAGCAAGTCGGGGGCGTCCTGAGGGCCGGTCCCGCCACCGCAATGGCCCATGCCAGGCACGCGGTAGAACCGTGCAAACTCCCGCAGCGTCGGCATGCCGCCGACCTTGGCGGCCGCGTCGTGGTAGTATTGCTCCATCTCGGTGTCGATGCAGCAGGGGTCGCTGACCCCGTTCCACATCAGCACCTTGTGACCGCTCTTTTGAAGCCCGCGCAGATCAGCGCTGTAGGGGTAGCCATAGTCGACTTTTTTGGCGGCCGCCCACCAGGCGTCGATCTGGGCCTGGTTGTTGAAGTCCAGATCCTTCATCGAATTGAAATCGGGGCCGAAATAGACCTTGGCGAGCGAGCTGCCGATGACGTAGCCAGGGGACGACTTGGCGATGTTTGCGTTGGTCGGCTCGTCAGACCAGGGCGGTGGAACGGCGCCGAGGAAGCCGGACCAGACGCTCATGTTCGAGATCGGGAAGCCGACCTTGATCTGACCCTTGGGGCTGCGCGGGCCGGCGACGATGGCTTTAATCGTCTTCAGTTCGGGACCGGTCAGGCATTCGGGTCCGTCAGCGGAAGCGCATTTCAGCTTATCGAAGTCGAAATGGCAGGCCGTATGGTCCCAGATGATATCGTCCTTGGCCCCGTCGAGTTCGTCGCAAGCCGCTGTGACCTTGCGGTCGAGCATGGCGAACTTGGCCGGTGAGATCCAGGCGCCAGGCTCGCGCGACATCTGTTGGGCGGCGTTGATGAAGGCCAGCATGGTCGCTGAGCTGCGGCCGCCCGGAGCACCGAGCAACACCCCGTCGAAATCGTCAGGGTATCGCTGGATGGACTCCGTCGCCATCCGGCCGCCACCGGAGCATCCGGAAAAGTAGCGGTAGAACAGCGGCGCGCCATAATAGGCCTTGGTGATCTGCTGGGTCGCCACCGCGGTCACATGCACCGCCCGGTGGACATGGTCCTCCGCCTTGATCGGATCGCGCAGGAAGCCCCAATCGAGCATATTGCCCTGGTGACCGGTGTCGGTGCCGGCCACGGCGAACCCTTTGATCAGGGGATTGCCGGCGGGGATCTGGGAGTCGGTGGGCACATAGCCGGCGGAGCCGCCCATGCCGATGAAATAATAGCGCTTCTGCCAGCCCTGGTCAGGCAGCTGAAGGCGGAAGTTCACCTTGTTCGGTCCCGGATTGGTGGTGGTGATGTAGCCGTCGATCTTGCAGTTGGGCACAGGGCTGGCGACGGATACAGCGGAGACGATCGTCGTCCCGGCCGGCGAAATGGCCTGAACGCCCTCAACCGAGCAGGCGGAGGCGGCGGCGGCCGGTGAGCCATGGAGCGCCGCCAAACCGGCGGCGAAGGCCCCGCACACCCATAATCTGATGTTCAAGTTTCGTCTCACAGCATCCTCCCAGTTCAGCCTGCTTTTTAGTGGCCGGAATGAGCTTGCCCTTGCGGATCACCTTCATGGCGTCGTTGCGGGATTGGCGAAACTGTGACCGCAATGGTTCAGGATCGGCCTTGCTCGTTAAGCTGATAGAACGCCATTCTCGTCGGCGAGTCTAGGCGCGGCCGGGCTTGAAGCAGAAGTTTTTTCTGAATGCAGAAGCCGATTTCTCGTTGGGGAATAAGTGGGGCGGGGTTAGCGTCGTCACAAAGCCGTTGGCCTCTCCTTGGAGCTGCAACCGCGAGGTCAAGCCAGAGCGCCGGGAGCTGTCTCTTCAAAGCTGGTTGGAGGGGGCTTTGCGCCCCGGATTCTTGAGCGAGAATGAGTAGCGGAGATTGGATGACGCAGCGACCAGCCCTGGCCTGTCCAATATGCGCTCCGCTGAATGTCCTGCGCCGAATTCTGCGCCCTGGGGAGGCCTCGAATGGGATTGTGGACGTCCACGCCCACATCCAAGTCGCCCGCTATCTCGCGCTGCTGGCGGAGGCGGGGCTGCGGCGGCCCAGCTTCGGCGCAGCTCCCTTAGGCGCTCAGCCTCTGTCTCCAGCCACAGATGAGGCGGAGTCGCTGGCTTTGCGATTACAGCTGATGGACGTTGCCGGCGTCCGCACGCAGGTCCTCTCGCCGACCTTGGCGCCCTATCTGGCGGCGGAGGAAGCTGGGGTTCGCGCCGCGCAGCTGCTCAACGACACTCATGCACGGCTGGCGCGCGCACATCCCCATCGCCTAGCCTCCTATGTCTCCCTGCCGCTGCCTCACATCGAAGCCAGCCTGAGGGAGATGAGACGCGGGCTGGACGAGTTGGGCATGGTGGGGGTGACGCTGCAGTGCTCCTGCCTTGGCCGCTCAATCGCCGATGAACTGTTCGAACCGTTGTTCCAGGAGATGGATGTCCGCGCCGCCGTGCTGTTCCTTCACCCGGCGGTGAGCGGTCTGCAATCGCCCTTCATCACCGACTGGGGTCTCACGGCCGCCGCCGGACCGCCGCTTGAGGACATGGCCGTCGCCATGCACCTGATGGTGAAGAATATCCCCGTCCGGTATCCGAACATCAAGATCGTCATTCCGCATCTTGGCGGCGGTCTCGCCGGCTTGCTGGAACGCCTCGACAATCAATTGCCGCAGGCCGTTCCCGGTCTGCAAGCCAGGCCCAGCGAGATGGCGCGGGGCTTCTGGTACGACACCGTCTCGCATGGGTCGCTCCCCGGCCTGCGCGGCGCGGCGGACGCTTTCGGCGCCGACCGGCTCCTGCCGGGGAGCGATTTTCCGGTGCTTCTATCTCACGAACGCTACGCCGACACTTTCGGCTACATCCGCAAAGCTGGCCTCAGCCGGCGCGAAGCTCATCGCATTCTCTACGACAACGCCCCGCGCCTGCTGAAGCTCTAGCTTAGCCGACCACGATCCGCGCCGAGGCGAGGTTCTCTATCTGGCGGCGAGCCGCCGGATCGCCTTCGCGGTTCAGCCGGACTCGGGCCGTGGCGAAATAGGTTCCAGGCTCGGCATAGGTGTGGCTCGTCGACAGGGTCAGCTCGGTCTGGCCCGGCTCGATCGGCTGGCTGGTGGCGAAACTACCGGAGCCGTCAAAGTCCCAGTGGACCTGGGTGAAGGTCCCTGCGCCTGGAGGCGCTTCGGCCTTGACCTGAACCGTAACCGTTTCGCCTGGGCGCGCTTCGGCCCGCAGGGCTCCACCGACCGTGACATTGACCACCGGCTGAGTGCCCCCGCGTTCCTTGGCCGTCGGCGGAAGGCTGACCTTGCCGTCGGCGAAGATATATTGAGTTTCGGCCGGCGCCACGCCCTTTTCGACCCATGTGGCGAGATCGACCAATCCCTGCTCGATGCTGGGCATATAGTTGATCAGCCAGGTGGTCGTGGCGCGCTTGGGGTTCGATGGGAGCAGCATCGGCGGCACGTGTTCGGCGTTCTGGGTCCATTGTATCCGGAAGCGCTCGCGCGCTTTCTCAGGTCCCTGAACCTCCTCGACGGCGCGCTTGTAGATCACGCCCTGGGGCGGCCACAGGGAGGCGTCGTGGGTGTGGTGGATCCACAAAAGCTTGCCTTCGTACTGCCCGGAATAGGGCACGCCCATCAGCGGCGACTGCATCGGCAGGCCGTGTTGCGGATAGAGGGGTTCGCCATCCACGCGCAGGAAGTCGTTCATCGGGTCGTTCGAGATGTGATGACGATAGGAATAGCAGAAGGCGAGGAAGGCGTGGTTGTCGATGTGAACCATGTCGCCGACCTTCAGGCCGCGAAAACGATAAAGATTGGATTCCTTGCGGCCGTCACAGAAGAAGAGGTCGCCGACACTCTGGGTGCAATAAAGCTGCCGACCGGCTATGTCGCCGTTGGCGATCAGCACCCCCGCGCCGCGGCGATATCCTTTGCCGACGCCCTTGACCTCGATGGCGATCGGCAGATCCCACTGTCCGCTAGAGGAGGCGATCATCATCGCCATGGGCTTGGCGTCGGCATATTCAGGGCCGGCGAATTCCTCGCTCATCAGTTCCTGGGCGGTGATGATGCGCGTGACCGGAAGGGTGATGTCGATCAGGTCGCCTTGCACCGCTTCAGGCTGATCGTGGCCCACATAGCCCGGCCGGGTCCAAAAGGCCTTGAAGTAGTCGGCGTCCTCTTCGAGCAGCATGTCGGCGATGGAAGACCAGAGCCAGATCTGGCCCATAGGCTTTGAGATCATCAGCTCGTCGCCGCGCGGGTAGCCGAGCCTGTAGAGATTGGAGAGTTCTTCACGTTCGTGGGTGGTCAAGCCTTCGAACGGGTTTCCGCTGCCGCCCGGTTGCATGGCGTCGATGACCACGTCGAGTTTTTCGCCCTCCAACAGTCGTTGCACGTTGAACATCGAGCCAAAGGAGAGCGGCTGTTCGCTGCGCACGCGCGAATTGGCGCCATGGGGTTCAATATTACCACCGCCCATGAAGGGCAGGGCGCCATCATAGACCCCGTCGCAATATTCCAGGCACAGTGGAGAACGCCGGCCGCCGCCGCTGCCGCCCCAGACATAACTGTAGTCCGGTTCGCGGCCATAGACCTGCTTGGCGACGTGTTTGGAAAAGCGCGCACTTTCGACGCTCGCGCGGTAGCCGTAGAGGCCCGGGTCGACGCCCGCCCGTGGGTCGATGTCGTCGCCGATGTGACCTGAATTGGATTCGACCATGTAGCCGCCGAGCTTGGTCATCATTTCGAGACCGCCGAGCAGAGCGCCCATGGCGCCGGCGAAGGCTTCCTCATGCCCGGCATGGGCGCCTTCCAGCGGGTGGTACATTCGCCCGCCCCATTCTTCCTTAGCGGGGAAGTAGAAGGTGAAGCGGGTGTCCGTGTTCTCAAATCCACCGTGGACGTTGCGGTGCGGATAGGGCGCGTCGCGGTGCTCGTCGCGGTCGATGTAGGGCTTGCCGAAATAGCGGTCCCTGACGGCGTACGAAGCCACGTCGAGCGTCGGCTGTTCCTTGACGTCTTGCATCTGCGTGTCGACCCTTATCTGTGACCTTAATGGCCAAAATTTCTTGTCCTGAGCGACAGAACCATAGGGTGGGGACGGCGTCTTGGTCAACGCACCTTATTTCATATGATAAAAATAGAGTTCACACATTTACGGCGCGCGAAAGTATCCGCCCCGCCGCGCAGCGGAATGGGACCATGCTTGGACCGTGTCGTTGCGGCCTGAGCCGCGGCTTCTTAGTCGCGCATGAGCAGGAGGCTGCCGCCGAGAGGACCGCCTCCGGCGGCGGCGGCGGCGACCCGGGGTCTGGCGAGTTGACGCTCGCCGGCTCGCCCCCACAATTGAAGACAGGCCTCGTGTACATAGCCCAGGCCGTGGGTGCGTCCGCCGGAGAGCTGGCCGCCGTTGGTGTTCAGGGGCAGCTGACCATCCAATGCGATGCGACCGCCGCCTTCGATGAAGCGGCCGCCTTCGCCCTTGGGGCAAAAGCCCAGGCCTTCCAGCCAGATCAAGGTCAGGATCGAGAAGCCGTCATAGAGCTGGGCGGTGTCCACATCGGATGGCTTCAGATCCGTCCGGTTCCACATCATCCGGCCCACCTCGCCGGTGACCATCTCGGTCAGCGATATCTGGTCCCAGGACCAGGGTTGATGCAGGGCCGAACCGATCGCCTCGATGCGGATCGGCGGGTTGGGTTGATCCTTGGCTACATCCTTGCGCGACAACACGATCGCGGTGGAGGCGTCGCAATGGACATCGCAATCGAACATGCGCAGCGGCGTCGAGATCATCCGCGAAGCCATGTAGTCGTCCATGGTCATCGTATCGCGGTAGATCGCCTTGGGGTTCAGCGCGGCGTGACGGCGGCAGGTGAGGGCGATCTGCGCCAACTGTTCGGGTTTGGTGCCGTAGTCATGAAAGTGCCGCTGAGCGTAGATGGCGATCATGTTGATCGCCGACAGGGCGTTGAATGGCGTGTACCACTGCCAATAGTAGCTGCTGTCGCGGCCGCTGGTCTTGTTGCTCAAGGCATTGGTGGTGCGGTTGCCCGCCCGCCCGCTCGATTCGGTGATGGTGCGAAACACCAGCACGTGGCGAGCCAGTCCCGCGGCGATCGCCATCGCCCCTTCGATGACGCCCGTGAGCGGCCCCGGTCCCTCATAGCCGGCGCCATACCAGTTCACCTCGAGGCCAAGCGCGCTCTTCAGCGCCGGGGCGCCGACCGGTGAAAAGCTGTCGCCGTTGTTGTTGTCGCCCGGCCAGCAGGCGACGCCATCGATATCGGCCCGAGTAAGGCCAGCGTCGGCGATGGCCTCAAGGCAGGCGTCCACCGAGAGCCTGAGCGCGGATTTCGAGGAGGGGCGCGCGACTTCGGACTGGCCGATGCCGGTGATCGCCACATCCTTTTCAAACACGCGATCGAACATCAGGCGTTTCCCTTGGGCGGGTCTCTCTCGAACAGGGGAAGCCAGATATCCTCGTGCTGTTCGAAGACCACCCGCACGGGCATGTCGATGGCCACCTCATCCACGGCGCAGCCGACGACGTTGGTTAGAAACCTCAGGCCTGGCTGCTCCACCAGTTCGACGATGGCGATCACGAATGGCGTATCCAGTTCTGGCGCCCAGGCCTGATGGTTGACGGTGAAACTCGCCACGTGGCCCCGGCCGCAAACCGATTCCGGTCCGACGTCCAGGCTGTCGCAACGCAAGCAGATCGGCGTCGGCGGATGGATCCAGGTCTTGCAGGCCTGACAGCGGAAGATGCGCAGTTCGCCCCGCGCGCCGCCGCGCCAGAAGGCTTCGGTCTCCTGGGTCAGCAGCGGCAGCTTCCTCGCCATTGTCATGGTCGGCCTCCTCGCGGCGTTCGCGGGACTTATCCCACACACCACAGCGACGTCATTCGCGAAATCGATACAGTCGTCCCAAAAATGTACAAAATCATCCCCGATCGGGCTGGTCGAACGGGTGTCGATCGCCGCGATCCGCCTAGTCGGAGACGGTCAACAGCGCGCGGCCCACGATTTCTCCGCTGTTCACGGCGTTCATCGCCTCGGCGAAATTCTCCAGGGGGAAGATGCGCGCGGGCGCCGTGATCAGCCGGCCTTCCTGGTAGAGTTGGAAGAGCGCGCGCATGTTGGCCGCGCTGGCCGTCGGCTCGATCAGGCTGAACTGGCGAATATCGACCCCGATCAAGGCGGCGCCCTTGACCAGCGCAAGGTTGGTGGGCAGGCGAGGGATCGCGCCGGCGGCGAAGCCGATGACCAGGTGACGGCCACCCCAGCCGAGGCAGCGGAACGCCAGTTCGGTCAGCTCGCCCCCGACGGGGTCGACCACTACATCGACGCGACCGCCTGCAGCCTGCTTGACCTGTTCGCGCCAGTCGGGAGCCCGGGCATCGACCACCGCGTCAGCGCCGGCCGCCAAGCTCCGCTTGTTCGGTGTCGAAGCCGAAGCCACCACCCGGGCGCCGAGCGCCTTGGCGATCTGCACCGCGGCAAAGCCGACAGCGCCGCCTGCTCCCAGCACCAGCACCGTCTCGCCGGCCCGCAAGGCTGCGCGTTGAACCAGCGCGTGGTAGGCGGTGGCGTTACTGACGCGGAAGGCTCCAGCCTCGACGAACGTCATGGACTCGGGAATTGGAAACACAAGGGCCGCATTCAGCGTGACGAGCTCGCCCCAGGCGCCGCGGATCGTCGATCCGCAAACCCGCTGGCCGGGGCTTAGGCCGGTCACGTCGGCGCCTACCGTGTCCACGATGCCGGCGAACTCTCCGCCAGGGGTGAACGGCAGATCGGGTCGCACCTGATAGGCGCCGCTCGACACCAGGCCGTCGACGAAATTGACGGCTGAAGTCCGCACCCGCACGCGCACGTCCTGCGGCGCGACGGGTGGATCGGCCACCTCTTCGACGTGAAAGGACTCTGGGATCCCGAAGGCTCGTACCATCACGGCTTTCATATCAATATCCTTGTTCGATCGGAGCCAATGCGGCCAGCTTCGCACGCTGCAGCGGCTTGTGCGGGCAAATCGCCAAGACTAGCGTCGCCTGCTGTCTGATATTTTTCTGGAAGGCCACCAATGCCGTTGATCGATCCGGTCCCGCTGGAGAACCTGGAGCCGGAACTGGCGGGGGCTGTGGCGCGGGGTCAGGCGAGCCGAATGCTGTCATCGACCGTTCCTGTTCAGATCTGGGCTCACCGTCCCGGCCTGGCGCTGGCCTGGCTGCAGACTCTCGAACAGATCCATGTTCACGGCTGCCTTGATGATCGTCTGCGCGAACTGGTGCGCCTGAAGATCGCCAGCATCACCAAATGCAACGCCTGTCAGATCGCCCGAAAGTCCGACGCGGTCAGCGAGGAGGACATCGCCTGCCTGTCCTGGGACGACACGCGCTTCTCCCCCTCGGAACAGGCGGCGCTGCGCTATGCCGAACTGTTCGCGGCTGACTACTTCGCCATCGGCGAGGCGGTGTTTGCCGAGCTTGCGCGTCACTTCACCACCGAACAGATCGTCGAGCTCAACATGTTCTGCGCCCTGATGCTGGCCGGCGGACGGATGACCTATGTGCAGCGCGGCTATCCAGAGGAAGACGCGTCCGCCGCTTGAGGATTGAACCGGGCCAATTCCGCAAATCCTGCTTACAGGGTGCGGGCGATGATTTCCTTCATGATTTCCGAGGTTCCGCCATAGATGCGCGCCACGCGGGCGTCGACCCAGGCGCGGCTGACCTTGAATTCGCTCATGAACCCGTAACCGCCGTGCAGCTGGACGAAATCGTCGAGCAGGCGGTTTTGCATCTCCGAACCGACCAGCTTGGCCATGGCCGCCACATCGGGCGTCAGCTCGCCGTTCATCAGCAGGCCCAGGCAATGGTCGACGAACACGCGCAGCATAGTCGCCTGCGCCTTGGCCTCGGCCAGCTTGAAGCGACTGTTCTGATAGTCGAACACGGTCTGGCCGAACGCCTTGCGTTCGCGAGTGTAGGCGATGGTTTCCTCGAGCAGGGTCTCGATGGATTGCGCCGCGCGAATGGCGATCACCAGCCGTTCGCGAGCCAACTGGTGAGTGAGGTAGCCGAAGCCCTTGTGCTCATCGCCGAGCCGATTGGCCGCCGGAACCCGCACATCGCTGAAGAAAAGCTCCGACGTGTCCTGCCCCTTCAGCCCGATCTTTTCGAGCTTGCGCCCCTTGCTGAAGCCGGCGGCGCCTTCTTCGACGCAGATCAGGGTGATTTCCTTGCCGCTCGGGGTGGGCTCCACCTTGGTGGCGGCGATCACCAGATTGGCGTTGATGCCGTTGGAGATGAAGGTCTTCTGACCATCCAAAATGTAGTCGTCGCCGTCGCGCCGCGCCGCCATGCGCAATGAGCGCAGATCACTGCCGATGCCTGGCTCGGTCATGGCGATGGCGCAGATCAGTTCGCCGGAGGCCATGCCGGGCAACCACCGCTGTTTCTGCTCTTCGGTTCCATAGGCGAGAAGGTAGGGCGCGGCGATGTCGGAGTGGGTTGTGAAACCCACGGCCGTGGCGTTGGCGCGCGCCAGCTCTTCGATAAGCACGGCGGCATGGCCGACATCGCCGCCGGGACCGCCGTATTCCTGGGGTATGGTCACACAGAGAAGGCCCTCGGCCCCGGCCTTAAGCCAGATCTCCTTGGGCACGATGCCGTCATGTTCCCATTCGGCGTGGTGGGGGACGATCTCGCGGTCGATGAACCGCCGGACCTGGCTGCGGAAAATTTCGTGGTCCTCACGAAAGACGGTGCGCATGGGCGGGACTCCAAAACGGTCGCATGGACGCTCACCGCTCGGGGCGGCGGGTCCTGGCTGAGATTTCGCGGATTGCGGGTGGAAGTTCGTCAACGTGGCCCACGGAAGCTTCGACATTGCGGACCAGCGCGCTCAGGCGCAGGCCGATGTCGTTCACGCGCGCCGCGTCGACGACGAACGAAGGGACAGAACAGGAGAAAACCGCCAGTTGGCCTTCGATTGCGCTGCGCATGGGCGCTGCGATCGCCAAGAGCCCGCGCACATATTCGCTTTCGTCGGTTGCGTAGCCCTTTGCGGCCAGGTCAGCGGCGGTTTCGGCCAGTTTGGCTTCCAGCCGATGTCTCCGTTCGGCGTCACCCTCGGCCGAATGGTCCAGATAGGCTTGCTGCTCGGCTTGCGGCAGGTTCAGCAGGTAGGCGCGGCCCGTCACGGTGCGGGCCAGTGATACGCGCGTGCCGATCTCCATTCGAAAGACGGACGAACTGGCGCCCTGGGCGACCTCGACGACGATCATATGGCGGTTTTCGCCCACCATCATGCTCACCTGTCCCTGGGCGTGGTCCGCCAGCGATTGCATCAGGGGGCGGGCGATCTGCCGCGCGGTCATGCGGGCCAGCACCGGCGACGCCAGGGTCAGCATGCCCAGGCTTAGCGTGAAGACCGCACGGCTCTCTGAATAACTCAGCAAACCCAGCTGGCGCAGGGCGCGGGTGAGGCGGAACACTGTCGGCCGCGGCAAACCGGTGCGCGCCATGATCTCCCGGCTGCTCAGCGCCGGGGCGGCGGTCGAGAAACACTGCAGGATCTGCACCCCACGCGCCAGGGCGGTGGTTCTGGGCTCGTCATCGGTGGGTTCCGATCCCGGCCTGGCCATGATCGCGTCCCCCATGCCTGAGCTGGTCCAGACTTCGCGGATGCTCGCGGCCGAGTCAACGAGGCGAACCCGCTGGTTCAGTCGATCCGGCACGCTGGACCTCCGGGTGCGGCAGGGCCCGCGCCGGTCTCGATCCGCTGGGCGGGTTGGCGAAGCGTCGGCGCTCGCCAGGCTGGCCTCGTGGAGGATCGTGCGTGCCAGGGTCATGCGGGGTGACGCTCGTGTGTGATCTGCGCCAGCCCATGGCGTTGGCCGAGCTACATATCAGATACAGAATAAAAATCTAAATACAGAAATTTATCCAGGCGTCATCCTCTTGGCAAAGACGCCCCGCCGTGTTGCTGAAATCTTGCGTCGAGTGGCGCACCCGCAGGGCTGAGGGGGCCCGTTCCGGCTGCTGACTAAAGCAGCGCCCGAGCGGTTCGGCATTCCGCTGCGCGTCCAGGTCCACGCCTCTTCCCCTCGAAATCATCACACAACGGCGCAGCACGAGCGCAGCTTCCGCCTGATCCGGAGCGAGGTTTTCTTGGATCCACCGCGCAAAGCCCGTCCCCAGCGCCAAGCCGTCGAACGGCGGGGGGGCGACGATGTGGTCGTCGTGAACATCCCAGGCCAGAGCCGGTTGCCCATCACACAGCAGACGCGCCGACGTGTGGCCGCCTATGCGGTCGGGAACTTCCGCATCGTATCGCCGGCGTCCATCTCCACGGGCCGAAGCGGCGATAGCGAGGCCAGCCAGATCCAGCATATGCGTGCATTGCAATCGTGCATCCGTCCAGCGGAACACCGCCCCTGAGGCCGGGATTAGCGGCATGCCGATAAGCTCTTCCAGGCGTCCGGCGGCAAGCGGACAGGTTGTATAGGGGTGGCGCGGCGCTTCGGCGCCGGTCGCCGTCACCAACCCGTCGCGGTGGCGCACCCAAACTCGAAAATGGTGGAAATCGTCCTCCAGCGCCGCGCGGGCCTCGCCTTCCTCGCCGAGCCCAACGCGGCTGGCGATCTCGATGCGGCGGCGCAGTCCGGCCGCGTTCATGGCCGACGCTCCTGGTCATTGGCGATCGCCGCCGCGCCAAGTAGCCACATGACCAGGGTCTGGAGGCTGGCCTCGATGAGATCGGCGCGGCTATTGCGGTTGATGTGGATGTAGCAGGAGCCGTTCCGCTCCAGCGCCGCGAGGATCACAGCGGCGAAGGACAGGGCGGGCACATGCGGCGGTAGCCGACCTGCGGCCTTGGCGACCGCGAGTTTCTCGGCGATCGCGTCCATGATCGGCACGGTGAAGGTGAAACGCACGGCCAGGAACCGAGCATCTCCCTCGTCGCCGCGGAGATTGCGCAGGCGCAAAACCGCGCGGTGTTCATCCCAGAACTCGAAATAGGCCGTGACGAACGCCCGCGCCCGCGCCACCACCTCTGATTCAGGCCAGGGCGCGCGCAGCAGGCTCATGACCCGGGCGTAGGCGAACTTTTCCTGTTCGACGAGCGCGAGCAAGGCGGCGTCGAGAGACTCGAAATAGCTGTAGAAGGTGGCTATGGCGACGTTCGCCGCCTCGGCGATACGCGCGACACGCAGTTCGGAGGCGGCGCTGTCCTGCAGCAGGGCCTCGAGCACATCCAGGATGCGCTGACGCGTGTTGGCTCCTTTTTTCTTCAGGGGCCGGCCGTCGATCGACTTGATGCTTACATCGCTGGCCATACCGTAATCGGGGTCCTTCGAATTTTTTCCGATGAAACATCACATTTGGATGCGTTGACAAGGCCGCACCTTAACTCATAACGTCGACACAAATCTGAATAGTGTTCGGAAAAGTTCGGACGCGCGCAGGGAGGCCGCAATGGCGCACTCGGACGGCTGGGTTGTCGGCGAGGAAGACACGGCGATCCAGGCCCTGGCGCGGGCGGTGGCGCGTGTCCCCGACAAGACCTTCCTGAACATCTCCGGGGAAGGCCACACCTATGGCGAGGTGGACCGGATCACAAACCGGCTGGCTCACGCGCTGACCGGGCTGGGCGTGACGCCGGGCCAGACCGTCGTCACCATGCTGGACAACAATATCGACGCTGTGGCGGCCTGGCTGGCCATCAACAAGATCGGCGCGGTGAGCGTGCCCATGAACACTGCGCTCCGCGGCGAATTTTTGCGTCACCAGGTTGGAGACGCCGGCGCAGCGATCGTCATCTGTGAGGCCGAGTATCTTCCGCGCGTGGTCGCGGTGGTCGACCGGCTGCCGGACGTGCGCCTGATCCTTCACCGGGGCGCCCTGGCCGACGTTCCCGATTGTGCGGTCTCCATCCAGCCCTTGGACGATCACCGCGGGGAAGACGAGGCGCCGGTTCCATTCTCACCTGTTCCAGCCGCTCTTGCGGCCCTGATCTACACCTCCGGCACCACCGGGCCGTCAAAGGGCTGCATGTTGAGTTCGAACTACATGTGCAACCTCGCCCGCCAACAACTGCGCGCGGCGCCGGCCGGCCCGGATGACATTCTGTGGACGCCGCTGCCCTTCTTTCACCTGAATGCGATTTCTACGGGCGTCATCTCCACGATGCTGGTTGGCGGCACGATAACCTTGGGGCCGAGGTTCTCGGTTTCGGGATTCTGGCCGGAGATCGAGCACAGCGGCGCAACCGTGGTCTCCATTCTGGGCTCCATGGGGAATCTGCTGGCTCAGGCTGAAGACAACGACGCCATGCGCCGATGCTTTGGACAGGTGCATACGGTGCGCGGAAACCCATTCACAGAAGAAATGAAGAACACCTGGCGCCGGCGATTCGGGGCCAAGCGCGTGGGCTCCAACGGCTACGGCCTGACGGAGGCGGCGGTGGTCACCTCGCTGCCGGCGGGCGAATACGCAGCGCCTGGCTCTTCGGGAAAGCGCATTCCTGATTTCGACGTTCGAATTTTCGACGATGACGATCGCGAACTGCCGCCCGGCCAGGCTGGCGAGATCGTCGTGCGGCCCCTGAAGCCCAACATCATGTTCCAGGGCTACTGGCGTCGCCCGGAAGACACCCAGAAGATCATGCGCAATATGTGGCTGCACACCGGCGACATCGGCAAGTTCGATGACGACGGCTTTTTCTACTTCGTCGACCGCAAGAAGGACTACCTGCGCCGACGGGGTGAAAACATCTCGAGCTTTGAAATGGAAGCCGCCTTCCTGGGTCATGAGGGGATCGAAGAGGTCGCGGTCCATGCGGTGCCTTCGCCCGTGGGCGAGGATGACGTGAAGGTCACCGCGGTGCTCAAGCCCGGCGCGCAGCTCACAGAAGAGGCGCTCTGTCGCTGGGCGCTCGACCAGGTGCCCTACTATGCGGTGCCGCGATATATCGAATTTCGCGAGGTCCTGCCCAAGAATCCGCAAGGACGCGTGCTCAAATATCAGCTTCGTGATGAGGGGCGCACAC
>FTKX01000033.1_pt1 | contig 24208 bp, 23 predicted proteins | sample 1641081 | NCBI WGS metagenome assembly FTKX01 (sample SAMEA3914789, study PRJEB12502) | metagenome | biome: forest; material: soil | place: Canada | collected 2011-07-03 | depth 0.3 m
GCCGCAGCAGGCGATGCGCCCATGCAGGGCCATGTTGAACAGGCAGGCCTCCAGCACATCGCCGCCGACATTGTCGAAATAGACGTCGATGCCCTTGGGGCAGACCTCGCGCAGGGCCCGGCGCAGATTGCCGGCCTTGTAGTCCACCGCCGCGTCGAAGCCGAGGTCGCGGGTGAGCAGGGCGCATTTGTCGGCGCCGCCGGCCACGCCGACCACGGTGCAGCCCTTGATCTTGGCGATCTGGCCCACCAGCGAGCCGACCGAGCCGGCCGCGGCCGAAACCACCACCGTCTCTCCGGCCTTGGGCTGGCCGCACGCCAAAAGCCCGAAATAGGCGGTCAGGCCGGCGACGCCATAGACGCTGAGCAGGTGGCTGAGCGGCTCGGTGGGCGGCAGTTTGTGCAGGTGGCGCGCGGGCAGGGCGGCATAGTCCTGCCAGCCGGTGTCGGCGAACACCAGATCGCCTGGCGCCAGATGGGCCGCCTTGGACTCGACCACTTCCGAGATCGATCCGCCGGCCATGACCTGGCCGGCCTCCACCGCCGAACGGTAGGTGGCCCCCTGCATCCAGGCGCGGTTGGCGGCGTCCAGGGAGATCAGCCGGGTGCGCAGCAGCACCTGGCCGTCCGCGATCTGGGGCACGGCGGCCTTCGTCATGCGGAAGTGCTCTGGGGTCAGCCTGTCCTGGGGGGTGGCGTCCAGAAGGATCTGACGGTTGATCTCGCCCATGATGTTCGCTCCCTGATGGCCGCCGGGTTTTTGTTGGGGTGGCGACCGATCATGCCTGCATGGGGCCTGGATGACGATAGGCCTTGATCGCGGGCTGAGTTCGCCCTGGCGGCAAATTCCGCCGCAGGTCGCTCAAGGCCGACCCCAATTTGCCCAGCGCCGTGGGCTGGGACTTTTTCGGGCGACGGCAGGCTATTGATTAATATGAATTAACTTGGTGGCTCAATCCTTGCTTGCAAAGGCAGTGCTCGCGCGGGCTATCGCAGGACGGAAGAGGGCCATGATCACCAGTTCGATCTCAAGCGCATCGGCGTGGCCGAGCCTGTCGCCCCAGACCTCCACCTCGCCAGCCTCCGCCGGCGTTCAGGCGCAGTCCCCCGCCGACTGGCTGATGAACTTCGCCAAGATGACGCCCGCGCAACAGATGCGCGCCACCATCCTGGCCAAGATGGGACTGACCGAACAGGACCTGGCCAATATGGACGCCAAGACCCGGCAAAAGGTCGAGGACAAGATCAAAGAGGAAATCAAACGGGAAGTGGCGAACAACACCGAAAAGAAGACCGGCGTTATTGTGGATCTGAAGGCCTAGGGCATGATGAAATCAAGTTGAGCCGATAAAACTCCGCTCATCCCGGCCTTCGCCCATAGGCGCTAAGTTAGGCCGGGGCGGCGGAACCGCCCTTCTCCCATGGGGAGAAGGAGGGGCCCATTCGCGAAGCGAAGGGGAGGTTGAGGGGATAAGGCCTCTCAGTTTCTTCCTGAAATCGCGCAACCCCTCACCCTCCCACGCCTTCGGCGCGGGCCCCTCCCTCTCCCTTCGGGCGAGGTGTTTCTTGGCCAGGCTCCTAACTTAGCGCCTATGGGCATACGCCGGGATGAGCGGGGTTCTGGTTTGGCTTCAATTCATCACGCCCTAGGGCGCTAGTGTCCGGTTGGCGGCTGCGGGTCCGAGCATCGGACTGTCGGGAAATAGCCGCTGTCCCGGAGCGGCCTTGCAGACCGTCCGGGACTACAGTTTTGGCAGGCTTGGCCGTGACCTAGAGCCGTTCGACGATGGTCACATTGGCCAGGCCGCCGCCTTCGCACATGGTCTGCAGGCCGTAGCGCTTGCCCCGGTTCTTCAGGCCATAGATCAGGGTCGACATCAGCTTCGTGCCCGAGCCGCCCAGGGGGTGGCCGAGGGCGATGGCGCCGCCATTGACGTTCAGGCGCTCCGGATCGGCGCCGGTCACCTGCAGCCAGGCGGCGGGGACCGAGGCGAAGGCTTCGTTGACTTCGAACAGGTCGATGTCGTCGACGCTCATGCCGGCCTTTTTCAGGGCCCGCAGGGTGGCGGGGATCGGGGCTTCCAGCATGATCACCGGGTCGCCGCCGATCACGGTCATGTGGTGGATGCGGGCCAGGGGCTCGACGCCCAGGGTCTTGAGGCCGGCTTCATTGACCACCATCACGCCCGAGGCGCCGTCGCAGATCTGGCTGGAGGTCGCCGCCGTCAGCGAGCCGCCTTCCTGCAGCAGTTTGACGCCCTTGACCCCATCCAGGGTGGATTCGAAACGGATGCCTTCGTCGATGGTGTGCAGTTCGGTCTTGCCGTCGGCGGTGGTGACCTCGATGGCGATGATCTCGTCCTTGAAGGCGCCGCCCTGGGTGGCGGCGATGGCGCGCTGGTGGCTCTGGAAACCGAAGGCGTCGAGCTGGTCCTTGGTCAGGCCGTATTTCTTGGCCACCATTTCGGCGCCGACGAACTGGCTGAACTGGATGTTGGGATAGCGCTCCTCCATCCGCGGGCTCTTGGAATGGCCGAGGCCGGCCTTGTAGGCGAGGATGGCCGGGGTGCCCATGGGCACGCGGGTCATGCTCTCGACGCCGGCGGCGATGACGATGTCCATCGAGCCGGACATCACCGCCTGGGCGGCGAAGTGCAGGGCCTGCTGCGACGAGCCGCACTGGCGGTCGACCGAGGTGGCCGGAACGCTTTCGGGCAGTTTGGAGGCCAGGACCGCGTTGCGGGCGATATTGGTGGACTGTTCGCCCGCCTGGCCGACGCAGCCCATGATCACGTCCTCGACCAGGGCCGGGTCGGCGCCCGAGCGATCGATCAGGCTGTCGAGCACGGCGCCGGCGAGGTCGGCCGGGTGCCAGCCCGCGAGACGACCACCCTTGCGCCCGCCCGCCGTGCGGCCAGCCGCGACAATGTAAGCTTCGGCCATTGAAATCCTCCAAGTTTGTCTCTGATAGGTTAGCTGATCAGATCGCCCCTCAGGCCCGATATGGCAAGGCCCTTTCCGCGAACGTCAAGCTACGGGCGCGTCAACCCCTTCAGGACGCTGCGGAAGGTTTCGAAGAATTTTTTGCCGGGCGAGGGCGCCGGCGGCCCTTGCCGAGGCTGGGGCGGCGAACCATACCCTTGGCCATGCCCTGTGATCCGCGCCTGTGAACTATCGCCACCACTTCCACGCCGGCAACTTCGCCGACCTGATCAAGCATGTCGGGCTGCTGGCCCTGCTCGAGGCGGCCAAGGCGGCGCCCGGTCCCCTGATGGTGATCGACACCCACGCCGGCGCCGGCCTGTACGACATGCGCGGCGAGATGGCGTTGAAGTCGGGGGAGGCCGAGGCGGGGGTCGTGCGACTGATGCAGGATGCGGCCGCGCCGGCGGTGTTCGAGCCCCTGAAGGCGGCGGTGCGGCGCGCCAATCCCGGCGGCGGCCTGCGGTTCTATCCGGGCTCGCCGGCCTTGAGCCTCGGGGTCCTGGGTCCAAAGGACCGGTTGATCGCCTGCGAGCTGCGTGAGGATGACGCCCGCACCCTGCGCGCCAATCTCAAGGACCGGGCCGCCAATATCGAAATCGTCGTCGCCGACGGCTTCGCCGCCGCGGTGGCGCGAACCCCCGTCAAGGGCGCGGCCCTGGTGCTGATCGATCCCCCGTACGAACGGGCCGATGACTATGCCCAGATCCAGCGCTGCGTGGGCGCGCTGTTGCGGCGCAACCCCCAGGCGGTGGTGATGGTCTGGGCGCCGCTCAAGGATCTGGAGACCTTTGACGCCCTGCTGCGCGGGCTGGAGGACCTGGATCCGCCACCCATGCTGGTGGTCGAGGCGCGGTTGCGGCCCCTGGCCGATCCGATGAAGATGAATGGCTGCGTGCTGTTGATGCTGAACGCCCCAACCCGCCTCGATGCGACCCTGGGCGTGGCCTGTGACTGGGTGGTCGGCGCCCTGGGCGAGCCTGGCGGCGAAGCCCGGGTCTGGCGGCTGTAGGCGGCGCCGGAGCATAGGCGCTAAATTAGACGCGCGCCCCTGCTCCTCATCCAGAGGCGCCCGCGCGGCGAGCGCCTCTGGATGAGGAGCCTACGGCGTTCACACATCCCCAATCAGCGTTTTAGATCAGAGGCTTGCGCATCGTTTTCCTTCCCCCCTTGCGGGGGAAGGTGGCCTGCGAAGCGGGTCGGATGGGGGGTGTCAGCGCCGAAAGCGTCGCCGGGGAGCGGTTGGTTTAATTGAAGCTTGGGTGTCTCACCCCCTATCCGTCGGCTCCGCCGACACCTTTCCCCGCAAGGGGGAAAGGAAGACATCAGGTCTGCCCCGCGCCGATGTGTGAGTCCGATAGGGTGAGGAGCAGGGGTGGGGGCGTCAGCTTGATTTAGCGTCTATGGGCGGCGCCGGAGGCCCTGGCGGAAAACTTCATTTCGAGCCGTCGATCCGGCGATTTTGCGGATGTGAACGGCCGGGGCTGTGTTATGCTGCGCTGCACAATTCGTCAGCGCCGTGCAACAGGAGTGCTGTGTGATGGGCGTCTTCCCAGTCAATTCCCCCAAAATCATCGGAGCGGACCTGTCCGCGGACCGAGTCCTGAGCGCGCCCCTGGGCGCCTTTTCTCCCCTGTGGTTCGCCTTTGGCGCGGCCGCCAGCGCGGGCGTCACCTATTGGTGGATGACCCGCTGGATGCGGCCGGCCCATCTGGAAGCCCTGGCCGTCCCAGCCTTGGCCGACCAGGCCGTGACCAAGGCCGCCGCCGAGCTTGAGGCGATCTCGGCGCCGGCCATCGAAGCCCTGGTCTCGGAACCCGCTCCCGAGCCGGCCAAGATCGAAGCTGAAGCGCCGGCTCTGGCCGCGGACATCGCGGCGCCGGTCGAAGCGGCGATCGAGGCGTCCGCCGAGGTCGTCGAAAAGACAGCCGACGCCGCCGAGGCCGTGGTGGCCCCGCCACCTGTGGCGGCGAAGGCGGCGGTCGCTGAAGTCTCGGCTCCGATGGAACCGGCGAAAGCCAGGCCGGCCGCCAAACCCAAGGCCCCGCCGGTCGCCAAGGCCCCTTCGGTCGCCAAGGCCGAGCCGAGCGCCAAGGCTCCGCCGGCCGCCAAGTCCGCGGCCGTGTCGGTTCCGACCACGCGGTCGCCGCGCCGCAAACCCCGCGCCTAGAGCGGTCGGCCTGTCCGAGCCCCGGCGCAACCGCTAGGCTTCCGGCCCGTTGCTCGCAGGAGTGACCGCACCGGAAAGGCCATTATGTTTCGCGCGAAGACCTTGGACGACATCGCCCGGCTGCGCGCCGGCATCGCGCGCATTGGCCGGCTGTCGGACAATGTGGTGCGGTTGGGGCGGTTCGGCATCGGGCTGGACGGGGTCCTGGCCTGGGCGCCGGGCCTGGGGCTGATCTATAGCCTGGGCGCGGGCGGCTATCTGCTGGTCCAGGGGTGGCGGGCGCGGGCGCCGATGAGCGCCCTGCTGACGGGCCTGGGCCTGATGAGCGCCCGCTCGGTGGTGACGGCGATCGGCGAGAGCTTCCTGCCGTTTCTGCCGGTCGAGCTGCTGGTCGACTTCTTTCGCGCCCACAAATGGACCGCCGACCTGTTGCTGAGAAGCATTGACGAGACCGTCTATGTCGAGCCGGCGCCCACCCAAGACGCGGGGTTGCGCCCCAGTGTCGAGACCGGGCGCGCCAGGGTCGAGGCCGGGCGAGCGGCGATCAAGGATCGGCGGACTGTTATTCTGGGCTAGACGCCGGGGCTTGCGCCTCGCCATGGTGTGGCAAAACACCAAAGGCGGAGGACAAGACCCATGGCGCGCATTCCCTATTTCGATCCGGCCCAGGCCCAGGGGCGCGCCAAGGCCCAGTACGAGAAGCTGCCGCCGCTGAACATCTTCCGCATGATGGGCCACGCCGGCGAGATGCTGGACGGCTTTGTGCGGCTGGGCGGGCAGATCCTCAACTTCGCCGACCTGGACCCGGTGCTGCGCGAGATCGCCATCATCCGCGCGGGGGTGCTGTGCGGCTCGACCTATGAGGTCCACCAGCACAAGCGCATCGGCCGCAGCCTGGGCATGTCCGCCGAGCTGCTGGCGGGGATCGACGAGGGGCCGCAGGCGGCGGTGTTCGACGATATCCAGCGGCTGGTGATGCGCTTCACCGACGATGTGGTGGCCAATGTGCGCGCCTCCGACGCGACCTTCGATCCCCTGAGCAAGATCCTGCCCTACAAGCAGATGCAGGAGCTGGTGATCACCATCGGCTATTACATGATGGTCTCGCGGTTTCTGGAGACCTTCGACGTGGACATCGAGGACAAGCAGGCGGTGCGCGACGATCAGATGCCAGGCGTCGGGCGGGGCGCGCGATGAGCGAGGCCGAGCCCTATGTGCGGCCTCTCAGCGCCGAATCCCGCGGCGAGGCGCCGGGGCGCGGGCGGCTGGTGGGGCGGCGGATCCTGATCGTCGGCGGCGGCCAGCAGGTGGTGGATGCGCAGACCGATCCGGTGGGCAATGGCCGGGCCATGGCCCAGCTGTTCGCCCGCGAAGGCGCCCGGGTGGCGGTGGCCGACCGCAGACGCGAAGCGGCCCAGGCGACCGCCGATCTGATCAGCGAGGCGGGCGACGAGGCCCTGGTGATCGAAGCCGATATTTCGCACGAGGCCGACGTCGTCCGCATGGTCGGCGAAGCGGACGACGGGCTGGGCGGTCTCGATGGCCTGGTGCTGAATGTGGGCGTCGGCGTCGGCGGCTTGGGGCTGGCCAATGTCAAGGCGTCGGAATGGGATCAGGTGCTGGGCGTCAATCTACGCGGGCCGATGCTGTGCTGCCGCGAAGCCTTGCCGCGCCTGGAGGATGGTTCGTCGGTGGTGTTCATCTCGTCCATCGCCGGCCTGGTCGCCGGCTCCCGCCTGCCGGCCTATGACGCGTCCAAAGCCGCCCTGGCCGGGCTGATGCGGCACGTGGCGCTGGAAGGCGGGCGAAAGGGCGTGCGCGCCAATATCGTCGCCCCCGGCCTGGTCGACACCCCGCTCGGCCGCCGCGCCAGCCAGGGCCGCCCCTCGCGCGGCCGCACCCCGGTGGCCTTCGGGCGGCAGGCGACGGGCTGGGAGATCGCCTATGCGGCCCTGTTCCTGACCTCGGACGAAAGCGTCTATGTCACGGCCCAGATCCTGGCGGTGGACAGCGGATTGACGGGGATCAGCTGAGGTTCGGCGAGTTGCCGCCGACACGGCGCTTTGCGCCACCCGTTGAACCCGCCGGAGGCTTCGCCGGCGTTCCGCCGCGCGGCGCTTTCGTAATCTGACGCTTGGGTTCGCGCCCGGAAAGGCCGTCAACGGTCGAGTGCGCGCCTGGACACCGCCCACAAGCGGCCGTTCCGAATTTCTGAGTTGGGTGGAAAGCTGCCCCAAGAACCGCTACGCCTAGACCGTGAATGATCTCGCGACGATAACCCTATGGCGACCGGTTGGGCCTGCCGAGATGCGCTTGATCGCCGAGGCTGGCTACCGCGCCTTTCCTCCACGCCTGCCGGAGCAGCCGATCTTCTATCCAGTGCTGAACGAGGGTTACGCCATCCAGATTGCCCGCGATTGGAATGTAAAATCCGACGGTGCTGGTTTCGTGACCCGGTTCGAGGTTGAGCGCGAATTTATCGACCGCTACCCGGTCCAGCAGGCGGGTGGGCGTGAACATCTGGAATATTGGATACCAGCTGAGGACCTCGACGCATTCAACGATGCCTTAGTCGGCCTAATTGCGGTCGCTGCGGAGTTCCGTTGAGGGTGGTGGACAGCGGCCATACGCGCTTGCCAAAAAGCTGCGGACCGTGGTGCCTTGGCATTGGCTGCTGGGACGCCCTTTGAAGTATGATCAATCGGTGCGGCGCATTGGATCCTGGCGGTAGGAAATGGCATGACAATCCAAAGAATTCTCGTCGCCTTCTTGGGCACAACGAGCGCTTTGATTGTCGCCTCCTCCGTCGCGCTGGCGCTACCTCCTCCGCTCGCACTGTTCGCGCCGGACCTCGACCAAGTCGTCGGCGTCTATAAGCATCGTTTCTCCAACAGCGATGTTTCAGGGGATAAGTTCACCTCTGAGAATATATTCGAACTCGTCAAGCTCTCACCAAAGGCGGCCTACTTCCGCATCCACAGCGAGTTCTACAACGGCCACACATGCAATCTGTCGGGTGTGGCCGACTTGGAGGCTGACGCCTTGACCTATCACGGGCCTCCAGATTTTGAAGGGCATCCATGCGTCTTGAAATTCGCCGTCAATAAGCAAGGCATAATCACCAATGACGTGGGCGGGGTTTGCCACCTGACGAGCTGCGGTGCGCGCGGCGGCTACGGTGACGGCACCCATGTAGATTACCCGTTCACGGCCAAGCGCAACATCCGTTACAAGGCGATAATCCTGAAATCGCAGGAGTACGCCCAGGCCGTGAAGGAGCACAACGCCCACCCGATCGGCACGCCTAGTCCCGTCTCGTAGCCTTAAGTTACGCGACGCAAACCGTAGCTCTTGGCTGCATGGCCTCGATCCGCGAACGTCCGCACTAAGGGTGAATGCAATGACGGCTTGGGGTCGCGTACTGCCGGTGATACGCGGCCAATAAGTCGCCGTTGGCATCCGGTGGGCTCCCATGCCCAGAGCGGACACGATCAAGGGCGGCACGGGGTGGCGAACGGAAATTGGCTAAGCGCAGGAAGCGGACTTTGGGCGTCAGCCTCACCGTGTGCCCCTGCAGCGTCATTGGCGCGCTTTGACTACTTCGCGCGGGTCGGCGGCGGCTGCGTGAATTGGTGAACGAAGCGAAGCACCACGCCTGTCTCACCTGCTTCGCGTCGTTTCGGATCGCTGATGTGTTGGTCAATTACGAACAGGGATTCAGTGGCTTGGCTCGGGAGTATCCGCTGCTCACCGATAGTGTGAATATGAATGCCGCTCTGTTCGGTGTCGACCGCCTCAATTGGTTTGAACCCACTCCCAGCGCTTTCGTAAGCCTCGGCGACTGCATGATAAGCTCCAAGCCCCACCATCTGCGGTATGTTCCAACGTACGGAACAGGCATGGAAGGGAGGGAACTCGATCCAAACCGTAGCGCCTCCGCCCTTTAACTCCCAAGCCCGAGCTGGGTCATTGCCCATTGTTACCTTGACTTGGTCGGGAGAAAGCTCCCGAGCGTCCTGCGCGTTCATCAGCGTTTCGACTGCCCCATCGTTTGGAAACGCCTTGAGGCAGACTTGTTCGTAAAGCGTGGTCATTTTCGAGAGGCGCTGATCCGCCTCCACCGCGCTTGTGCCTGCGACAAACGCCAACAGCATCGAAACCAACATCCGCCTCCCCCAAATCCGTCCTGTAGGCGATGGATTATGTTGACGCTTGACGTCGCCGCAACGCGGAATCTCCCAACGCCGCCTCAGGGTCGCGTGCTGCCGGTCACCGGCGTTCAACAACTCGCCGTTGGCGACGCCCTGAGCTTCGATGCCGAGAGCAGCCGTGACCAAGGACGGCATGGGGTGGAATGCCGAAGTTGGTCGAACCTAGACGTTCTTAAGTGGGTGATGAGTAGCTTTAGCCAATTCCGTGTTGCGAACCGCTGCTAACCCGGCACAGAGCGCGATCGGACGGCCGATCCCGACGGAACACCTTGTCTCTGCGCGGCCACAGCGTTGAGGCCCAAGGCGGCTCGAGCTTTAGCTAGAAAAGCACTTGGGTTTTCCGTGTTGCGCCACTGCCCTACTGCAGACATGCCTTGCAGGATGAGGTGCTGTCGCGCGCGTTCAACGTCATTCATTACCAAAAACGCCAGCGAGAACTGAGCGTGAGCTAGGACGGCTGCAAATGGGTCAGCATCCGCCCGCGCAGCCATGAAATGTTCATGTGCCGCCACAATTTCGGCAATCACGTCGGGGCTCTTGAAATAGGTTTCAGCGCTCCCTCTGACCGAAGCGTCGTCGGACATCGAGCGTGCTCCCATTGCTGTAGAATGGGTATCGGGAATAAGACCAAAGCTCGCGGCTGGTGCGGAGTCTGCAAAGCGGCGCGCAAACGTCAGCGCCTCCGTCTCTGACCCTAACCATTTTGCCGAAACAGCGTCCGAATAGGCGGACAACCCCTCGACCGGTCTGCGCTCGGCAGAAAGATAAGAGGGTAGCAGGGCATGCAGCGTGTCGGTGTCACCGGCTCCTTTGAGGGCGCGGAACAGGAAAGCTAACGTTACGCCGTCGTTGCGGTTTTGCCGTCGCGCACGGGTCAGCATTTCTGCTGCGACGACCAAATGCCCGGCGAACCCATCCTCGTCTCGTATATGTTCAGCTAAGCCTCTGCGCCGCCACGCCCAACCGACTTGAATTGCGCCAGCAAGTCCTGCGCCGCCCTCCACTTGAGCCAGGCCCTTTAGAGTTCCGACGATGGGCGATCCATCCCCCAGGTCGGTCAGCAACGTTAAGGCGCTTTGCGGCTGCAACGCCGCGACACTCGATACAAGATCGCTCCAGCGCTCCCGCGTCAGCAGATCGAGCGAAGCCGCATACAACGGGTGATTAGGAACGTACGGCGCTGGATTGTCCGCCTCGGCAAGCCCGCCACAGCAGGTCGCGGCCGCAATCGATAGAGAAAATGCACGGCGGCTCATCTGCATCGCCAGTCCCCCCATAAGCTGCGTCCGACCGCTGTGCCTATTCTAGCGGGCTCAATATCACACGACTGACGAAGGTCTCCTATGGGTCGTCTTTCGCCGCCCGGTCCAAGCCCGCAACTCGCCATTGGCCAGAACCACGACGCACGCGCCCGATGGCAGACTCTCCGAACGGGTCAGGGGGGGGGTGAGTGGAAGTGTGAGCTATTAAGCTTGGCGGATGAATGCAATCCGCGGTTTGAGCGTCTGGCTTGGGGCTCCAATGTTGGCGAGCCTAATTTGCACGACCGCATGGCACGTTGCGTCCGGAGGCCGTCTTTCGGAGTGGCGGCCCATAGCTAGCTTCGTCTTGATCAGTTTCATGTTCACGATTGGCGGCTCAACCCTCCTAAGTCTGGCGTTCGCATCAGTGAATTTGGCGTCGGTTGGCGCCCGATACCTTGTTCTCATTGTCCTGGGCGCCGTCGCAGGCGGAGCGTGGATGCTAATGGTCGGAACGCCGGTCGCAGCATGGCTCGGCGTCACATACGGGACAGCGACGGCCTGCATTTGGGTCGCTCTGCACCGCGTTATATACGGGCCGAAATAGGTTCGCTCCGGTCGCGCGCCGCCGCGCGGCGCTTTCGTATTCTGACGCTTGGTTCCCGCCCAGAAAAGCGGCCAACGGTCGAATGCGCGCCTGGACACCGCCCACAAGCGGTCGTTCTGAATTTCTGAGATGGGGTGGAGAGCGGAAACCTCCGCGCGCGCCCCAATGGTCGTCATCCCGGACGGAGCGCTCGTGAGAGCGCGCAGATCCGGGACCCAGCATCCCGGCTCCTCACACCGACATAGAGTGCGCCGTTTCGTGCTCTCGCCATAATCTAGACCGCGATCCAGGAGTCCTGCGTCACCATCGGCCAAATTTAGCCGCGCCCGCCGCGGATGTCGGCAACGCACGGCCGCGTCGAGGCCGGGGCTGCTGGGTCCCGGATCTCCGCGCTCTGCGAGCGCTGCGTCCGGGATGACGAAGTTTGGGGAAGGTCGGCTGTGGGTCGGGCGCCGCTGGTAACCTAGCTCCGGAAACTTGCCGTTGGCAGGGCTGAGCCGATCATCCCATATAGGATTAACCAAGCGCGGGTGGCGGTGGAAAGTGGACCTTGCCGCGATGGCGCCAGCCAAAGAGAAGGGCCTCCGGCATGCCGGAGGCCCCGCTCTGACAGGATTTTCATAACGCCCGAAGCTGGGCTGGCGGGAGTTCGTCGGATGCGCTTCAGTGTGGCGTCGTTGCGGCTCCGGCTACAGCGCCTGTGCCGCCGCCTATGGCCGCGCCGACCGCCGCGCCGGGGGCGCAGCCAATCGGAAGCGTCACAATACAGCCGATCGCCGCGCCGAGACCAGCGCCCGTCGCTCCGCCCGCCAAGGCGCGCGCGCCCGGATCGGCGTGCCAACTGCCATCGCGCTCGTAATAGCCACGGTCATTTTCCGGGTCGGAGCGCCAGTGCACATGATCGTCATGTTGGTGGGCGTCATACCAATCGGCCTTGTAGTAGGTGACCGGTGCGTCGGGCCCGTAAGCATACCTATGCTTTACCCGCCAACAATCTCCGGATTGATTGCAGGCCACATAGGCTGAAGAACTTGGTTGTGAGGCGGCCGGTGAGGCAATCAGCGAGCTCCCCATAATAACGGAAAGGCATGACCCAAGGCCAAGCGCGGCTCTGAAGAGGCGCATTATGAAGTTCCTTTTTGGTGGCTTTTGGATAAACGCAAAGATTAGCGGAATAGTTCCACGAGCAGTCCTAAGGTCGCGGGAGGTAGATCGAAATTTAGCGCCTCGATTACCACGCTGATCATGAAGCCAGGAAAAAGGACGTGGGAAATACGCGCGTCGAGGCCGGGGCTGCTGGGTCCCGGATCTCCGCGCTCTGCGAGCGCTGCGTCCGGGATGACGAAGTTTTGGGGGAATGTCGGCCGTGGGTCGGGTGCAGTGAATCGGTGAAGGGGGCGTGCCTGCGGAACGCCTCAACCCCGGACCGGCTGGCTGTTCAGGCCGATGAACAGGGTCCTCATCATCTCGTGGCGCAGGGCGCTGGCCCCCGCGCCGCGGGCCAGGAGGCCGGCCATGTCGAGCAGCACCACCCCGTGGATCGCGGCCCAGAACATCTGGCCGATCAGGCTGGCCTCGCCGCGCAGCACGCCCTCGTCGATCATCGCCTGGACATAGGCGGTCATGTTGCTGTTCGAGCGCGCCCGGGCGCGGGCGAGGTCGGGGAAGCGTTCGTCGCCCGAGGCGTCCATGCCAAACATCAGCCTGTAGGCCTCGCGGTTGTCGAGGGCGAAGCGGACATAGGCGTCGCCGATGGCCGTGGACTTGGTGCGGGAATCCCCGGGCGTGGCGGCCGCGTCCTCAAGGGCGTCGGAAAATCGGTCGAAGGCCAGGGTGCGCACCGCCGCCAGGATCTCGTCCTTGTCGCGGAAATAGCGATAGGGGGTCATGGGGCTGCAACCGGCCTCGGCGGCCAGGGTGCGCATGGTGAAACCCTCCGCCCCGTGCTCGGCGAACAGGCGGGTGGCGGCCTCGCAAAGCCGGTCGCGGAATTCGGCGACCTCGGTGGTGGTCATGGCGCGGGGCAAGGCGTTCGATTCCGGCTTGATAAATGTCGCGTACTTAGTACATTTACTTAGTATAGCACCCGCGGCCTTGCGGCAACGGCGACGATTGAGACCTCTCGACGATAAAGACCCCTCGATAAAAGCACCCCAAGGAACGCATTCATGGCCCTCCCCCCCGTTCTGCGCGACCGCCTGCGCCTGCCGGTCATCGCCTCGCCGCTGTTCATCATCTCCGGCCCCGACCTGGTGATCGCCCAATGCAAGGCGGGGATCGTCGGCTCGTTTCCCTCGCTGAACGCCCGGCCGATCTCCATGCTGGACGAATGGCTGCACCGGATCACCGAGGAACTGGCCGCCTGGGACCGCGCGCACCCTGAGAGCCCGTCGGCGCCGTTCGCGGTCAACCAGATCGTGCACAAGACCAATAACCGGCTCGAGGAAGACCTGGAGCTGTGCGTCAAGTGGAAGGCGCCGGTGGTGATCACCTCCCTGGGCGCCCGCGAGGACCTCAACGCCGCCATCCATTCCTATGGCGGGATCACCCTGCATGACGTGATCACCAACCGCTTCGCCCGCAAGGCGATCGAAAAGGGCGCCGACGGCCTGATCCCGGTCGCGGCGGGCGCCGGCGGCCATGCCGGCACCCTGTCGCCCTTCGCCCTGGTGCAGGAGATCCGCGAATGGTTCGACGGGCCGGTGGCCCTGTCCGGCGCGATCGCCAATGGCGCGGCCATATTGGGCGCCCAGGCCATGGGCGCGGACCTGGCCTATATCGGCTCGGCCTTCATCGCCACGCAGGAGGCCAACGCCGATCCGCGTTACCAGCAGATGATCGTCGACAGCGCCGCCGACGACATTCTCTATTCCAACCTGTTCACCGGGGTGCACGGCAACTATCTGCGCCCGTCGGTGGTCGCCGCGGGCCTGGACCCGGAAAACCTGCCGCAGAGCGACCCGTCGAAGATGAACTTCGGCTCCGGCGGCAATCAGGAAGCCAAGGCCTGGCGCGATATCTGGGGCTGCGGCCAGGGCATAGGCGCGGTCAAGGCGGTGCCGACCGTGGGCGAGATGGTCGCCAGGCTGAGCGCCGAATATGAGGCGGCCAAGGCGTCGCTGGCGGCCAAGACCGCCCTGACCCGCGGCGCGGCCCTGGCCATGGCGGCGGAATAGGCACGCCCTCGGGCATCTAGCCTCCATCATCCGGCGTAGGTTGGGGGATGGAGGATCGGACATGATGAAGCGGTGGGGGATCGCCTATCTGGCCACGGCCTTGACCTTTGTCGCCCTGGATTTCGTCTGGCTGACCCAGACCGCCGGCCTCTACCGGCATGAGATCGGACCCTTGCTGCTGGACCACCCGCGCCTGGGCCCGGAGATCCTATTCTATCTGGCCTATCTGTTCGGCGTGGTCCTGTTCGTGGTTATGCCGGGCCTGAAACAGTCCCGCTGGATCAGCGTGGCCGGGCGGGGAGGGATGTTCGGCCTGATCGCCTATGGGACCTACGACCTGACCAATCTGGCGACCCTGAAGGGATTCTCCGTCACCCTGACCGTGGTCGACCTCGCCTGGGGGTTCGCCGTGACCGGGGTTGCCGCCACGGTCGGCTATCTGGCGGCCCGGCGGTTTGGCTAGGGTCGTCTTCAGGGCGGGATGGGGTAGGGTCGGATCCGTCAATTTCTCCGATCTTCCCGGCCTTAGCGCCTAGGCGCCAAGTTTGGAGCTGGCCAAGAAACACCTCGCCCGAAGGGAGAGGGAGGGGCCCGCGCCGAAAGGCGTGGGAGAAGGTAGGTTCGGCCGTCCTGGCCGCCTATGGGCAGTCGCGGGACGAGTTGATTTTGGAGCAACTGTGAGGGTTCAATCACGGTTGATCCCTGTTTAAGCTCGAAGTATAGTTAATGACAGTTATCTATGCCTAACTGAATTTCCGCAGACTAAGCTGAAATTAAGGAAGGCCAGCTACCGTGCCTGTGTAGTTCTGCTCATCCAGAAGGGTCCGGGGCATGAAGTCCGTTGGCGAAGGCATGCGACAGTTGATCTCGTTCGTCGTGGGCGACCAGGAATTCTGTGTCGACGTGACGACGGTGCGGGAGATCCGCGGCTGGACCCCGGCCACGCCCATTCCGCAATCGCCGGACTATCTGCGCGGGGTGATCAATCTGCGCGGCGCGATCATGCCGGTGGTCGATCTGCGCAACCGGCTGGGCTATGGCCGCACCGAACCCGAGGCGCGCCACGTGATCATCGTCGTCGAGTGCGGCGAGCGTCTGGCCGGGGTGCTGGTCGATGCGGTTTGCGACACCATGACCGTCGATGTCGGCGACATCCAGGCGGCGCCGGAAACGGGCGCGCCGGACCAGGCCTTCGTGCGCGGCATCATCCCCGTGGACGACCGCCTGATCACCTATCTGTCGATGGAGGACATCTTCCCCCGCCGGATGGGCGACGCGGCCGCCGCCCTGATGACCCAGGCCGGCGTCGACGTGGCGCAGGCGGCTTAGGACGGCGCACTAGGCGGCGAGATCGGATACCCGTCCGATAAACCCCCCGCAGCCACTCGCCATCCCCGGGATCGACCCTGTCTGGGCAAGAGCGGGCCGGCGACGGCTCCGATAAACGACCGCTGCGATTGGCCCAGAGCGGCGGCTTGTTTAACAGTCAAGCTTGTCCTAAGGTTGATCAGAGGGGTGCTGTTCAATGGGGTGGGAAGTCTCGGCTGTCGCCTTGGCGGCGTCGCTCGTTGTGCCTGGGTTGGCCCAAGGCCAGGCTGTGGCGCCCCAAGCCTCCAGTGCTTCTCTTGTAAAAATTGCTGTCCCGACCGCCAGCTCGCCGGTGGTCCCCGTCGCAACCCCGATCGCAGCCTCAACTCCGCTCGTGGCAAGCCGGCACGTTCTTGCCGCCGGATCATTTGTGCCGATTGAATTGGCGGAACAGGTCAGCAGCAAAACCCACAAGCGCGGCGACATGTTCGCGATCACGCTGGCCGCCCCTATCGTCCTCGACGGTCAGATCGTCGTGCCGATCGGCGCCAAGGGTGTTGGCGAGGTGATTGACGCCGGCAGTGGCGGCATGGGCGGGAGGCCCGGCAAGCTGATCCTGGCGACGCGTTATATTGACTACGAAGGCCAACGGATTCCCCTGCGGGCCTTTCGGTTGGCTGCGGCCGGCGTCGACCACGGCGGCGCGGCCTTGGCGATCGGGTTCGTCCCCTATGCCGGTATTCTTGGACTGGCCGTCACCGGCGGCGATGTGACCTATCCGGCGGGAATGGAGGCCGACGCAAAGGTCACCGCTGACGTGCTGTTCCCCGCCATGGCCACGTCGCCGCCCCCAGGGTCACCTACAAGCGCAACCCTGACGATTCCGCAAACCAGTTCAATTTCGCAAGGGTCTAAGCCGTGACGCTCAAGTTCCTCTCTCTCATATCAGCCCTCGCCTTGATAGCGGCGCCGGTCTGCGCCCAGACTGCGGACGCCGTCGCCTCTAGTCCGGGGCCGGCGGCCGCTTCGTCGGCAGCTCCCGCGACCACGTCGGCCGCCACGGCGACAACGACCGCGCCATCGCCGAGCTCATCAGGGGCGCCTGCCCTCCCGCCAGCCGCTGCTACGGCGTCCTCGGCCCCGGTGGCGGCGACCGCTCAGGCGGCGATTGTCCCCCAGTCCAGTTCGCTCGTGCCGCCGCCCCCCGCCGGCAAGGGACAAGTGGTGTTCTTTCGCCAGTCAGCTTTCGCCGGCATGGCCGTGTGGTTCAACGTGCGGGAAAACGGAAATCTGCTGGGCAAGTTGTCCAACGGCGCCTACTTCGTGCAGGTCGCCGATCCGGGACCGCATACCTATACGGCGGCCACCGAGAACAAAGACGTCTTACATCTGGAAATTGACGATGGTGAGACCTACTACGTGCGCGGATCAATTCACATGGGTCTATTCATCGGCGAAGCGGGGATTGAGCCATCGGACCAAGTGACCTTTGAGCATGCGTTGAAGAATATGCACCTCGCTGCTCCGCCTCCCGCGCCTGTCGCCGCGCCTGCGCCCGCCGCATCGCCTCAGCCGGCGGCGACCAGCGACACCAGTCCCGCGGCCCCCGCGCCGACAAAATAGAGCCAGCGGCGGGCGACCGCCCTCCACCGCTTGCCCGGTTCGCAAAGGTCCACGACCGAACCCCCCTAAGCCTTCAGCGCATAGGCCCTGACACCCTCGACCAGCAGGTGGGCGGGGAAGGCTTTGGGGTCGGGCGGGCCGGCCCAGTCTCCGCCGACGCCAAGATTGATGATCAGGCTCATGGGGTCGTGCTGCGAGGCGTGGGTGGGGACGCTGGCGCCCACCTGAAGGTCGTTCTGAAACCAGGTCAGGGTCTTGGGCGTCCACAAAAGTCCATGGGTGACCATGCGCGCGGCGGTGTCATAGGCGCGCACCTGCTGGGAGACGGAGTCGTGGGCGCCGGCGCCATAGTGCAGGCTGATAAAGGCGCCTTGGCTGTCCTCGCCGATAGTTTCCACCAGGTCGATTTCGTCCTCCACGCTGGCGTCGGGATTGCGGTAGAGGCCGATGCCCGGATGCAGGCCGCGCCCCCGGGGGAACCGAGCCCGGACCTCGAAATAGCCATAGGTCTGCTTGAAGCAGCGAAACGAGGACAAAAGGGCCGAGACATAGGGCATGCCCCAGGCGCGGTCGCCGTCGGCCGGGGTGGCCGGCCGCGCGGTCAGGCAGGCGGTCCCGTCCCGCACCGTGACCGCCGAGGCCAGATAGGCGCACAGCGAGCCGTCGTCGCCGATGGTGTAGGCGCCCTTGCCCTCGCCGCCCCACGGCCAGCGCCGGTCCCAACGCGTCCAGTCAACATGATGGCCAAAGCCGGCGAAGGTCAGGGGACCCAGACTTGAACGATCCAGCAGCGCCATCGGAGTCCTCGCCAAGATCTGCAATCAGGGAAAGCGCCAGCTTTGCCGTGCGCTTCGACCAGGTGTTCTTTTCACAGTCAAGGTTGTAACTCAATAGTGATTAAGTCTCATACTTGTTTGCCGCCTCTCTGAAGCGCAGGGTTTCCTGGGGGATGGGCCATGTGGCGCGATCACAATTCTGCACTCGAACCCTTTTCTGAGCTCGAAACGGCCGGGGCGCTCGGTGTTTTCTTGTGTGGCCCTCGTCACAACCTGAGGCCAGCCGATGGGCTAAAGCACGGGTCGGCGGCTTGGCGACAGTCGGGCCCCCAACAATCGGGCCAGCGATCAAGGATGCGCCTTGCGGCCGGGGTCTCCCGCAAAATGACGCCGGTCGATACCGGCGCTTCGTCCCTGTACGGACGATCAAGTGCTTGCCGCCCACCTCTGGGGGGATGGCGTCTTCGATCTTGAAAGGAAGTTCCATGGCGAACGCACAACAGGTGGCCCTGACCAACAGCGTCCACCCCCTGCCTCCCGGTTCGAAAGCGGTCCGGAGGACCAATCCCAATCAATGGATCGAGCTGACCCTGGGCGTCCGGCGCCGAGCGGACCTGCCCGATCTGTCGGCCCTCGATCAGGTCATGCCCGACAAGCGGACCTATATGACCCGGGCCGATCTCAGCGCCAAGCACGGCTCCGATCCCGCCGCGGTCAAGGCGATCACCGACTGGGCCACGGCGCACGGCCTGGTGGTCAGCCGGGACGAGCCGATTTCGGCGCGGCTGAGCGTCGGCGGAACCGCCGCTAATCTCAGCGAGGCGTTCGGCGTCGACCTGTTCGACTATGAACAGGCCGAGCTGGGCGCCTTCCATGGCCGCACCGGCCCGGTGCATGTGCCGGCCGACCTGTCCAAGGACATCACCGGCGTGTTCGGCTTCACCAATCACCGCATCCTGCGGCGGACAAGGCGGGCGATGATCGCCGGGCCCGACATGACGACCAAGGCGCCGCCGTGGTTCAGGCCCGCGCAGCTGGGCAAGATCTACGACTTCCCCACGAACAGCGCCGCCGGCCAGTGCATCGGCCTGCTCGAATTCGGCGGCGGGGTCGAGACCGCCGACGTCACCGCCTATTTCAACAAGCTCGGCCTGCCGGTCCCCGCCGTGCAGGTGGTCGCGGTCGATGGCGTGTCCACCGATCCCGCCGCCGATCCGGACTCCACCGGTGAGGTGATGCTGGACGTGGACGTGGCCGGCTCGCTGTCGGCGGGCGCCAAGATCGCCGTCTATTTCTCGACCTTCGACGAGAAGGGCATGGTCGACATCCTGTCGGCCGTGCTGGCCGACAGCGTCAATGATCCCTCGGTGCTGTCGATCAGCTGGGGCTGGCCGGAAAACCAGCCGTTCAACAGTTCGGTGACCTGGTCGCCGGCGGCGATCGACCATATCAATCACAGCTTCCTGGCCGCCGCCCATCTGGGGATCTCGGTCTGCGTCTCCACCGGCGACGACGGGTCGGAAGCCCAGATCAAGGACGGCCGCGCCCACGTCAATTTCCCCGCCTCCAGCCCCTATGTGCTGGCGGTCGGCGGCACCACCCTGCACGTCAAGACCACCGCCAAGGGCGCCCAGCACATCACCGAAACCGTGTGGAACAACGGTCCGGGTTCGGGCACCGGCGGCGGGGTCAGCGACTATACGGCCGTGCCCTCCTGGCAGGTCGGCGTCGTGGGGACCTCGATCAATCCCGGCAATTTCGCCGGCCGCGCCATTCCCGACGTGGCCGCCGACGCCGATCCCAATACCGGCTATCTGACCATGGCCGGCGGCAAGCTGCAGATCGTCGGCGGGACCAGCGCCTCGGCGCCCCTGTGGGCCAGCCTGCTGGTGCTGATGAACGCCGAGCTGGGATCGCGGGTCGGCAACTTCAACAGCCTGCTCTACACCAAGCTGGGACCGGCCAAGGTATTGCGCGACATCACTGTCGGCGACAACGACACCGACGGCCTGCTCAAGGGCGCCTACAAGGCCGGGCCAGGCTGGGACGCCTGCACGGGCTGGGGCGCCCCCGACGGCGCCAAGCTTTTGGCGGCGTTCCGCTAGCCGGTCCTGAGACCCCTTCTCCCGCTGCAAGGCGGGGGGAGGGCGCGGGGCATCGGCTTGACCGTGACGACAAAAAGCTGAAAGCTGCCCCGGCTACACGGGGGGCGAGTATGCAGGGTAGTCTTGATCGGTTGCCGATCATCATTCGCGGCCGCCGGTGGCGCGGGGGCCTGACGGCCGCCCTGGGCCTGTTGATCGCCAGCCCCGGCCTGCTGCCGGCGGGCCAGAACTCAAGCCAGGCGGTGTCCCTGGTTTTCGGCCTGTTGATAAGCGGCATGGGCCTGTGGATGGCCGTCGCGCCGTCGCGGCTGGAGATCACCGCCACGGGCGTCCGCCAGACCGTGCTCTGGCGCACCAGCCGCTATGGCTGGAACGAGATCTATGATTTTCGTCCGGTCCAGTTCGGGCTGCGCCCCACGGGCGTCGGCTTCGATTTCATCGATCCGACCACCAAGCGGGCCGGCCTGCGCCAGTTCAACCGATCGCTGGTCGGGGTTCACGGCGTGCTTCAGTCGGGGTGGGAGATCAAGGCCGTCGCCCTGGCCGCGCTGCTCAACCAGGCCCGCGAACAGGCCCTGAACCCGGCCGGCGCCCCCGGCCAGGCCCCGGCTGGCGACCGAACCGCCCTGCCCGCCGCGCCAGGGTGGCCCACCCCGGCCGGCGGCATCATTGGCGCCCGCATCGGCCGTAAGCGTTTCTTGATCATGGCGGGCGTGCTGCTGACCCTGACCGTGGGCCTGTCGCTGTTGGCCGGCCGCAAGGGCGGCGTCAGCGGCGGCGGGTCGGTGCTGTTCATCTGGATCTTCACCGCCCGCCTGCACGATATCGGCCGCTCGGGCTGGTGGCAGGCGCCGCTGTATGTGGCTCAGGTCGCCGTCGTGCTCGCGCTCATGCTCGCCGGCCATCAGACCGTGGAGGTGGCCGGCGGCGCCGCGGCCCTGTTGCAGATCGCCTTCGTCATCGCCCTGGGCAGCCAGCGCGGCGATCCCGGCGCCAACCGCTTCGGCCCGCCGCCAGGCCAGCCGACGGCGCTGGCTCAGTCGGAGGTGTTTCGCTAAGGGGGGGCGCCGCTGGGTTCTGGCTGCGAGCGACTTTCCTGAAATTGCGCCCACGCCCGACAAGTTTCATGCTGGGGCGATGCTGATCGAGGACACCATCATGCGCCTGACCGCAACCCTGGCCGCCGTCGCCGCTCTCAACTTGTCCGGCGTGGCCCAGGCCTCGCCGGCCGCCGCGCCGGACCCCGTTCGCATCGGCCTCGCCCGCCAACTGGTCGAGGCCAGTGGCGGCCGCCAGCAGGCCGAGGCCACGCTGAAGGTGCTCTATGGCGGCATGGGCAAGGCCCTGTCGCAAGGCCTACCCGCCGACCAGTCCCAACTGGCGACCGTGCTGATGCAGGACATGCAGGACGAGATGATCAAGCTCGTGCCCCAGATCCTGGAGGCCAGCATCCAGATCTATGCGGCGACCCTGACCGAGACGGAACTGCGCGACGACCTCGCCTGGATGCAGAGCGCCAGCGGCAGGTCCACCTCCGCGAAAATGCCCGCGCTGCGGCAGCAATTGCTGCTGGCCGAAATGCCGATGGTCATGACCTTGATGCCCAAGCTGGTGCAGAAGTCCGTGGACCATGCGTGCGACCAGTCACAGTGCACCCCGGAACAACGCCGGGCTGTCGCCGATGTTGTGGCGGGTGGGGCGAGATAGACACAGAATACCTCGGAATATTGCATCTGTAACCGCACACCAGGCATACTCCTGCATTCCAGCTAATAATAACTTCGAGTGCTCATCCATGTTCCTTCACGCTCTGCAACTTGAGCTCTACCGTGGCATTGGCCCCATCGCACAGCGTATCGCCGGATGTCGACAATTCAATTTTCTCATCGGCGAGAACAATGCAGGAAAAAGTAGCTTCCTGAATTTCATAAGCGACTATCTTCCAATGACCAAAACCCACATAGGTCAAGGAAATGAGCCGAAGCGACTCGCTCCCTTAGACGTTCATGCCGGAGGCACTCAAGGGGGGGTACAGGTAGCATTTGGAGTGCCTTGGGACAATTTTAAGCAATCCGCCCTCGAAAATCTAGAATCCGGCTACAGACGGCAAATAAATGGTCACCTTGAAAAACTTCGTCCATTCTTAGACGATGAAGGTTTTGTATGGCTACGGACACCAATTCCGTTCGACAAAAATTGGCAATTCACCCCAAGGCGAGAGTATGAACGCGCGCTTGAATTCAGAGAATGGGAGTATCTATTAAATTCTATTGTAAACATGAGGGGCGGTAGTCCAAATCAGCGACCCGAAGTCGTGATCGCAGCGCTGATAGGAAAGCAGTCGATCAAACTTCCACAGACTAAGCTGATACCGGCTATCAGGAAGGTAGGGCAACGCGATGAGCAGTTTGGTGATTTCAGCGGCGCTGGAATCATAGATCACCTTATGCGTCTTCAGAGTCCAGACTACAATTATAGAGCCGATCGTGATACATTCGATAAGATAAATACGTTCATTGGCGCAATAACAGATAGGCCTGAAGCTCGATTGGAGATACCCCACCACCGCGAGCACATTCTCGTCCATATGGACGGTCGCGTTCTGCCGCTTGCATCTCTGGGAACGGGCATACAAGAAGTTATAATGCTGGCAACATTCTGCACCATCACTAAAGAATCAATAGTTTGTATTGAGGAGCCGGAAATACACCTCCACCCGCTCCTTCAGCGAAAATTGGTGAAATACCTACAAGAAAATACGGACAATCAATACTTTATAGCTACACATTCTGCGGCCTTCATTGACACGCCCGGGGCGGCAATATTTCACGTTCGCCTCGTAGACGGCACCACCCGCGTCAGTAATGCCGAACTTGCGAGTGATAGATACAATATATGCAGTGATCTAGGATGCAGAGCATCAGATATTGTACAGAGTAACGCGGTAATTTGGGTGGAGGGGCCGTCCGATCGTCTATATATAAAACACTGGATCCGGGCGGCGGCACCAGATCTTATTGAAGGAATTAACTACTCCATCATGTTTTACGGCGGCCGTTTAGCTAGCCATCTGAGTGCGGACGATGATGCAATAATTGATTTTATCTCACTTCGCGCGTTGAACCGAAATCTAGCGATTGTTATTGATAGTGACCGACGCTCCGCGCAGAGCCACATCAACGAGACTAAGAAGCGCTTGCGCGACGAATTAGGGTCACATGGCGGCGTGGCCTGGATCACCAAGGGGCGGGAAATCGAAAATTATGTTGACCACGGACTCCTTCAAGGAGAGCTAGCTAATCTCTATCCTCAGATCTACGGAAAGCCACTAGATGGTGGTCTGTACGATCATGCGTTGCACTTTGAACGTGCTTCGGGGGCAAGGATAAAGCCGGGAGCAGACAATGTGCAGCGCGACGTAGACAAGGTAGCGTTGGCGCGAGCCATCTGTCGCCAACCGGCAAACCTTTCGACCTTAGACCTAAATGAACGCACCCTAGAACTGGTTGCTATGATCCGTAAGGCGAACCAGTAACGACAGTTACGGTGACCCTGCACGAAATGGCTTGCTGTGCCGACCTCGGATGAAAAAAGCTAAGCGCCGCTAGCGTCCGCACCCCTCCCCTAAGCCGCTTGGATGATCCTGTTTCCATCCCCTGGATCAGGTCAAGGGTCGCGTAGCGACCGCTTCGCGGCTGCGCCCTTGACCTGATCCAGGGGATGGAAAAGTCTGCCTGCAAGCGATTTAAGGGCGGGCCTGCGCCGGGGCGCGTGGGGGCGAAGGGGCCGTGTTGATCGGCGGCAAAGTCAGCGGTCCACTTCGCTGCCTCCGCTGTGGGGTGGGGCCTGCCATCCTCGGCAATGGCGAGTTTCGGGCCTGGAGCTGGCGACGGCAGACGACCCATTGCAGGAGTTAGAAAGGTCAGCTTGTGGGGTTGCCAGACGGTGCCCCAAAGTGGAAACTGGCTCTCCAATGTCTCCCAGGATAAGCGAAGTTGCAGGCCTATAGA
>FTKX01000088.1_pt1 | contig 23978 bp, 18 predicted proteins | sample 1641081 | NCBI WGS metagenome assembly FTKX01 (sample SAMEA3914789, study PRJEB12502) | metagenome | biome: forest; material: soil | place: Canada | collected 2011-07-03 | depth 0.3 m
ATCGACGTCAGCTACGAGACGGTGCGCTACTGGTGGAACCGGTTTGGCCCGATGTTCGCCGCCGAAATCCGTTGGAAACGGGTTCAGCGCATGCGAGCCATCACCCACTGGCGCTGGCGCCTGGACGAGGTCTACGTGAAGATCAATGGCCAGATGCACTACCTCTGGCGGGCCGTCGACCACGAGGGCGAGGTGCTGGAATCCTTCGCCACCAAGACCTGCGACAAGGCCGCGGCGCTGAAATTCATGAAGAAACTGATGAAGCGGCATGGCGCCGCCAAGGTCGTCACCACCGACGGCCTGCGTTCTTACAAAGCCGCCATGAAGGAGATCGGCAACGCCGATCGTCAGGAGGTCGGCCGCTGGGCCAACAACCGGGTTGAAAATAGTCACCTTCTCTTTCGAAGGCGCGAACGGGCGATGAACCGCTTCCGAAGGATGAAGACCCTGCAGAAATTCAGCGCGGTTCACGCCTCGGTCCACAACCTCTTCAATCCGGAGCGCCACCTTCTAAGCAGAGACATTTACAAGGAGAGACGCTCGGAGGCATTCTCCGAGTGGCGGGCAGTCATGGCCTGAGGGCCGCTTGGGTTTGGGCAAGCTACGTCAAACCGGAGACGAGTTGACGTTAGTCTGACAGCACCACGCCCGCCTGAGTTTGCACTGACACTGCCGGCATTCGGCCTTGAACAGCAGTCGCCCCCGATGCGCTCATCAAGGACAGGACTCCGCAGCAGAGGCGTTCTCAGAACATACGGGCGCAGCCTGATTCGGCTGCCTGGACATCAGCAAAGCTAGGCAGCGCCACCTTATTGAACCCGTTCCGCTGTTGACGCGTCTTCCTCTCCAACGGTATCGATCTGCTCGGCAAGGCCCTGCGCGACCGCCTTGGACAGGACGAGGCCGCCGATCGCCAAGTCCTGAAGCGCAGTCCCCGAGCTATCGAAAATGGTGATGTCGGCTTCGGACGTCCGCCCAGGGTTGTCGCCGGTGATCACCGCTCCCAGAGGGACGATGCCGTTCCGGTCGATCAGCCCCGCGAGGAAGGCGGACTCAAAGTCGCCCAGGGTGATTGCTTGATCGACAACGTCGCAAAACAGACGCCCCAGCCTTATCAAGGCCGGGCTCAGTTCGCCTTTGCCGACGGCGTCTGAGCCCATGGCCGAAATGTGGGTTCCAGGCCGGACCCACTCGTGGCTCACTAGGGGTTCGCGAGACGCCGTCGAAGTGATGACGATATCGGCCTCTTCGACGGTGGACCGCAGATCCGCCGTCGAGGCTTCGATGTGCAGTTCTTCGCGCACGCGGCGGGCGAAGGTCTCCCCCGCAATCGGCGTGCGATTCCACACCAGCACTCGCTTGATCGGACGCACCTCGCAAGCGGCCCTCAGTTCGAACCAGGCCTGATGACCGGCTCCGACCATCCCCACCGTCGTGCTCTCAGGGCGTGAGAGGTGACGAATACCGACCCCGTCGGCGGCGGCGGTCCTCACGCAGGTCAGGTACGACGAGGCGAGCAAGGCCCTGAGGCGGCCGGTTTCACTATCCAGAAGAAAGGTGGTTGAGGCGTGGGCGGCCAAGCTCCGCAGCCTGTTCGCGGGCCAGTAGGTGCCGATCTTGAAGCCGACCAGGCCGGCCGGGTCGATCACCCCGCTCTTGACCCCGAAGAAGGTGTCGGCGCGATCTCCCCGTCCCGCAACGACGGGGAAAACCTCCGCCTCTCCCCGGTAGAGCCGAGCAAAGGCGTCCTCAACGACATCGATCGCCTCATCCATCGCGACCAGCCGCTCGGCGACCCGCTCCGTGATTATTAACATCCCAGATTCACCCACTCTTTTGCCGTCACAATCCTTTGACCGCCAGCCGGTCGCCCTGTCCACAAAGGTCCGCGGGACGCACCTTCGGACACGGCCCTGCCTGGCCCTTCAACGTCGGCGAAGGTTCCGGCGTCACGCGGACACCTCACAGTCGGCGTCCTGGCGCGTCCATCGGACCATCCAATCCTGGACGGTCCGATACCACTGGACGGAGTTCTGCGGCTTCTGAACCCAATGGTTCTCATCGGGGTGGTAGAGAAATTTGGATGGGACGCCCATGCGCTGAGCCATGGTGTACGCGGCCAGACCCTGTTCGAGAGGCACGCGGCGATCCCGCCCCCCGTGGATCACGAGAATGGGCTTGGACCAATTGCCGATCTTGCTGATCGGGTTGAAGCGCTCGAACTTCTCCAAGTCTTGCCAGATCGGCGCTTCGCCAAAGGCGTGGTCCATCCAGCCGGTGACATCGCTGGACGTCGCCATGCCTCGCGTATCGAAGATGCCATTGTGGTCGACCAGACATCTCCAGGGCTCGTTCCACACGCCGGCGATCCATGTGACCATGTAGCCGCCATACGATCCGCCCAGGGCGCAAGCGCGGCCAGCGTCGAGGAATGGGTATTTCGCAAGCGCGGCGGCCCAGCCCTTCTGCAGATCCTCGAGCGGCCTGTCTCCCCAGTGGCCGACGACCGACTGAGCAAAGGCCTCGCCGTATCCACTGGAACCGTGGAAGTCGATCGTCACGACCGCAAAGCCCATGCCGGACCACACCTGGGGATTCCAGCGATAGCTCCACGCGTCGGAATAGGCGCCGTGCGGGCCGCCGTGAATCAGGAATGCGACGGGATATTTGCCGCCCGGCGCATATCCGAACGGGCGCATGACATAGCCGTGGACGAGTTCGTCGTTCCAGCCGGCGAAACTGAACTGCTCGTAATCGGAAAGGCTGACCCCGGACAATGTCTCGGCGTTCACCTGGGTCAGCGGAGAGACGTCGCCATTGGCCAACTCGTAGAGTTGGGGCGGGCTTCCCATGCTGGAGCAGGCCGCCACCAAGCGATCAGCCCGCGCGCTGACAGCCGTCACTTCACCTGCATCGGTGAGCGGCGCGGCGGTGCGGTCGGCAAGGTTGATAGCATAGAGCCGTGTTCGCCCCTGATCCGGGACGGTGGCGTAAATCGTTTGGCCATCCGGCGCCCAGGTGATGGACGTCGCCGATCGGTCGAGCGTGGGATTGGCCTCATACTCTTCACCGGTATCCATATCTCGCACCATCACCGCGGCCCGCCTTTCATCAAAGCCGGACTGTTGCGCCAGGAAGGCGAGCTTCCGGCCATCCGGTGAAAAGGTGGGCTTGGCGCGCCGAACATAGGGGCCCTCGCCGCGCAGGGGGTGCGGCGGGGCCGAACCGTCCAGCCGGCTGACATAGAGGACGTAGTGCATGTCGACGCCCCACGCCGATCCCGGAGCGAGGGCCGAGAACACCACGTCCTGGTCGCTTAGTGTGTAGTCGGCGTCGTTCCCGAAGGGACGCTCGGGCGCCTCGGCGTCCAGCCCCGCCATCACTGCCACCGGCTCGGTCGACGCCGAGCCCGCGGCGTCGAGCCCTATCGCAAAGAGCTGCGCGCGGTCTCCATCCCGCCATTCGTCCCAGACGAACAATGGCAGGCGATCAAAGATTTTGCCGGACGCCGCCTCGAGCGGGTGCGGCCCATCCGGCGATCGTCGTTTCGGCCGGGTCGCCTCTGGCGTCACCGCGACCACCAGCGTCTCGCCGTTCGGAGATAGGCGAAAACTCGTGATCCGACCGCGCAGGTCGGTGACCTGCGTCGCCACGGCTCCCGAAACGTCCGTGCGCCACACCTGGGAGGCGCCAGACCTCGGCGAAAGGAAGTATAGACGCTGGCCATCGGCCGACCACCGCGGCGTGGTCGCCGTCTTGTCGGACACGTCCAACCGACGCGGGGGCGCGCCGGGGCTCTGACGGTCGAGCATCCAGAGGCTGTTGAACCCCGCGTTGCCTTCCCAATCCGTCGACCGTTGGCTGTAGACCAGCCATCGGCCGTCCGGCGACAATTGCGGATCGCCCAGCCGGTTCAGCATGGCCAAGTCTGTTGCGGTGAAGGCCCTTCCGTTCTCCGTTCCGCGCGCCGTTGCCGCCGCGGCGTCGGGCGAACCAGGATTGATGCCGATTTTCATTCTGAAGGCCTTGTTCCGGGAGCCCCGCGCCGGCCCGCGAGGCGGGGGGTGACACCGGGGCGGCTGGATGAAAGAAGACGAAACGCCGCCAGCGCGTCGCGGCGCGCCCGTCGATGGCTGGGGGTGCGTCAGTCGTCGGGACGCGCAGCGCCCGAAAACGACGACGTCACGTCTCCAGCAGATTGTGACGGGCTAAGATCTCTCGCACTCGATCGTGAGGTAGTCGTGGGAAGTGCAGGCTGTGAGCGCCGGTACTGGCTTCGGCGGCGACCAAGGCGTTGACGATGGCTTCCTCGGTCGCATCGATCGCCGCTTCGAACAGGGGCGATAGCGCCAAGTTCGGGAGCGCCTTCACGTCGGAAGGCGCGGCGTCGCTCCGTTGCGGATCGCAGCCTTCGGCGTTCGCGGTCGAGAGCGCGATGAAGATGTCACCCGACCCCGTCATAGCGATCCCCCCGAGGCGGCCGATCGCCAAGGACGGACGCTTGGCGAGACGTTTGAGCTGGTGCGGCAACAGGGGCGCGTCGGTCGACACGACGACGATGATGGAGCCGTCCGCCGGGGTTTCCGAACCTTCGCCCTTCGGATGAGGACGCCGGCGCCATTGCAGGTGTTTCGCCTTGACCTCTTCTGGAACGAGATCTTCATCGAGATATCTGGGCATGTCCTCGCTGAGGATTTCGCCGACCTTCAGGCCAGCGATCCGCAACTGACGACGCCGGCCATAGTTGGATTGGACAAGCACGCCGATCGTATAGCCGCCGTCTTCCTCGGACAGCCGACGAGACGCCGTTCCGGTGCCGCCCTTGTATTCGTAGGTCGTCATTCCCGTGCCGCCACCGACATTACCCTCGGCCACGGGGCCGCCAGCGGCGCCGTCGAGCGCCTCGAACACATGTTCAGCCCTCACGTGTCCGCCGTTGATGTCGCTGAAGTTACCATCATAGGTCTCGCCGGCGATGGGCATGGCCCATTCGAATTCCCACCCGCGACCGCGCATCCACTGAACCGATGCATCCCGAACTGTCCCGACGGCATGGGTGTTGGTGAGCAGGATCGGCCCATCGAACGCACCCCGCTCTTCGAGCCAGGTCAGCCCGGTGACTTCGCCTGGGCCGTTGAGAGTGAAGCTGGCCGCGAAACAGGGTCTTCGGTCGTTGCGCCCACGAGGCAGGATGGCCGTGACCCCGGTCCTGACCGGGCCCTCGCCAACGATCAGCCGGCCCTCTCCGGATGAAAGCGTGACATAGCCGACCTCGACACCCTCAACATCCGTGATCGCATTCCAGCGCCCCGGAGTCCCAGAAAAGGGTATTCCCAAGTCGCGTGCTCGCGGCCCTTTGATAGTTTTCATGCGATCGATTCCAGTAAATAAGTTAAGCTACACTTCGCAATTATTGGTCGACGCCCGACACCGTTCGCTCGAACTCATGAGCCTCGGCGATCGTATTCCTCACAATCTGACGCCAAGGAAACGATGCTCGGGCCAACCCGACAAGCCGTTTATTTGCCCATGCCATGCCTCTGAATTTTCGGTCGATTTTTCTCGAGCGTTTCCAGATTTCAACCAACCGCAACACCCGGCGACCGCGAGGCGGGAATAGGCCCCACCGCTAGACCGTCGGCGGCGTGCAGGCGCTGATGATCCTCACCGGCTGGTCGCCAACGCATCGGAAGCGGTGAGGAAGAAGGCTGGAAAAACGGTAGGCGTCGCCTGGCCCCAGGATGCAGCGTTGACCGTTAACGATCACCTCGAGCATGCCGCTGATGATCACGCCACCCTCCTCGCCCGGATGGCTCAATTCGATCCTGCCGGTATCCGCCCCCGGTTGGTAGCATTCGTCCAGAATCTGGAGTTGCCGACCGAACATACTGCGCCCGACTTGTTTGTAAGATATTTTCTCCTTGCCTATTTCCACCAATTCCGATGCCCGATGGAACGGGCTTTGATCTTCATCGGCTTCAAATGAGAAGAATTCCGACATGCCGATGGGGACGGCGTCGATGATCCGCTTGAGCGCGCCGACCGACGGGTTGCTCCGGTTCGCCTCGATCAGGGAAATCGTTGAATTGGTGATGCCCGCGCGTTTGGCGAGCACGCGCTGGGATAGGCCGGCGGCCTCGCGCACTTGTCGCAGCCGGCCGCCAATGTCGACGTCAGGTTTCATGGAACACACTCCATACGGACGCGGATAGAAAGATCCAAGGCCACGAGCGTCCCCGCCTTGCCGGCTCCGGGAGCTTGCGAATTTGGGCGCTGACTTTGAAGTTCCTTCATGACCGACCGATGCTCGGCGAACGACACATGCGCCATAAACATTAAATACGACTGACTTGTTTATCGTTGTCAACGCGTAAATAAGTTGACCTTATTGTAAGCGGGACTATGCAGGCAAAGTCGACTTGGTTGCTGGGAAAGCGGGCGCCCCACGCGACGCGAGCAGAGACGGTCACCTGGACCAGCGGTGTCTCGCGGCCCGAATCGGGCAAGGTGTGGCCAAAGGGAACGCGATGAGCATTGGCGATGACAGCGCGACTGGAGATCCTGGCAAGGCCTCGCGGCGCAGCCATGACCAACGCAGCGCCTCGACCCGCGCCAAGGTCATCGCGGCGGCTCGGGATGTCCTGTTTTCGCAGGGATATTCCGGCGCGACGATGCATGCGATCCGCGATGCGGCCGGCATGAGCCTCGGCGCCATCCAACACCAGTTCCCGACCAAGGCGAAGCTGATGGCGGCGGTCGTCGAAGAAGCTTCGGCGCGCCGGACCAAGATCTATGCCGCCGCCATCCGACGCGGAACGACGGCGAGAGAATCCATGGAGAACTTGATCGACGCAAATCTCGAAATGATCGTCCTGCCAGAAGCGGCGGCAGTGCTCGAGATCCATCTGGCGCGTCGCAACGACGCCGAATTGGATCGTGAAGTGCAATCCGGGGCGCGACGGTTCGATCGACGCGTCTCGCGATGGGGGCGGCGAATCCTGCGCGCGGGAGGCGTTGAAAACGACGACTTCGTTCAGTCGTTGCAACTTCTCAACAACGCCCTCACCCGCGGGCTCACCGTAGAATACGTCCGTTATCGAGACAAGACAGCGGTCGACCGCGCAGCGAAGACCTGGAAAGCGCATGTAATGACAATGCTGTTCGGCCGCGACGAACAGCTCGATGCATAGCCTCCAGCGACGGCGGAGCTAACCTCTCCTGTCGGTTTGCCAATCCACGCCTTCGACGGCGCCCACGGACGCGGTGAGCACAGAGAGGTGCTCGACGCCATCAATGCCGAGCGATTGGTTTATCAGGCTGTCCAGCCACGCTCCCATTACACAGGCCCCAAGGCCGAGCGCGGTTGCGGCCATGAGTAGGTTCTCCGAGATGTGACCGACGTCCCACCAGATATACCTGTAGGCTCGCTCGTGATACTTGGCGCGGCATCTAGGCAGCACGGCCGTCCAGATTACATTGACGGCGGCGGTCCGCACATGAGGTTGCTGCAACAGACCAAGATATGCCTCCTCCCTCACATCCCCCAGGCGCAGCCCCTCCAATACCCAATTCTCCACATCCAGGTGATAGAGGCCGGGATCGAGTCCATCCACGGAATTGACGAACAGATATGTCTCGATCGGGTATAGGCCCCCAGCCGAGGGCGCTGTCCTGAGCTGGTAGCTCACGCCGTCTCTTTCGACCCGACCCGTGACGCCTTGCGCCGACCACAACAGCACGTTGAGTTGGTTCAGGCTGATCGGCTCCTGAACAAATCGCCGCAAGGATCGCCTGTTTCGAAACACCTCCCACACCGAGGGCGCGGGCGGAAACTCGGGCGCGTCTAGCTGCACCCTACAGGCGGGCGCATCGTACTTCAGATACGGATCGTGTTCTTTATAGCTCCAAGATGGCCGCGCACTAAACGCCTCTACCACTTCCCGCATACTGTCGTAGTTCGTCGCCCGGACGAATTCGTCGCAAATTCGCCGCCAATCCGGATCCATTCACTTCGCCCTTCAAGTCAGGAAAATGCCGACGGCAGATCATCGTTCGATGCGGGGGTGAGCGCGCGTCACCACGCCGCAAGCCCGTCGAGCGCCTTGCGGTGCACGTCCAAGGAGCGCTCAAGGATGGCTGTGCGCCAGGCGGGATCGCGGGGCGCAAAGGCGCCGAGCATCTGCTCTCGAAGCGCATCGGTGCTGACCGAGCTTCGGTTCGAACGGCCGAACCGCAGGAACCGGTCGATCATGATCGACGCCCGCACCTGAACGTTCGGAAATGTGCCGAATTCGATGACGGAGCCTGCGACCGCGGCGTTCGGAATCAGGCTCGGCAGGACCATCGAGAACATGCCCCGCCAATTGGGGACGGCGCCGCCGGCGCCCGGAAAGGCGGCCGAGTTGCGTGTAACGGCCTCGCGGCCCCACCACAGAGCCACCTGCTCCAAGGCCTCCGACCCCGGCGGGTGGGTGCAGACGTGGAAGAGGTCCGTATAGCCCCCGAACCCGGTATGCCAGTCGACGAAGCCGACCTTCTCGCACCCGGAGAGATGTTCTTGGACAACGGCTTCCAGTGTTCTGCGCGTCCAACTGGGCCCGAGGCCACCATAGTTTGTTCCGGTCGGCTCATGCCGTTGGCCCGCCGTTGCGCCGTCGAGCAGGAAGACCGCCCCATGCTCTTCCAGGATGCGCCGGGTTACCTCCGCCGCACGCTCCAAGGCGTCGTCGGTCCAGTCGTCAGGACATAGGGCGGAGAAGATGGCGTCGTAGGCCACGTTGCGCACGTATGGAACGCTGAAGTCGACGAAGTTGCGGTTGATGTCGACGTTCTCCTCGTTGGTCCGCGAACCATGCGACACCCCCCAAGGGTTGAGCGCATGGACGAGAACAATCTTGACGTCGTGCGGGACGTTGGGCCCCCGAAGCAAGAGCTCCGACTGGGCGCCGGAGCCGGGCAGGCCTTCCAAGCCATGCGCGCCGGAGACGACCAGCAGCACCTTGGGCGCACGATGATCCCCCACCACCGCCACATCCATGGCGAGGGCCTCGCCTTGCCGTCCCTTGTCGCTCTGAAACAGGTGCTCGGTCAGCGCGGCGGATCGGTCTCTCGCCGCCCGCAGAAAGGCCGCACGCGCATCGTTGTAACTATCGTGGATCATGGGCGAGATTTCTCCGCCGTCAGCTTGGCGAGCCGCACCGGGTCCCTCACGACGCCGGCCCCGAAGACGGGCATTCGGATGCGAAAGTGATGGCTTCGCCGATCACCCGCGGAAGCTCCGAGACATGGGACTCGTCGTTTAGAACCTCACTGGTCACCTGCAGCTTCGGGACTCGCTCATCCCAAAGGTTCTCGGTCAGCCGACCGAAGTTGGACACCTGTCGGTAGTTGGGAGCGGTCGCGTATACGGGCATGCGCTTGACGAGGCTATCGGACAAGGACGCCTCCTTAAGTCCGACCTCCAGATGCAGCCGCACGGGGCTTGTCAGCTGAGCCGCCCACTGGGCGGGGGTCGGGATGCGGTTGAGAATTTCGGCGTGATCGAAGTGCAGCGACGGACTGGCGGCGAAGTAGCCCTCGAACATGCCCGTCTTTCGGAACGCGGTGTCGACCACAAAGAGGCCGCCGAGCGAATGTCCAAAGAGCACGTGGCATTTCGGATTTATGTGCTCCTGCGCGTCCATCCTTTGCAGCACGGTAGCCAGCACCTGGTCTCGAAAGGCCGCCGCCCCGCCGGCCGTCTTGTCCGCGAAATAGGGATCGGACGACTTCGAGGTCAGGGGATTGGTGAAATCCACGGAGCGGCGCGCTTGCAGCTGATTGTTGTCCGCGGCGGGATAGCCGACGCCGACCACCACGATCGGGGCGATGTCGCCGTAGGTCGAGCGGATGTAGGCCGACATGGCGGCGGTGGCGAAGTGCACATTTGCGTCTAGGACGACAAGCAGCGGGAAGCCTTCTGGCGGCGGAGGCGTCGGCGGGCGCGTCACGAAGATCTCATAGGTCCGGGTGTCGACCTTGACCTCGGACCGGGTGACGGGCGGCATCGTTAGCGGCGAGATTTCGGCGGCTTCGGCAGATTGCCCCGGTTCCGCGGCCAACGTGGGCAAGCCCCATGTCCAGGCCGCAAGCGCCAGGGTCATGGAACCCAGAGCCCGTGACAGACGGGGGCGGAAATCCATCAATTCGACGCGGCGCCGAACTCTCGGGCGCTCCGCGCCTTTCGCCCGCCCGCTCATCAAGATGGTCTTCACATTGGTCATCGGTAATGCTCCGTGCAGCGTTCAGCGAGGCGTGTTGGTCAATTGCCTCGGCTGAGAGCCGCTACAGGCAAATCCGACACCCCACCGTCGCCGGCTCGTCAGCGAGGTGGATTCTTCAGGAGGACTTCGCTCACGCTTGGGATGACACAACAAGGCCTTTTCTTTGCATTTGTAACCCATTGAATTTGCAGGGCCGCGATCTTCGGAATTGCCAGATTCCGAACAGTCGAAACGCTTGTGCGGTCCGCAACGGAGACCGGCGTCACCAAGACGCCCGACCGCATCGCCCGTTGCTTCTACGGCGATCGCCGCTCGATCCTGGCCACCGTCGGCTGCCGCTGGTGAGGCCGTGCTTCGGCGCGGCTGTAGGCCTGGGTCTGGCCGCACAAGTGGTCGTCGCTGATCTGCACGGCCTTCCTCCTGGTGCTGTGCGTCACCGTCACTAGCGCTTCCCCGCCTTGGCGGGTGCGCTTTCCAGAATTAGGACACGGGCAACCAAGCCGACGGCGCCCGTCGCCGCCAGCAACCACGCCGGCGCCAGCGAACTTCCGGTGGCCTTGATCAGCCATGTTATGAATAATTGGGTCGTGCCGCCGAAGACTGCGACCGAGAGGGCGTAGACAATTGCGAAGCTGCCGCCACGTATCCGTCTTGGTAGGGTCTCTGCGACCGCGGTGTAGAACGGGCCCGCAGAGAGCCCGCCCAAAATGCCAAGCACTCCCATGCCAACTGTCAGAGCGACCGCGCTGCGGGACTGTGTGATCCAGGTGTAGATGGGAAAGAGGAGAAGGAGGTTAGCGAGAGCCGGCCAGATGATTAAAGGCCGACGGCCAGTCTTGTCCGATAGCCAGCCGCCGAAAACCATCGCCACGGCGCTCGCAACGCTGGATATGATGATCGCAAGAAACGCCACGCTCGGAGCAACATGCAGGGTGCGCTGCGCGTAGGTAACAGTGTAGCTCCCGACGTGGCCTCCGATCGTGACGGTCGCGAGGATGACGGCGGCGAGCGCAAGGATTCGAATGCTACCTCGCGCCCGGGCCGCAGAGCTCTGGTTCGCCAAGGCGCTTTCCTCGAGATCATCCACAGCTTGGAGCGTTTCTGGAACAGTCCGGCGGATCCACCATCCGAACGGGAGAGCGATCGTTCCAAGTAGAAAGGCGATGCGCCAACCGTACGCGTCGAGCGCCGCGGGCGCCATTAAATTGGAAAGCCCGAACCCGACACAGCCGCCGATGGCGGTCGCGACGGCCTGGCTGGCCCCCTGCCATGATACGGCAAACCCGCGTCGACGCGCGGGCACGGCTTCAAGGAGGAACGCTGTGGTCGGCCCGACTTCGCCGCCGAGCGAAAAGCCCTGAACCATGCGGGCGATGACCGCCAAAATCGGGGCGGCGATCCCAATGACGGCGTATGGTGGGATAAGCGCGAGAACCAAGATCGCCGCGCCCATTAGGCCGAAGCTGAGCATCATGGCGGGACGCCGGCCCACACGATCGGAATAGGCGCCGATAAGGATGCCGCCAATTGGACGCGTAATGAATCCGGCGCCGAATGTCGCGAGCGACAACATAAGGCTCGCATAAGCGTCTTTCGAAGGAAAAAATGCGTGACCAATCTGTATTGCGAATAAGCCGTAGGTGACAAAGTCGTAGAATTCCAACGCGTTGCCGATCGTCGCCGCCGAAACGGCCCGGAACACGGACACACGCCGCTCGGAGACTTCTTTGGGTCGCATGTCGATCAACGATTTAGTCCTTGCTACAGCCGCGATATCTTGATCCGCCATCAGTCACCGCGCGATTGCCTCACGCGCTGATACGTGCGCTTCGATTGCCGAGGGGCGTTCGTCGCGATGACGGGGCAATGGCATGGAAAGCCCCATCTGGTCGCGACTTGATTGGTTCATGAAAGGTCTGGGAGGGAAAGTTTCCACGGAATCATTCCATGACGGGCATGACGAAGTTCGTTGCATCGACCGTAGTCGGCCAACGGGCGGTCACCGTCTTGCCTTGGTGAAGAACCGAATTTCGACCTCTCTCGGCATCTATTCGGTTCGCTCCAAGACCTTCGAGAGTTTGGAGACAATCTCGTCGATCTGTTCCTCGCGAATAATCAGAGGCGGTGACAGCGCTACGACGTCGCCCGTCACGCGGATCAACATCCCCTCTTCGTAACAGGACCGAAAAACCTCCATGGCCCGGTCACCCGGCGCCCCCGCCCTGGCCTCGAGTTCGATGCCCGCGACCAGGCCGAGGTTGCGCACGTCCGTCACATGGCGCGCCGACGCAAGTTCATGTACGGCGGCTTCCCACCTGACCGCCAAAGCGGCTGCTCGGCTGAAAAGCTCTTCTTCGTGAAACACCGCGAGGCTGGCCAGGCCAGCCGCGGCCGCGAGCGGATGACCGGAGTAGGTGTATCCATGAAAAAACTCGATGCCTCGCGACGCGCTGTCGAGGATCGCCTCCTGGATGTGGCCGCTCACAGCCACCGCGCCCATGGGCACCGAGGCGTTGGTCAGACCTTTTGCAAGGGTGATTAGGTCGGGGCGAACGCCGAAATATTCCGAGGCGGTGGCGGCCCCCAGCCTGCCGAAGGCTGTCACGACCTCATCGAAGATCAACAAAATCCCATGGCGCGTTGCGATTTCACGCAACCGCTCGAGGTAGCCCTGGGGCGGCACAAGGACTCCGGTCGATGCCGCCACGGGCTCGACGATGACCGCAGCGATGGTTTCGGCGCCGTGCAGCGCCACAAGGCGTTCAAGGTCATCGGCGAGCTCGGCCCCGTTCGCCGGCTGCCCGCGGCAAATTCCACGCGACGGATCGTGTGTGTGTCTCAGGTGATCGGAGCCCGGCAGCAGCGGCCCGAACATCCTACGGTTGCTCACGATCCCGCCGACCGAAAGACCGCCAAATCCGACACCATGGTAACCGCGCTCGCGGCCGATCAATCGTGTTCGTGAGCCCTGACCGATAGCTCGTTGGTAGGCCAAGGCGATCTTCAAGGACGTGTCGACAGCCTCGGATCCTGAGTTAGTGAAGAAGACTCGGTTGAAAGAACGCGGCAGAATCTCGACCAGACGATCGGCGAACTCGAAAGCGATCGGGTGGCCGATTTGGAAGTTGGGGCTGAAATCCAGCTTCGCGGCCTGACGCTGGATCGCTTCGACGATTTTGGCGCGGCCATGTCCGGCATTCACACACCAAAGTCCGGACGTTGCGTCCAAAACGGGCCGCCCGTCTTCAGTGAAGTAATGCATGTCCTTTGCGCTGGCCAACAGCATCGGCTGGCGACGGAAGCCGCGGTTGTCGGTGAACGGCATCCAGAACGAGGACAGATCATTGCGCATGTTTTCAACGGCTCACGAGCGACTACCGGGCCAATACGGGGCATGATCGGTTTGCCAACGAACTGGCGCTTCGAGAAGCTCACGCCCGTTTGGTCCTTGGTCTCCCAGATTCACAGGCGACGCTCGTTGATGCTAGAGGCCAACCGCGTAGCCGTCGGTGCTCCCTAGTCACCGGCGGTGGGAGTCAGGTTGTCACCAGGCGGCCGTCGCCAGCCGACCTGGATGACCAGCCCGTGGCGAGGCAGCCTACCGACTGGACCTGCTTGCACCCTTACATGTCGGCCGGCGATTCCCAGCCAGGCTCTCAGCCGCGCACCGATCTCAGCTTGATGGGGGCCGCTGACACGGCGTGGTTCGCCGCAATGGCTGTCTGCAGCATGCCCCGCAGCCGCGCCAAAGGGCGCGAGCGCCACCTATCTTCACGGGCAACCAAAATGTAGCTGCCAACGGGCGCTCCCAGACCGTCCCCATTCGCCAGCCGAATCTCCACAAGGCGTCCGGCCTTGAGATCGTCGCGCAGCAAAAACGAATTGCCGAGCGCAAGACCTTGGCCTCGCTTAGCCGCTGACAGGGCCAGATGTGCATGCCACAGCCGAGCACCGGGCAGTCTTTCAGGGATTTTCACGTTATGGGCGGCAAACCAAAGCTTCCACTGTTCATCATGCTCCTCATGCAGAAGCGGTGCATTCAGCAACGCATCGGCCGCGTTGATGTCGCGGTAGGCGGCGGCTACATCCGGGCTGGCGACCGCGAGGAAAGGCGGCCGGCTCAAGGGCATGTGGCGGAGCACTTTCTCCGATGGCAGGCGATGGAACCCGTCCACGTAAAATCGGACATCGACGTCGGCTTCGCCATGGAGCAGATCTGGAAACACGTCTGTGGGGTGCAGTTCGATCTCGATGTCGGGGTTCAACGAGGCGAAGGCGTCGACCTGCTCGCTGAGCCATTGCGCGGTGAACCCGGCGTTCGACCAGATGACCAGGCGGTGCTCATCGCCCCGTAGCGCCAGCGCGGCGGTCGCGTCCGCGATCTGCCCGATCGCCGCGGTTATCTGGGCGTGATAGGTCGCGCCTTCAGAGGTAAGGCCGCCCGTCCCATGCCCGCGTAGAATTAGCGGGACCCCGACCCACGCCTCCAGGGCGCGAATATGGCGGCTGACCACGGCATGATCCAGGTTCAAGAGCTGGGCGGCGCGCCTCACGCCGCCGCCCGCGCGCCCTACGGCATCGAACGCCCTCAAGGCGGCGAATGGCGGAACGGGCCTCGGGGGCGCAAGGTCACTGAGAGGAACTAACCGGACGGCTTTCTCCGACGGCTTCAAATCAATCTCCTTCATGTCCCTCACCCACCTAACCTTCCGCGCTTCCCGTTGGCCGGTTGAAGCTTTGTTTTTCCATATAAATCCAACTTGTGCTCAAAATTGAGACTCGAAGGATCGTCGAACAATCGCCTACGAGCTCGATTCAGGCTGAAGCTTGATGGGTCTATAAATTCCTGCGGATACGGGCGTCCGCAACGTCGCACATCACGCATGGGCGCAAGTCGCCACGTAGCGAAGGCGCTCCACGGCCTGAAACCGCCGGCTTGTACAATTTATCGCAGCTTGGTCTGATCAACCCACAGTCCAGCTGGTCGTCCTCAGCCGGAGGTATCAGGTGATCGCGCGGATGACACCACGATTGGCCCGCGTCTCGCTGAGACGAACTGACGCCATGGAATGGGCGCCAATGCGTTGTTAAACGAGCGGCTTAGGCGAAAAAGGGACAGCAGCCCACGTGACGCCACAAGGGTCCGCGAACGAAATGGCGCGGTGCATTGGTCAGTCCGCGACACATCTCAGCTCAGCCTCAAAGATATCCAGCGCCTCTTGGATCCCATCCCGCTGAGAACCGAAGCCGATGCGAACATGGTCGGGCATTTCGAAGCAATCGCCAGGCACAACGAGCACGCCTTTGGAAAACAGATGCTCGCAGAACGGCCGGCTATTTCGTCCGTCGACAAACCAGGGAAAAGCCAACACACCCGCCTTCGGCGGCGCCCAAGTCAGCACGTCGGAAACGCGACCCATAAACTGAGACAGAGGCGCCAGATTTCGCTCCGCAACGGATCGTGCTCCCGCAAGGATCTCGGAGCGATTTTCCATCGCATGGACCGCTATGGCTTCAAGGATCGGCGACCCGCCGAGTGATAGGTAACTCCGCGCCGTGGTGATCGCGGATCGCCGCACCGGATCGCGGTCGATTATCCAGCCTATCCGCAGCCCTGGAAGCGATAAGGCCTTGGACATATCGCCGACGACGATGACGTTTTCGAGGCCAGCCGAGGACGGACGATCACCGTCAAAGTAGATCGGGTGAAAGACTTCATCAACGAGGAGCGGGACGCGGTGCTCACGCAGCCTGTCAGCAAGCAGCGCTGCGTCGACGCGGGGGAGCAGTCCACCCGTCGGATTTTGCGGAGAGTTGGCGACAACCAAGATCGTTTCATTGTCGACGAGGTTCTGGACGCGTGACGGATCGAAAAAGAAGCCGGTTTCCCGCGCCAACCTATAGAACCGGACTTCTAGATTTGAAGCTGCAGCCACCCCGCCAAACGCCGGATAGGACGGTTGAGGTAGAACGACATTCCCGCCCGGCTGAGCAAGAACATTGATGGCGAGCGTAAAGGCTTCGGAGGCGCCGTTCGTCACGACGACCCAATCAGGATCGACGTCAAGATAATCCCCAATCAACGAGCGCAATTCGGCTAGGCCCTCCGGGGGAGCGTATCCAAGAGCGAGCCTTTCCAGATCTGGCTTGGCGTCACCCAGCTGCAGGAGGTCGCCGAGGGTCCAATGCGGGCCCCTACTGCCAGCGAGATTGAACGGCATATTGACATGCCCCGCCATCCACTCGTTCAGGAGAAAGGGGGGCAATCTCATGGGACTTATCAACTCCACGCCTTTGGCTTCGATCAGCCGGCCGCTGTTATAATTGCGGCCGATGGAGAAAGACCGTGAAGGTATCTCCGGATGGGTGAATCGACACGCGATTTAAAACGCTTCCGATCCCGCCGCGGTGCCAGTCGCCGTGCGTTATGGCGTGCGCCAGCATCTGTTCCCGGATCCTCTCGCCTTCGGACTTCGCCCTTCGCCACGAGCTCCGCTAAGCTCGTGGCGTCGGACATTGGGTGCTCGTCAAGCGTCCGGCCGCTTTGATCGAACGATTAGAAATGCGCTCTCAGAGTCAGGCCGATCGTACGAGGCGCCTGTAGCACCTCCTGCTTCACCCCCGCGAGCGTCTGGGCATTCAACCGGCCGCGCGTATCAGCCAGGTTGGCGCCAAAAACCAGAAGTTCATAATTTTTATAGCTCAAATTAAATTGCGCGCCGAAAGAGCTGTAGTCCCCGTATGACAATGGTGTCACGGTTGCAGTTCTTAGAAGATTGAAGGCCTGACTGGCATAAGAGTAGTCGCCCCGCACGAACGCGGACACTTGATCTGTTATCTTGAACTTGTACTGCCCATAGGCATAAGCGGTGAATGGGGAAGACCCCGGGAGACGGTCGCCCGGCAGCGCCTGAGTTCCTTTTTGGACTGAGTCCAGTCTGCCGTCATGATAGGAAAGCGATGTCCCGAGTTCGACGGCCCGCACTGGCCTTGCCACGATCTCGAGTTCAACGCCTTTAATCGTCGCATTCCCGGCATTCCCGACATAGACGTCACCGGCTCCGGACGTTTGCTGCTGGAGCAATATGTTCTTCCAGTCGATGTAATATGCGCTAGCATTCAGGGTCAATCGGCGATCGAAGAACTGCGTCTTGGCTCCAATCTCGTAATTCCAGAGCTGATCAGGTCCATAGGTGCCCGGAATCGGGATCTTGCTGACGGGGTCTCGGTTAGGGGAGAGGTTCGCATTTCCGCTACGATACCCTTCGGTGATCTGGCCGTAAAACAGCACGCCCGGGATCGCCTTATAGGAAAGGTTTATCTTTGGATTCCCGCTCGTATACCACCCGGAGTGATTAATAACTGCTGCAGGTCCAATGAAATAGGCCGGCTGTATTTGATCGATCTGCACTTTTACCGGCTCATAGAAAACCCTGCCGCCGACCGTCAATGTCAATTTTGGGGTGAAGTCGTACGAAACCTCACCGAACACGGCATATTCATCCATGTGAACGCGAAACAGATCGTCCTCAAGAAGATCGCTTGGGTAACCAAACCTCGCCAGGGCAGCGCCGGCTCCAGTTTGCTGAATGGTTTCATGATCTTTGAATCGATAATCTTGATAGTACGCGCCCACCAACCACCTGAATGGCCCGCCGCCCTTCGACGCCAGCCTGAACTCTTGGATAAATTCGTCAGAATTGATAGCATCTAAAATCGGTGCCAGCGCATTTACTTTAGTTATCGATTTTACAACTTGCGATACGTCGTCCTGCAGCGCCGACACCTTGGTTAGGTAGCTCGTCGATGACGTGAACGTCGCCCATGGGAGATCATATTCAGCGACGAGATTGTATATTTTATTTTCGCCATCGACATGCTGGGGTATGACGTTATTATTCACGTATTGGGTGCTGCCATACACTGTATAGCCCGCGTCGTGGATTCGGTTATTCTCCGTCGAGTATGTTCCGGTCAGCGAAAAGTTCGCGGTCGGCGTCCAACGGAGTTGGGCCCGCCCTCCGCCAACCTCACTGCGGTTGGCGTCTTTTTCATGCCGGCCGGTGTTATAGATCCACCCACCATTGTGGTCGTAGAATCCGTCCACCCGAAGGGCAAGCTGATCTTCGATCAACGGTAGATTGACCATGCCGTTGAATGCGTAGCTTGGGGCTCCATGGGAGGCGCCCTGGACCGTGTCTTCGGTGGCGGCTTCATATTGGGTCATGTTCGGCTTGTTGGTAATGACCCGGATAGCGCCTCCAAGCGCGCCAGCGCCGAACAACGTGCCTTGCGGCCCGAGCAACACCTCTATCCGGTTGACATCGAAAAGCTGAAGCTGGGGCACTGAAATGGGCAAAAACGGATCAAGAACCGGCACCTCGTCGACGTACAGGCCGACCGGTGACTGCGTGTTAGCGAACAAACTCGTCGTGTTAGCCCCCCGAATGGTGAAGACTTGCGAGCCTGAGAGCCCCTGGTCGAGCGAAAGCCCCGGCACCGCCGCCGCCACATCCGCCAGTTTCTGAGCGCCGGTGTCTTGAATAAAGGACTGTGGCAACGCCGTGATGCTGGCAGGAACGTTTTGGACCTTTTCCGCACGGCGCGTCGCGGTGACCACGACCTCGGCTACCGTGACCGGCGATGCGCTCGACTGAGTTTGAGCAAGAGCCTGCCCAGCCCAAAGAGCCGGGAGGATCGACCCGGCGAGTAGAATTTTGTTCCTGAAATTCGTGCGGTACGCCATGAAATCCCCCACCGGCCCCATTTGATCGTGCACCATTTCAGGCGTTTGGCTGTGGCAATAGTTGTCATCGGCGCAGCCCTTGGTGATTTTTGCGCACCGCGCGTCTTGCGGGACCCACGCCGTGCGGGACCAGCGCATGGCGCTGGATGAAGAGCTCGCACGGGTATTCGGCGTGGAGACGAAGCGGTTCGCCGACGCAGCCCCGGCCGAGAGGGTCCGCTCACCGAGCAGTCGAGGCGTCACGGCGCCCGTCAGAAGCGCTCGCGTGCGCCACGGACCTGTTCCTGCAGGAATTCGATGACAGTTCGCACCCGTGGGAGATGACGTTCGTCCGAATGGCTGACCAGCCAGTAGGTCCGCTCGATCGTGACGGCGTCCGGGAGCACACGTTCGAGATTGGGGTCTTGGTCGGCGACGTAGCAATGCAGCACGCCCAAGCCCAGGCCCGCGGCGACGGCCGCGTGTTGGGCGGCGATCGAGGTCGAACGGAAAGCTGTTCGCGCGCCGGCGGCGATCTGGTCGAGATATCGCAGCTCCGGGATGTCGATCATCTCATCGATGAACCAGACCAGGGGACGGCTTCGGAGCGCTTCCAGGCCGATTGGCGCGCCATATTCAGCTAGATAGTTGCGGGACGCGTAGAGCCCCAGGCGATAGGTGGTGAGCTTTTGGACGTGCAGGCGGCCCCTTGGCGGTCGGCTGAGGGTGATGGCCAGATCGGCTTCGCGCTTGGTCAGACTGACGGCGCGCGACTGCGCGATCAGTTCCACCTGGATCTCGGGGCGCCAGTCGTGAAGCGCTTTCATCGCCGGCGCGACGAAGTTTGCGCCAAAGACTTCCGGCGTGGCCAGACGCACCACGCCTGCAGGCTTCAGGTCGGTCCCGCCAAGCCGCGCGCCAGCCGACATGACCTCGGTTTCGATCCGTTCGGCATGCAGCGCGAGCGCTACGCCGGCTTCGGTAAGGCGGGCGCCTCGCGGTGAGCGGATAACCAGTCGCGAGCCGACGGTGGCCTCCAGGTTGCTGAGCCGTCTGGCCACGGTCGTGTGGTCGATCTTCAGCCCTGCCCCAGCCTGGGCGAGCCCGCCCGAGCGGCTGATCGCCAAGAAGATCCGCAGGTCGTCCCAATTCATGATGTGTATTCTCGCACACCGGCTGCGCGAAAGTCTGCCTGGATGCCACAAAAATGTTGAGGCTTATGACGGGACCGTCTGATTTGGAGGTCCACAATGCGCTCGATCGCCCACTACGTTCAGGGTGAAGCCCTTTCCGTCGCCGGGGCCCGCACCCAGCCCATCTTCAACCCCAGCCTGGGCGCTCCGCAGGCGACGTTGGAGCTGGGGGACGCCGAGGTCGTGGCGCGCGCGGTGGAAAGCGCGCGGGTCGCACAACCGCAATGGGCGGCCGTGAACCCCCAGCGCCGCGCGCGCGTGATGTTCGAGTTCAAGCGCCTGCTGGAGGCGAACATGGACGAGCTAGCGATGATACTGGCCCAGGAGCACGGCAAGGTGTTGGCTGACGCCAAGGGCGAACTTCAGCGGGGCGTCGATATCGTCGAGTTCTGCTGCGGCGCCCCGCACCTGCTTAAGGGCGAGTATTCCGACGGCGTCGGCCCCGGCATCGACGTCTATTCAATGCGCCAGCCGCTCGGCGTGGTGGCCGGTATCACGCCGTTCAATTTTCCCGCCATGGTGCCGCTGTGGATGCTGGCGCCCGCCATCGTGTGCGGCAATGCGTTCGTCCTAAAGCCGTCCGAGCGCGATCCCTCCGTAAGCCAACGCCTGGCCGAGCTGTTGATTGAGGCCGGCCTCCCGCCTGGAATTCTCAACATCGTCCAGGGGGACCGCGTCGTGGTCGACGCCCTCTTGGATCATCCCGACATCAAGGCGATCAGCTTCGTCGGCTCCAGCGAGATCGCCCAGTACGTCTACGAACGCGCCGCCGCGCGCGGCAAGCGCGTGCAAGCCATGGGCGGCGCCAAGAACCATGGCGTGGTCATGCCCGATGCGGACCTTGATCAAGCGGTCGCCGAAATCCTGGGCGCGGCCTTCGGCTCCGCCGGGGAGCGCTGCATGGCCTTGCCCGTGGTCATGCCGGTCGGCGCCGCCACCGCCGAAGCTCTGCGCGCACGGTTGATCGACGCGATCGCGGGGCTGCGTGTCGGCGTGTCGACGGACCCGCAGGCGCAATTCGGTCCGGTCGTCAGCGCCGTGCACAAGGCTCGAATCGAGTCCTATATCAAACTCGGCGTGGACGAGGGCGCGGAGCTGGTTGTGGATGGCCGCGGCTTCTCGCTGCAGGGCTATGAAGCCGGTTACTTCCTCGGCCCGACGCTCTTCGATCACGTGACCCCGACGATGAGGAGCTACCAGGAGGAGATCTTCGGCCCGGTGTTGCAGATGGTGCGGGCCACCTCCCTCGACCAGGCGATCGGCCTGGTCGATCAGCACCCCTATGGCAATGGCGTGGCCATCTTCACCCGCAACGGCGACACCGCCCGTGAGTTTGCGTCTCGAGTCGAGATCGGGATGATCGGCGTCAACGTGCCGATCCCCGTGCCCGTGGCCTACCATTCGTTCGGGGGATGGAAGCGCTCCGGCTTCGGCGACCTAAACCAGTATGGCATGGACGGGATCCGGTTCTACACCCGCACGAAGACAGTTACCCAGCGCTGGCCGAGCCGCGCCGCGATCGCCGAGCCTGCGGATCAGGCGTTCCACTTCCCGACGATGCGGTAGGATGGCCCCCGAGGCCGCCGCGCGCCCAGCCCGGCCGCCTCGATCTCCCTTCGTCGATCGGCCGCGTGACGAGCCCGCGCCATGCCGTGTCGTGAGCCGCCGGTCGGCATTCGCGTGGGAGGGCCCGAGGCGGGAGGATCTTGCGCGTGTTCGTGGCAGCGGCGCGATCGCAGGCCGACCTTCAGCATTGCGCGGGGAGGCGGATGGCAGCATTGCGCTGGGAGGCGGATGGTCGCCCGAGCAGATCGCCGGCCGCCTGGCCCTGGATCGCGCAGAGACCGCGATCTGTCACGAGACGGTCTATCGCTATGTCTACGGACCCGCCGGCCGAGCCGCCGAGCTCTATCGCCATCTACCGAGCCAGCGTCGCCGGCGGCGCGTGCGCTACGCTAGGAAGCCCAGAGGCCTGAGCATTCCGGAGGCCAACACGATCGCCAAGCGCCCTGCCGAGATTGGCGAGCGCACCGCCGGCGCGCACCCTATGGCTGGGCAGCTCAAGAAAGCGTGGCGCTGAACTCGCGGATCGCTCGAGCGGTCTCCTCCGGTTGCTCAGTCTGAGGCAGATGACCGGCGCCATCGATCATCTCGAAGCGAGCGCCGGGAATTCGCCGGGCGTATTCTTGGCCATATTCGGGTGTGACTATGCCGTCTTGGCGTCCCCACAGCACGAGCGTGGGTACTGTGATGCGGGAGAGCCGTTGCGGCAGCGTCGGGTCGTGCATGAACGGGTCGCCGGCATAGGCCGCGAGCACACGTTGGTTTGCCTGCCTCTGCTCGGCGACGTCGCGACTGGGCGGCCGAACCTTCGTCGGGTCCGCGAACGATAGCTTGATTAGCTCCTGCAACGGCATCGACCGCGGATCGGCGATAGGCCCGGTGCTCTCGGTCGGCTCAAGTCCGACCGCATCGACGAGGACGACGCCAACCAGCGACGACGACCGCCGAGCGGCCATCTCCGCCGCGATCCAGCCGCCAAGGGAGTTGCCGACGACAACCACGTCTCGCAGTTTCAGCTCGTCAAGCAGAGCGATGTAGCATTCCGTCAGGGCGCCAATCGAATCCATCCAGTCCGGGCGCTCGGTCCCATCGAACCCCGGATGGGTCGGCAGGATAAGGCCGAACCCGTCAAGCCCGTCGAACAGCACGCGCATAGATGCCGGGCCGGCCCCGCCGTGCAGGAGAAGCAATGGCTTGCCGTTTCCCCTTCGGTCGACGGTGAGCTTCAGGGCACCGGCCAACAGGCGGATCGATAGACTGGTCATGACGGTGCATTCCTATCCGTGCGGTCGCTTCATTCGTTGCGCCGTGACCGACGCATCAATATGGCCAGCCGACCGAACGAGGAATATCGTGACGTGCGCATATGCTTCGCGAGCGTCCGGAAATGATCGATCCTCTGTCGGACATCCTCACCCTGCTCAGACCGCAACGACTAGGTTCGGGCGCCGTCAATTTCGGCGGGGATTGGGCGGTGCAGTTTCCCGCCCGTCGCGGCGTGCGATGCTACGCTGTCAGCTGCGGCGAATGCTGGATCGAAGTCGAAGGCCTTGGCGGGCCGGTCCACCTCGGGCGCGACGATTGCCTGCTGCTTGCAAGCGGGGAGCCGTTCCGGATCGGCAGTGCGTCGAATGCCGAGCCAATCGCCGCGTCCGATCTGGCCCTATTCTCAGAAGACAGGATTTCGACGGTAAACGGCGGCGGCGCCTGCCTTCTCATCGGCGCGCACTTCCTTCTCGACGAGGCGCATGAGCAACTTCTGTCGAGCGCCCTTCCGCCGCTCGTGGTGGTGCGGGATCAAGGACAGCGCGAGGCCCTGGGACTGGCGCTCAAAGGGCTATGGCTCGAACTGGATCCACCTCAGCCTGGTGGCCGGCTTGTCGTCGAGCAATTGAACCAGATGATGTTGATCTTCGCCATGAGACTCTACACCAGCTCGGAAGACCAGCGCCCGACGGGTTGGCTGTCGGCTCTCGCCGAACGCATATTGCAAAAGCGCTCGCCGCCATTCACGCCTCGCCTGAGCGGCCATGGACGCTGCAGGCCCTCGCGGCGGCGGCCAGCATGTCCCGCACCGTCTTCGCCGAGCGCTTCAAAGCGCTCGTCGGCGCGACGCCGATGACCTATCTCAACGATTGGCGAAATTGTACATCGGCGTGCCGATGATGATGCGGTCGGCCGCCTGCAGTTCAGCGACCAACTCGTTGGATATCTTGATCGCGGCAGCGCTCTCCG
>FTKX01000052.1_pt1 | contig 22587 bp, 19 predicted proteins | sample 1641081 | NCBI WGS metagenome assembly FTKX01 (sample SAMEA3914789, study PRJEB12502) | metagenome | biome: forest; material: soil | place: Canada | collected 2011-07-03 | depth 0.3 m
AGCGCTTGGCGAACATCTCATTGGTCACCGCCTTGCGCTGCAGGGCGGCGATCTCGGCCGAGGTCGGCCAGATGTCCTTGAGGAACACCGGCTCGCCGTCCTTGCCCAGGCCGAGGGGCTCGGTGGTCAGGTCCAGCTTCATGGTGCCGGCCAGGGCGTAGGCCACCACCAGGGGTGGCGAGGCCAGATAGTTGGCGCGCACGTCGGGATTGACGCGGCCTTCGAAATTACGGTTGCCGGACAGGACGCTCACGGCCACCAGGTCGCCTGATTGAACCGCGTCGGAGATCGCCGGCGGCAGGGGACCGGAATTGCCGATACAGGTGGTGCAGCCATAGCCGACCAGGTTGAAGCCCAGGGCGTCCAGCGACTTGGTCACCCCGGCCTTGGCCAGATAGTCGGTGACCACCTGCGAACCGGGGGCCAGCGAGGTCTTGACCCAAGGCTTGACCTTCAGGCCTTTTTCAACCGCCTTCTTGGCCAGCAGGCCGGCGGCGATCAGCACGCTGGGGTTGGAGGTGTTGGTGCAGGAGGTGATGGCGGCGATCACCACGTCGCCGTCGCCCACGTCGAATTTTTCACCGGCCACAGGGGTGCGTTCCGCATCGCTCGGACGGCCGAACTCGCCGGTCAGGGCCTCGGCGAACTTGACGGCGGCTTCGGACAGCAACACCCGGTCCTGGGGCCGCTTGGGCCCGGCCAGGGACGGCAGCACTTCGGAAAGGTCAAGCTCCAGGGTGTCGGAGAACACCGGGTCGGCCGCACCCTCCTCGTGCCACAGGCCCTGGGCCTTGGCGTAGGCTTCGACCAGGGCGACCCGCTCGGCCGGCCGGCCGGTGGCGGCCAGATAGTCGATCGTGGACTGGGAGACCGGGAAGAAGCCGCAGGTGGCGCCATATTCCGGGGCCATGTTGGCGATGGTCGCCTGGTCTTCCAGGGTCAGGCTGGACAGGCCGGGGCCAAAATATTCGACGAACTTGCCGACCACGCCCTTCTTGCGCAGCATCTGGGTGACGGTCAGCACCAGGTCGGTGGCGGTGGCGCCTTCCGGCAGCTTGCCGGTGAATTTGAAGCCGATCACTTCGGGGATCAGCATGGGAATCGGCTGGCCCAGCATGGCCGCCTCCGCCTCGATGCCGCCCACGCCCCAACCCAGCACGGCCAGGCCGTTGATCATGGTGGTGTGGCTGTCGGTGCCGACCACGGTGTCGGGATAGGCCAGGGTTCCTTCGCCCTCGGCCAGGGTCCAGACGGTCTGGGCCAGATATTCCAGATTCACCTGGTGGCAGATGCCGGTGCCGGGGGGCACGACGCGGAAATTGTTGAAGGCCGACGAGCCCCAGCGCAGGAAGCGGTAGCGCTCCAGGTTGCGCTCATATTCGCGCTCGACATTCTGGGTGAAGCTCTTGGACGTGCCGAAATTGTCGACCATCACCGAGTGGTCGATGACCAGGTCCACCGGGTTCAGCGGATTGATTCGCTCCGGATCGCCGCCCAGCTGGGTCATGGCGTCGCGCATGGCGGCCAGGTCAACCACCGCCGGCACGCCGGTGAAGTCCTGCATCAAGACCCGCGCGGGGCGGAAGCTGATTTCGTGCTGGGCCGCGCCGCGGTTTTCCAGCCAGGCAGCGATCGCCCTGAGGTCTTCCGGACCGACCGACTTGCCGTCTTCATGGCGCAGCAGGTTTTCCAGGAGCACCTTCATGGAGGCGGGCAGGCGAGAGATACCGGTCAGACCGGCTTCCTCCGCGGCCGGGAGGCTGTAATAAGCATAGGTCTTGTCACCGACCGTCAGGTCGCGGCGCGTGTTCAAGCTGTCGTTGGACGGCATGGAAAGGAACCTTTCTCTCTGTTCAGGGCCGTCCGAAAACCGGTGGCGGGGTCGCGCGCTTCTCGAGGCGGACACACAGCGTCCGTCCCTGCGCGGCGTAGGGCCCGCACGGCCGAAGGTTTCATAGCCTCGACCTTGCTTGCCGTCCATGCGGGGGAGCGGTTCTTTATTCGCCTTCCGCCGTTCTCATGATCACCCGCCTGTCCGTGTCGGACCTGTCCCTCGCGCGCGGCGACCGTGTCCTGTTCGAGGGGCTGAGCCTCGATCTTGCGGCCGGCGAGGCCGTGGCCCTGACCGGGCGCAACGGCGCTGGCAAGACCAGCCTGCTGCGCGCCATCGCCGGCCTGATTCGCCCCATGGCTGGAGCCGTGACCTTCGCCGGCGGCGAGGGCGGGCTCGACGCCGAGGACGCCCGCGGGCGGGACCTGCATTTCATCGGCCACCAGGACGGCCTCAAATCCGGCCGCACCGCCTGGGAGGAACTGCTGTTCCAGGTGCGCTGGACCGGCGGCACGCGGCGAAGCGCCGAAGCTGCTTGTGAGCGCCTGGAGTTGCAGCGATTGCGCGAGCTGGAGGTGCGCAAGCTGTCGGCCGGCCAGAGGCGGCGTCTGGCCCTGGCGCGGCTCGTGGCCAGCCCGCGCCGGCTGTGGTTGCTGGACGAACCCCTGGCGCCGCTGGATGTGGCGCGCCGCGCCGGCGTCGGCGAGCTGATGAGCGAACACCTGGCCGGCGGCGGCCTGATCCTGGCGGCGGTGCACGATCCTTTGCCGATTCCCGCGCGTGGCTTGGAGATCGGCGCGTGAAAGGGTTGGGCGCGCTGATCCAGCGCGAATTGGCGCTCAGCTGGGGCCGTGGCGGCGGGCCCATGCTGGCCCTGGCCTTCTACCTGGCCATGGCGACCCTCTTGCCCCTGGCCGCCGGACCAGAACCGGCCCGCCTGGCGGCCGTGGCCCCGGGCTCGGCCTGGCTGGCCCTGGCGGTCTCCTCGCTATTGTCCTTGGAGCGCCTGTTCGAGCGGGATTTTGAGGATGGGGCGCTGGATCTGCTGGCCCTGGGCCCTGCGCCCCTGGAGGCGGCGGCCTTCGCCAAGTGCCTGGCGCAGTGGATCACCACCGGCGCGCCCCTGGCCCTGCTGGCGCCTGTGGTCGCCACCGCGCTCGGCGCGCCCCTGCGCCTGGCGCCCCTGACCGTGGTCGCGGCCCTGGCCGGCGGGCTCGGCTTTTCCTTCTGCGGCGGCGTGGGCGCAGCGCTCAGCCTGGGCAGCCGGCGCGGCGGCGTGCTGATCGCAGTGATCGTCCTGCCCCTGTTCCCCCCGCCGGTGATTTTCGGCGCCGGGGCCATCGAGGCCTTCGCCTCGGGCCTGGACTGGAAGACAGGCCTGATGCTGCTGATCGCCTATAGCCTGGCCTTCGTGGCCATCGGCCCCTTCGCCATGGCCGCGGCTTGCCGCAACGCCCTGTCATGAGGCGCGAGGACGACTCCGCGAGAGCGTTGAACCTTTCCCGGTGGATTAGTGATTCAGCTTGGCCCCATCCTGATCTAGAAGACGCCCCATGATCGCCTTCCTGACCAATCCCCAGCGCTTCATGGCCTTTTCGGCCTGGGCGGCGCCCGTGCTGGGCGCGATCGCCGCGATCCTGATCGGGGTCGGGCTGTGGTTCGACTTCGCCGCCCCGCCGGACTACCAGCAGGGCTATACGGTCCACCTGATGTTCATCCATGTGCCGGCGGCCTGGCTCAGCCTGTTCGCCTATGGCTGCCTGGGCGTGGCCAGTTTTCTGGGCCTTGTGTTCCGCCTGTCCCTGGCCGACGCCGCCGCCCGCGCCGCCGCGCCCCTGGGCGCCGGCTTCACGCTTCTGGCCCTGGCCACCGGCTCGCTGTGGGGACGGCCCATGTGGGGCGCCTGGTGGGAGTGGGACGCGCGCATGACCTCCGTGCTCGTCCTGTTCCTGTTTTACCTGGGCTATATGGCCCTGCAGGCGGCCATAGACGACGAGGCCAAGGCGGCGAGGGCCTGCTCGATCCTGGCCCTGGTCGGGCTGATCAATCTGCCGATCGTGCATTATTCGGTGGTCTGGTGGAACACCCTGCATCAGGGCTCGTCGGTGTTTCGCAAGGGCGGCCCGGCCATGCCGCCGGTCTATCTGATCCCGCTCCTGACCCTGGCGCTCGCCTATACCGCCGCCTTCGGCGCCCTGTGGCTGGTGCGCATCCGGGCCGAGGTCTGGCGCCGCCGGGCCAATGTGCTGGCCCTGCGGGCGGTGGGCTGAGATGCTGGATTTCAACGCCGGCAAATATGCGGTCTTCGTCTGGTCCGCCTACGCTCTCAGCGCTCTGGTGTTCCTGGTGCTGATCGTCAGCAGCCTGCTCAACGCCCGGCGCTGGCGGCGCGAGGTCCTGCGGCGTGAAGCGGAGACGCGTCCGTGAAGCGGTGGATCGCCATCCTGCCGCTGGCGGCCCTGGCCGGGCTCGGCGCGGTGTTCGCCGCCTACGGCCTGCACCACAATCCACACTACATCCCCAATGCCCGGGTCGGCCAGCCCCTGCCCGACGTGACCCTGCCGCCGTTGGCGGGCGGCGCGCCGGTGCGGCTGCACGACGCCGCGCCGCCGTCGACCCTGGTCAATTTCTACGCCTCGTGGTGTGTGCCCTGCATCCAGGAACAGCCGACCCTCATGGCCCTCAAGGCCGAGGGTGTGCGGATCATCGGCGTGGCGTGGAAAGACGATCCGGCCAAGACCCGCGCCCATCTGGCCCGATATGGCGACCCCTATGCCGAAACCCTGGTCGACCGCGATGGCCGGGCGGGGGTCGAGTTCGGCGTCTCCGGCGTGCCGGAAACCTATCTGGTGGGCGCCAACGGCGTGATCCTGGCCAAGGTCGCCGAACCCCTGACGGCGGACACCGCCGAACAGTTGCTTGAGCGCGCGGCTCCGAAGCGTTAACGTCTCGGTAACCATAGTTCTTAACTGTTGCGGTGTTTCCCGCAGCACGCGCTCGGAAGTGATTCCTTGGCCATCCCACCAATCCGCCCCGGCTCGACGCCGCAGCTTCCCGCCCGGACCACCCCGGCGAGCGGCGCCCGCGCGGCTGCGCAAAAGGCCTTTTTCGACGCCGCCCTGAACAAGGCTGGCGCGCCGGTCGCGCCCACCGCCGCCCCGAGAGTCCAGCCCACCGCCGTCCAGCCCGCGGTCACCCGCCTGCGCGCGGAGGCCGTCCAACCGGAACAGCCCACGCGGATCCTGCGGCCCGGGTCATTGTTGGATATCAAGGTCTAATCGCCGTCGGGATGACCGCGCGCCTTAAAACAGCCTAGGCCTCGACCGACTCCAGGCTTGCGGCCTTTTTCGGCTTCTTGGCTTTATCCGCCTTGGCAGGCTTGGGAGCCTTGGCCGGAGCGGCGCCTTCCACCTTCGCGGCCTTGGCTGGCTTTTCCGCCTTGGGGGCCTTTTCCAGCTTCGGCGTCTTGCCCTTGTCGGCCTTGGCTGATTTCGCGGCCTTGTCTTTCTTCTTGCCCTTGGCGGCGGGCGTCGCTTCGATCTCGGTCTCGACCAGGCCTTCAGCGGCCCGGCTCATGTCCTTGAGCACGTCGAGAAAGGCGTCGCGCTTGCGCGACGGCAGCAGTTTGAGAATGCGGGTGTCCGCCGCGGAGACCCGCGGCTCGGCCAGGTCGAGGGCCGCACGGCCCTGTTCGGTCAGACGCACGGTATTGGCGCGGGCGTCGGACGCCGAACGCTCGCGGGCCAGAAGGCTCTTGCCGATCATCCGGGCCACCAGATCGGCCAGGGTCGAGCGATCGATGCCGGTGGTGCGAACCAGGTCGGTCTGGGTCAGGCCTTCGTGCGCCGCCACCGCCGACAGCACGGCGTATTGGCGCTGGGTGACGGCGTCCGGTCCGATCTCCTCGGCATAGATATCCAAGGCCACTTGAAGCGCCCGGTGCAGAAGGTGGCTGGGCGAACGTTCGAGCGCCTTGCCCACCTCGATCTTTTTGACGCCCTTCTTACCTTCACCCTTGGCCTTAACCTTAGGCATGGTCGCAAGTCCTCGCATTGTTTACACGCAATCTAGCATCGGGATGCGTCGGTTTAACGACACAATCTTCCGTGCACGGGGGATGACTCGGGCCAGGTTTTATTCCGTCGGCGGGGGCGGCGGTTCATGGGTGTGCAGATATTTCATCATCAGCGGCACCTGGGTGAACGAGAACAGCACCGCCAGGAGGGTGAAGCCGAAAACCTTGAAACTGACCCAGACCGCATCCGATTGGGTGCGCCAGATGACCTCGTTCAAGGCGGCCATGGACAGGAAGAACAGGCCATAGCGGATCGTCAGGGTTCGCCACACCGCGTCGGGCAGGGCCAGGGCGTCGCCGAGCAGCCACTTCAACGGATTGCGGCGAGTCGCCAGGCCACCGAACAAGGCGGCGGCGAACACCAGATTGGTGGCCGTCGGCTTGAGCTTGATGATCCGGGGATCGTGCAGCACCAGGGTCAGGGTTCCGAACACCAGGGCGAAGCCGCCGGCGATCAGCGGCAGGGGCGCTACGCGCCGTTCCACGATCAGGCCGACCAGCAGGCTGGCCGCCGAGCCGATCACCAGCCACCAGGTGGCCGCCGTCAGGTCGCGCGGCCCATGACCGCCCATGGCCAGGCTCCAGCCCAGGGCGTTGGAGGCCGCGACGAACCTCAGGCGCAGAAAAAAGGCCGCGGCGAAGGCGGCGATGCCGCCATAGTCGACCACCGCCCGAATATAGGGGTGCGCTTTGGAATTGATGGCCATCAGGCTGCGTCCAGACCCACCAGAGAGCGCGAAAAGGCGAGGGCGTCGAAATCCTGCAGGTCGTCGATTCCCTCGCCGACCCCGATCAGCTTGATCGGCGCGTCCGAGGCCTGGGCCACCGGCACCAGCACCCCGCCGCGGGCGGTGCCGTCCAGCTTGGTCATGACGATGCCGGTGACGCCGGCGGTGTTGCCGAAGATGTTTTCCTGGGCCAGGGCGTTGCGGCCCACGGTGGCGTCGAGCACCAGCAGGGTCTCGTGCGGCGCGTCCGGATCGAACTTCTTCAGCACCCGCACGATCTTCAAAAGCTCGTCCATCAGGTGGGTCTTGTTCTGCAGCCGCCCGGCGGTGTCAATCAGCACCACGTCGAAGCCCTGGTCCCTGGCCTGTTGCACCGCGTCGAAGGCCAGGCCCGCGGCGTCGGCGCCGGTGGGCCTGGAAATGAAGCTGGCGCCCGCGCGCTCGGACCACACCTTGAGCTGTTCGACCGCGGCGGCGCGGAAGGTGTCGCCGGCGACGATCAGCACCTTGGCCCCGCGCCCGGTGAGGTCGGCGGCGATCTTGCCCAGGGTGGTGGTCTTGCCCGAGCCGTTGACGCCCACGAACAGCACCACATAGGGCCGAGGGCCGCCCAAGGGATCGAACCGGCCTTGCCGGGCGACCAGTTCCTCGCCGATGGCCTCGGCCAGGCTTTCCTTGACCTCGCGCTCGCTGGCCTCGCGGCCGAAGCGCGCCTTGCCAAAGGCCTCGGTGATGCGAGCGGCGGCGCGAGGGCCGAGATCGGCCTCGATCAGCATTTCCTCGAGCTCGTCCAGCATGGCCTGGTCGAGCGGCTTCTTGGCGAAGACCGACACCACCTGTTCGGTCATCTGCCTGGAGGACCGCGACAGCCCCTCGGTCAGGCGTTTGAGCCAGCCGGTCTTCTTGGCGCCGTCAGTCATGGGCCAGCGGCCCTGAAGCCGTCATCCCAATTCCCGCACGTCGGCGATGTGGCCGGCGAAGGCGGCGGCGGCGGCCATGGCTGGGCTCATCAGGTGCGTGCGGCCGCCGCGTCCCTGGCGACCTTCGAAATTGCGGTTCGAGGTCGAGGCGCAGCGCTCGCCGGGCGCCAGTTTGTCGGGATTCATGGCCAGGCACATGGAACAGCCCGGCTCGCGCCAGTCGAATCCGGCCTCGCGGAAGATCTCGTCCAGCCCCTCGGCCTCGGCCTGCTCCTTTACCAGTCCCGAGCCCGGCACGACCATGGCCGAGACGTGCGCGGCGACCTTCTGGCCTTTGCTCAGGGCCTTGAGCGCGATGGTCGCGGCGGCGCGCAGGTCTTCGATGCGGCTGTTGGTGCAGCTGCCGATGAACACCCGGTCGATGCGGGCCGCGGCGATCGGCTGCCCGGGGGTCAGGCCCATATAGTCCAGCGCCCGGCGGACCTGCTCGGCCTTGTCGCCGTCGAAATCGTCGGGATCGGGCACGCGCCCGTCCACCGCCACCACGTCCTCGGGGCTGGTGCCCCAGGTGACCATGGGCTTGAGCGAGGCCACATCGATCCGCTCCTCGCGGTCGAAATGGGCGTCGGGATCGGAGAAATAGGCCTTCCACGAGGCCAGGGCCATTTCCCACCCCCCCGCCTTGGGCGCCGCGGGCCGGCCCATCAGATAGGCGAAGGTCTTCTCGTCCGGGGCGATCAGCCCGGCCCGGGCGCCGCCCTCGATGCTGAGATTGCACAGGGTCATGCGCTCTTCGATCGACAGGGCCTCGATGGCCTCGCCGGCATATTCGATCACATAGCCGGTGCCGCCGCTGGTGCCGATGCGGCCGATCATGGCCAGGGCGTAGTCCTTGGCGCCAACGCCGGGACCCGGCGAGCCGTCGAACCATACCCGCATGTTCTTGGACCTGCGCTGGCGCAGGGTCTGGGTCGCCAGCACATGCTCGACCTCCGAGGTGCCGATGCCGTGGGCCAGGGCCCCGAACGCGCCGTGGGTCGAGGTGTGGCTGTCGCCGCAGACGATGATCATGCCCGGCTGGGTGCGGCCCTGTTCGGGACCGACCACGTGGACGATGCCGTTTCTGATATCGCCCATGGGAAAGAATTCGATACCCGCCTCGGCCACGTTGCGCCCCAGGGTCTGGAGCTGCAGGCGCGCCTCTTCGTCCTCCACCGCATCCACGCCCTTGGCCTGACCTTCGGTCGGCACATTGTGGTCGGCCACGGCCAGGGTGAGGTCGGGGCGGCGCACGGGGCGATGGGCCGCGCGAAGGCCGGCGAAGGCCTGGGGCGTGGTCACCTCGTGGATCAGGTGCAGGTCGACATAGAGGATGGTCTCGCCGCTTTTGTCTTCAGCGACGCGGTGGGCATCCCAGATCTTGTCATACAGGGTCTTGGCGGTCATGGGCGGGATGTAGGGCCGAGGGTCCCCTTGAGTCTAGAGGGGGCGGCCCCCGCGACACGCGGTGAATCAGCCCCACATCCCAGATTTTTGCGGGTTTCAGGCCAGCCCGGTCTTCAGAGAGGCCAGGTCGGAGGCGGGGGTCTTCGCCGCCAGGCATCCCTGGCCTTCCAGCGCCGCCCGCACCGCCTGATCCAGCGGGGTATGTGGCTCGCGCCCCAGCACGGCCAGCAGCCGGCGATTGTCCAGCCGCAGGGCCTGGCGCCACAGATAGCGCATTTCGCGCATCTCGCGGAACACGGTCACGAAGGGCGACAACAGGGTCAGCAGCGGCCAGGGGAAGGGGATGATCGGCGGCCTGCGTCCCGTGGCCGCGCGAACCGCGCCCCGGACGGCCTGGGCCATGGCCTCGCCCCGCTCCAGCCAGTGGCCGCCGAAATGGAACAGCTCGAAATCGGCCAGGCGGTCGGCCCGCTCGCACAGCCGCACCATGGTCTCGGCCAGATCCGGCAGATAGGCCCAGGCGTGGCCGACGCCCGGACGATTGGGGTTCATCACCAGGCTGACCGGCTTGCCGGCCTGGACCAGGCCTTGCGCGAACCAGTTATTGCCCGAACGGGGGCCGAAAAAGTCACCGGCGCGGACGATCAGCACCTTGACGCCCTGGCGCGAGGCCTCGGCCAGGTGCTGCTCCATAATCACCCGCAGGGCGCCCTTGCGCGTGGCTGGCCGCTGCGGCGCGGTTTCGTCCACCAGCGGAAAGGTCTCGGGTCCATAATTATAGACCGTGCCGGGGAACAGGATGCGCGCGCCGCTGGTCTTGGCCGCGGCGATGGTGTTGTCGATCATCGCCACCACGGTGCCGGCCCAGTTGCGATAGCCGGGAGGATTGGCCCCGTGGACGATCAGGCCCGCGCCCACGGCGGCGGCGGCGACGCTGGCGGCGTCCATGGCGTCGCCCCTGACCCAGTCGACGGCCAGGTCGGGCAGGGCCAGGGCCGCGGCCTCGGGATTGCGGCTGAGGGCGCGGACCCGCCAGCCGCGAGCCAGCAATACCCGGGCGACCTCGCCGCCGACGCCGCCGGTGGCGCCGATGACCAGGGCCAGGGGCGCGGTCGAATCGCGGGCGGTCGAGTTTTCGGTGTCAGACATGACGTCCTCCGTTGGATCAGGATCGACCAAAGGATCGTCTCGTGCGCCTTCAAACGGAATTGCGAGAATCCATAGGGCGGCTATACAGATTCGCATGGCGCGCGCCCCGGACTGGGACCTCTATCAATCTCTGCACGCGGTGCTGCGGGACGGCAGCCTGTCGGCGGCGGCCCGCACCCTGGGCCTCAGCCAGCCCACGGTCGGCCGCCATATCGAACAGCTGGAACAGGCCCTGGGCCTGCCCCTGTTCACCCGCTCGCCCCAGGGCCTCAAGCCCACCGACTTCGCCGCGCGTCTGGGCCCCTATCTGGCCGCCATGGGCTCGGCGGCCGACGCCGCCCTGCGGGAGGCGTCGGGAGAGGTCGACCAGGTCGCCGGGGTGATCCGCATCACCGCCAGCGAAGTGATCGGCGCCGAAGTGCTGCCGGCCATCCTGGCCGAATTCCACGAGACCTATCCGCAGGTGGTGATCGAGCTCGTGTTATCAAACCAGAACGAGGACCTGCTGCGCCGCGAGGCGGACCTCGCCGTGCGTATGGTGCGACCCACCCAGGGCGCCTTGGTGGCCAAGCGGATCGGCCAGATCGGGCTCGGCCTGCACGCCCACCGGCGCTACCTGCAGGCGCATGGCGAGCCTGTCAGCCTGGAGGCCCTGGCCCAGGGCTCCATCATCGGCTTCGACAAGGACACCGCCTTCACCCGCAGCCTCCAGGCCAGCGGCGTCGACCTGCGGCGCGACCGCTTCGCCCTGCGCTCGGACAGCGATCTGGCCCAGCTGGCGGCGATCCGCGCCGGTTTCGGCGTCGGGGTCTGTCAGTACGGCCTGGCCCGCCGCGACCCCAACCTGGTCGCGATCCTGCCCCAGGCCCTGAGCTTCCAGCTCGAGACCTGGGTGGTGATGCATGAGGACCTGAAGAACAGCCGCCGCATGCGCCTGATGTTCGATCATCTGGTCGAGCGCATGGGGGACTATGTGGCGGGGTCCCAGGCGCCGGAACCGGCTTAGGCGGCTGACGCCGCCGCCTTCAGCGCACCGGCGAAACGGCCCATCAGCCGGCTCAAGCTTTCGCGGTCCTCGGCGGTCCAATCGCCCAGGGCTCGGTCCAGCAAGCGCCGCCGCGCGGCGGCGAGCGCCGCGACGGCCTCCTTTCCTCGGGACGTGACGCAAGCGGTTCGCACCCGGCCATCGGTCTGCGACGCCGAGCGCACGACCAGACCGGCCGCCTCCAGCCTGGCCAGCTGCCGGCTCATGGTGGAGTGGTCGCGTCCCACCTGCCCTGACAGCTCGGCCGCGCTGGCCGGACCCCAGACGCCGAGCCTCACCAGAACCGGCAGGAAGGCCGGGTCGATGTCGAGGCCGGCCTCGGCCATCATCCGCCAGTCCTGGCGTGGATCGGTGATGAAGCCCGCCAGCTCAAGGAGGACGTCGCCGAGAGAGTCGCTGGGTCCGTGCATGGCGCACACTTTACAGAAGTTCGAGTTCGATGATATATGTGCATCATGCACGTAAATCACTATCTCGTCGTGGCCGGCAGCACCCGCCCGATGCGCCGTTCGCCGGCCATCGCCCAATGGATCGCCACCCTGGGAGACGAACTGGGGAATGGGTCTTTCCGGGTGATCGACCTTCGAGGCCTAGGGCTTGGATTCGACGATGAACCGGGCATTCCCGCCATGGGCGGCTACGGCTGTGCGTCCACGCGAGCCTGGAGCCAGCTCGTCCAGGACGCCAGCGGCGTGGTGTTTGTCACGCCTCAATATAATTGGGGCTATCCGGCGCCGCTGAAGAACGCCATCGACCATCTTTATCGCGAGTGGCGGGGCAAGCCGGCTCTGATCGTCACCTACGGCTCCCACGGCGGCGGCAAATGCGGGGCTCAGCTTCGAGAGGTGCTCCGCGGCATGGGATTGAACCTGACCGACGCCATGCCCGGCCTACGTCTCGCGCGGACGCGCATCGAAGCCAATGACGGCGAGGTTGATCCGGATCTCGACTTCGGCGCGCAGCGCGAGGAGCTGATGGACGCTCTTCGGGCCTTGGTCGCCCTGTCCGAATCCCCGCCGGCCGGGCGGGGCGCCGAGGGGTCTTCGGCTACAGATCAAGGCTCATGAAAATCGTGCCGGCCGGGGTGGGCTCGTAATAGGGGTCCACGCGCAAGAAGCCCATCTGCTCGTAGAGGCCGATGGCGGCGGACATGGTCGGCAGGGTGTCGAGTCGCAGCCGCGCATAACCGCGTCGTCTGGCCTCTTCGATCACGGCGTGGGTCAGGGCCTTTCCGAGGCCGAGGCCTCGCGCGCCGGGCCGCAGGAACAAGCGCTTCATCTCACAGCAGCCTTCGGGCGGGATCGGCCTCAAGCCCACACAGCCCAGAGGCGTTCCAGCCGGGTCTCGCGCCAGCAGAAGCTCGCCTTGTGGCGGCGCGTATTTCCCCGGCAGGGCCGCAAGCTCCGCGCCGAAATCCTGATAGCCGAGATCGATCGGCAGGGACGCGGCATAGAGTTCGAACAGTTCGGCGACCGCGACCAAGTCTTCCTCAGTCCGAACAGCCTGGATGTTGAACCTGTCGGGCATGGCGGCAGGATGCAGACTCTTTGCGCTCGGGTCACCACCAACATGGAGCGCCGACCGCGTCTCAACTGGGTCGCGAGCCTCTGTGGCGGAGGGCCTCAACCAGGAGCGCGAAGGCGGCCGAGGGCTCTCGCCGGCTTGGATAATAGAGGTGGTAGCCTGGAAAGCTCGGGCACCAGTCCTCCAGCACCCGAACAAGCCGGCCGTCTCTAAGATGCGCCTCGACCTGATCTTCCATGATAAAGCCGAGGCCAAACCCTGCGACGGCCGCACGGATGATCATCTGTGAGTTGTTGAAGGTGAGTTGCCCCTCGACGCGAACCCGCACGTCGCGCTCCTCGTTTTCCAGCTCCCAGGCATAGAGACCTCCGGCGCTGAGCATCCGCAGATTGATGCACCGATGCTCGGCCAGGTTATGGGGGGTCTGAGGCGCCGCCCGCTCCCGGAGATAGGCGGGCGAGCCGACAATGGCCATGCGCAGGTCGGGGCCGATCCGGACCGCGATCATGTCCTTGGCCAGGGCTTCGCCCAGCCGGACCCCGGCGTCCAACCGGTCGGCGACGATGTCTGTCAGGCCGGAATCGATGCTTAGCTCGACGTGGATGTCGGGATAGTCGGGGAGCAGCCTCTCCAGCACGGGCCAGAGCACCGTGTTGGCCGCGTGCTCGGAGGAAACCGGTTCCAGGTTTCAAGCCGACACTGCTGAGCGGCGCTGCCGAAGTTGCCGCCTACCCGAGATCGACGACCGCGAGTGCGGTTCGCGGCAGTCGAACATCGGGGTTGAGGCCGTGAACCTCGCCCGCCGTCATGTCGTACACAGCCATCTGCGATGCACTCTCATTGAACCATTGAGAACTCCAAAGCAGACGGTCACCCTCGGGGCGCAGGTGGAGCAGTTCAACTTTAGTTGGAACCCGAACATTGTTGTAAAGGCAAAATGCCGCGGCGTCGTACCATGAAATCGCACTAGCAACTGGACTGGTGCCATTGCCGTGTTGTGTGCTCCTGTGCACAGCCATCGCCTCGTCATTGTTGAATTTGAAGGTTGCGGGCTGTACTTTGGCCCCCTCGCGCGAGCGCGCTGGGTGAAGGCCATAGCCGACCGTCCGCCGCCATTTTGTTTTTTTCAGAAACTCAAGATATTCATCCGGCGTGACTAGTCTAGGTTCACGAGATTGTTCAAATTTTGAGGCTTTAATCTGCCGCAGCATCATCGGAATAAGCATTCGATTGATGTTATAGCCGGCGATGAGGTCAACCCGCGCGAGCGTGCGCGCAGAAAGTTTGGTTATCTCGGTGAATAGTTGGCGTGCAAAGAAAAACTCCCAGAGCGAGTAGTGTGTGTAGTCGTATGCGCTCGCCTTGCGCCGGACCAGGTCTGCGCGGAGTGGCAAATCTGGCGCCCGCAGAACACGATCGGCGCTCATGAAATTTGAGAACTGCGTCAGGTCCTCGAGAATGTCGTCGACCTCGCTTTCCCGTAGATCGCCTTTCTCCCGGAACAGTGATGCGCGAACATAGGCCTGGTAAAGCCGATCCAGAGAGGGAGCGCCGTTCTCGATCAGCGTCGGGAGAGCGACGCGGGCGAGACGTAGGAGAAAAGGCGAGGTAAGCAGTTGACGCCACTTCTCATCTGCGAAAAGTCCTTCTAGGACCTCTTTAGGAAGCGCGCTATGTTCTAGATAATCAATCGCAGCTCGCGTGTTTACACGTGAAATTTCGATTGTGATGGCCGAGGCGCCATCGATTCCGAGGGCCCGTGAGATCGCAGCATCGTACTGGTCGCTTTCGGCCGAGGACTGCGTGGCTCGCGGAAGAGCCTCCATGACCGTTGCACGCAACGCCTCAAACGTAGGCGCCCTGCAACTGGCGAGCACACGCCAAGTTTTGGGTAAGCAAGCGAGCGTCTGTCTGAGGAGAACACCGGCTCTGGTCTCGCCGCCCTGCGACGCTCCGACCAATTCGTCGAGGCCGTCGAGCATCAGAAAAACTTCATGCCCGCCGAACCCGTCAACGGTATTGACCGGAGGGCGCGGTTCGGCCCGCGACAGAAGCGCAGAAAGGTCGATCGCGGACAAGTCCTGAAGCTGCTTCGCTGACACCCACAGAGCAAAGGAATGTTCGCGAGCGGTTAGCGTGGATGCCGCCCACGCGAGCAAGCCGGTCTTACCGGCGCCGGGCTCACCAAGTAGGATGCAATGCTGCTCGCCCCTAGTTTCGATCCAATCTCGAACCAGATCACGAGCGGCCCTTGAATCTCCTCCGGTAAATCTCCCTTGGAGAGAAATGGGCTGCGTCCACCAGTCATGTCGGGTGGTCCGCGCGCTAAGCTGTTCTCGATAGGACGCCCAGCCTCGAAGCCCGATCGGAGGGGCGTCGCTTTGCGCGGTAGCGCCGACGAGAGGCTGATCCGAGCGAGCTCGGATATTGTCCTGTTCCGCAGCGCTCGTTTTCGGCTCGCGCCATATCGAGATGAAGCGTTCGAGTTGGCGGTGTTGGATAGATTGGGCGTTCTCGATCCTCGCGATTGAGAAGTGGTCAGACCCGGGCACTTTGTAAGGCTCGCCAAAATAGCGTGCGCCGGAAAATGGCTCGACGACTTGTTTACGCCACAGCCGTGGCAGAACGATGAACTGATCTTCAATCAACTCTTTGCCAACCAGCGGCAAACGCCCCTGTTCCTTCAGATTCAGGAAGTCGCGGTCTAGGTCGGCCAACCAGACATTGGATCGGACAAACCGCAGGGCATCGCCTTGAGCGTGACCGAGCACCATCGCAATCGGCTTGAGCCAGTTAGCGTAGTCCGACCCTAATGATGGCGACGCGACCAGGAAAAGCGCGATGCGCGCTTGTCGTTCGATGAGCTCGGTTGCCCGCGAAACGAGGTATCTACGAACAACAATTCCGCCCATGCTGTGGCAGACGAACACGATGCCCGTGGCGCCGGTAATGCCATCAAGAGCGAGATGCTCTTTCAGGGCATCGACGGCGTCGGCAAGCCGATAACTCCCGGAGAAAAAGCCAGTCCGATAGGTGAAGACGTAGATACCCACATCCGCCAACTGCGGGTCTTGCGCCACGATGTCTGGCCAATAGGCTCCGTTGGCATGCCGCCAGCATTCACCATCCGAAAGGATGCCATGAACGAAGACGACGATGGGTGCGGTCGCTGATCCACGCTTGACCCACTCGCCCTTCATTGCGCCCCCTGAGCGGCCGTCCCACGTTCAATTTACTACTCTCGCCATTTATCAAATTGCGCAATACGCCGCACGGCGCCCGCCAAAGAAGCCGTTGAAAAAATCTACTTATTGGCGAGATCCAAGCGTGGCGCTGAGCGCATCAAGCCAGGCAGCAAGGAGCCTGGCCGTCGGGCTAGGCAGGAAGCGCCGTCGAGCGGCTGGCGGCGCCGCATCCGCCTAAGGGGTGAATCCGTAGGAGCCGCTGCTAAGCGGCGGGACCAAGCACGCCCGCCGGCTGCTATCCGTTCGAGGGGCGTTGCGGGGATATCCCCGCTGGAAAGGGTCGAGCGAGACCGAAGGCTCGATCGCGGGGGAAGGCCTTCCCCTCATCCAATCAGCGCGGTGATGATATCCTCGGTCTCACTCATCCCGACCCGGAGACCTCCGCGCCGTGGCCAACAGTAAGCCCCGCGACCACCACCATGCGCCGCAGTTCTACATGCGGAACTTCGCCGTTGATCTGGAACGGCGGAAGATCGCCACGGTAGCCAAAAACGGACACGTCGCGGTCTGGTCGCAGCGGTCGATCGAGTCCATCGGCTGTGAGCGGGGCTTTTATGTCCATTCGAGGGATGGCGCGCCGGTCTCGATTGAAACCGCGATCAACCGCCGGCTCGAGACGCCCATCTCGGCCAGCGAAACCTGGCGCAAGGTCAGCTCCGGTCAGACCGAAGCTCTCGACCACACGGATCGCCCGATCCTCTACGCTCTGATCCGGCACCTTTCACGATCCGAAACGGGCTTTCGCGGCCACATTGAAGGCAAGTGGAATCAAACACTTCCGCTGGCGCGACCTACGCCACACCTTCGCGTGATGGTGGGTTCAGGGTGGCGGCGACATCTACCGTTTGAGCAGGGTTCTGGGCCATTCCACGCCCCAAATGAGCGCACTATACGGCCACCTTCGCACCGACGATTTGCACGACGAATTGCGAAGCTTGGCACAAAAGCGGTCACGGGAGCGTCAGACTAAGGCTCCCAAACTGTCCTCGAAAACGTCTCCCGAGAGCCCTGACAAGCCGTTCAAACCGTTGAAGAATAACGGTTTAAGGCGGTCTCGGTGATCGAGAAGAATGGCGCGCCCGGAACGATTCGAACGTCCGACCCTCAGATTCGTAGTATGTTTTTAGCGGTATCCGGCCGCCGCCCAACATCCGAACCATTGCATTTTCACCTCCTTTAATATACTGTTTTTACTGTGATATTTCGGGTTCTGGCGTACTTTAGCGTAGCGATACCCGAAACATTCCCGCCAAGGAGTTCCCCCGACTAACCCCCGACTAAAAAATGCTGAGGCCGTCATGACCACCCAGAGCCTGCTGCTCAATGACAAGGCGATCGCCCGTCTCCCCTACACCAACACCGGCCAATACAAGGCGCGGGACACCGAGCTTGCCGGGTTCTTCGTCCAGGTTGGCAAGCGGTCCAAGAGCTTCATGGTGGAGGGCGAGTTCTGGCGTGACGGCGTACGCGAACTGCGCGCGCAGGTGAAGCTGGGCGAGTTCGGTGACATCTCCACGCGCGACGCTCGCTCGAAGGCGAAGGACGCTTTGGGGAATATCGCGCGCGGCCAAAGGCCCGGTGAGGAGCCGAAACCCAAGCGTGGTGCGATCACCCTTCGCGGCGCCTGGGAGAAATATCGCGACGCCCACATGATCCGGAAGGGCCGGAATGAGGGCACGATCGCCAACTACCGCGACCACATGGAGCGGTTGTTCAAGGATTGGCTGGACCGGCCGCTCGGCCGGCTCGGGCGCCAACCCGCCCTGGTCGCCGAGCGGCACGAGAAGATCACCGCCGAGAATGGTCCCTACATCGCCAACGGCGCGATGCGGAGCCTGCGTGCGATCTACAATCACGCGCGCCGTAGCGATCTCGACCTACCACCGGTCAACCCGGTGACGGCGGTGGACTGGAACATCGAGGTGCGCCGGGACACCGGCATGGCCAGCAGCGCTACCGGCAAGTGGCTCGCCGAGCTATATGCACTGGAGAACCCCATCCGCCGGGAATTCCATCTGCTGACGCTCCTGAGCGGATCGCGGCCGACGGCGCTCAAGACAATCCGGGTCGAACACATCGACCTACGCCAGCGGATCATCCATATCCCGCGGCCGAAGGGCGGGACGATCAAGGCGTTCGACATTCCACTGTCGCGCGCGATGGTCCGCTGCATTGTGCGGGCGCTCCGGCTCGGGCGTTGCCTCTATCCCGACCAGGCCGCGTTCTGGCTGTTCCCAGCCGACAGCACGCCCGGACACATCATCGAGCACAAGGAAGCTCGTTCGACGCTTTCGAAGTGGGGCAACGACCTTCGCCAGAGTTACCGCACGCTCGCCCAGGTCGCCGGCGTGTCGGAGTTGGACGTGCATCTGCTGATGAACCACTCGTTGCCGGGTGTGAACGCGGGCTACATCACGCGCGACGTGTTGCTGGAAGGTCACCTGCGCAAGCAGCAAGAACGCATCTCTCGGGTGGTGGAAGACAGCCTCGGCGCAAAGGCCGACGATGCAGTCGCGCTATGGCTGAGAAACATGAAGGTCGACCCTGAAGTCGTGGTCTCTGATCCGCTCTCTCTGGCGGCGTAGCTCGGGCGACATTGCTCCCGTCTTCGCCGGGCAGGTTCGCGTAGGCCGTGACCCTCGACATGACCGCGCACTTGCGATCCACCGTGCGGACCTATCTTGGTCGCGTGATCAAGGCGCACATGATCATCCAAACGGGCGTGGGAGCCTTCAGTGGATTGAAAGCTCGCTCAGGTTCTCCGGTCGGTTTCGTCAAAGAGACCGATGTAGGCTGCGTATCGGAAGCGACGGTTACGCGCCTGCCCAGTAATCTCTTCAAGCACTCCAACCTCGACCAGCCGATCGACGAGCTGGTTGGCGGCGGTGTAGGTGACGCCGATCAAATCGCGAACCTCGTTCACCGAAACGATTGGGCGTTCGTAAAGGTGTTCGAGAACGCGGTGGCCGCTGCCGGCCGCGCGACCAAGCCGCTCTGCGATCAGCGATCGGTCGGTTTCTCGCAAGCTCAAAATTCGCCGCGCGGTTTCCGCAGCTTGTGCGCTCACTTCTGAGATCCCCTTCAGGAAGAAGGCCAGCCAATCTTCCCAAGAGCCACGGTCGCGAATCGCCTGCAGGAGTTCGTAGTACCGAGTGCGGTTCTGTTTCAGATAATAGGACAGATACAGCACCGGCTTGTGCAGGACGCCGCTATTCATCAGCAGGAAGGTGATCAGCAGGCGGCCGACCCGGCCGTTGCCGTCCAGGAAGGGGTGGATGGTTTCGAACTGAGCGTGAGCGAGGCCGATGCGTATCAAGATCGGCAGATCATCCTCGTTGTGCAGGAAGTTTTCGAGATCACCGAGGACTCCAGGGACGATCTCTGGCGGCGGCGGCACGAAGGTGGCTTCATTCAGAGTGCAACCGCCGGGGCCGATCCAATTTTGACTGGTGCGCAATTCACCGGGCGTCAGCCGGTGGCCGCGGACCCCGGCGAGCAGCTTCTCGTGAATCTCGCGGATCAGCCGCACGGAGACGGGTAACTCCGCAAGTCGGTGCAGGCCGTGGTTCATGGCGGCCACGTAGTTGATCACCTCATCGACATCCTTGGGGGCTTCGGGCGCGTAAAGTTGCGCCTCCGCCGCCAGCAGGTCTTGCAGAGAGCTTTGGGTGCCTTCGATCTGGCTTGAAAGCACCGCCTCCTTGCGAACGTACATGAGGACGAAAAGGTCAGGGTTGGGCAGAATCTGGATGGAGCCGTCGAGGCGGCCCAGTGCAAGGTCCGCTTGGGATAGCAGGCGCTGAAGCTCGCCTGTCAGCTGGATCGGCGGCTCTGGGGGAAGCGGCGCAGGAACGAAGGCGCGGTAGCCCCTCAATTGCTTCTGATACGATCCGGCTCGCCGTTCGAACGGCGGATCAGCCGCGTCTTGTGAAGGTGTGGCTTGCATATGGCCTCGGCGCCCAGTCCATGCGTAATGCAGCGTTCAATAAGGAACCGATGCGCCTCCTTATGCAAGGCAGCGTTCAATAGGCCGCCGATTTTATGAATGCTGCGCGGGTACGCTCTGGCTTATTTCTTAGCTGCGAGCCCATCCGCATATCGCTGCACGGCGATCCTGGCGGCGCGCCGAATTCTCGAAAGCGGTGTGGTGGGCGGGATCGCCGGCCGCTGGATCACGACACCGCGGTGAACCAGCGGCCCTCGGCCCCTGATCGTCTTCGTGGTCGTTGTGGTCACCTTGCCCATGGATGCCATATGCGCCAACACCTCTGCTTCTTCAACGGCACGACCTCCAGGCGGCGATCAGGACGTCAGATTTGGCGCCTTTCCGCTTTTTGCACATCCTGATCCCATTTTTGCGCCCGGCTCCCGCTGACGCTCACGCCGAGCCGATTTGCTAAGGGCTCCGCCCTCGCGCCGTCAAGGGTGCGCGCCGGCAAGCCGGCGCCGGCCAGGGCGGTATCCCCGACCTTCCGCGCGGATCGCAAACCCTGAAAACCTGAACCCCTCAAATCCGCTTGTGCAGGCCGGGTGATCCCCCTCCACCCCGGCCGCCCTTGCCCTTGCTACCCCGGTCTCGCCGACGGGCAGGGTTGCAGCGCAGCGCTGCGCTCCAACCCAAGCCCATAAGGAGACTGGTTATGACTGCCGACACCGAAACCACTATCGAGAGCGGCACTGAGATTTTCGTGCCCCTCAACAAGCTCAAGAAATCCCCGCACAATGTGCGCAAGGTGCCTCACACCGAGGCCGCCATCGAGGCGTTCGCGGCTAGCATCCACGTTAAGGGCATCATCCAGAACCTTGTGGTGCAGCCGGAGATGAGAGACGGCGAGCCGACTGGCTACTATCTCGTCACCGCCGGCGAGGGGCGCCGGCTCGGCCAATTGCTGCGCGTCCAGCGCAAGCAGATCAAGAAGACCGAGCCGATCCGCTGCCGACTGGATACGGAAAACGACCCGGTGGAAATCAGCCTGGACGAGAACACCACCCGCAACAACATGCACCCAGCCGACCAGTTTGACGCGTTCCGCGATCAGGCCGAGCGGCGGGGTTTCGGCGCCGAGGAGATCGGCGCACGGTTCGGGGTGTCGGCCCATGTGGTCAAGCAGCGGCTTCGCCTGGGCGCGGTGTCACCAAAACTGTTGCAGGTCTATCGCGAAGGCGGGGTGACGCTGGAGCAGCTCTCGGCATTTGCGATCACCACCGATCACGCGCGGCAGGAAGCGGTGTTCGAGCGTCTATCCTACAACAAGGAGCCATGGATCATCCGGCGTGACTTGACCGCCGGCCACGTCCCGGCCACCGACCGGCGGGCGGTGTTCGTCGGCGCCGAAGCCTACGAGCAGGCCGGCGGCGTGATCCTCCGCGACCTGTTCACCGAGGATCGCGGCGGCTATTTCGAGGACGCGGCCTTGCTCGACCAGCTCGCCCTGGAAAAGCTGGGCGCCATCGCGGCGGAGGTGCAGGCCGAGGGTTGGAAATGGGCCGAGGCCCATATCGACTATCCCCACGCCCACGGCCTGCGGCGCTACTACCCCGAGGACGTAGCCTTGTCCGAGGATGAGGCGGCGCGGCTGACGGCGGCGGGCGCCGAGTATGACGAGCAGGTCGCCGGTTACGACAGCTTCGGGGACATGCCTGCCGAGCAGGCGGAGGCGGCGCAGGCGCTCTTGGCGGAGATCACCGTCCTCACCGCCAAGCGCTCGGCTTACGATCCCGACGTGGTGGCGCGCGGCGGCGTGTTCGTGGTCCTAGCGCAGAACGGGGAGGCCCGGATCGAGAGCGGGTTTGTCCGTCACGAGGACGAGCCAGCGGCCGAAGTGGGGGACGAAGGCGGCGACGCCGTGGACGACGCCGAGGCCGGCGAACTCGGAGACATCGACGCGGAAGACGATGAGGCGGAGGACTCGGAGGCGGATGGTGGCAAGCCGCTGTCCGACAGCCTGATTCGCGACCTGACCGCCCATCGGACGCTGGGCTTGCGCCTCGCGCTCGGCGAGCAGCCGGACTTGGCCATGGTCGCCCTGACCCACGCCCTGGTCGCGCAATTGTTCTACGGCAGCGATGCGACCTGCCTGGACATCGGGGTGGAGAGCGAGGCCCTGGGCGGTCACGCCGAGGGGATCGCCGACACGCAAGGCGCGGAGGCATTGGCGGCGCGTCACGATAGCTGGGCCGAACAACTGCCCCGCGACGTGGCGGGTCTCTGGGCCTTCATCGTCGCGCTGGACGGCGACAGCCGCTCGGTGCTGCTGGCCCACTGCGTTTCGCTCAGCGTCAACGCGGTCAAGCTGCCATGGGAGCGCAGGACCCGCGCCCTCCTGGCGGCGGACGACTTGGCGAGCGCCGTGGACCTCGACATGACCGCCACCTGGCGACCGACCGTGCGTAGCTACTTCAGCCGTGTCACCAAGGCCCACATCGCCCAGGCGGTGGCCGAGGCGCAGTCGCCCGAAGCCGCCGAGCGGATCAGGCCTATGAAGAAGCCGGACATGGCCGAGGCCGCCGAGCAGCTTGTGGCGGCGACCGGTTGGCTGCCGACGATCCTGCGCACGCCTGAGCGAACCGAGCCGGAGCCGGATGAGGCGGGGCTGATTGACTCACCCCCCCCCCCCCCGACGG
>FTKX01000045.1_pt1 | contig 21462 bp, 16 predicted proteins | sample 1641081 | NCBI WGS metagenome assembly FTKX01 (sample SAMEA3914789, study PRJEB12502) | metagenome | biome: forest; material: soil | place: Canada | collected 2011-07-03 | depth 0.3 m
CTCGCCGCCGTGGTCCCTTCGTCTATCGGTTAGGACACCAGATTTTCAATCTGGGAAGAGGGGTTCGACTCCCCTAGGGACTGCCAGCGGGTGCGGTTGGATACCGCAATCGTGACCGCCAAGATGCTGAATCAAATCTTGACGCCCGAGTTTTCCCAGAACAGTGTTACCGCTGCGTGCCCGTTCGTCTTTGTTTTGGAGCGGGCGAGAGGGGCGGGATGTCTAGTTACGGTTTCAGCGAAGCTGAATCTCATGAAGAGTCGGTTCGCATCAGCGGCCATGTAAAGTGGTTCGACGGCGGCAAGGGTTACGGTTTCATCGTCCCGGACGACCCCAGTCAGACGGGCATGAAGGACGTCTTGCTGCACGTGACCAGCCTGCGGCAGACCGGGCGGGAGAGCGCGCTCGAAGGTTCGGTCATCGTCTGCGACGTGGTCCGCCGGCCCAAGGGCTGGCAGGTGTCGACCGTCCACGAAATCGACGAATCGGCGGCGCCAGCGCCCATGGAGCGACCGCCGCGGGCGCCTGATCGCGACGGCGGCGGTTTCCGCCGGGATCGTGAACCCTATGACGCGCGCCATGGCCGCGGCGAGCAGGCCGGTTTCCGCGACCGTGACCGCGCGCCGCGCCGGGCGCCGATGGAAGCCGGTCCCCTGGAGCGCGCCCGGGTCAAATGGTTCAACCGCACCAAGGGCTATGGCTTTGTCATTCGTGACGGCTCGTCGGGCGACATCTTCGTCCATATCGAAACCCTGCGCCGTAGCGGTCTGGAGGACCTCCAGCCCGGCGAGGACGTGATGGTGCGTTTCGCCGAGGGACCCAAGGGCCTGGTGGTGGCCGAGATCTCCTCCGACGGCCATTGATCCCACCGAGAGGCGGGCCAGGCGTTTCAGTGCGGATTTCCCAAGTGACTGAGTTCCCTGAGTGACTGAGTTTTCCCTAAGGACTCTCGCAGAAATAACCAAACCCCTGAAAATAAGTCCGCTCATCCCCGCCTGCGCGGGGAAGAGCGCAATGAAAAATCGAAGCCTTTATTCGTCAACGGACCCTCAGTGACTGAGCATGACACGGCGATTCCGCCGCCTCCGGAGGGATTCGCCCAGACGCGCCCGCGGGGACCGTTCTCGACCCACAACGGCCCCTATTTCGAGGCCCGGCCCGAGGTCGGCGCCGCCCAGGCCTTCTTCGCCCTGCGCCGGCACTGCAACGGGCTGGGCATCGTCCATGGCGGCATGCTCACCGCCTTTCTCGACGGCTTGCTGGCCTCCGCCGTGGGGCGCGAAACCAAGACCAGCAGCGTAACCATCCATCTGTCCGTGGACTTCCTGTCCATGGCCCGGGCGGGCGAATGGGTGATCGGCGAATCGCGGACCACCCGGGCCACCAAGGACATCGCTTTCGCCGAAGGCCGGGTGTTTGTCGGGGAAAAAGACGTGGCGCGGGCCTCGGGTGTGTTCAAACTGATGCATCGCAAAATCGATTGAGACAGTTGCGTTGCGGCGCACGGCGCGACATGGCAAAAGCCGCTGCCTGAGGATGACGGGGCGTAGCGCAGCCTGGTAGCGCATCTGCTTTGGGAGCAGAGGGTCGCAAGTTCGAATCTTGCCGCCCCGACCATCTTGGACCTGACGCCCTGGGGACCCGACGCCTGGGAAGCTGACGCCTGGAGACCGATCCTATGCTTGCGCGCATCTATCGTCCGACCAAGACCGCCATGCAGTCGGGCCACGCCAAGACCCGCGAATGGGTGCTGGAGTTCGAGCCGGAAACCGCGCGCCTGCCCGACCCCTTGATGGGCTGGGCCCAGTCCAAGGATATGGATGGCCAGATCCGGCTGAATTTCGACACCCAGGAAGAAGCCGTCGCCTATGCCCAGGCCCACGGCATCGCCTTCCGCGTCACCGAACCCAAGCCGGTCAAGCGCTTCCTCAAGGCCTATGCCGACAACTTCGCCTTTGGACGCAAGCAGCCCTGGACCCACTAGATCGTCCCGCTCATCAACTCGCCGGCGTGAGCCCGCGGCGCCCGTAGCTCAATTGGATAGAGCACCTGCCTTCTAAGCTGGTGGTTGCAGGTTCGAGCCCTGCCGGGCGCGCCACCCCTTGCACCCTGTAGGGTGTAGCGCGATCAACAGTCAGGCGGCGGCTTGCCGCGGGACGGCCGGGGGCTCCAGGACCTCTGACAGGGCCGGATAGTCGAACCGGCCGGCGGCGTCGATTCCGCACAGCGCCAACAGGGTCGGCGCGATCTCGCACAGGGACACCTTGCGCTCGACCTCCATCGATCGCCGGGCCGGGGTGCGGATCCACAGCATCCCGTCGGGATGGTGCATGCCGCTCTTGATCCCTTCGATCGGATAGACAAGGTCGCAGAAGGCGGCCGACTGTTGGGTGTGCGGACTGACCACCAGGGTCTCGGGCGAGCGGATCTGGTTCACGGCGCAAACGATCACCAGACGAGCGCCCTCCTGGATGAAGCGTAAGAATGGTTCGCCGCTGTCGAGCCGCAGCGCGCCCAGGCGTTCAGCCGCCAGATCGGCCGCGGGCTCGTCGGCGAAAGTCAGATAGAACTTGTCGGACATGACCTGGTCGTACTGGAAGGGCAGATCGAGCCCGGCCAGTTGCACGATCAGACCGGGATCGGTGGGCTTGAACAGCTGCCGTCCGCCGTCCACATCATATTTCACCAGCGGCTGTTGGCTGAGCGCGGTGCACAGGACCACGGTCGTGTCGGGGCCAGCCAGGGCCAGGCATTCGCCGACGATCTTGTCCATCTGTTCGTAGCCATAGCGGATCGCGTCGGCGAACCGGACCTGCTGTTCCTCGGTCGGCTTAACCGAAAACGGCGTGTGATCCATGTTCCGCCAGTAGAAATGCTGGAAGTGTGCGGTGCTGTTCAGGAAAAACGTCGAGAAGGTCGGCTTTTCCCGACGATAATGGTGTTTGAAGACGTCCCATTGCAGACGATCGAGGATCGTCGCCCGGCGCCATTTGAAGGCGGCGCCCTCGCTGGCGATCTGACGGGCGGCCGCGGCCACGGTTTTGGCCGACAGGCCGTTGGTCGCCATGAACCGCGCGAACTTCACATAGTCCGATTTGGCGAGGCTGGGAGAATCCGAAGTATATTCCTGAACATAGGTGCTGACGAGCTTGTAATAGTCTTTGAACAGCGTGTTCGGATAGGGCTCGATGTCTGTGGCCCAGGGGTCGGGCAGGGCCAGTCCGTGCACCGTGGCCGGCTGGCGCGCCGTATTCATGCTACCGCAAAGCCAGAATTTTCCGCCCGCCTCGTCGACCATGTCCCAGACGCGTGGGGCCCTGTATTTGGGGCCGTCGCTGAGGTGAAAGACCTTGTGCCGGCTATAGGGATGGCCGGTGTGGACCGTCACCCACTGTATCCATGGATTGAGCACCACGTCGGCTTCATCGCTCGCGTCGGTGGTCGCCACGATCGACTGGGAACGCAGCCGCTCGAAGTTCGGCAGGCGCCCTTCGGCGATGAACCGATCCATCAAGGATGGCGTAAGCTCGTTGAACTCAAGCACGATCACAGATTTGGACACGCTCGCCCCCCTGTCACCTTGGTCGCCCTGGACCGCCCTGGTCAGCTCCATCTCGAGTGCCACGCCAAATCAGGCACGACAACAGGAATTGATAACCTTGTTATCAAGTTTAGCTGAACGACCACAGGGCGAACACCTGGGGCGGGAATCAGCCCGCGGGCGCTGCTCTTGTAATCACTGTCACAGAGAGGAAGTCGCCCGGCTGGCCGAGAAGGCGTCCAGGCCCTGGCGCAGGTCCTTGATCAGGTCCTCCGTGGCCTCCAGTCCGATATGCAGCCGCACCAGCGGCCCCGCCAGGGCGGGCGCGTGCCGGCGCAGGCCCAGCTGGTCGCCGGACGAGACCGCCAGGCTTTCGAAGCCGCCCCAGGAAAAGCCCAGGCCGAACAGCTCCAGGCGGTCCAGAAAGGCCGACACGGCCGCGTCCGGCGCCGGCCGCAGCAGAAAGCTGAACAGGCCGCAGGCGCCGGCATAGTCGCGCGCCCACAGGCCATGGTCTGTGGACGAGGGCAGGGCGGGGTGGATGACCTCGATCACCTCCTCCTGCTGGGCCAGCCACCCGGCGATGGCCAGGGCGCTTTCGCCGTGCCGCGCCATCCGCACTGGCAAGGTGCGCAGGCCGCGCAGGGCCTGATAGGCTTCGTCGGCCGCCACCGCCCAGCCGATATGGTTCACCCCGTCGGTCAGGGCGCGGATCAATTTGGGGTCGCGGGCGCAGACCGACCCCATGAACACGTCCGAGGTGCCGCAGACATATTTGGTCAGGGCCTGGACGCTGAGGTCGACGCCATGGGCCAGGGGCTTGAACAACAGGCCCGCGCCCCAGGTATTGTCCATCAGGGTCAGGACGCCCCGCGCCCGCGCCGCCCGGGCGATGGCCGGCGCGTCCTGCATCTCCAGGGTCAGGGAACCGGGCGATTCCAGCACGATCAGCCGCAGGTCCGGTCCGCCCAGGGCCAGCAGCTCATCGGCGGCCAGGCGCGGCGGATAATAGCCGACCTTGACCCCGAACCGCGCCAGAACCCGGTCGCAGAACCGCCGCGTGGGGGCATAGATGGTGTCCACCACCAGGATTTCGTCCCCAGCCCGCAACACCGCCAGCAGCGCCCCGGTCAGGGCGGCCAGGCCCGAAGGATAGATCTGGCACCCCTCGGCGCCCTCCAGTTCGGCCAGGGCGTCCTGCAACGCCTCGTGGGCCGCCAGGCCCTGGCGGCCATAGGTGACCTGGCTGTGGTCATAGAGATCCGCCGCGCTGGACATCAGCACGGTCGAGCCGCGCTGGATCGGCGGCCCCACCGTGCGGCTCATCGGCCCGCCGGTGGCGCGCGGGTGAATCAGCCGGGTGGCGTCGGCGCGGGGCCGCTCGTCCCCGTCGCCTGGACCCTTGTCGTTCGTCTCAGGCACTCGCGGGACCCGTCATCACGGGGGTGTCGCCGCGCGCGCCCCACTCGCTCCACGAGCCGTCATAGACCGGCACGTCCGGCCGGCCCAGGCGCGCCAGGGCCAGGGCCAGGATGGCGGCCGAGACGCCGGAGCCGCAGGTGGTCACGATCGGCCGGTCGATATCGACCCCGGCGCCGGCGAACAGGGCGGCCAGCTCCTCGGCGGGCTTGAGCCGCCCGTCCGGCGTCACCACGGCGCTGGAGGGCAGGCTGCGCGCGCCGGGCATATGGCCGCTGCGCAGGCCCGGGCGCGGCTCAGGCGCCTCGCCGGTGAAGCGGGCGGCCGGACGCGCATCCAGCAGCTGGGCGCCGCCATCGGTCAGGGCGGTCAGGACCTCTTCCAGGCTGCGCACCAGGCGCGGTTGGTAGTGGGACTTGAACTCGCCATGCGGCCGCTGCGGCCAGCCGGTCTCCACCGGCCGCCCTTCGGCGATCCATTTGGGCAGGCCGCCGTCCAGCACCCAGACATTGTCATGGCCCATGACCCGAAAGCTCCACCAGACCCGGGGCGCGGAAAACAGGCCATGGGAGTCGTAGATCACCACGGGCGAGGCCGCCTCGACCCCCAGGCGCCGGACATGGGTGGCGAAATCGGGCGGCTCGGGCAGCATGTGCGGCAAGGGGTTGGAATGGTCGGACACCTCGTCGATGTCCAGGAACAGCGCGCCGGGAATATGCTCGGCGGCATGTTCGGCGCGGGCGTCGCGATCGGTCCCGGGCATGAACCAGCTGGAGTCGATCACCACCAGGTCGGGCGTGTCGAGATGGGCCGCCAGCCAGTCCGTCGAGACCAGCGGATCCGCGGGCGAAGGAGCATCGATCATGGGAAGGCCTCAAAGCCAGGGGGGAACAGGAAGGCCGCGCTCGATCAGGAAGGCGGGATTGAACACCTTGCTCTGATAGCGCGAACCGTGGTCGCAAAGAATGGTGACGATGGTCTTGCCGGGACCCAGGTCCCGGGCCAGGCGGATGGCGCCGGCCACATTGATCCCGGTCGAACCGCCCATGCACAGACCCTCGTGCTGGGTCAGGTCGAACACCTGCTCCAGGGCCTCGGCGTCGGGGATCTGGTAGGCGTAGTCGACCTTCAGCCCCTCCAGATTGGCCGTGATCCGTCCCTGGCCTATGCCCTCGGTGATCGACGTCCCCTCGGCCTTGAGTTCGCCACTGGTGTAATAGCTGTACAGCGACGCGCCGAACGGATCGGCCAGGGCGATGGCCACCCTGGGGTTTTTCGCCCGCAGGCCGATGGCCACGCCGGCGAGGGTGCCGCCGGAGCCGACCGCGCTGACAAAGCCGTCCACCTTGCCCTCGGTCTGGGCCCAGATCTCTGGCGCGGTGCTTTCCACGTGAGCCTGGCGATTGGCCACATTGTCGAACTGATTGGCCCAGATGGCGCCATTGGGCTCGGTCGCGGCGCGTTCCTCGGCCAGGCGCCCCGAATAGCGGACATAGTTGTCGGGATTGGCATAGGGGACGGCGTCCACCTCCACCAGTTCGGCGCCCAGCAGGCGGATCGCGTCCTTCTTTTCCTGGCTCTGGGTGCGCGGGATGACGATGGTGGTGCGATAGCCCAGGGCCGCGCCGACCATGGCCAGGCCAATGCCGGTATTGCCCGCCGTGCCCTCGACGATCAGGCCGCCGGGCCGCAGCAGGCCGCGCCGTTCCGCATCGCGGATGATGTACAGGGCCGCCCGGTCCTTGACCGACTGGCCGGGGTTCATGAACTCGGCCTTGCCCCAGATCTCGCAGCCGGTGGCGTCGCTGGCCCGATTGAGACGGATCAGCGGCGTATCGCCAATGGCTTCGACAACGCTGGGACGGACAGTCATGAATGCATGCTCGCTAAGGCCTTCGGCCCCGTCATACCTGGGCCAGCGCCGGGTATCCATGCCGATCGCCCACACAGATAGGCGGTCGGCGCCGCTTTCCCAGGGCCATCCGCCGTGACGCCCCGGGCCCCGGCGCCTGTTCCACAGGCAATCGGCCGTCCGGCGGTTCGGTGAACGGGCGGGGATCTATCCCGCCGCGGTCCATGGGGGCATGTGATGAGGGTCCTGGCCTTGAGGAGACGCACATGGCCGAGAGTCAGACCAAGCAAACCCTCGGGACAGACGCGCCTGTCCCCATTTCCGGCCGCCGGCTGGCCTTGCCCGACAGCCCGATCTTCAGCCTGCGCTGGGCCGACCAGTCCGACTATGCGATCGGCGCCTTTCGCCGCTGGGCCGGCTATAAGGACCTGGGCGTGGAACAGGCGACCAACGGCCTGGCGCTGCTGCAGCACGTGCTCAGCTTCGGCGCCGCCAAGACCAGCGGGCGCACCGGCGTCCATTGCCACCTGGCCCACGTCCATATCGTCATCCCCACATCGGGCCGCGGCCTGTTCTCCTATGACGGGGTGGTGACCGAGGCCGCGCCCGGCGGCGTCATCGTCCAGCACGGCGGCACGATTCACGACCAGTTCGACTATTCCTATGCGCCGGCCTCCGAGGCCGACAACGCCGCGACGCCCCAGGCCGTGGAGCCGGCGCCGGCCGGGGCGGCGCTCGCATCGTTCGGCTTTCTGGAGCTGTTCATCCCCCCGACCGTCGCCGACGTCGAGATCATCCCGCCGGACGCGGTCACCCCGGCCGACCAGTCCACCGCCTGGGACCATCCCTATCACACGCCCGGCGCCCACTATGCCCTGCAACCGGCGCAGGCGCCCGCCGCCGCCTTCCGCCCCGTGGCCGGCCACCCCGATCTTGAGGCCCGCGACGCCGACACCTGGGCGGCCACCGGCGGCCTGGTCGCGACCTGGATCATACGTCCGGCGTCTGGCGATTCGGCGTCCGGCGATCCGGCGGCCGGGCCCCCGGTCGACCTGGAGATTTCCGGCGAAACCGGCGGCGTCGTCATCCTCTACATGGTCGCCGGCTCGGCCCAGCTTCGCCGCGACGACGGCGAGGCGTTCGTGCTCAAGGCCGGCGACACCCTGACCCACAGCCAGGGCCTGGTCGGCGCGCCCTTTGACGCCTCGCCCGACATGCGCCTGCTGCGCTTTTTCATCGCCGCCAAGGCCGCACAGCTGCAGGAGCGCACCCCGGACGAGATCGAGCGGCTCGAAGCCCTCGGCCCAGCCATCATCACCGCCCGCGCGCTGCGGCCCGAAGGCGACGCGCGTCCGATCAATTTTCTGCATGATGGGCCAAAGCCGCGCGGATAGGCGGTGCGCGCCCGAAGGCGCCCAGGCTAAGGCGCCGAGACGGGTTTCCGATCCGCGACGGGCGGCGGCGCCGCGGTCGTCGGCGCTGCGGGGGACGGCGTCTCCGGGATCGGCTCGTTCAACAGCGGAATGATGATCGCGTTCAAACTGTCGATGTCGAAGGCCGCAGCCTTGGCGTAGACGAGCTTGCCGGACCGATCGATGATATAGTTGGTCGGCACCGCGTCCAATATGTCGTACGACCCCTTGAGCCGCTTGACGAACGGGATCCTCAGCTTGCTCGCCAGGGGCAGCAGCTGCTTTTGCGAAACCGAGTCCTCGGTCGCCACCGCCAGCACCTGGAAGCCATATTTGCTATAGGCCTCGAAGAAACTCTCCAGCAGCGGCAGTTCACGCCTGCACGGCCCACACCAGGTCGCCCAGAAATTCAAGACCACCACGTCGCCCTTCAGGTCGGACAGTTTCACCACCCGGCCGCCAAAGGTGGTGACGGTGAAGTCCGGCGCCATCTGGCCCACCTTCGGCGCCGCCTGCGCCATATCGGCCATGGCCCAGGCGGCCAGGGCCACGGCGATCGCCGTCCTCAAGTTTCGCATGAATTCCCCCGTCGCTACCGCAGCCTTAGCCGAATTCGGTGAGATAGACGCCCTGGCCAGGATATTCGAAGGGCCGATCCTCGCGCTTGCGCATCGCCACGAAGCAATAGTCCACCGTGCCGTGAGCCTGTCCCATCCGGCCTTCCGTCCGGGTCTTCTGCAGGCTGGCGAGGAAGGCGCTTGAGATTTGCTCCTGGAGCCTGGCGCAGCCGGCGAAGGACTGAAGGTCTCCGGCGAGCTCGTCGGCCGAAACAAGGCTGGCGGTGTCCTCGGCGCCGCCCCTTGCGGACATGTTGTCGATGTAGCGAAAGTCCACCATCTCGTAGCCGTTCACCCTGGCGATATCGAAATAGACCGTCGGGTGGATATTATAGAATCCATGGGTATTATCGCCATAGGTCGGTAGCACCTTGATTGCAATCCCACCGACCTTGAGCGCGTTGTGGGTGAAGACAAAGACATTTCCAGCATTGAATACATGTTCTGTGGTGCCGAAGTCGGCCACCACGTCGAACTGTCTATCCGCGCACTGCGCGACATTCAGATCCAACCGGATATCTGCTCGGGGATCATAAGGGTCGGTGGACATGTACTCCTGAAGACCGAAAATTGAGTAGAATGCGGCTTGGCGCTGCGGAAAGGCCGGTTGGACGTCGAAGATAAGGTTCGCGGCCGTCGTTGCAGCGGCTGTCCCAACCCGTCGCTCGGCGATCTGGTGAAGTTGGCTGCGGTCGAAGAAGAAATCCTGAGGGCCGAGTTCGAGGATGGAAGAATGGCCTTGAAAAGCGCCTGCGGCGGCGAGTTCATCGATCCAACCCAGAATACACGCATTAATGCCCATGCCCCGCCCTTACTGCACTGTAGAAATGGTGGGGCATCGCTAGCCGATTTGACTTCGCCACGCCAGCGTCGGGGGCCCTTGGCCTGGCCAACGGCCTCAGCCATCGCGAGGCGGGAAGAACCACTGACCATCCGGTAAGCGGCACCAGAAGCGCAAGCGCGCCGGCGCTGGCGTGGAGCCGCCCACGGAAATCTGGGTGACGTTGCGGAAATTCACCGGCGCGGCGCCCGGGCGGTAGTCGCGCGGACGAAACTCATGGAAGGTCAGGCCAGGCTTCGCCGACAGATAACGCTCCGCCATCTGCGCCCATGGGTTTTCAGCTGGGCCGGATCCGACGGCGATGCGAAAGGCCACTTCCGGCCCGGTGACTTCGATGAACACCTGAACCGGTCCGGTCGTAAGGTCCAAAGGAGCGAACCGCTGCTCGGCCGAGCGCCAGGAACCAGGCTCGAAGTCGAGATCGACACGCCGGTCGTCGGGGAGGGCCGGCAGGGAAATCTGGCTCACCGTCGCCTCGACCTCGGCCATGCCAGGGTCAGCGAAGGCTATATCGCCGGGCAGGAAGTCGTATCCTCCGTCCACGTAAAACCGGGCGCTCAAGCCCTTCGGCAGATAGGGGAGGGATCGCCGCAGGTTGAAGCCGGTGGGTTCGAACGCCCTCTTGCGGCCCCAGCCGCAGACGTTCTGGCCGACCTGGACAAAGGTGGCCTCGGAACAGTCGAACCCTGCGGCGACGAGGAACAGCGCGAGCTGCGTGCAGTTCCAGCCGATGTGCCAGTGATAATTGACCGATACCGGCGAATAGGGCGGGACCACCACCAACAGATAGCCGTCGGGGCGAATGAGCGAGCGCATCTTGCGCACCGCGACGGCGGGATCTGGGAAGTGCTCGAGCACATGAGAGCAGAACACGGCGTCGAACTGGCGCGAGGGCTCCAACGACTCCAGATCCTGCCTGATCAGCTCGATCTCAGCATAGGCGAAGGCGTCGCCGTACCGATCCAGGGCCACGGGCCGGCGCCCAGAGTCCAAAAACCATTTCGAGTGCGCCCCAAGGCCGGCGCCGACGTCGAGCACTGTGACGAAGTCGGCGGGCAAGGACCGCAGCCAGTCCATCTGCTCTTCGAGCCGGCTGTGGGCCGAGGCCGTAGCCGATTCTATCGCGCCGTGATCAAGGTCCAAGGGCTCACTCCATCCCGGCTATTGGTTCAGCGCCCTTGGGCCGCTGACGAACGGATCGCCGCGGACATGGAAGCGCAACACTAGGTCGGCGGCCCGTGAAAGGCCGATCCGCACGCTTGCGCCGATATCCTGCCCGGGCTGGTCGTCGCAGGCCAGCCATAAAGGTCCGCTTCGACACAGGTCGACGCCGTCCAGCCGCTGATCGATCTGAAGCGCCTGAGCCAGCCGTCCGGGGCCTCGCGCCAGCGCGCGCAAGCTCTGGACCCCACGATTTTGCCGCATGATCGCCACGCCCTCCATCGGCTCGAGCGCCCTGATGAGCACGCCGGCGCCGACGCCCGGGAGTTCGCTGGCGACATTGAGCATGTAGGACACGCCGTAGATGCGGTAGACATAGGCATGCCCGCGGCCGAGGAACAGCGAGCGATTGCGCGGGGTCATCCCGCGAAACGCATGTCCCGCGGGGTCGCCGACCGGGTAGGCCTCGGTCTCGACGATGCGTCCGCTGATCAAGCCTTCCGCCGTGTCGCGCACCAGGATCTTGCCGATCAGGCTGCGGGCCAGTGCGACCGTATCGGGCGGCAGTTCGCCCGTGGCGAGGAGCCTGTAGGCCGCCGATCGCTTAGGGCTCGTCATTGCGCCAATCCCTTGGAACCCATCCGTCGGATAAGGTGATCGGCAGGGCGAGGTTTGCACAGCAACGGGAGAAGCCGATGGGCGATCAGGACGTCCGGGCCGCACTGGACCAGCATTGGGCCGCATCGGACCGCAGCGATTTCGAAGCCGAGCACGCCATCTATCATGAGGACGCGGTGCTCGACTATCCCCAGTCCGGGGAGCGGATCCGCGGCCGGCGTAACATACAGATCACCCGCACCCTGCAGCCCAGCAAGAAGCGCTTTTCGATCCGCAGGATCCTTGGCGGCGGCGACCTGTGGGTGACCGAATACATCCTGACCTATGACGATCGGCCGTCCTACGTCGTCAGCGTCATGGAGTTTCGCGCGGGCAAGGTCGCGCGGGAAACGCAATATTTCACCGATCCCTTCGAGGCCGCCGCCTGGCGCAGCCAGTGGGTCGAGCCCCAGGGGGTCGAGCCGATGGAGGACTGAAGCGGGATCCGCCGCGATTTCCGACCCTTGACAGCCGGGGTAAAGCTGGCGACCGGAACAGCGCAGAACTGGCGTCACCGAGAAATTCTGAAGGTATGGCTGCTAGGCTTGGTCTGGGATCGGCACCCGAGACTTGGAGCATCAAAGTAAGTTTAGTATGTGACTTAGAAAGTCTTTTCCCTACAGGATTTCCATTGTTCGTTGTTGTTGAGTGTGGAATGACTGATGTATACCTTTTCGCATCCATCTAGACCTTGTATTGTCGAACGAATAGATCCTTTAAATGCAGATGGCATCCATGGTTAAGTGTTGTTCTTTTGATTCACGCAACTTATCGTGCGCATGCGTCATTCGCGGCTTTCTGAGATTGGTCCTGCTGCAGCTTGCCGCAGTAGCTCGGTGTTCGGTCCGGGGACGCGCGACAAAGCGACCGCTCTCAAATGATGTTGGCACGTCAACCAGAACCGATAGCTCGCGCCACCGCATCGTAGTCCCGGTCTAATGGCATGACGAATTTGCCGCCCGTCACCTTGGCCCATTTCTGGCCGATGGCTTTCTTCTCTTCAGTGCGGTCAGCAGGACCCTCGGTCCCCCTGCCTTTGTATTCCACGACAAGTGCCACGCCATCGTCTAGCTGCGCTACAAAGTCGGGATAAAACCACTGACTCGAAATCCGCAAGCGGAAAGACGACGGAAGCCGCTCCACGTTTCGTACCCACCTCAAGACCCTTGGGTGCAGTTCAATAGCCAGGGCGCATTGTTCCTCTTCACCGTTCATGTAGCCGATGATATCAGGGCGAATGTGCTTAGGAAAAGCTACGCGGCCTTCATAGCGTTGGATTGGGTGATAGCTGTCAGGATCGAAAACCGTGCGCAATTCGGGGGCCGCCGTGAATTCCAGAGATGTTCCGAAAAGGCTCGTTTCGAAGGCGTCGGTCGCGCGTGCGTCCCTCAGCTCGGTAATTAGCCGATGGAAGGAATCCACCAGGCGGAATCGATGGTGGCGCAGATCATCAATCGAATACCCTCCGGGGTCCATTAACTCCGTCAATCCGGCCTTTATGAAGGACTGTGCGGAGCCCTGCGTTACGTCTGTCCCCTTCACCGCCGACAACCGCCGATCAAGCCACTGGACAAGGCGCGGATAGGGCCAATCACGTTCGTCCACCGCCAACGCCAATTCAGCATGAAGTCGGGTGACGAAATCGACACCGATCTTGCCTGTCTTTTTGACGTCCAGCACTGCCTCGTGATCGTTCCCCACCGGCGAGGAAAACCGATCTAAAATCACACTTGCGTCGCAGGTTTCCAGCCGCCACGGATGGTCGAGAAAATGGCCCTGGTCGAAGATTTCGATCTGCGTGCCGCGCCTAACGCCCAAAAGCGGAACGGAAAATCCTTCAAAAACCGGGGTGGGCGGCGCCGATGCATATGTGGGTGCGGCGGCAAACTTATCAATGAAGGCATTAAGGCTTTCGGCAAGGATGGCGGGAACGGTCAGTTGCAAGGTCGCCACATCGGTATTGGTCAGGGCGGCGGCACTGAATTTGCGGCTGGCGGGATCAAGTGTGACACGACCGGCGGTAATATGGGCGACCTGTTTGGCAATTGGTGAAAGGTCAAAGTCGCCCGCGATGGCGTCCGATTCGTGCCGCGCCGCATCCCCAATGCCCGGTAATTCCGGCGCAGCTCTAATCAGGCTCTTGGCTTCCAGGCGCTCAAAACCGTTGGCGATCAATCCCTCTGTCAAGGCGGTGGCGGCGGCTTGAAAGCTGGCTGCCGTGGCAAAGGCATAGGCGCGGTTCAATCGCTCATCTTGCTTCCGCTTGGCGTGAGGCAACCGCATCACCCGGCCCAACATTTGTTCCACCGCCGTTGACGCTCTCTGTTCGGCAAGGGTACAAAGCACGTAGGCATTCGGGCAATCCCAGCCCTCGCGGAGGGCTTGGACCGTGATGATGAAGCGGGTCGGTTCAGTACGTGCCGCCAAGTCCACGCCGTCCAATTCCCAATCCGATCCGGTGGCAATCTTGATCTCATTTTCTGGAACCAGAAAATCGTCAATCAAGGCACGCTTTACCACGTCGGGTGTGAGGGGCGCAGCGCCACGCGCGGCCTGAGCCTGGATGAGCATGACCGGGCGAACAAATTCCCGCGTCGCGGCCTCTTCAGTCTTGGCGGCTTCAGCCAGTTCTTCGAGCTGTGCCTTGGCCTGGCGGATGGTTTCCTTCCAATCAGGATTGCCGCGCAAAATAATCGGTAACTTTATCATCTCCGCATCCTTCAACTCGGCTGCGGAAACGTGATGCAGAATGTTGGAGTCCGGCGCAGGTGTCGCCGTCATTTCAATGATTGCCGATGGGTCAAGCCGTGCCAGCGTGACGAATGATAAGCTCGTGCGCGCGTTGTGCGCCTCGTCCACAATGACAAGCGGACGGCGCAGCTTCAGGGCGTTTGCAAGCGAACGAAGCGGCTGACCTGCCGGGCCGGGTTCAAGGCGGCTGCGTTGAGCCGGATCAAGCCCTGAGAAATGGTCCATAAGTTCGCCGTTGTCCTTATAGACATTGAGCGTATCGATCTCCTCTTGGCGGAACGATTGGATCGTGGCGACAATGATGGTTGCGCCGCCGTCATAGTCTGGGCGCTTTGCGTAGAGAGCTTCGGCAATCGTCATCACCCGCACGTTCTCGCCAAATTGTTCGGCAAGCGCCATGCGATAGGGGTGTGCTCGATCCTTCAACGCCTTGACTGTCTGTTCCAGGATCGGGGTTGAAGGGACAAGCCAGACCGTGCAGGGCGTCTCGCTCTTCAACAACGCATGCGCCGCCCGCCCAATGGCATAGGCCGCGACAAGGGTTTTACCGCCGCCCGTCGGGATGCGCAGGCAGGCGTACGGAATGCCCGGCAATCCTTCGACAGGCAGATAGGCACGATGCGTTTGGGCGTAGAACGCAGTATCCGGATTGCCGCTAAGACTGGTTGTGGAAAGCCAAGTTGTCAGGGAGTCCAGCGAATCGGTCTGATATGGCTTGGGCTTGATGGTCAGACCGCTCATGCGCCAATGACCTGGTAGGGGATTTGCTTGAACGTCACGCCGGCCGCAGCCAGCCGGTCCGCGGTCACAGTGCATCCCTCGCCATAGATGACAATAACGCCGGTAAAGTCCGGCGCGGCCTTCTGCAAGCTGGCAAGGATTTCTGCCGTCAGCACATTGCCCGCCTTGGTGTTCGCCACACCCGCGCTGTCCGGCGACCACAAAAGATGGACAGCCCGATCCTGAAAGCTGCCTAACAAGGTTGACTTGCCGCTGGCCTTGGTCGGGATCGGACTGCCGGTCTCGGAGAAAAATATGTATGCCGCCAGATCAGCAAAGGTCACGCCGTCCGTCACCGAACCCCATTCATCAAAAAGGGGTTTGCCCAACGTGCAGTAGCAGAAACCACCCCCTAGACCGGCAACGTTCTCAGTCGTGCCGTTGTCTAAGTTTCTCTGATATCCAGTTTGAGCCAAACTAAGACGCTTCGCCGTTATATCTTTCGCAATTGTCTCATCTAGTTCGACGAGAACGAAATTGCGATTGCCGCCATCGGTCGCATTGAGCTGCATCACGGCATGGCCGGTGCTGCCAGACCCGGCAAATGAATCCATCACAAGGCAATCCTTCTCATCGTTCGTCACATAAAGAATCAGACGCGCCAAAACCTCATGGTCCTTGGGGTTCGGAAATGCCTTTGCGCCAAACAAGTTCTTTTGAAGATCATTCGAGGGTTGCGAATGCCGATAGAATACAGATGCCAATACCTCCCTTTGCCCTTCAAGATCAATCTCGTCGCCATCTATCAGTTCGGCGTTTTTAACGTATATATAGGATTTATATATAGGTGGTTTCGTGTGATCCTCTCTAAAAATTACATACCCATCCTCGATTTTCTGCTTCATTGTCTCTTCGACAAATCGCCAACCATCTGATGGGGGCTTGCACGGTTTGTTCGTACTTGGATGAATTATTTCGTATTTCGGACCGCCCCCTCCATGCCAACTAATATTGTTGTCCCTCCAGACGCCGCGAAAGTCGGCGTATTTTGCACGCTGGTATTTCTTGGACGGATGATTTTTTGGCAATTCCTTATAGAATTCGGCCAATCCATCGGAAACCAAATTCCAATTGTTATTATATAATGTTGCCAAGCGATGATATTCTGTGGCGATTTCAGTCACGCCGGCCTTCGGCGCGCGCCACTTCTGATCCGAAATAGACAACTTGTCTTTGGCGTACACCGCTACGTAGTCATGTCCGTTTGAAAAAAGTCTAGCGTCATTCTTGCGACCCTTTTCCCATACCAACTGAGATATAAAATTGGCCCTACCGAACAGTTCATCCAACAATATTCGAGTAGACGTTATTTCGTTGTCGTCTATGCTAATCATTATAACGCCGTCTTGTCGAAGAAATTCTCTCAACAGTCTAAGTCGAGGGTACATCATGCAAAGCCACTTGTCATGACGGGAAAAGTCTTCTCCCTCGGCTTTTACAACTGTTCTTAGCCACGCGCGGATCTCATCACTATTGACGTTATCGTTATATATCCAGCGCTCCGTCCCGGTATTGTACGGCGGGTCGATGTAAATGCACTTCACCTTGCCTCCGTAGTAGGGAAGGAGTGCCTTTAGCGCCTCCAAGTTATCACCCTCTACAAGCAAATTACCGGCATCCGGATCGCCAACCGAAAGACTGGTGTCACAGTGAAGCAGGCGCGTTGGCACCTCGCGGTGATGGTTGACGACGGCCTGCTTACCGATCCAGTCCAGCGTCGGCATGGGTTCCCCTTGTTCGGCCCCATCCGATTCCTCTCGGTGCGCCGGTCCTTAATCCAGAGGCGGTTTCACCACGTTCGCGGCACGCGCGCAAACCCGAACTCCTAAGCTCTTGCTGGGTCATATTCGCTCGCTAACCCGCTCCAAAAAGTGCGGTCACTTCACCATGATCACGTCTCTGAGCCGTTCCCCCACAATGGGAACGCTCGAAATGGCCGGACGAAACAGCTGCTCCGCCAGAGTAATTGCTTCGTTCACTTTCCGCTCACCAGATTGTCCCATACTCCTGCGTCGATCCTCTCGAGGGGCTCTTGCGCCCTGGGGCCTGGTTGATGTGTGGCGACCCTCATCAGGGACGACGCGGCACCTCGAATTGTCGCCAGTGCGCTCCAAATTCCGCAGTATGGGGCATCTCCCGCACCGCCGAATAGTGCCGTAGATCGATAGCGCTTCGCGTAAAAAGCGTTGAAGAAATTCGAAGCGGCGTTGAACCGACCGGTACTGACTGGTGCCCAGATCGTGGCTCATCCGGTTGGAAGCTTTATCCCCCCAACCCTTGACAGCCCGGAACAAAACAAGAATAAGAACAAACAAGCAACAAGTTCTCCACAGGGTATGCACATGGTTCGGTTGGCTCGGGAATCGCTGGCGCTTGCGTCTGTCGCCAGCTTCGTCTGGATGATGCTTTCTGTGGTTACGCACGTGGCGTGAGTCGCATCGTCGAAAACGGTTGGCCGAAAACCGTTGGACGACATCTCTTAGGAGGCACTATGGCCGAGGGCGGGGATCTGGGGTTTGTGCACCTGCGGGTGCGCTCGGCCTATTCCCTGCTGGAAGGCGCGATCAAGGCCGAGGCGATCGGCAAGCTGGCGGCGGCCAACGACATGCCGGCCGTGGCCCTGACCGACCGGGCCAATCTGTTCGGCGGGCTGGAATTTTCCAGCTACACCAAGGACGCCGGGGTCCAGCCGATCGTCGGCTGCATGCTGCCGGTGACCGGGATCGGCGAAGGCCCGCCCGAGCGCTGGGCGCGGATTCCGGCCGTGGTGCTGCTGGCCCAGAACGAGGTCGGCTATCTGAACCTGATGGCCCTGTCCTCGGCCGCCTATCTGGATATCGAGCCGTCGGACGAGCCGGGCGTGCCCTGGGCGCGGGTGGCGCAGCACGCCGAGGGCCTGCTTTTGTTGTCCGGCGGGCCGGACGGGCCGGTGGACCCCCTGCTCGCCGCCGGGCGGACGGGCGAGGCCAGGGCGGTGCTGGACGAGATGCGCCGGGCGTTCGGCGACCGCTTCTATGTGGAGCTGCAGCGTCACGGCCAGGCCCGTGAAGCCCTGGCCGAGCCCGGGCTGGTGGCCTGGGCCTATGACACCGACACCCCGCTGGTGGCCACCAACGACGTCTATTTCACCAGCCGCGACATGCACGAGGCGCATGACGCCCTGCTCTGCATCGCCGAGGGCTCCTTTGTCGGCCAGGACGAACGGCGCAAGGTCACGCCCGAGCACGGTTTCAAGACCTCGGGCGAGATGCGCCAGCTGTTCGCCGACCTGCCGGAGGCCTGCGACAACAGCCTCGACATCGCCCGCCGCTGCGCCTTCGCGGTCAAGAAGCGCGACCCGATCCTGCCCAGCTTTCCCACGGTCGGCGGGCGCACCGAGGCCGAGGAAATGGCCCATCAGGCGCGCGAGGGCCTGGCCGCGCGGCTGGCCGTGCACGCGCCCTCGGCGCCGCTGGAGGCCTATCACGAGCGGCTGGAGCGGGAGATCGGGGTCATCACCCAGATGGGCTTCCCCGGCTATTTCCTGATCGTGTCGGACTTCATCAAGTGGGCCAAGGCGCACGGCATCCCGGTGGGACCCGGGCGCGGGTCCGGCGCCGGCTCGCTGGTGGCCTGGGTCCTGACCATCACCGACCTGGACCCGCTGCGCTTTGGCCTGCTGTTCGAGCGGTTTTTGAACCCCGAACGGGTGTCCATGCCCGACTTCGACATCGACTTCTGCCAGGAGCGGCGGGAGGAGGTGATCACCTATGTCCAGCAGAAATACGGCGACGACCGGGTCGCCCAGATCATCACCTTCGGCACCCTGCAGGCCCGCGCGGTGCTGCGCGATGTCGGCCGGGTGATGCAGCTGCCCCTGGGCCAGGTCGATCGCCTGGCCAAGATGGTGCCCAACAATCCGGCCGCCCCCACCACCCTGGCCCAGGCGGTGGAGATCGAGCCGCGCCTGAAACAGGCCCGTGACGAGGACGACAACGTCAAGCACTTGCTGGAAATCGCCCTGCGGCTGGAGGGGCTCTACCGCAACGCCTCGACCCACGCCGCCGGGGTGGTGATCAGCGACCGGCCCTTAACCCAGCTGGTGCCCCTCTATCGCGATCCGCGCTCGGACCTGCCGGCGACCCAGTTCAACATGAAGTGGGTCGAGAGCGCTGGCCTGGTCAAGTTCGACTTTTTGGGCCTGAAGACCCTGACCGTGCTCGACCGGGCGCTCAAGCACCTGGCCCGGCGCGGGGCGGTGGTGCACCTGGACCAGCTGCCGTTCGACGATGCGGCCACCTATGAGCTGATGACCCAGGGCCAGACGGTGGGGGTGTTCCAGCTGGAAGGGCAGGGGATGCGCGACACCCTGCGCAAGCTGCGGCCCGGCAGTATCGAGGACATCACCGCGCTGATCTCGCTCTATCGGCCGGGCCCGATGGACAATATCGACGCCTTCGTCGACTGCAAGTTCGGGCGCAAGCCCATGGACACCCTGCACCCGTCGCTGGAGACGGTGCTGAAGGAGACCTACGGCATCATCGTCTATCAGGAACAGGTGATGCAGATCGCCCAGATCCTGGCCGGCTATTCCCTGGGCGAGGCGGACCTGCTGCGCCGGGCCATGGGCAAGAAGAAGAAGGAGGAGATGGACCAGCAGAAGGTCCGTTTCGTCACCGGGGCCTCGGAAAAGGGCGTGCCGGCCAAGCAGTCGGGGGCCATTTTCGACCTGGTGGCCAAGTTCGCCGGCTATGGCTTCAACAAGAGCCACGCCGCCGCCTACGCCCTGATCGCCTATCAGACCGGCTGGCTGAAGGCCAATACGCCGGTGGAGTTCTTCGCCGCCTCGATGAGCCTGGATATCTCCAACACCGACAAGCTGGCGGTGTTCTACCAGGACGCCCGGCGCATGGGGGTCAAGATCCGCGCGCCGGACGTCAATCGCTCGGGAGCCGATTTCGAGGTCGAGGACGGCGAGGTGCTCTACGCCTTGGGCGCGGTGCGCAATGTGGGCCTGGAGGCCATGAAGCACCTGGTGGCGGTGCGCGAGGAGGGCGGCCGGTTCCGCGACCTGTTCGACTTCGTCGAGCGGGTGGACCCGCGCCAGGTCAATAAGCGCGCCCTGGAAAACCTGGCCCGGGCCGGGGCCTTCGACAGCCTGCATCCCAACCGCGCCCAGATCCTGGCCTCGGCCGATTCGCTGATGGCCTATGCCCAGAGCATGGCCGCCGAGCGCGCCTCGTCCCAGACCTCCCTGTTCGGCGGCGAGCAGGTGGAGGCCGGCCGGCCCCGCCTGACCTCGCGCGAGCCCTGGACCCAGTCCGACCAGCTGGACGAGGAACTGGCCGCGGTGGGCTTCTATCTGACCGGCCACCCGCTGGAAGGCATGATCGAGGTGCTGCGCCGTCGCCGCACCACCCTGCTCACCGACGCCCTGGTCCAGGCCGAGGCGGGGGCTGAAGCCTTCCGCATGGCCGGGGTGGTGCGCCGCCGGCAGGAGCGCGCCTCGGCCCGCAGCGGCGAGAAGTTCGCCTTCATCTCCCTGTCCGACCCCACCGGCGAGTATGAGGTGCTGTTCCCGCCGGAATCCCTGCGCCGCTGCCGCGACTGCCTGGAGCCCGGCCGCTCGGTGTCGATCCGGGTGCGCGCCAAATCCTCCGACGGCGAGGTGCGCTTCTTTGGCGACGACGCCGAGCCCCTGGACAAGGCCATTGAAAACATCTCGGCCAGCATCCGCGTCTATCTGTCGCCCGGCTCCACCGACATGGAGGCGCTGAAAAAGCGCCTGCAACCGGTTGGCGGCGCCGGGCCGAGCGGGCCCAGCGGCGAGGTGGTGCTGGTGGCGGGCCTGGCCGCCGGCCGCGAGATCGAGGTCAAGCTGCCCGGCCGCTTCATGCTCGACGCCGCCGTACGCGGGGCGCTGAAGACCGCGCCGGGGGTGACCTATCTGGAAGAGGCCTAGGCGCGTCATCGCGCTTCAGCCACCTGGGTCGGAGGACGGAGATATTTAACCACGAAGGACACAAAGGACACGAAGTCAGGGGACACGAAGTCAGGGGACACGAAGTCAGGCGCGAAGATCAGCTTTTGCGTTTTACTCGGCGCACAACCCAACCGTTGGCGCCCCTTCGTGTCTCCCCTTCGTGTCCTTCGTGTCCTTCGTGGTTGAAAACGAAGTTCGCGCGGTCATGCAGCCGCGCCGACCCACCCCTTGCCTTTTCCCGAACAATCGCCTAACTCCCGCGACATCACACACGCAGACGTTCGGCGGCGCTCCGGTCAATCCCGGCTTGCTTCCGTTCCGGTCCCTTAGGGGTTTGTCTGCGGAGGCGCACCGGAAGAAGGAGAAACATCTATGGCGCTTCCTGAATTCTCTATGCGTCAGCTCTTGGAAGCTGGCGCCCACTTCGGCCACCAAACCCACCGGTGGAACCCGAAGATGGAGCGGTACA
>FTKX01000059.1_pt1 | contig 21253 bp, 18 predicted proteins | sample 1641081 | NCBI WGS metagenome assembly FTKX01 (sample SAMEA3914789, study PRJEB12502) | metagenome | biome: forest; material: soil | place: Canada | collected 2011-07-03 | depth 0.3 m
CGCTCCATCACCCGCCACATCCAGCCGGTGCCTTCGCGGCAGGGGGTGCATTGGCCGCAGCTCTCGTGCTTGTAGAAATAGGAGATGCGGGCGATGGCGCGGACCAGGTCGGTGGACTTGTCCATGACGATCACCGCCGCCGTGCCCAGGCCCGACTTCAGGGCGCCCAGGCTGTCGAAGTCCATCAGGGCGGTCTCGGCCTCATGGGCTGGGATCATGCGCACCGACGAGCCGCCGGGGATCACGGCCTTGAGGTTGCCCCAGCCGCCCCGGACGCCGCCGCAATGGTCTTCCAGCAATTGCTTCAGAGGGATCGACATCGCCTCCTCCACATTGCACGGCTTTTCCACGTGGCCGGAGATGCACATCAGCTTGGTGCCGGTGTTGTTCGGCCGGCCAAAGCCGGCGAACCAGCCCGCCCCGCGACGCAGGATCGTGCCCACCACCGCGATGCTCTCGACATTGTTGACCGTGGTCGGGCAGCCATAGACGCCGGCGCCGGCGGGGAAAGGCGGTTTCAGCCGAGGCTGGCCCTTCTTGCCTTCCAGGCTTTCCAACAGAGCCGTCTCGTCGCCGCAGATATAGGCGCCGCCGCCGTGGTGGACGTGGATGTCGCAGTCCCAGCCGTGGATATTGCCCTTGCCGATCAGCTTGGCCTCATAGGCCTCCTTGACGGCGGCCTCTAGGTGCTCGCGCTCCAGCACATATTCGCCGCGGATATAGATGAAGCAGGTGTGGGCCCGCATGGCGTAGCTGGCGATCAGGGCGCCTTCGACCAGCAGGTGCGGATCGTTGCGCAGGATCTCGCGGTCCTTGCAGGTGCCGGGCTCGGACTCGTCGGCATTGACCACCAGATAGTGCGGCCGCTCGCTTTCCTGCTTGGGCATGAAGGTCCACTTCAGGCCGGTGGAGAAACCGGCCCCGCCGCGCCCGCGCAGGCCGGAGTTCTTGATCTGGTCGCAGATCCATTCCGGGGTCATGGACAGCATGTCGGCCGTGGCGTTCCAGGCGCCGCGATGCTTCGCCCCCTCCAGCCGCCAATCGTGCAGGCCATAGAGGTTGGTGAAGATCCGGTCCTTGTCTTCGAGAATGCCGACCATGCCTCAACTCCAAAGCACGGGGCCGCCGCCTCGGCCGCCACCATGCACCCTCGCAGCGGGGCGAGGAATCGCGCCCGGACATAGCGCCTGCGACGCGGGAAACCAACTGTGAAGTGGAGACGGTATGCGCTTCACACCGCACCTGCCCGTCTTGGCTCCTGTTTCGCGGGCGCGAAGGTCCGGCGACGGGCGGCGCGGAGCCGCCGCTACTCCCCGATCGGCGCCTGAGGCGCCCCCAACCCCATATGCAGCGCGCCCCCGGTTTCTGGGGTCGAACGAAACCGGATATCGAATCGCTGGAGATATCTGGCTATGTCGGCAGGGTCCTGCCAGGGCGAGGCGAACGCCACATAACCGTCGGGACGGACCAGATAGACCGCGTCCCGCGCCATGCCGGCGCGCTTCATCTGCGACGTCCAGGCGAAAGCGCGCAGACCCAGCCCCCACTCGGCGCAGGCCTCGCGGAGCCGGTCCTCAACCTGACCATAGACCTGCGCCTGCCAGCCGAATCCGAGCGTGCTCTCCTGGAAAATATGGACACCGTCGTGGTCGAGATTTTCCGCCGGCGACACAGGGGCGGAGCCTTGACCATCGGCGGCGGTGGTTTCGGCGGGAAACGGCGGTTGCAGGGCACTGAAATTGTCGGTCTGGTCGTCCACCACCACCCATGGAAGCCGGTCGCCGCCGGCGATGCGCCCCGCCCTGCCCTCGCAGGAGCGGCCGGCGCGATAGCTCACCCCCACCTGCGAGATCGCGCGAAACAGCCAGCGCCGAAAAATCGCGGTCCGCATCAACTGCGCCGCGATTTCCGGGAGGACCCGCCGCGCCAGGCCCGGCCCGCGTCCACGGCGCGCTAGAAGCTCGAAGCCTTTGTCGACGGTCGCAGCGACCTGGCGGGCGGCCGCGCGCCGCTCGCTCTGATAGGTATCCAACAAGGTGTCGTCCGCGCCGCCCCGGAGTGCGGCGCCGAGCTTCCAGGCCAGGTTGGCGGCGTCGCCAATGCCGGCATTGAGGCCCTGTCCCCCGGCGGGATTGTGCAGGTGGGCGGCGTCGCCGAGCAGGAAGACCCGGCCCTTGCGCCAGGTGTCGGCGATCCGCTCATGAACGCGGTAGCTGGCGAAGGACTCGACCAACGACACAGTCAGATCGACATCGCCGAGAATTTCCGGGGCGATATCGTCGAAGTCGAACTGGGAAAGCTGCTTTCTGATCGAAAACGGCACGCGGCCGATGAGGCGCACGCGGCCGGCTCCACGGCGCGGAAACACGCTGAACAGCGTATCGCCGGCCAGGACCGAATGAAGCTCTCCATCGGCCAACGCCCCGGTGGCCTCTACATCGGCCACGAATACGATCTCCTGCGACGTCTCCCCTCGGAAATCGATATCCGACAACTGCCGCACCAGGGATCCCGCCCCGTCGCAGCCGCAGACAAACGAGACTTCGCAGACCTCCTCCGCACCGCCCTCCCCGTGCAGCCGCGCCCGGATCAGCGGCCCGGCGCCCTCGAGATCGACGAGTTCTGTATTGCGCTCGACCTGGACGCCGACCCCGGCGAGGTGCTCGACCAGCAGCTTTTCCTGATCGTCCTGCGGCAGGATCAGGACAAACGGAAACGGACTGAGGCCTTGGCCAAGCACCCCGAACGGAAATCGCTGGACGTGGTCTCGGCCCCGATGAAGGCTCATGGTCGACACCATGCGCCCGCGCGCCAGGGCGTCCTGCGCCAGGCCCAACCGGCTATAGAGTTCCAGGGTGCGGGCCTGCAGCGCAAAGGCGCGGGGCGCAGCGCCAGGTCCCGAAGCGCGATCGATGATCCTCAGGCGAACGCCCAGCCGCGCCAGCCAGAGCGCCAACACCATGCCGCTGGGGCCGGCGCCGACAATTAATACCTCGGTTTGCATGGCGCGTTCCGCGTGTCCGGAAAATCCTGAACCGGGAAACCACGGCGCGCCATGAGACACATTGAGGCAGATTAAACTGGCGGCTCGCGGTCAGGTTTTACGCTTTAGGCCAAGCACCAGCCATAGATGCGCGCCAAAGCCGGCGAGCATGGCGACGACGAACAGCCCGCCCATCCAGGCCTGATGGAAGCGCAGGAAGCCGAAAGCCGCCGCAAGGGCGACGACAGCGCAAAGGCCATTAATGGCCAGCATCAGGATCAGACGGCGGCGCTGCAGCGCCACGTCGATCGGGGCCGGATCGTTCAAGGGATATCCGTTAGGGAAGGCTCTTGCAGAGGGTGGGCCTTGGCCCAGCGTCGACGCCGCACAAAGGCGATGATGAGCATCACCCATCCAATGGTCAGCGCGAGGACACAGAGGACCAGCAGCAGCAATCCAAATTGCGAAAGCATATTGGGTCTGACGGTGCCAAGCACATTGATGGCGACGAGAACGGCAAGGCCCAGGCCGACGGTGCGCACACCCCACAGGCTGTAGGGTTGCCCAGCAGCCCGCAGCTGATCGCGGAAGATTTTCAGCTCGTCGGTCATGCGACCGGCGCTTTAGCCTCGGGTTCGGGCATATTGGGCAGGCGATCGATCTTCCTGGCCGCCGAGCCATCATAGAGGGCGGGATCGGTCAGGGTGATGGCCCCGCCGAAAGGCTCGGAGGTCGTGCGGCCGACATAGGACCCCGGCTTGGGTTTTTCGCCCTTGGCGAAGTCGTCGATGATCTTGCCCAGGCTCTCGGGCGTCAGATCCTCGTAATAATAGTCATTAATGGCGACGATCGGCGCGTTGGAACAGGCGCCCAGGCACTCGACCTCTTCCCAGCTGAACCGGCCGTCGGCGGAGCGATGATCCTTGGGGCCGATCTTGGCCTCGCACACGGTCTTCAGGTCGTTGGCGCCGCGCAACATGCAGGGCGTGGTCCCGCACAGCTGCAGAAAGGCCACCGAGCCGACCCGCTCCAGCTGGAACATGGTGTAGAAGGTGGCCACCTCATAAACCCGGATCACGGCCATGCCGAGGAGTTCCGCCACCGCGCGGATCGAGGGCTCGGACACCCAGCCCTCCTGCTTTTGCACCAGCCACAACAGCGGGATCACCGCCGATTGCTGGCGGCCGGCCGGATATTTGGCGATCCACCACTGCACCTTCTCCATCGTTTCCGGGGCAAAGGCGAAGGACGCGGGCTGGTCTTTGGACAGGCGACGGACGCTCATTCAGAAATCCTAGAAAGTCTCAGTCTCGGCGCGGGGCCGCATCAATACCGAATGAGCGGAGAACACCTAGCGGTCAATCTCTCCGAACACGATGTCCAGCGAGCCCAGAACCGCCGAGACGTCGGCCAGCATGTGGCCCCGGTTCATCCAGTCCATGGCCGCCAGGTGCGGGAAGCCCGGCGCGCGGATCTTGCAGCGATAGGGCTTGTTGGTCCCGTCGCTGACCACGAACACGCCGAATTCGCCCTTGGGCGCCTCGACACAGGCATAGACTTCGCCGGCGGGTGTGTGGAAACCCTCGGTATAGAGCTTGAAGTGATGGATCAGCGCTTCCATCGAGGTCTTCATTTCAGCCCGGCGCGGCGGGACGACCTTGTGGTTCTCGGTCATCACCGGCCCAGGCGTCCCCTTCAGCCGCGCCACGCACTGCAGCATGATCTTGACGGACTGGCGCATCTCTTCGACCCGGCACAGATAACGGTCATAGCAATCGCCGTTCTTGCCCAAAGGAATGTCGAATTCCAGCTCGTCATAGCACTCATAGGGCTGGTTGCGCCGCAGATCCCAGGCGATGCCCGAGCCCCGCACCATCACCCCGGAGAAACCCCAGGCGATGGCCTCGTCCTGGGTCACCACACCGATATCGACATTGCGCTGTTTGAAGATGCGGTTGCCGGTGATCAGGCCTTCGATATCATCGAGGACCTTGGGAAAGCTGGCGCACCAATCGCCGATGTCCCGGATCAGGGCTTCGGGCAGATCCTGGTGCACGCCGCCGGGGCGGAAATAGTTGGCGTGCAGCCGGGCGCCACAGGCGCGCTCGTAGAAGATCATCAGCTTTTCGCGCTCTTCGAAGCCCCAAAGCGGCGGGGTTAGCGCGCCGACGTCCATCGCCTGGGTGGTGACGTTCATCAGGTGATTGAGGATGCGGCCGATTTCGCAGAACAACACCCGGATCAGCTGGGCGCGAACCGGCACCGCCACCTGGACCAGCTTTTCGATGGCCAGGCAGAAGGCGTGTTCCTGGTTCATCGGCGCCACATAGTCGAGCCGATCGAAATAGGGGATGTTCTGGAGGTAGGTGCGCGCCTCCATCAGCTTTTCGGTGCCGCGGTGCAGCAGGCCGATATGCGGATCGACGCGCTCGACGACCTCGCCGTCCAATTCCAGCACCAGGCGCAGCACGCCGTGCGCGGCCGGGTGTTGCGGGCCGAAATTGAGCGAGAACTTGCGGTCGTGCTCTTCCTCGGTGCGCGCGGAATCGGACAGTTCGGGGACCGGATGCAGGTCGGAAATCGGATGCAGGTCGTCAGCCATGTCGCTCAACCGCCCTTCTTCTCGTCGCCCGGCAGCACATAGGTCCCTTGCGCGCCCTCCCAGGGCGAGAGGAAATCGAAGGCGCGGAACTCGGTGATCTTCACCGGCTCATAGACCACCCGCTTCTGCTCGTCGTCATAGCGGACCTCCACATAGCCAGTCATGGGGAAGTCCTTGCGCAGGGGGTGGCCCTGGAAGCCGTAGTCGGTCAGCAGCCGGCGCAGATCGGGATGGCCCTCGAACCGGACGCCATACATGTCGAAGGCTTCGCGCTCATACCATTCGGCGCAGGGATAGACTCCGATGGCCGTCGGCACGGCGGTCGCCTCGTCTGTCTGGACCTTCAACCGCGCCCGATGGTTCTTGGCCAGGGACAGCAGGTGATAGACCACGTCGAACCGCAGCGGCCGGTCGGGATAGTCGACGCCGCACAGATCCACCATCTGCTGGAAGCGGAAGGCGGGCGCATCGCGCAGGAACGTCAGGGCCGAGACCACGCGGGAGGCGGAGGCGTGCAGGTTCAGTTCGCCATGGGCCACGTCGAAGGCGGTGATGGCGCCGGCGCTGTCGGCCACCGCCTGCTGACCCAGAGCCGTCAGGGCGTCTTCGGAAAGACCGTAGCTCATCGCTCGATGGTCCCCGTCCGGCGGATTTTCTTCTGCAGTTGCAGGACGCCGTAGACCAGGGCCTCGGCGGTGGGGGGGCAGCCGGGGATGTAGATATCCACCGGCACCACGCGATCGCATCCGCGCACCACCGAATAGCTGAAGTAGTAGTAGCCGCCGCCATTGGCGCAGGAGCCCATGGAGATGACGTAGCGCGGCTCTGGCATCTGGTCGTAGACCTTGCGCAAGGCCGGAGCCATCTTGTTGGTCAAGGTGCCGGCCACGATCATCACGTCCGACTGGCGCGGGCTGCCGCGGGGCGCAAAGCCATAGCGCTCAAGATCATAGCGCGGCATGGCCGACTGCATCATCTCGACCGCACAGCAGGCCAGGCCGAAGGTCATCCACATCAAGGAGCCCGTCCGGGCCCAGTTGATCAGGTCGTCGGCGGCGGCGGTGACAAAGCCCTTGTCGGCGAGCTGGTTGGATACGCCGTCGAAATAGGGGTCGTGGTGTTTGGGGTCATAGCCCTCCACCGCGCTGCGGCCGGCCGAACCGGCGGGAACGATCACTCCCATTCCAGGGCTCCCTTTTTCCACTCGTAGATGAAGCCCACGGTCAGCACGCCCAGAAAGGTCATCATCGACCAGAACGAAAACTCCCGCGCCGCCTGGGGCAGCTTCATCAACGACACCGCCCAGGGGAACAGGAAGGCCACTTCCAGGTCGAAAATGATGAACAGGATCGACACCAGATAGAACCGCACATCGAATTTCATCCGCGCGTCGTCGAAGGCGTTGAAGCCGCACTCATAGGCGGAATTTTTTTCCGGATCCGGCGCGCTTGGGGCCACGATCAGGGGGATGACGGTGAAGACCAGGCCAATCACGGCGGCAAGGCCGAGAAAAACCACGATCGGCAGGTACTGCAGCAGGAACGCGTTCATGGGCCCTCAGGGCTTGACGAGGCTATGGCGAGCGTCTCGGGGGCGAGAGTCGCGGGCGTTGTAGCCCAAGGGCGCGAGGGGTTCAAACGCCGCGGCGCGAATAAGAAAGCTTCGTCGCGACATGCTCGCCAGTTGACAGCCAACCCCGGCCCGACCTATGTCACGCGCCTTGCTTCGCCGACCCCAACGGGACGGCCAGATGCGGATGTAGCTCAGTTGGTTAGAGCGCCGGCCTGTCACGCCGGAGGTCGCGGGTTCGAGTCCCGTCATTCGCGCCATTATCCGGCGCTGAGGCCTTCTTTCAACATTCCGAACGACGACTACGCCCTCAATGCGCGTTGGCCGCCGCCCTTGGCGCTGAAAACGCCGAATTGCCTGTGACCTGGGCATAGACCCCGGTCAGGCGCTCGAACACAGAGTCCCAGCCGTGACGGCTGACCGCCCTCGCCCGCGCCGTGGCGCCGAGTGCTGTGACATCGCGCGCGAACAGGCCTTCGACGGCTTCGGCGAAGGGCTTCGCGGCTGAACGCGGAGCAAGCTGACCCACCGAATCATCGACCGTCTCGGCCAGGCCGCCGGACGCCACGGCGACCACCGGCAGGCCACAAGCCATGGCCTCCAGGGTGATCAGGCCGAAAGGTTCGGCGTCGTTGGCGTGGACGAAGGCGTCACAGCTGGCCAGGAGGCGGGCCAAAGCGGTCGAATCGCGCTCATAGGGCAGGCGCAGGACGTTGGCGGGCATGACCGCGTCCTGGGTTCCCGCGCCGATCAGCAGCAGGGTATAGGGATCGCCGAGGCGTTCAGCCGCCTCGATCAGCACATCAATCTTCTTTTCCCGCGCGGGACGGCCGGCGAAGACCAGAAGCCGGCGATCCGCAGGCACGCCGAGCCTGCGGCGCAGGCCATCGCGATCCGCCCGATCCGGGTGAAATTGGGCGACATCAACCCCGAGCGGCAGGGCGATGGCGCCGGGCACGCCGGCCTCGCTCAGCCGGTCGGCGATGTAGCGGCTGGGGGCCACGACACAGTCGAACTGGTTGTAGATCCTGGCCCAGCGGCGCCGGACCGGCTTTTCGGCCCATTCACCGAAATGCAGCGCCGCCAGGGCGGCCAGGTCGGTATGACAGAAACCGATCACCGGCACGCCAAGCCGGGCGCCGGCCCGCAGCGCAGCCAGGCCTGGCGTATAGGGATCGCCGGCCTCGATCAGCGAAGGGCGCTGGCGAATCAGCCGGCTCATCCACGCGGTCTTGCTGGCGGGCCAGCGGTAGCCGTCGCCAAAGGGCAATGGCGCGGCGTAGATCGACCACTCTCCCGCACCGTCGTAACTGTCCGCGGCGCCCGGAACCACCAGACTGTGGCGCACCTGGGGACGATGCCGCGCCAGCCAGGCCTTCTTGGCCGACAGATAGCGCTTCACCCCGCCGCTGTGCGGCGCATAGAGCATGGTGGTGTCGACCAGCCGGGCGATGGCCGCCGCGCGCCGGTCCCGCAGGGGCGCGACACGAAGCAGGCGACTGGTTTTCTGTCCGTCTTCGGAGAGCACAGCAAGCCCCATAAGACCTGTGCGTGAAACTAACGCGACAGTTGGTCCCGGGGAATACGGACGAAGGCGGCGACGGTTCCGCAGCCTGTCCCCAGAGAGGATCGATTGACCGCGGATGTGGATCCGGTGACGGGATGGTGGGCGGCGAGGGGTTCGAACCCCCGACCTTCTCGGTGTAAACGAGACGCTCTAACCAGCTGAGCTAGCCGCCCGGACCTTCAGCCTTGCAACCAAGGCCTTCCAATAAAAAGGGGCGGACACCGCAAAGCGCCCGCCCCCGCCGCTTGTTGACTGATACGCCTTCTAATTCAAGGCGCCCTTCAGGCCTTCGCCCACACGAAAGCGAGCGGTCTTGGACGCCGGGCGATTGACTGTTTCCCCGGTGCGCGGATTGCGCGCCGTGCCCGCCTTGCGATCCACAGGCAGGAAGCTGCCAAATCCGACCAGACGCACTTCCTGGCCGGCCTTCAAAGAATCCGTCACTGCGCCGAGAAACGCTTCGAGAGCGTCACGCGATTGATTTTTATTGAGCCCCGCCTTTTCCGCGATTGCGGAAACCAGTTCGGCTTTGGTCATAGGTGTCTCCCAACCCTTATTGCAGCAGCGATCGGTGATAGGTCGTCGCGCTCAAGATCGATTATGGAGCGCGAAAATTCCGCGACGTCAAACAAAGGAGCCGCGATAAGGCCCCGCTAGGCGAAATTTACGTTGATTATTGGGTTGCGCCCGGCGCAGCGGGCCCACGCCAAGGGATTGTTGGACGATTTTAGGCGCGCAACGGGCGATTCCATTCCGCCTCTTGCGACAAAAAAGGGCCTGGCTCCATGGAGCCAGGCCCGGTATCTCCGCCGAGGGGGACTAGTAGGGTCCCGCCGGTCCGAATCGACGACCTGTTAGTGGGTCACGATCAGGTCCGTGTCGGTGTCGGCGTCGGTCAGGGTGGCCGTCGTCGGACTTGGGTCCTGCTCCTCGCGCCATTCGATCGGCGTCAAGGGGCCGGCCAAGGCCAGGGCGAGCACCTGATCGACCGTGGCGACCGGAATGATCTTGAGCGCGCTCTTGACGTTCTCAGGCACGTCGGCGAGGTCCTTTTCATTCTCGGCCGGGATCAGCACCGTCTTCACGCCCGAGCGCAGGGCCGCCAGCAGTTTCTCCTTCAAGCCGCCAATGGCCAGCACCCGGCCGCGCAGGGTGATTTCCCCGGTCATCGCCACTTCCTTGCGGATTGGCACGCCGGTCAGCACCGAGACCATGGCCACGGCCATGGCGACGCCGGCCGAGGGGCCGTCCTTGGGGGTGGCGCCTTCCGGCACGTGGACGTGGACGTCGATCTTGTCGAACACCGTCGGCTTGATGCCGAAGGCCGGCGCGCGGGAGCGGACATAGCTGTTCGCCGCCGAGATCGACTCCTTCATCACCTCTTTCAGGTTGCCGGTGATCGACATGCGGCCCTTGCCCGGCATCTTGACCGCTTCGATGGTCAGGATATCGCCGCCGAACTCGGTCCAGGCTAGGCCCGTGACCATGCCCACCAGATCGGTTTCGTCGGTCTCACCATAGTGATAGCGGCGCACGCCGGCATATTTGGCCAGGCGTTCGTCGTCGATGGTGATGGCGACGGTCTTTTCCCGATCCAGGTCGCGCACGGTCTTGCGGGCCAGGTTGCCCAGTTCGCGTTCCAGAGACCGCACGCCAGCCTCGCGGGTGTAGTAGCGGATCAGGTCGCGGATCGCCGCTTCCGGCACCACGCACTCGCCATCCTTCAGCCCATGGTCCTTCATCAGCTTGGGCAGCAGGTGCCGCTTGGCGATCTCCACCTTTTCATCCTCGGTGTAGCCGGGGATGCGGATGATCTCCATGCGGTCCAGCAGCGGCTGAGGCATGTTCAGGCTGTTGGCCGTGGTGACGAACATCACGTTCGACAGATCGTAGTCGACCTCCAGATAGTGGTCGGCGAAGGTTGAGTTCTGCGCCGGATCCAGCACCTCCAGCAAGGCCGAGGACGGGTCCCCGCGCCAGTCGGCGCCCATCTTTTCGATCTCGTCCAGCAGGAAGAAGGCGTTGGTGGTCTTGGCCTTCTTCATCGACTGGATGATCTTGCCAGGCATGGAGCCGATATAGGTGCGGCGGTGGCCGCGGATCTCGGCCTCGTCACGCACGCCGCCCAAGGACAGGCGCACGAATTCGCGGTTGGTCGCCTGGGCGATCGAGCGGCCAAGCGAGGTCTTGCCGACCCCGGGAGGGCCGACCAGGCACAGGATGGGGCCTTTCAGCGAACCGGTGCGGGCCTGGACCGCCAGGTACTCGATGATCCGCTCCTTGACCTTCTCAAGGCCATAGTGGTCCTCTTCCAGGATCCGCTCGGCTTCGAGCAGGTTGATCGGCTTGGACTTGGCCTTGCCCCATGGGATCGACAGCAGCCAGTCGAGATAGTTGCGCACCACCGTGCTCTCGGCCGACATCGGGCTCATATTGCGCAGCTTCTTCAGCTCCGCATCGGCCTTGGTGCGGGCTTCCTTGGACAGCTTGGTCTTCTTGATGCGCTTTTCGAGCTCGATCAGCTCGTCGCGCGCGTCATCCTGTTCGCCCAGCTCGCGCTGGATCGCCTTCATCTGTTCGTTCAGATAGTACTCGCGCTGGGTCTTCTCCATCTGGCGCTTGACCCGGCTGCGGATCTTCTTTTCGACCTGCAGCACGCTGATTTCGCCCTCCATCAGGGCGAAGACGCGTTCCAAACGCTTGGTGACGTCAAAGACTTCCAGCAATTGCTGCTTGTCGGCGATCTTGACCGAGAGGTGCTGGGCGATCTGATCGGCCAGCTTGCCCGGCTCGGTGATCTGCGGGATTGAGGCCAGCGCCTCGGGCGGCACCTTCTTGTTCAGCTTGACATAGTTTTCGAACTGCTCGGCCACGGCCCGCGACAGGGCTTCGGCTTCGTGCTCGGGCCCGTCGTCCTCCTCGATCTCGCGCACCTCGGCCTCGTAATAGTCGGCCTGGGGGGTGAAGCGGATCAGCGAAGCGCGCGCCCTGCCCTCAACCAGCACCTTGACGGTGCCGTCGGGCAGTTTCAGCAGCTGAAGGACGCTGGCCAGCACGCCGACATCATGGATGGCGTCGGGGGTGGGGTCATCGTCAGTGGAGTTCTTCTGGGTCGCCAGCACGATCTGCTTGTCATGGCGCATCACCTCTTCGAGGGCGCGCACGGATTTCTCGCGGCCCACGAACAGGGGAACGACCATATGCGGAAAGACAACGATATCCCGCAACGGCAGCACTGGCAGGGTTCTGATCTCGGACATCTACTTTATGGCTCCCGACCGGCGCTTGAACGCGAGCGCGCGGCCTTAAGTCGGATCGCGGTCACTCGGCGATGCGCCGAGTCGGACGATCCGGCCATTCGAGGGAATGGCGTGTTCGCTTATTTATGTGGACTGTTTGCGCACATGTTCAAGCGACACTGATCAGCCTGTGTCATGCCGTCGCGCCTAATCACACTTTTGCAGGTCTATTGACCGAGGCACAGCCGAACGTTTCTCCCGCGCCAAGCGAGCTCCAGTTCCTCAAACGACGAACGGCGCAGCCGAGGCCGCGCCGTTCTCTTCGCCTGTAGTCTTGCTCCGACTAGGGCCGGCCGAGCACGGTTCTAGGCGGCGCCGCCCTTGTCGCTGCGGCGTTCGGCATAGATCAGCAGCGGCTGGGCGCGGCCCTCGACCACCTCGGCGTTGACCACCACCTCCTCGACGCCTTCATAGGTCGGCAGTTCGAACATGGTCTCCAACAGGATGGCTTCCATGATCGAGCGCAGGCCCCGCGCGCCGGTCTTGCGGCCGATGGCCTTGCGGGCCACGGCTTTCAGAGCGTCGTCGGTGAAGGTCAGGCCGACATTCTCCATGTCGAACAGCCGCTGGTACTGTTTGACGAAGGCGTTCTTCGGCTCGGTCAGGATGGTGACCAGGGCGGGCTCGTCCAGATCCTCAAGGGTGGCCAGCACCGGCAGGCGGCCGATGAATTCGGGGATCAGGCCGAAGCGCTGCAGATCGTCCGGCTCGACGCCGCGCAGGATCTCGCCGGTGCGCCGTTCTTCCGGATCGGCCACCGTGGCGCCGAAGCCGATCGAGGTGCCCTTGCCGCGCGCGGAAATGATTTTTTCCAGGCCGGCGAAGGCCCCGCCGCAGATGAACAGGATGTTGGTGGTGTCCACCTGCAGAAATTCCTGCTGCGGGTGCTTGCGACCGCCCTGCGGCGGCACGGAGGCGACCGTGCCTTCCATGATCTTGAGCAAGGCCTGTTGCACGCCCTCGCCCGACACGTCGCGGGTGATCGAGGGGTTGTCGGACTTGCGGCTGATCTTGTCGACCTCGTCGATATAGACGATGCCGCGCTGAGCCCGCTCGACATTGTAGTCGGCGGCCTGCAGCAGTTTGAGGATAATGTTCTCGACGTCCTCGCCCACATAGCCGGCTTCGGTCAGGGTCGTGGCGTCGGCCATGGTGAAGGGCACGTCGATGATACGCGCCAGGGTCTGGGCCAGAAGCGTCTTGCCGGTGCCGGTCGGGCCGATCAGCAGGATGTTGGACTTGGCCAGCTCGACATCGTTGTTTTTCTGGGCGTGGTTCAGGCGCTTGTAGTGATTGTGCACCGCCACGGCCAAGACCTTCTTGGCGTGGGTCTGCCCGATCACATAGTCGTCAAGGACCTCGCGTATCTCCTTCGGCGTGGGCACGCCGTCCTTGGATTTGACGAAGGCGATCTTGTGCTCTTCGCGGATGATATCCATGCACAGCTCGACGCATTCGTCGCAGATGAACACAGTCGGCCCGGCGATGAGCTTGCGCACCTCATGCTGGCTCTTTCCGCAGAAGGAGCAGTAGAGGGTGCTCTTGGTGTCGCCGCTGGCGGCTTTCGTCATGTTCGCTCTCACTCTGGGATGGATCGGGCCTTATGGCCTTTTCCTTCCGCCTTCGGGACCGCCCTTCCTGGCAGAACGCGCAGGATACGCTCCGGGGGGTTTTCTAATCCTTGACATTCTCCGATCCGTCGACGGATCACAAGCCTTCGACGGACCTAAGGACCAGTTTCAGTGGCGCGGCCAATTCAACCCGATATCATCCAGGCCGGCGCCCAGGAAATAGGTAGCCCTAAGGATTTTCGCGAGTCCGAGCTGACAGAACGGCCGATCGTCGCCTTTGATTTCGACGGAACTTTGACGACGCGCGACAGTTTCACATCACTTTTGCGCTGGAAAGTTGGTCCTGCGCGATTTGCCGCAGGGGTTGCAAGTCTCGCGCCCGACCTGATTTCCTACGCCATGACGCATGATCGCGGCGCCTTGAAGGCCGCCGCCGCCAAGCGATTCTTCGGCCCGGCCCGTCGCGGCGACATCGAATCGGCGGCGAGGCGATTCGCGGAATCCTATGCGCGCGATCTTTTCCGGCCCGACGCGGTCCGTGTCTGGCGTCGTTGGCGCGACCGCGGCGCGCGCCTGGTGATCGTCACCGCATCGCCGGAGGAGACGGTCGCGCCGTTCGCGCGCGGCCTGGGCGCCGACATGCTGATCGGCACCCGCCTGCAGTTCGACGCCCAAGACCGGTTCACCGGCCATCTGGACGGCGCCAACTGCCGCGGCCAGGAAAAGGTGCGCCGCCTGCGCGAAGTGTTCGGGCCGGACCTGCGCCTGGCGGCGGCCTATGGCGACACCTCCGGAGACGAGGCCATGCTGGCGATCGCCGATGACGCCGGCTACAAAGTGTTCAACGGAGTTCCCATGGCGGCCCCTCATGAAACACGCCGGCGCAGACGCCCTTGATCAGCTTGAGCCGCTGCTGCGGCGCCTGCGCGCCTTCGAGGCGCTAAAGGAGCGCACGAGGGGCGCCTTCTATCTGAAGTCCCGCGCCTTTCTGCATTTCCATGAGGACCCCGCGGGACTATTCGCCGACCTGCGCTGCGCCGACGGCGGAGATTTCGAGCGCCTGCGAGCCGGCGCCCAGGATGAGCAGGATCATCTGACGCACCTCGTCTCAGTTCGGCTTGGCGAATTGATCGGGTGAGACACCACGCACATTGGCCACGGCGGCGACCAATTCGTCCATCCGATATGGCTTGCTCAGCACGGGAAACTCGCAGACCTCGGCCCGGGCGATGGCCTCGCAGTAGCCGGTGGTCAGAAGGATCGGCAGTTCCGGAAAGCGCAGCCGGATGCGCCGCGCCAATTCGAAGCCGCTCAGCCCGCCTGGCATGACCACGTCGGAAAACACCAGATCAACCCTGTCGCGGCTCAGGGTGTCCAGGGCTTCGCGCGCGCCGCGGGCCATGATCGGTCGATAGCCCAGCTCGCGAAACAGCTGATCGGTGAGCTCGGCCACCAGCAGATCGTCCTCGACCACCAGCACCGCTTCGCTTTTGTAGTTCGGCGCCAATATGGTGTCGTTCGCCCGCGCGCATTTGGCGGGAAGATAGAGCGTGACGCAGCTTCCCTCGCCCATTTCGGTTTCAACGCCAATGGTTCCACCCGATTGCCGTGCGAAGCCGTAGGACTGGCTCAGGCCCAGCCCTGTGCCCTGGCCGAAGGCCTTGGTCGTGAAGAAGGGATCAAAGATCCTGTCACGGATCTCGGGCAGTATCCCGGCCCCCGTGTCGCTAACGGAGACAGCGACGAAGTCTCCAACCAGGGCGTCAAGCTCGCCCCTGAGCGTGGCGTTGCGGACGCAGATCTTGAGCAGGCCGCCATCCGGCATGGCGTCACGGCCATTGAAGGTGATGTTGAGAATAGCCAGTTCGAGTTGGGCTGGGTCCACATCCACAGTCCACAGCCGGTCGGAGAACTCCACCACCAACTCGGTCGTCGGAGACAAGGTGTGGCCCAACAGACCCGCCGCGGCGGTTATCGGGTCACGAAGATCAATGCTTTTCGGCTGCAGCGTTTGGTGGCGCGCAAAGGCCATCAGCTTGCGGGTCAGGACCGCGCCACGCTGAGCTGCGTCGCGCACCCCAACCAGCAACCGAGTCAGCCGTTCAGGTGCTTCGTCCATGTGCAGCAGGGCCAGCTCCGATCCGCTGAGTACGGCGCCGAGCAGATTGTTGAAATCATGGGCGAGACCGCCGGTCAGTTGGCCCAGCGCCTCCATCTTCTGGGACTGAAACAGCTGCTCACGGGCTTCCGCCAGGCGTTGCGCGGCCTGATGCTGCTCGGTGGCGTCTCGGGTGATTTTGGCGAAGCCGATCAGCGCGCCGTCGTCGCCGTGAATGGGGTCAATCGCCACCATGGCCCAAAAGCGGTGACCGCTCTGAGCGACCCGCCAAGCTTCGACCGTGAACCGGCCGGTTTCAACTGCGATCTTCAGCGCCTCGGCCGGCTTCCCGTCGGCTTGGTCGTCCGGAGTGAAGAAGATGGAAAAGTGCTGACCGAGAATCTCGGCCTCCGCGTAGCCCTTGATCGCTTGAGCGCCCGAGTTCCAGCTGACCACATAGCCATCCGGATCGAGCATGTAGATCGCATAGTCGATCACCGCCTGCAGCAGTAACTCGACCCGAGACTGATCCGAAATCCCCCGATAGGCCATTGCGCTCCACTCTGGGCGCCGCCGTATTCGTAGTTCGTTTGGACTAAAAAATGACCTATCGACCGGCGTTCTATTTTGCGCCGTCAGATAGGCCCTACCATTCGGACTTCCTTCTACGGCAGGAACGCCCTCATATTCTCGCCACCCCCGGATCATTTGATCCGATGAACGCAGCGACACAACGTAACATGGGCGCAACTGGACAAAATTGAATTCGGATAGAATGCGACCATAAGGCTAATTTGCCGCAGCCTTCGGTGGATTTCAGTGCGGCTTGGCGCCGCCCCTTTGCGCTGAGACCAGGGCGGCGCTCAGTTCCTCCAGATGGTAAGGCTTGTTCAGCACCGGAAATTCGCAGATCTCGGCATGGACCAGCGCCTCGCTGTAGCCCGTGGTCAGCAGGATCGGCAATTCGGGGAACAGCGCGCGAATCCGGCGGGCCAGCTCAAAACCGCTTAGCCCCCCCGGCATCACCACATCGGAAAACACCAGATCGACCCTGGAAAGTTTCAGGGTTTCGAGGGCCTCATGCGCGCTCCGGGCGATAATCGGGGCATAGCCCAGGGATCGAAGCAGTTGGTCGGTCACCTCGGCGACCAGGACGTTATCTTCCACCACCAATACCAAGCCTTGATCGCGATACGCCATCACGCTCCATTTCCCAGGCGCTCCCCGCCAGCTCCGGGCAGGCTCCGATCGAAAGACCGACCACAGGGCGCGTCAAGGCGCTCCCGCCGCCAATCTCGAACGTAACCTCACCCAGGGCGCAGCCGCCCCTTCTCTTTCATGTCTTTCCGCTCGGCGTTCGGATGCGCCGAGTTCCGCACGCGAGATGCGCCGAGTTCCGCACGCGACAGGACTATCGCGCAAAGGTTTACAGCCATTTACAACTGATATCGAGGCGTGCGGTCATCACGAGGACTTGACCGGTTTGAATCCCTCTCTCCCGCCGGGAGAAAGGGATTTCAAGCTAGGCCTCCGCGCCGCCCTCGGCGCTTTCACGGGTCTCATAGACGTGATCGACGATGCCCCACTCCTTGGCCTCGATCGAGTTCATGAAGTGGTCGCGGTCCAGGGTCGCTTCGACCTCTTCATAGGAGCGGCCGCAATGTTTGGCGTAGATCTCGTTCAGGCGGCGCTTGGTCTTGAGGATATCCTCGGCGTGGCGCTGAATGTCGGAGGCTTGGCCGCTGAAGCCGCCCGAGGGCTGGTGCAGCATGATCCGCGCATTGGGCAGGGCGACCCGCTGGCCAGCGGCGCCGGCCATCAGCAGGAACGATCCCATGGAGGCGGCCATGCCCATGCACACGGTCGAGACCGGGCTCTTGATATATTGCATGGTGTCGTAGATCGCCAAGCCCGAGGTGACGATGCCGCCGGGCGAGTTGATATACATCGAGATTTCCTTCTTGGGGTTTTCCGACTCCAAGAACAGTAGCTGGGCGCAGACCAGGGCCGACACGCCGTCGTCGATCGGGCCGTTGAGGAAAATGATCCGCTCACGCAACAGGCGGGAAAAGATGTCGAAGGCGCGTTCGCCCCGGCTGGATTGCTCGACCACCATGGGGACGAGGTTCATCATCGTGGACTGGTGATCGCGCATGAAAGGCCCTTTTCTCGAAACTGCGTCGCCGGATCATCGCCGGCGCCGGCTCAATCGCATATCGCCCGCCGCCCCGCCCGTTGCAAGGCGAGGCGGCCGCGACTTTTCGGATCAGTCTTCGCCGTAGCCTTCCGGCAGGTCGTCGTCGGCCATCAGCTCGTCCTTGGTCACTGGCTTGTCGGTGACCGTGGCCTGGCCGAACAACAGGTCGACCACCTTGTCCTCGTATAGAGGCGCGCGAAGTTGGGCCTGGGCGTTCTGGTTCTGGCGCAGCAGGTCAAAGATCTGCTGTTCCTGGCCCCGGTAGCGCATGGCTTCCTCGCGAATGGCCTGTAACAGCTCCTGCTCGGACACCGTGACATTGTTCAGGCGGCCGATCTCGGCCAGGACTAGGCCCAGGCGCACGCGGCGCTCGGCGATCTTGTGATATTCGGCCCGCAGATCGTCTTCGCTCTTGGCCTTGTCGTCCTCCGGCAGCGAACCGCTGTCCTTGTCCGACTGCACCTGCTTCCAGATCACATCGAACTCGGCCTCCACCATGCGCGGCGGCAGGGGGAAATCGTGGCCGGTGTCGAGGGCGTCCAGAAGAGCGCGCTTGAGCTTGAAGCGCGAGGCGGCGGCGTAGTTGTTTTCCAACTGGCCGCGCAAGGCGGTCTTCAGGGCGTCCAGATCTTCAAGGCCCAGGCGCTTGGCGAATTCGTCATCGGCGGGCGCATCGACCGGCGCCTGGACGTCTTTCACCGTGACCGCGAATTCCGCCGCCTTGCCCTTCAGGCCCTCGGCTTGGTAGTCCTCGGGGAAGGTCACCTTGACGGTCACTTCCGCGTCGGCCTTGGCGCCGACCAACTGCTCTTCGAAGCCGGGTATGAACTGGCCCGAGCCCAACACCAGCTGGGCGTCGGTGGCTGTGCCGCCGTCGAAGGCGACGCCATCGATGGTCCCGACAAAGTCGATCACCAGCATGTCGCCGTCCTTGGCCTTCACCGACTTGCCCTTGCGGGTTTCATAGGTGCGGTTCTGCTTGGCCAGGTCGGCCAGGGCTTCGTCGACCTCGGCGTCGCTCGGGGCATAGACGGGCTTTTCCAGCTTCAGCGAGGCCGGGTCCACCGGGGTGAAGTCGGGCATGACCTCGATGGCCAGCTCGTAGTCCAGGTCCGACAGGCCGGCGATGACCTTCTCCATATCGGACTCGGGCTTCAGGTCGGGCTGGGAGGCGGCGCGCAGGTTGTTGTCCGTCAGCACCTGCTGGCTGGTTTCGCTGAGGGTCTGTTCGATCACCTCGACCATCAGCGCCTTGCCGTGCAGGCGGCGCACATGGGCCAGCGGCACCTTGCCCGGGCGAAAGCCCTTGATCCGCATCTGCGGCGCGAGCTCTTGGATTCGCGCTTCGAGCTTTAGGCCAAGCTCGGCGGCGGGGACCTTGACGCCATAGACTCGGCTGAGGCCTTCACCCGATTTTTCAACGATCTGCATCGACATCTTGATTTTTCGAAGGAGGCGCGACGGTCGCGGCGCCTTCGCCTTAGGGCTGAAACGAAAGGCGCCGCCGCATGATGCGGCGGCGCGAACGGGCTCTTATGTCACGAGGTTTCGCGCCGTCCAAGTCCCGAGGCGAAATCTGACCTGGTGCGGATGAGAGGACTCGAACCTCCACGCCTTTCGGCGCTGGTACCTAAAACCAGTGCGTCTACCAATTCCGCCACATCCGCGCAGGCCCCCGATAGGGGATTTAAAGGCCGCAACGCAAGGAAGGACTTCACGACGCCCAAGGAAATACCATCCCCGATGCACGCCTCCCCGGCCCCAAGGGGACTAAACCCGCGCCTCATTTCCCCGCCGCATGCGCCTCGGCATAGCCAGCATTGGCCTCGGTGATCACATAGGCGCGGATCGCCTCCACATCGGCCTCCTTCAGCGAACCGGCGAAGCTGACCATGCCGCTCGATTTGCGCGAGCCGCCCAGAACCACATCCTTGAACCCCGCGGGATCGGCGATGAGCGGGCTGTAGCGCAGGTCGGGAATAACCCCCCCGCCGATGGCGTTGTAGCCGTGGCAGACCAGGCAATATTTGTTGAAGGTCGAATGGCCCTGGGCGGCCAGGGCGGCCGGCGCCGTGGCCACCGGAGGCTTGGGCATCTCGATGCGGATCAGGTCCGGCTTGGGCAGGCTGGCCTTTCCGCCCAGTTTGTAGACCACGATCCGACCGTTCTCGGGCGAGCCCAGCTTGTCCACGGCGAAACCGGCGACGAGATAGAAGACCGAGCCGAAGCCCGCGCCCACCGCCACATACTGCTCGCCATCCACCGTATAGGACATCGGGCCGGCCAGAGTGGCGGCATAGGTTTCAGCGCTCCACAACGGCTTTCCGTCAGCCGCGTCATAGGCGTTGAAATGGCCGTCCGCCGTTCCCTGGAATACAAGGCCGCCGCCCGTGGCGAGCGTGCCGCCGTTCCATGGCCCCTTATGCGCGGCGCGCCAGACCTCCTTCTGGTTCACCGGGTCCCAGGCGATCAGATAGCCTTTGAACGCGTTCTTCATCGCCGCCCGCGCCTTGGGGTCGGGCGGCAGGGTGTTGAGGTCGGTATTGGTGGCGGTGTTCCACTGGCCGGGGTTGTAGGCGAACTTGTCATCGGTGCCATAGGCCCCCGGAACCTCCTGCGCCGGCAGATAGACCAAGCCGGTCTTGGGGCTGAAGGACATGGGATGCCAGTTATGGCCGCCGAAGCTGGACGGGAACATCACCGTGGGCGCCATCTTGTAGTGATCGTCGCCGATCTCGATCGGCTTGCCCGTGGCCTGGTCGACGCCGCTGGCCCAGGTCACCGGGACATAGTTCTTGGCCGAGATCAGTTTGCCGGTGGTGCGATCGATCACGTAGAAGAAGCCGTTCTTGGCCGCCTGCATGACCACCTTGCGCGGCTGGCCACCGATGGTCAGATCGGCCAGGGTCAGGGTCTGGGTGGAATCGAAGTCCCAGCTGTCGCCCGGCGTGGTCTGGAAATGCCAGGCATATTGGCCCGTGTCGGCGTCGACGGCGATGATCGAGGACAGGAACAGGTTGTCGCCGCCCTTGGGTGAGCGGGCCTTTTCATCCCAGGGCAGGCCGTTGCCGGTGCCGAAATAGAGCAGATTGGTCTCAGGGTCATAGGACATGGAGTCCCAGGGCGAGCCGCCGCCGCCGAACTTCCACCACTCCCCGCTCCAGGTCTTGGCCGCCGCCTCCATCTGCTTGTTTTCGAAGGGCTTGGAGGGGTCTCCGGGCACGGTGAAGAAGCGCCAGATCATCTTGCCGGTCTCGGCGTCGTAGGCCGAGACATAGCCGCGCACGCCGTATTCCGAACCGGAATTGCCGACCATCACCTTCCCCTTGATGATCCGGGGAGCCATGGTGATGGTGTAGGGCTTGGA